>Ga0131853_10002205_pt1 | contig 34935 bp, 28 predicted proteins | sample TergutLab28metaG_FD_92764 | JGI IMG/M metagenome (GOLD analysis project Ga0131853, IMG submission 92764) | Labiotermes labralis P1 segment gut microbial communities from Petit-Saut dam, French Guiana - Lab288 P1 (version 2) (version 2) | ecosystem: Host-associated > Arthropoda: Insects >... | reverse complement strand
CAGTCGCCTCCATTCCCCCGTTACCTCGTCCCTCCTAGGTCCAAATATTCTCCTCAACACCATATTCTCAAACACCCTCAGCTTCCTTTCCTCCCTCAATGTCAGCGACCAAGCTTCACACCCGGTATGTACAATACTTAATATTCTTAACAAAGGTATGAAGCCTACCTTGGTCATTAGCAAAACAAAGGAGGTTATAGACTTGACAATAGCAACTAAGACAGGGAACCTAGTGACCAGATGGCATGTATTTGGTAAGATCCCTTTGTCGGACCACAGATACATACTATTTCAAATTTCCAGGGTCACATGTTTCAACCCCAAGAGAACCACTTGGGAATCCTGTTGGATAGACCTAAAGGCAAAAGGGTCATATTAAGGCCGCGTTTACACGGTGCCTCTTTTCGTGCAACTCGAAGCATGCGGCTAGAGGCAGAGCGGGGCATGAAGCGCCGCGTGAGTCACAGTTGTGCGCACGGTTAGGCGCTGCCAGTTGCACGTGCTCCCCGCAATGAATGGACATATCCGTGCGTCATAGTTTGCAACAAGTATTTCAGTGGACTCATTTTTTTTTTGCTGCACAAATTTAAGTTTGGTTTATCGGTGAGTCTAAAATTTCATTAGGAATTCAGTTACTGATTATTAAATAGGTATGAAATATTACATTTAAATGTTTTTAAGTTACAGCATAGAAATGGCAGACTGGCGTAGTGAAAAAAAACACATTACATTTCATTGACGAATATAGGAAATATACAGTACTCTGGCGCTCGTCAGACAAAAAATATAAAAATCGGGAAGAAAGAAGAAGTGCTCTTCAGAAGCCAGGGGAGAAATACTCACTGGATTCGAAATCGATCCTAAACGAAATAAGAAGTTTAAGATCGTATTTTCAACGAGAACACAGCAAAGTGCTGAAGAAGAAAACTGGATCATCCGCTGACGAAATATATGGGTCAGGCTGGTTTGCGTAGAAGCATATGGTTTTATCTTGCAAGATGATGAAGCAAGGGAAGGAAAAGACACAATAACAACACTTCAGGAAAGTCTGGTAAGCATATGTATTTGGATTTTTATAAGTCTGAGTTACATAGCTTGTACTACAGATATTTATCTTGCCACCACACGCGTCCTTCATTCTACATAAAATAATCCAAGCATATATATCTCTAATTTTCTTAGCGTCATTCCCATGGTTTTTGGGTGTTTTAGCTAGTTTTACCATTCCGCTATCATTCTGAATTTCTCTTCTCCATTCTCCTTCTATCACCGTGTCATCGTCAGTGTTTTCAAAATCAAGTGTTCCTGGTGGGATATGTAATTGTTTTGCGGCGGATTTCTTCTTAAGAAGTTGTGTAAATATACACATGCTAGTGTAATGTCTTCAGCTGTAGAAGGTTTGACGATGAGTGGCTTGCGAAATATTCTGAATACGGAGGCCAACAGCCCAAATGCATTTTCAACTATACAACGTACTCGTGATAGTTTGTAATCAAACTCTTTTTGGGCTCCCTTTGGGTACCTCTCCAGCATATGGTTTCATAAGATCTAGTTAGCGGAAATGCACCGTCTGCTGCTAGCACGCAATGAATGAGCGTGTCGTTTCCTGGAAGGACACTCGGTTTAGGCACATTCAGTGCTCCACTAGTAAGTGCATTATAAAACGCACTATGTAGAAATACACTATCACATGTTCTCCCTTGCATGTCGACGTGTGCATACTTAAATAAGTAATCAGCATCTACAGCAGCAAGTAAAATAATAGTAAATGTCCCTTTATAGTTTAAAAAAGAGCTTCCAGTATTTGCCGGGCGCTGCAGTACATGTTTTCAATCGATTGCCCCCAGGCAGTGAGGAAAATTCCATTTGTCGTTGAAATCCTTGGAAACTTCTAACCAAGTATCCTCGCGTGTAGGTAGCTAAAAAATTCAGTTAAGTAAAAATGCATTCTGCGGTACGTGCAGTTCAAGTGTTAGGTCACTTGTGTGTGCGTAAAACTAGTAAGAAAAATTAATCTCCCTTGACTTTCTTTCAGATTACAGAAGAGGACACTGACCCTGTTGCAAGTGGCAGTAGCAATCAACCTGACCAAGAAAGTGGATGTGGATTTATTAAGAAAGTACCAGCGAAGAAAAAGAAGAAATGTGATTCCGCCGTAGATGAAGCATGCGGTTTATTAAGAGCCGTAAAAAAATTGAAAAAAAAATGATGTCTTCTCCATATTTGGAGAATTTGTGGCGAATAAAGTTCGAGATCTGAATTCTTCCCGGCTGCAGTCCATCGTCCAGCACAAAATACACACTATACTGTTGGAAGCGGAGATGGAGTTACATAACGTTCAAATTCACAACGAACAGGCTCGGTTAACAGTTCATTTTGATTCCGAATACTCCTCTTCATCTTATACTCTAACCTCAACACCCACACCACAATCTTCCAGTTCCCCTGTTTCGGATTTTCAGATTATAGCTACCAATCCATCAAGTGCAAATTGGATTTCGGAATTCATTGCACTCAAATGAAACCTGTAGATGTGTGCAATATGTATGTAATAATATTGTATTGTGTATAATACACTTCCATACACTTATGTACATTTGTTAATGTTGACATCATATCTATGAAATGTTTTTTACTTACCTCCACATATCCTTTCAGTGACTTTATGACAGTTTGGCACACTTCTGGTATGATGGTCGATATTGCTGGCACCGACATACGAAATATATACATAAGAGTATGAATGCGAGTCACAAATGGCTAAAAAACGCAAAGTCATAGATAAACGCGTGCTTATTGGGACTGCCTCTCTCATATTGGTGTCTTGCTTTTTTATACTTGGTCCGATCAGTTGCAGCAGTAAATCAAAATCGCTTGCTGTCATCCTTGTAAAATTTCTAAAGAGAGCACAACTATCTATTCTGACTTCTCCAAGTGGGTTTAAATTCCGGTTCCGTCTCTCCAGAAAACTTGCCATCCAACGTTTCCGATAACGTTTCTTTTTATGTTCAATTATAATGGTAGCAGCAGCGACAGCCGCACAGTGTAATGTTTCTAAAGACATTCTGCACGTGCCTCTCCATAACGTCTGGACAGGAGAAGGCATGCTGCAAGAGATGCGCGACTCTTGCGCCATGACACATGCATCAGCGGATGCAATGTTGCATACGCTGGTGCACGAAAAGAGGCACCGTCTAAACGCGCCTTAAGAGCTACACATTTGATATGGAATGCAGAACTGGCTGCTGACATGGTGCAACAGCCTGTCCTATCATCAAAACTGTCCATCCAAGGTCTGTCTCTCACAAAGGACGTTCCTTGGTGGAACAAAGAGTTCAGATGTCATAAAGCTTCTATGAGATGGCTTTTTAATCAAGCTAAAACAGGAGACTGGGAATCACATAAGATTGACAAAGAAATAAAAAAAAAAAACCAAATGGTCCTCTTTGGGGGACTATTTTCTGGGGATTGAGGATCTACCTGACAAGGTGAGACTCATGAGGATCATGGCCAGTCAGTCAGCTCTATTACACTACCTGATGGCTCATATACATAAACTGGAAAGGAAACCTGGGAGGAAATTTACAGAGTTTATTTTCTGGATCCTGGAGGGGTAAAGTAACCACATAAGGGCAAAGACGGCCAAACCTGGGAGCATTTGTAGCTAACAGGGAGGACTGGAAACAGTCTGGAAGGGTCAACAATTAATCCAAAATATGATGGACGATCAAAACATTCAAAATATTTACATCAACAGGGAATAATGTAACTGTGCCTGCAGTACTGGAGCAAGGAACTGAACATTAAGCAGCTCATCTGTGCCATATATTTAGAATCTGTATGGCAAGAGGGTATGTCCCCAAAGCTTGGAGATAGATTAAGGTGATGTTATCCCTAAATCTGGTAAGCCTAACCATACCAGGGTTAAGGCATATCGTCTTATTGCTCTATCTTCCTTCAAGTTGAGAGACTGATAGGGAGACATCAGGGACGAGATACTGAGGTTTTATCCTTTAAATTGAATTCAGTTTGCCTACCAACCAGGTAAGTCCACTGAACCTACACTGCACAATGTAAGCACACACACACACGAACACACACACACAGAAGAACCAGTGAACACAGGGAAATAGCATTTGGTGCCTTTCTAGATATTGAGGGGCTATTTTGCCAGTACCTCTTTAAGTTATAATAAAAGCTGTTGAATGGCATGGGATTGAGTGCACAATTTATTGGTGGGTTGCCTCCATGCTTGGTAGCAGAAAAATTACAGCCACACTTGCCAGAGAAACTGCAGAGCAGTCTGTGGCTAAGGGCTGTCTGCAGGGGGGCATTCTATCACCTATGGTGTGGATGAAGTCATGGAAGAACTCAGTGAAAATGGTTGTCATATACTGAGTTACACACATGATACTGCTATCCTAATACACAGAAACTATGTGAACTCCATCTTAGCGCTTCTTCAGGACGCTTTGTGTATGGCTCGACAGTAGTGTGATAGAACTCAGTTGTGTATCAATCCACAAAAGATGGTGGTAGTGCCATTCGTTAGGAAGAGGGATTTAAGGTGCCTAAATAAGCCAACCCTCTCTGGACAAACGATTCAGCGAATACCGAGGTCAAATACCTTGGACTTATTCTGGACAAGTAAATGACATGGAAGGCACATTTGAAAAATGTGATGTATATGTTTTATTCTTTATTATATATACATATGGCCTACAGGGCTAACTGGAGGTGAAAGTACATTTGGTAAAACTTGGGGTATGAAACCTGAGCAGTGTACTGGATATACACCATGGTAATCACACTTATGTTGACCTTTGCATCCACAGTTAGGTGGCCTAGGTTTGCATACAAGGGTAGCAGGACAGAACTCAGTAGGGTACAAAGACTGGCCTGTAAGGCTATCACAGGGACAAAGAACATGGCCCCAACAGCTACAGTGGACACCCTCCTCGGATTCCCTCATCTTGATGTGATGACTGAGGCAAAGGCCCAGGCAGGGATCTGCAGACTAATGTGCAACAACAGTGGAAACCTAAATCCACATATTTTGGTCAGGCCAGAAAATCTTGGGAGAGAGAATGTGAACCCAACCTACAGATGGGGACTGAGAGGATGATACCAAGAAATACATACCACCAGCTATTCATGGTCAAATTCTCTGAAAAGTGTGAGTGGCACAAGGGGGTCAAACCAGATATTAACCGGGAACTGGTCTGATATTTGGATGGGGCCAAGACCAATAAAAGAACGATGCTGGGGTGTATAGATGGAGCTCAAGAAGGGGGCATAGCAACAGACATAGGCTCCACACCACAGTATTCAGGCTGAAATATATGTCATTAAGGCATGTGTAATAAGGAATATATAAAATGGCTAAACAGGTAGGAATATCTATATTCTTTCCAACAGTCAAGCAGCCATTATGGTCTTTGACAGTTGCAAAAAAATTCTAAATTAGTCTGGTATGGGTATCAGGGCACATTGAGATTTTATGCAAATTAAATACTGATCAATTAGCCAGGCAAGACTCCACACATCCACTTATAAGACCTGACCCTCTCCTGGGATATCTGGGAAGGTTACCAGAGGAGTGATCAAGGGCTGGACAAGCAGGACACATGAAGAGTATTGGCATTCCATTCGTGGACAAAGGTAAGCTGCAGGCTTTCTTCAAAGAACCTCTGCTAAAAAAGCTGGAGAATTACTCAATTTTACAGAAACCAGCTAAGAATAATGATGGAACTGCTAACAGGGCACTGTCATTTAAAGGACATCTGCTTCAACCACTGAAACAGAGTCACATATTCTTTGTTACTTTGAGGCACTGGAAGTATTAAGATTTAGGCAGCTGGACCATCATTTCTTTAAACCAGGTGACTTTGCTGACATCTCCATCAGCAAGATACTGCCAGCACATTGTCAAAAGTGAAGGGCTGCTGAAAGCTTAAGCAAAGGGTTGCACAAAAGAACAGAAATGGTCAAGTTGCAAGGGTCACTGGAGTGCCTGCCATAATGCAGTCTACTCTGCTCTATAAGTATAGATTAATAACAAGAGGCATGCATACAGTACAAGAACATATTGGTACACAATGCAACCTGAGATTCAATTAGCCATCTATACAGCGCAGGCAGAAACAGCACCCCAGAAGAAAAGATAAATACTAGTAGTGACTTGGTGGGCATGTGCAAACAAATGTGGACTTCAAAAAGGTATAAAAAAGCATCAAAATTTTACAATTATTCTATACCACTTCAAGAAGCATCACAGTTGTGTCAGTGGCACTCCGGCCTCTCACACACATTCCAGATTCAAATCTTAATTCAGAGACATGCTATGCTTACTGTAATTTTCTATAGTTTACTTCAGCCCCTCCAAAAAGTGCTAGGACAGTGGACAGTACCCTAAATTAGATCACATTCACTTCTTGCTGAACCTTTCCAAATTCATGAATGATTGAATGAATGAGAAATGCAGCATCATTTAAATTAATAAACTCACCTCAGTTGCATAATGCAAAACTTTAGCTGCTGGGTGAAGCACTATATTTTCGAATGGAACTATCTCAGGTCTTTGCCAACCTCCAAGAGTTTCATGGTATAGAATTTTCAACATATGGTCTGTAAAATGCTTTCCAAATTGAAGAGCTGTTACTTCTGGTTTTTGCTGCAACTGTTCAGGAGAAGCAAGCTGCACAGACAAATCTGTGAACTATGAAGAACAAACAGCATGAAACAGACATACCTTGTGGCAAATATCAGCTTTTGAAATAAACAGCATTAAAAACATATTTTGATAGATATTAAATATCAACATAAACATCCACCACATTTCCTAAAATGTGCTGTTACGTACCTTAAATGTATTTTGTACTTCATTTGAAAGTGAGAGAGCCGGTTTAACCTTATAGGTGACAACATGTCTGCAAAAAAACTGCAGGTTTCATTCATAAGTCACAAATATGAAAGAAAATAACTTCAAAGTAGTATGTTTACCAGATGTACTCAGACTGGGTTTGTATGGACTCTAGTTGGTAGGTACTAACAATGTGGTGGAACATACTGCCTTCATCTTGAGGGTAAATATATTTTTCTCCATAATATTGGAACCACCAACCACAGTACAGTATGAGTATGTGGTATCACAACCCACAAGACTAAAATGTTAAATGTTACTGCTGTAAAAGTCTAAATATATAATAATAATAATAATAATAATAATAATACAATTAATAAAATGTTTTAAGCAAGTTATATCTCCAAATGTAGCTAAGTAAGACAGATTTTTATCATGTCACAATTCAAGATATGCCTTGGAAATTTAGCTAATGAAGGTCAACTTCAAGATATATCTCTTCACTATCTCACACAAAGCATACATTCTGTCAAATCCTCATGTCCTGCCTTTCCTGTGAAGCTAAACTTTCCTTAATTTACTGATGAACATAAACCATTGCTCAAAGCAGTAGCAGGCAGATAATACATATTGCAACCAAAGTGTCATATGGTTATGGCAAAACAATCCAGTGCAAGGCTAAAACTACACTGCTGCTAAATATATTTCTACGAGACTGAGTTTGTCTTAAAAGTTATTTATCATAACGCTCGTAGTTTGTTCCAAATTCTACAGCCATTCAGACTACATTTTTTATCCATGGAATATATATAAAAGTTCATCGTACAACAGGCCACAAAGGCCCAGAGGGGGAGTAGAGATATTGCGCTACTCTTTCTTTAACCTAGGCATTAGATGGGGGTGGGTGGTCAACGCCAAACCCCAGCCGCTTTACCCACGGGAAAGACCCAGTACCCATCGTACAGGAGGCTGGGTGGGCCCCAGGGCGATTCTGGACGGGTGTAGAAAATCTCGCCCCCCCCCCCCACCGGTATTCGATCCCCGAACCGTCCAGCCCGTAGCGAGTCGCTATACCGACTAAGCTATTCCGGCCTGTTTGAAACAAATAAATAAAAATATATATGTAAACATAGATGCACAAATCTGGAGTGGCAGGTGACCTGGGCCAGTGTTTCTCAACCGCCGGGCCGAGCGGTACCGGGTCCTGGCATCAATTATACCGGGCCGCGAGAGGCTCTCCTGAAATATGTCATTTTAGTTTTCTAAGCATTTTTCATGAATACATATTTTATAGTTGAAATACTGTGAGGAGAATAATATTCGTGAATGTGTCGAAAAGCTCAGACCCAGAACGCCTAAATAACGTCTGTGTAGCAAATGTCAGTGACCAAGCCGCGTATTTATAAACATGGAAGTATTCATGAATGATCGGGAATTTTCAGACATCGAAATCTTTCAACATTCGCGAAAGGGAATACCGCTGTTTATGACCAGTCATAAAAATTGCCTGCAAGTCGATTACAACAATGGGCAGCGTATCCTCTGTTCTCAGAACCGAACCAAATAACATCTTTGTTGCAAATGTCAGTGACCAATCAGCAAGGAAGTATAAAGAAAAATTTTCCACTGAAATTGAAGATCAAGGTAGTCTGTATCCGGTTCTCAAATCCAGTAATACTGTATACTGTTTCTTCGCAAGTTCGCACTGCAGTGTGTAAGTGCTTGTTTTGAAACCCGAGTGCCGTGATTTTTTTAAATTTAATAGTCCTACAGATTTAAATTTTAATATGAATAAGAGACAAGGGACTTTGTTTAATTCTGGTGTTAAGAAATCTCGTATTGAAGGTGTTTATGACGTAACAAATGATTCATCCACCTCCAGCCTACAGAGCGTTCTCCAAAAGGAGGGGAAAACTACCAGCACACAGAAGAAAAAGTCTGCATTCACTCGTTAGTACATGGACAGCTATTTAACATTTGGCTTCACACAATACTCTGACACTGACCAATTGCCACGACCACAATGATGCCATTTGTGCAGTTGTTCTGGGAAATGAAGCCATGAGGTCATCGCGAATTATCCGACATCACAACACAAAACATGCCGATCTAGTCAACAAACCCATAGAATTCTTTATGCGTAAAAGAGATGCACTTAAAATAGAAAAGAAAATTATTTCCCAAGCTTCAACCACTGACACTTCACTTCTGACGGCATCCTATTTAATATCATTACATATAGCTAAATGTAAAAAAGAGTATTCCATTGGCGAAGAACTCATTAAGCCTTCTTTGATTGCTGCTTGTAATTAAGTATTAGGCCAGGCTGCGGCAAGTAAAATGAAAGACATTCCATTGTCGAATTAAACAGTTGAAAGGCGGATATCTGATATGGCAGAAGATACAGAAAAGCAACTCATTGAAAAAATTTAAGAATCGAAATTATTAGCATTACAACTGGACGAATCTACAGACATTCAGAACAAGAGCAATTTACTTACGTATGTATGATATATTGACCTGATGAAAGTGACATGAAGGAAGACATTTTAAGTGTTTCTGAAATATCTACGCACACTACCAGCAGTGGAATTTTCAAAGTTTTAAATGGTTTCATTGAAGAGAGGGGTCTCGAATTGAAAAATTGCGTTGGTGTTCGTACTGACGACGCTGCCTGTCTTATATGTAGAAATTCAGGTTTAGTCACTAAAATTAAGGATATGGCGGGCAATAACTTATCGTCAACGCACTGCTACATTCAGAGGTAAAACCAGGCCTCCAAAAATATGGCATCTGAGCTTAACGAAGTCCTGTCTCAATCTGTTAAAACTATTAATTATATTAAAAAAACAGCGCTTTAAATACAAGGCCGTTAAAAGCATTGTGCGATGAAATGGGCTATGATCATCAAAATCTTCTTTTCAATTCGGAAGTTCGTTGGCTGTCCTGCGATGAAGTTCGCAAGAGGTTATATGAACTCCGAAAGGAAGTTGAGCTGTTTCTAACTGATAAGAAAAGTGACCTGTCCCATTATTACCAGGATAAGAAATGGGTAGTCCGACTGGCATATCTCAGCGACATATTTTCTTACATAAACGAGTTGAATTTAAAACTTCAAGGTCCAGATACAATATTTAGTGCTTGGAACAAGATCGAATCATTCAAAAAGAAGCTCAAACTCTGGCTTAATGTGATTGCGGAAGGAAAAAATGAAACGTTTCAGTCGTACTCAGATCATATTATGGAAGCAGATGATTTCTATTCACATAATTCAGTTTCAGATATTATTGCAGCTCACTTGAAGACGTTGCTGTTGTCGTTTGAAAAGTATTATCCCGAACATGAGGGTCCCCGGAAGCAAAATATGTGGATTGGGAACCCTTTTGTTGAAAACAAAGAGACAGCCCTTTCCCATGAAGAAACCCTTCAAACTTATTGAATTATCATCGGACAAAGGACTGGAAAGTACTCTTAATTCTACGAGTAATTCGAAATTCTGGATAAGAATGAATATCCAAATTTACATGAAATAGCAATGAGATTTCTTCTCTGTTTTTCCACCACATTTCTTTGTGAAACTGCACTTTCTGCTATGACCGTGCTTAAAACACAACAGAGGAACCGCCTGCAACTTTCTGTTTTCGTTTGCCTATCACGTCAATTCATCCCAAAATTAATTATCTAACAGACAGAAAACAGCAACAAAAATCTCACTAGCCTAACTAAAACCTTAAAAAACTCCGTTGTAATAAAAGAAACTAAGTTTAACTTTTTCAGTAACTTATAATTGCTGTGTTAAAGTGCTGCGTTTTTAAATTAAAAATATTAGTGTCGGAACTAGTGTTTAGAATTGACAGATTCATACATTTTTATTTATTAAATTACATACTTCGCATATATAAATATTTGGCGTGTGTATGTGAAAAGTGTTTCGCCGACAAGTTAGCATTCTTCTACTGCCTCCCCTGCTCCGCTGACTTCTATGGTAGGTTACAATGCATAAATATTTTTCTCACTACCGTTTCTTTTCAAACCAACTTCATTAAAATCAATTTAATAATACAATGATCAATTTTACGCTGAATAATATTATAAATTTTTGGTGATCAGAATGGGATATGTCACTGAAAATCAGCATACATTAATTTAATGATGTTGGTCTGAGGAAACTACAATATGCTACAAGATTTCATCAAACTAATTTAAATGTAATTTTATATTTGTCAACATGCCACGCCGTATACATACGTGTACTAATACTCTTTATGATTATGCCATAATTAATTATTAATACTTATGTTATTTTAATGTATGAACTTAAAAAAAATGGAAAGGTATTTATGAGTAAATTTGTTGGGACCGGGCCCTCGTCTTATGAAAAAAGAATTTACCGGGTCGCGGTCTTACAAAGGTTGAGAAACACTGACCTTGGCCACTGAATTCCATGTGGTAACACCTAATATTTGTGGGTCCTAGATATGGAACTTGCTTCACGTCACCTTCTACATCTAGAACTTTGAGGTGGCTTCTAGATACCCCTGGACGTGAATTTACTTGTTTCATGTGTATGCAGATGTACTTTACTCACTTTAAAACAGACATTACACACTGCATACACATCACATGGGGCCTGACAACAAATCGACGACATTGCCAAGCTGTGTATCAACGCATATGGCTCTTTATATCGCAGTAGTATTGTTTTCTTACATGTTCAAAAACTCCACATTCTGCTCACAAACAGCCTCAGAGTGTTCCATATAATTCTCAAAATAAACAATTATTTTCCTGAATAATATTAACCAGTTTTTCTTTGCAATGGATATTCCGTGCTTCCTTTGAGATAGAAATTTATTTTAAACATTACTGACATGAAATTCAAGCTCCAAAAGATTAATACGGTGCGAACACTGGCTACAATAGCAAGTTTCCATTATTCTAAATATAAAACACTGCTTTCAATTTTAACCATTTTCATAATATACTGTGAACTAGTTAGGCGCATTCCCAATATTACAAAAAGCGACTATTAGCTTCAAGTCCGTCCGTCCGTTCGTTTGTCCGCACAGACCACTGAAGAGATTTTCATGAAATTTGATATTTGAGCATTTTTTAAAAAATCTGTGGAGAAAATGCAAATTTCATTAAAAATGGACAAGAATGGCTACTTTACATTTAGAGCAACATACATATTCCCGAGGCTTGAGTGGCTACCGGGCACGTCGGCGGGTGGCGGATAGCCGGGGACCTGTTCTTGTAGCAGGTCTGTCTCTGAATAAATAGGAGACCGTGGACCAACTCCCCAACCCCAAGGTGTTGTGTGTGGCTTGCCTTAATCCGTGCTGAATGGGGTGAATGGCACGTGGGTGACGTGTCTTTTACGGAGCCTCTGTGAAACCAGGCGACATCCCAGAGTATGTAGACTTACACTGGCATAGGGAGCTCTGCCAGTGCTTTTATTTCTCCCGTACTCGTGGGACCGAAATAGACGCGGAAATGTTTGAAACTAAACAAGGAGCACCTACTACTGCAGACTTATCACAGCAAGAACCCCGTGTGGAGGTTGTAGACTTAATTCCTTCTGTTGCTTCTTCAGATGAGGACAGATTTGCTGCAGGCATCTCAAGGATTGGACTGCAAACCAAGAGACTCTCTGGAGCGCAGAGGAAAAGGCTCATTAGAGAAAGGAAGCTGAGGGAGGGGACTTGGACGGAAAACTCCATCTCAGAATAAGGATGTGGCGGGGAGCAGTGGGGTGTGTGAAAAATCCTCACTCAGACTCGAGCACACCATCCTTGGAAAAATAGCAAACCAAAAAAAACCAGGAACACTCAATTGCAGACTGGGTCGTATAAGGAAGTTGTTGCTGGTATCAAGATGGCGATTATTAATAGACGCCATCCTGATGTCAAACTGGATCAGACTCAGGTCGACATGATTCAAGCAAAATTTTGACTGCTGTGGATGCGAACCCCTTGGTGGAGGCACCACCGCAATTTTTGTACTCTAAATTTGTACAGGGAATATTCTGGATCACCTGTGCAAATGAACCATCTAAGGCCTGGTTAATGCGGACAATCAGTAGACTTGGGAAATTGTGGGAAGGCGCGGAGCTGACTGTAGTTGACTCCAAAGACCTCCGAAAGAGACCCAGGGTGCTTGTTCGCATTCCTGACACTTCTGACGTCACCACTGTCATGGCACGTCTCAGGATTCAGAACGTGAGTTAAACACGACAGATTGGTCAGTTATGAGTCGTAAGAACATTGAGAACCCCGACTCTTTTAAAGCCCTGACTCGATCAAACCTCAAAACCTTCTGGGGACTAAAGGAGGTAGGTGGAGAACTAATTTATAGCAGATCCATTCAGCACCCTAGGACCTGTATTTTAGTCAAGAAAGGTTTCCGGATACTGCCGTTGATGCCTCACTGTTCTAGGGACCTCACGGCAGTGAAAATCAAAACGTCGAGTGGCGGGGTGCCGAGGGAGATTATTCTTGGATCGGCTTACCTTCCATATGATGACGCTGAACCTCCACCTCCCGGGGGGTTGGAGAGGCTGGTGACAGGTTGTAGGGCTAAAGGAACTCACCTGATCGTCGGCTGTGATGCAAATTCGCATCACACCTCCTGGGGAAGTACGAATATCAACAACAGAGGTGAGTCCCTGTTTAATTATATTATGGCTAACGGATTGGACATAATGAACAGAGGCAACAAACCTACCTTCGTTACATCTAACAGACAGGGAGTTGTTGATATTACGATTGCCACTCTCCATGCTGGCAATTTTATAAAAGACTGGCATGTAACTGAGGAAGTAATTTGTTCAGACCACAGATACATCCGATTTACTGTTACGGGTATCGACCGTTCAGTTGAAGTTTATCGCAATCCACGTAGGACCGACTGGGAGTCCTTTAGAACTGACCTGTTGGGCTGTCTGTGCAATATGACAGATAAAATATCTAACTTTACAGATCTTCATACTGCTGCTAAGCAGTTTCAGGATGCTATTGTTGTTGTTTATAATGAAAACTGTCCTCTTACCGTGAGGACGAACAACAGGAATATATCCTGGTGGAATCATGACCTTGCGGAGAGAAAGAAGAAAGCTCGCAGATTATTTAATGCTGCAAAGAGGTCAGGAAACAAGACTGACTGTAAAAGAACCTTAACAGATTATAATAAGGCATTCAGACAGGCCAAGAGAGAATCACAGGGAAGACACTGTGAGGAGATTGAGAATGCTCCACAATGTGCCTGACTTGATACGATTCTTTCAAAGGACGTGCGGAGTGCAGTAAGCTCTATCCAGCTTGCAAATTGAGAATATACCACAACAGAGAAAGGGATCCTGGAAGAGTTACTGCGGGTCCACTTCCCTGGTTCAGAAATAATCTTGGAACCTTCTGGAGGATGGGACGGTCTTGAACCAGAGTTTCCGAAATGGAAAGGATCCAGGGAAGACCGGGCGGCTTCCAAAAGGGTCATAAGCTATGATAAACTGAAATGGGCTGTTTTCTCATTTCAACCCTATAAATCTCCAGAACTGATGGAATAATGCCCATCACGCTACAGCAGGGTTTCGAACTGCTCGCGAGCAAACGTTTGTTGCTACTAAGAGCCAGTTTAGCCTTAGGATATATTCCCATTAGTTGGAGGCACATCAGGGAGGTATTTATACACAAACCTGGGAAACCATTTTCCCAGGCGAAGTCCCTGAGGCCCATCAGTCTCATGTCATTTATACTATACACTTGAGAAATTACTTGACAGACATATCAGGGACGGTGTTCTGGTCGAAAGACCACTTTATCAGAACCAGTTTGCCTACAGGACAGGTATACCTACCGAAACAGCTCTCTTCCAGGTTGAATTCCTTGAATTATAGAGAGATTGCGCTGGGCGCCTTCCTGGACATTGAAGGGGCGTTCAACAATACCTCTTTTAATGCAATTATTACGGCTGCCAGAGGGCATGGACTTGAGGAAACCTGCTGCAGGTGGGTCAGGTCCATGCTTGAAAGCAGACTCATACATACTTCCCTTATGAACAGCAGTTTGACTGCTAAAGTCATAGGTGAATGCCCGCAGGGAGGAGTTTTGTCTCCCCTTCTGTGGAACCTAGTTGTTGATAGGCTTTTGACTATTACAAATGACCTAGGCTTCAGTACATTCGGCTATGCTGACGATATTGTTATTTGCACACAGTCAGGGAGATTATGCAAAAGGCCCTGGACGTGGTAGTTAAATGGGCTGTAAAAGAGGGTCTAAATATTAGCAGCCCTCACAAAACAGCCGTAGTCCCGTTTACCAATAGAATGAAAATAGAGGGCTTAGGACCTCTTATACTCCATGGAAAGGAACTTACAATGCTGGACGAGGTTAAGTACTTGGGAGTGACCTTAGACTCCAAACTCAACAGGAACCAGCATCTGCAGAAAATAATTAGAAAAGCACAAACCACCTTTGCGGTAGTTAGACGCATATGTGGTAAAAATGCGGCCTTAGACCTAATATGGTGCATTGGTTCTATAGTAGGGTAATTAGACCATCCATACTTCATGGTGCCCTGGTGTGGTAGTTCAAGGTTATGCAAAAAAACACTAAAACTCAATTAGGCAGGATTCAAAGAATGGCCTGTCTAGCTATTAGAGGGCTATGAAATCGACCCCCTACTGCAGCAATGGAGATGCTTTTGAATCTGACCCCGTTGGATCTGGTGATTATGGCGGAGGCGAGGATGGCACTCTATGGGCTGCATATACTTAGGCAATTAGCCGATCTTAAAACAGAAGCAAGGTTGCTATCTGGAAAAATATGAGTGACCCTATTTTGGATATGCGGTCGGACTACACTATTCCAGTTTATTATTATTCCAAAATCTTTAATTTCATTATAGACTGGGATTATTGGAGAAATAAAGACCCAATGTTCCATGAGGATGCTCTAATCTGATTCACTGACGGCTTAAATGCTAACTCAGAGACTGGGTCTGGTATTTTTGGCCTAAGACCAAATAGAAGCTTCAGCTTCTCACTGGGTAAATTTGCCACAGTTTTTCAAACCGAAATACATGCCATTCTACAATGTGCATGCGAAAACATAAGAAGGGCTTATAAGAATAAGCGAATTCTTATTTTTTCTGATAGCCAGGCTGCACTTAAGGCACTTAGTAGCCCGAAAGTGACTGCAAGACTGGTTGCAGAATGCCTGGATGCTCTCACTGCGGTGTCGAGCCTGAATGAGGTTACCCTCGCTTGGGTGCCGGTGCACCTCGGCATTTCTGGCAATGACGAAGCTGATAAGCTGGCGAGACAAGCGTCAGCTATGCCGTTACTTGGTCCAGAGCCGGCTCTTGGAATACGTAAGTGATCGGCAAGAGAATTAATTAAGAACTGGACTGAGGTCAACATCATAGTGCCTGGAGTGATTTGCAAGGCCATAGACATGGCAAGCTTCTTATTGGCAGACCATGTAAGAAAAGAGCTGATGACCTGCTTACGTTAAGTAGGCATTAACTAAAAATGGTAGTTGCGATCTTCACAGGACATGCTCCCGTAAGGGGGCACTTGTAAATTATAGGCCTGTTTGATGGGGATCCAACCTGCAGATTCTGCAGGATGGAGACTGAAACAATGCAGCATATTATTTGCTGCTGCGAGGCGTTGGCTCGTCAGCGCTATGAAGTCTTTGGGAAGCTGATTGTCGAACCAAAAAACATAAGAACAGCTTCAGTAAGGGACCTTTGCCTCTTCATACGAGGCACAGGGTTATTGAATCTGGGCTGAATCGAGTATTTGGGGGCGTACAATACGCTTAAGGCTGTGGTGCATCCGAAGCGTAAGCTGACGGGCCCGAAGAAGAAGAAGAGGAACAAGAAAAAAGAAGAGGAAGAAGATGAGCAAGGAGAAGAAAAGGAAGAAGAGGAAAAAGAAGAAGAGGAAGAATAGGAGGAAGAAGAGGAAGAAGACGAAGAAGAAAGGAAGAGGAAGACGAGAGGAAGAAGAAGAAAGGAAGAAGAAGAAAGGAAGAAGAGTAAGAGGAAGGAGAAGAGGAGGAAGAGGAAAAAGAAGAGGAGAAAGAAGAGGAAGAGGAAGAAGTAGAATAAGAGGAGGAAAAGATGAAGAGGAAGAAGAAGAAGAAGAAGAAGATACATTTGTTATCATATCTCACTCAATTCTACTTAGAAGGAGAAATGTTGTAGACAGAAGTTGTAGAGAAAATCAAAACACCCATTTTATTTTCAATAACTTTTTTAAAAAATCACACCGTTTAGGAGATGATGTGGAAAAATATTGAAGACCCAGGCAGGCCACAGGTGACAATATGGTGCATATGCAGTACATGCTGGATCCCTAAGGCTACATATACATGTTCAGGATATGTAATATTTATTGCTTTCCCACTACAACAGTTGCTTGAATGCGGCTCAATGTTACATTATATGTACACTGCATGCCTTGTTAAATCTAATCATCCAAGTACACAGGTGATAAAGACATGATTTACATGTTTTTTCCTCAACAAGTTTTGATAATTTCATTATCACTGTCAGGGGCAAACACAGTAATTACAAAAAATGAATAAATAAAAAACAAATTATTGCTATTTACAGGTAAGAGAGGAAGAAACTATTAGGTATCAATGGGACAATAATACTGAAAAGGATTACAGAAATAGGGTATAAGGATGTGCAATGAATTTATAGGTTTTGGACATGAATGGTTTTGAGCTCTTCTGAAGACTGTAAGGAATATTTGGGTTCTATAAGAGAAGGAAGTTTTTTACTGGCTTAGGGACTACCAGTTTCTCCTAAAGAATCCATCTGAACAATGCAGTGGTGCTGTTACCACTCCTGCTCAGGCTATAAACACATCCATTCTAACAACTATGAATCAGTGTACCATGCAATGCTATACCATCTCTTATATAAACATAAAATAAATCAATAACAATTATACTGCTCAAGACTTCTTTGCAACACAGCAGGAAACTCTAAAAGTGACCAATTCTATTATATTTATTGGTGCTTTCTTCTTAACATATGTTATAGAGCATTAAGTGAGATATGGAATAATTTTAAAACAGTGCATTTCTGAACTTTGCTTTTTAACAGCTAGAGCTGTGGGTTCATCTTGTTTTCGACTGCAATATTTTCTTTAAAAATGTAATACATTAAATTCACAATGCTATACATGTTAAGCTGTAATTATTGTTAGTTGTTATGACTCTGAAAAAAAGGTTGCAGTTAGACAATTCGCTTATGTTAGCTATTATGGCATCTGATGGCTGCCTGGTAACCTAGTGCCTGTGCATTCAGTCACAACTTCCAGACAAAAATTTTCATTACACAGTAATGAAAAGTTCGTGTGGGACTAAAACATGAGTGTATACAGATCCAGATTTTTTTTATCACATTGGACGATGCTACAGGAACATGCTAACCCCAAACTGTTGGTCTGCAGCTTGGGTCTCCCTCCAACCTGCATCCTGCCTGCAGTCTGTCAGGTTGTATTATGTGGCCCATGGCCACATTTTGAATTATGTATATATTATACAAATCACATTTCTTGACTAGCTGCAAACCAGTTAGCTTCTCAAGAAGGACTCTGCACCTTGGAGTAAGTAATTATACAAATCACACAGTAATTTAAGCAGTTAGATATACCAATTATTGTTATTTTTCCACACGTGACTGACAAACCAACCCACAATAATGAGTGTGACCATTTGCCATAAAAAGGCTGGATGCCCATGGTCTTAAGAGTTTACTGAGGACATCATCTGTAACATCATCATCACTTCACTAACTGCCGGCACAGAAGGCAAGCCTAGCAAGCCCAGGATATGGATGTTCTAGTTGTGAGTTTTATTGGTAAGTTGAGATAGATGGCAACAAACCTAAATAAACTTAAACAATGCAAATTTCATACAATGGTGTATATACAGGACATTGTTCACTTTCCTTCTTGACATCAAAGCTGCCCTGAAACTACAATTTCAACCCATAACAGTGTAGGGAACAAATCAACAGGGACTGAGTAAGTTGTTATTAGCAAGTCTGGGTGATCCAAAGTGAGCTGGGTGAAATCAGCTGCTCATATGAGGTGGCATGCTACCATTAGACAGAGGCTAACTGTTGGAAGTAGGTACAATGAAAATAGCCCCTAGCCATTCTCCAAGTTCAGTTTGAGTATTAATTCAGAGGAAGCAGAACAGAGTTCCCAGCAGTTCTGGCAGCAGATAAGCAAAGGATCAACCACAGCAGTACAATCTAGTTAGTGCAACAAGGCAACAGTGGTTGGGGTAGTGAGATACAACACACAACAATGAAACATGTAAATGTAATTTACCACAGTCTTTGAGGTAAAAAAAAAAGTTTCAGTTCTCATAAGGTTATGGTTGGTTAAGACATATCTGAGCCTGATGCAGTCAAGAGCTGACAATGCAGCTAAACAAATGTAAAAATTTACACAGAATTAAAATACAGCCAGTCTTTTTGCCTCCACTACACTAGTGGGGCCCCAAAAACTAGATAAATTGTGATAAAGACTGGCCATGCTAAAGCTATATCTAAGATTAAGACACAAATAATAATGCTGCCTCATTCTCATAATCTTACGAAAGAAACTAGTTTTTGGCTTAGTCCCTACAATTCTTGTGTTTCCAGTTGCACTGGTTTAGTTTTTATGATTTTCATAATTGTTGCTGTTATTTTCCTCACCTACATCCTTGGGCACTACACGGGTTTCAGCATTTTGGAGTTTGATTTCTTCTTGTTTTGGAAAATATTTTTTCTAAAATGGGTTAAGTGCAGGGCACGCCACTGGAATTTGTAAAACGTGCATTCAGACACTTTCCTTGACAGCACTTCCGTGACAAGAATTGTGCGTTATGGGTCTGCCCATCTTGGCAAAAAAAATGTCATGGTTTCATTTGCATAATTACACGAAACATCCCAATTGCAAGCGTGAAGGGTACGTATTTTCAGCTTTCATTCATCAGTGCATGACTTCGTTTTTTTTTAACGAAGAATTTTGGGATGAAACGTGTAAGTGAACGTTTGCTCCAAATTTCGAAGGTTAGACGGCCGACATGTAGCACGAAAACCGAATTTTCTAGTTATACCCTGCTTAAAAAATATAAGGTTAACTTGCTAAGACGCCACATGATCGTTCACTCAAAAAACCGCGCTACACAAAACAACCCTAATAGAGACTATTATATGCCTACATACCCTCTATATATCCAACGAATCAATTAACTACAACGTAAAAGTCTACACGCTTATTCCAACTTACCTTCAACCGGAGCACTAGTCTTGGTAACTGCGTTAATGTAACCATGATGTTAACTATATCCTCGTACAATGCCCACTATTTACTGACCATCTTTCCATATCAAAAAATCAAAGTATGTCACGTGAGCGTCAAACAATGTTGCATATTAATTACACAAGTAACCAGTACGCAGTAAACACACACACTCACTTCCCGGACACAGACTTACCCAACTGCTTCTCACATTCCCCGGCACTCAAGGACTGTTTTCGCAACTCTCATTTCTTGCGTCTTGACCCGTTCCCACGATGGCCAACTTCCAAAAATTGCTTCATTTTTTTTAAACTCAACACTACCAACATATGGCATACTAGATTGCTGTGCTAGATGTGTGTGTTTGGCAAGATTTATGATGTGGTAATGATGGTTGACGAGGGTTCAGTTAACGATATAGCCGTTCGGGTGATAATTTCTATTTAAATTGTGTTATGTTGAATGAAAAACTGCAAAATGTGCTGCAGGAATTGAAAGAGGCGCGATCAATTATTGCTCTTCTACGGGAAGATATAACAATTTTTACTGAAATGTTAAAAGGGTGAATCCTGGGATATTATTAACCATGCTGATGTTTAAAGTTTTCATTTATTTCTAAACAGCTTTTTAATTATTTTTGTATCATACTTTCCTATGCAATATGCAAATAGCAATGTTTCTAATATCCACTGGGATTACAACAGGAATCAAAATATCTTGTAAGCGCAAGAGGTTTCTTTACATTATGAGCAAAACAACCAATGCATCGTATTTAAGACGCATGTTCATGTTGTAAAATTTTCTTCTAAGCTCGCAACTTACCCGCTGAACACTGCATAAAACAATCGAGCTCTTACTACCACTGAAAATGTCAAATTCTTAGGCATACATATGGACTGCAATCTAACTTGGAAATTACATATATATAATTTAATAAAAAAAATTGAGTTCGATTTGTCACATGTTGAAAAAATTATTTTCTACTGTAAATGTAAAAATGTTACGTATGGTTTGTTTTGCACATTTCTATTCACAAATCAGTTACGGTACAATTTTCTGGGGTTCATCTTCATCAATTAGAAATGTTTTCATAATTCAAAAAAAGAGCAATTAGGATTATGCTGTGACTTTAAGTTCTTGCCGAGAGGGTTGCAGAAAGTTGGATATACTTACAGTTCCTTGTTTATATATAGTAGTGCCTTGATGTTATTTGCTGTTAAAAATCTTAATATTTATCCACATAACACCTCTGTTCATGGTATGAATACAAGGCAGCAAAATAAACTGCACATACCCTCAGCAACTCTCCTCAATAGAGAGAGGTGTTTACTACTCATCTGCTAAAATATTCAGCCAGCTACCACAGAATATATTCAAATTTTGTGACAATATACATACCTTTAAGGTTGTGTTAAGAGACTACCCTTGTTAAAAATGCCATTTATTCCATCGAGGAATTTCTTTCCACTGGTCATAACAATGGTGACATGAGCATATACATTTAACTTGTATTATTTTCTAATGCATATAGTTTTGAACTATTGTGTTTTTGTGATCTTTTCTTTATAATTTATCATGTTCTTATTAATTTTGTAACCCACTGTTGTGGCTTTATCGCATATTGCAGTTTAACTCTTTTCATAACAAATTCCATATTAAATGAAACTTGTACGGATGGATCGATCTTTGAAGGTCAAGTATAGGTAGGTAGGTATGTATGTATATTGATGATCTATGATGTAGATTAACTAACTCCATGGAGCACAGTTCTCTCCTGAGCCAGATGAAGATAAAATTACCATTTTTTCATTGGCCTTTTGGTGGGTGGGGACAGCACTGAAATAACACCCTTTGCCATGATTTTTACATCTTACATAAATCTTTACTGTTTTTTTAAATCCATGTGCAGCATTATTACCTCCTTATTGGGAAAGTAACTAATAGGATCCAAGACAGCCTCCTTTCTAAAGGTCATCAGGAAGGTGAAATATAATCGGAAAAATAAAGAACGGGAACTACATAGGGGACAAAATTAGTCAGAGGCCTGTCCCTTAAAATGCAGGATGTCACTGTACTGTAAGAAATTTTAATATTATCCACTCAGATTCGATATTCCAAGCGTTTGCATTCTTTCAGATTTACCTATCCAAATTCTGCTTACATTTCTCTTCCGAGTGCCTCATAACCCACCCATTTTGAATTAATCACATAACAATAAAAGTTAAAGTAACTACAAACTGCACAGCATTATTAAGCATAGAATACAAGTGGGTACTGTGTGCACTGATTAAGTTCCACCTTTCCAAAGTTTGCCATTTATACTTAAAACTATACTACTTGAAAAGAGTTGCCAAATATTTGCTACAGCAAAGGGAACTGACCACAGTCTTTACTGTATAGTTACATGCAGTAAATGGAAATGCGACAGTGTGGTGAAATATTAAGGTCACAGTCTGCTGGAATATGATGCTGTGTACTTGTGAAATTTACAAACATTTGGAGGAGTGTCAACAATTTCTGTTAGACTACATACCATCACACCCCCCAAATCGTTAACATCCTGAAAACCTAGAATCGTACATGTTGAAATTCTTTTTATTTATTGATAAATCGGTTTAAAAATGTTGTCAGTGTTTTAGTTATGTACCATAAATTTCGTGATTAAAAGTGATGAATAAATTTTAAGGAGGTGGACATAAGACAAGGCAGCCCAGTTTGATGGTACCATTGCATTTGATTGGAGGGACTGAAGGAAACCATGATTTCGCTAACTGGCTTGCACTACCCCTCCAGTGTACTTCCACATGTCTATTTCCAATTTTGTAACCACTCTATCCACCGTGTTAGCAGCAGTAATATTTGCTTGTGACAAGCACTTCAAATTTATTGACTTGGGTCACAGGGGGTTCAAGGGCAATATAACAGTAGATAACATAGATGAATCCTCACCGTCCGTGGGACTCTATTGTGTAGTTTTGGTATAAAAGTGAAGTTAAAGTTATTCTCATACTTAATTACACTCCATGCCATGAAGATGTATGGGGACTGGAGCTACAGCTCCAGTATTTACAACTGGAATCAGGTCAAGGCTAGCTTCATGCCCTGGTCACTTTACCACGAGGAAAGAACCCACAGAAAGGAAACTTCTGTCCATGCTAAGAACCAAACAAAGAATTTTCTGAGTGGCTTCATGGCTACAGTATAAGAAAGGAAAAGTGAGTAAAAATTACGTTCTGGATTATAATGAACTATATACTGGTTTGTAGCCCTTGAGGTCTGGCTACACTTTGAAAATCTGTTTATTTAACCTATGAATTACATAGACAATAACACATGCTTGTTATCCACATTACAGGATAGGGTGAAACTTTTGCTTTTATCTGAGTTATGTGTGGATAAATATATGATGACTGGCAAGCTGTTTCATGTTGAAGCTTATAATGGTAGAGCTCCTATCATTTAACCATTTAAAAACATAAATATGGCAACATAAATGTATATTTGTTGGGGAAGTTTGGATCTTATTTCTTGTTCTACATCACAACACCACAACATAATAATATGAACAGACGTCCTCTTATTCTATACACATTTTTTCACTTATCTATGAAGTTACATATTCACATAAGTCCACAATCATACTTCTTTGGAATTTGTACATTATCTTCAAGTTCAATTAATTTTTATATGGCACAAACATGAGCCCACACATTCCAGGAAATGCTAAACTGACTGCTGGGGCAGAAACATACAGTCATGAGCTCAAGCCCAGTACACTCAATTAACATTATTCACAAAAACAGAACAATATCTATGGCAGCTATCAAAGTTTACATTGTATTTACATGTATCACATATTTAAGGTAATGATTAAACTGGCAAGTTGCTGCAAGTTCAAACATACCTCCGCTTATTAATTACTTCTCCAAAATTTTTTAGCACAGTAATAATTAAGTGTAACTCTCAAGTCTGCATACAAAGTCACCACCTAGCTTTACAATACATAACCATTTACACAGTTTTAAATTACACAGACAGAATTTTGGAATCGGTATTTAACATCCATAAAAATGACTGACACATCTTATGAAATAATGACCACATAATAATAATAATAATTACATTAGCACCATTCCTACCAACATTCACAATGCATGGTGTCATATCTGCTGCAGAAATACGAGAATACAGAAAACTAGGATGCCATGGTGAGCACACACAAAACTATGTTCTGCATATAAACATAATGTTCAAATAGCACATTTTGACAATAATAAATAATATTAAATTCTGTGAAGTACTGCTGGCCTTCTGACCCCTTCCCCCAAAACAAGTCATTATTTGGAGTGCATCATGACACTGACAAAAATCAACCTAATATGGGGCTGAATTACAAAACTGTTGGAATCTTGCTTTGTCTTGTACCTGTTCTAAGAATCTGCAATGAAATTCTTCAGTTTTGTTGGTTATAATTGTGTTTCATGGTAATATTGGTGTAAAATTCATACACAAAATTGTCAAAACTCAGAGCCCATATTCAACACAAGGTTTGATTCCTGAAGGAGTTGTGGTTTACTGTGAGGTAATTAGCATTGTATTTGAGCCACAGAGGCCATGGTGGTGGTTGGTGGTTTGCTGTGTGCCAGTCTAAATTGTAGGCAGTGATGTCAAATATAAAAAAACTTAAAGCACAAGTAATTGCCAAACGGTTTCTGGGGACAGCATCATGTTCTGTATGTATATGAATTCTGGGAGCTGTGAGCAGTCAATAAATTCTGCATCTGAAAGCATACAATAATAAGAATGGCCCATATTATGGCATACAACCAAACCTCGTAACCTGGAACTGTGTACCAGATCATTCTGGTACTTGTAGGCTTGGGTGACACCCCAGAAGGATTTGCGAAATGCAGTCTCAGTCATTGGTAGGTTGGAAAATTAAAAAAAAAAAAGTAAGATAATGCCCATCCCTAACCTATGTAGAATGCATTACCTTACATTGCTGAGAGGAGTATTGCATTTATGGCTTTCACTTCTATGTGATTATGCAAGCAAGATATAAATAATAATAATAATAATAATAATAATAATAATAACTACAGATATAATACACAACAAAAATAACTTAGAAGTAATAAAATATTGCATTCAAATGAAATTAGCATTGTCAAAGACTGTTGACAGAAAAACAGCGCCATACAAAACTATATACATGCATTCACTTAACTGCTGCAGTTGCATACACATTTCATTTCTCTTCTCTCTTAGAGATACCATGTGTCTTATAAGTCACTTTACCAAGGCAGAGAAGTACTGTGATTATCTTTACTTGTGTTCAGTATTTTATTTGCAACAGCCACCCAACAATGAACATGGTGGACAACCATTTGAACAACTCCTCATTGTCACTTTCTACTGGTGACTGTTTGTAAATAATGCATTGTTCCCCCAAAATGTGTGTACAGTCTTCATAAAGTGACTTTAAAGACTACTGTGAGCAGCTGTCTTCATAATGAACAAGTACAGAATGTGAACTTGAGGAGTCATGAAGACCAACATTATGCTGGCACAAAGTAAAACTTCAAAATATAAATAACATCAATACAAAGTTATCCTATTCTAGGACTTCACTTTGACACCATCAGACTTAAAACTTTTTGATTATTGTAAAGAAAGCACATAAATTTGAATATGGATAATTTTTACATTTTGATATTTTGACCAGTAAATCACAGAAAGTAAAAACCTTATGAAGGAGAGGCTGTAAACTGTATCTTTTCAATTACAATATTATAACATTTAGGTAAACTTTTCTAAACACTCTTTTATCATAATTGGTATCCATATAGCTTATGTTTCTCCAGATTATCTGAAAACATCTTTGGCAGTAACTTGCTTGTAAACATGATTTGAGAACTTTTTAAAACACAGAACTTTAAAAAATGTTTTAATTAGGGTTTACAGGTAATTTCAATAAGTAACATTATGCAGGTACATAGAACCCTCAGCTGTCTGTGCCAAACTGTATGAACATATAGCCTTTGTTTGCTTAAAAATGGATCTGAATTTCACAAAAGTAACATTGCTAAAATAGAGGTTGCAGCCTCTGCTGAGTCACTGAAAAACCTTTCTTTAATTTGCCACCAATCCGCACTTTGTCACTGTACGATATTTGTTTTAGCTACCTACGTTCAGTGACAGATGAACAATAAACAGAACAACTGGTACGTTATTTGTGAAATATTACATGTCACAGAAAGAGTTCTTAAGAGAAACATAATAATGAACTTGGAATTACGCTGATATTGAGATTTTGGTCTGATATGGTGTCTGATTTGATAACAGTGTCTTTAACAATTTCAATTACAACTGTAGTTCAACTATACCAATACAAAATATAATTACAGAAATATATTCTAAAACAGAAAACTTCCTATAGAGTAATAGCAACACAAATTTTTAAGAAAGGAATGGAACCAAATTTTTACCTTCACAGTGCACAATTTCTTATTGATTTCACACCATGGTAAATTGTGGTACGCTGACATTTTTATCACAACCTAAGGGGTGACACATTTCTAAATTTTACTGCGTTAAGAAAATAACATGTTAATTTGTTTTAAAACCTCCAAAGAGAGAGCAAAGGTTAGAGTCCATGCTTGTCCAAATTTCTTCCTCCTACAGAATACGGTGCTGCTACAAGCATGTGGGGACACTTAATGGTTGAAATTGTTACAACTTATTTAGACAATAATGTCTGAATTTTTTGTTTATTTTAATGTGGAACTACACCAAACTACAAACCATGCACTTTTATTTCTTCACTGTGATGCTGATTGTAACAAACCACACTTACAACTTCTAGAAAGCAATGCTTAAAGCATCAGAATGTGTGATTTTAACTTTTCCACTACCTGCTATAACAGTACCATTATACGGTGTGTTTGAATGATTATATGACAAATGTAACTAGAAATACAACACCGTAAGTCCAAAGCATGCAAGATGCAGAAAGAGAAATATGTAAACAAGACGCTTAAATTACTCTTTCAGGACTAAATCTGAGTGTGCTTGTGCCTATCTAGCATGTTGAATGGAGTGATCTCAAATACCCTCATTTCCACTTTGTTCAACAATGTATGAACTCATATTACATATTCTTACCATGTGTGAATTGTTTTTCCTGTTCACAGAACGTCCTGAAAAGGTAAATTTTACTCCAAGCAGAAAGGACAACAAAACACAAAAATCAGTAACCTGAAATAATGATTTCAGTATCTGCAAAATAATCTTGATGCTAAAAGGTTACATCAACACTTGGAGAAGATGGAAATAAAATATTAAGCGAATACAGGATCCATGGTTACTGAAAGGTGCATATATATGTACCGTAGCCTGGAAGAGATCACTCTCTCTTACTGTAGCTGAACCAATCACCATCATTCAGTAGCAGGTGCCATCAGTGTGCTTCTTCTAATGATGGGGTAAGACTGAGTTACGTGGTCCCACAGACTGTTGTACCAACTGCAGCAGTGGGGTGAGACTAAATCTTTGGTCCTGTGGCTTATTGTACCAGTTGTAGCAGTGCAGTAAGACCTGACTCCCTTCTTAATGCTGTCTTGTACCAGCCTCTGACAATATATGAACATGGAGCACTGGCAGAATGATAAACGGTAGGGAAAAGCTAATGCACTCAGAGTAAGACCAGTCCCACTGCCATTTTACCCACTACGAATACCATACGAGTAACTTTGGAATTGGATCTAAGTAAGTATGAAGATGGCGACACACCCAGTTTCTGTTTCTGATACGTTATTTTGTTTTGGGAGCAATATATGGTGCAAAGTCCAGAAACCACATGACTGTATGGGTAATATACGTCAGTCAGTACTCTAGAGAACTGGAATATACTTAGTATTCCATTTTTCAGCACAAATCTTTGCAAGCAGACAGAGCAGTGCATAATGCAAGAAACAACACTACACAGATACCAGGAATAAATGGCAAACACTTCTCACATAGAACTTCCAACTGTCCTACAAAGAATATTGAGTGAAGATTTTTTTTTAAAATAAAATTGCAACTGTGAGTGTTCAATCATTTGGTAAGTATCATCACCATAAGAAACAAATCACAAAGCTACATGAGTGTATTAAGTACATAATGTAATGCATAAATTGTTACGTGTAACAATGGAGAATTTGCAACTGCAAAAGAAAGACAAACAATGCAGAATTCTGTGAAAGCTAATCAGTACTTGTTTTCTTGATTTCAGAAAACTGCATGATGAGAAGCTTCAGGATGCACACTTTTATTTGGGTCATCACACCGAGGAGGATGAGACAGGTGGGGCATGTAGTACACACGGGTGCAGGAGAAAAACATGGAGGGTATTAGAAAGGAGACATGAGAGAAATATCATTGGGTCATCACACCAAGGAGGATGAGATGGGAAGGGCATGCAGTACACACGGATGCGAGAGAAAAACACGGAGGGTATTAGAAGAGAGACATGAGAGAAATATGGTTCTTGGAAGAAGCTGATATAGATGACCAATAATTTTAAAATAGCCTTTATAGCAACAGCATGGGAAGGCCTAGACTGGATTTATCTGGATCAGGATAAGGGACATGTACTATGTTGTTTATAGTATGTTAATGAAACTTTAGGTTCCACAGGATGGGTGGAACTTCTCAACTGGCTGATGAACTCTTGGCTCATCAAGGACTCTGATCTATGGATTTATTTACTTAATTAATTATGTGTTCGTGACACAACAGCTGCAGTGGAAACAAAATCTTGTGAAATGTGGTGGCTGTATGGCTGCTACAGACAGCAATGTACCTAAGCATACACTGTTAATTTGAAAAATGAATTAACCAGAATCAAGAAAGACAGCTGCTGGATGATAAGTGATTATTCTGGTGATCTAATGGTTTTTGTTGTTCATCTTATTTTAATTCATACTGTGTCTACTGTGGGGTTCACCTGAGACAGAAAATTCATATTCTTATATGAGCTTAAAAGCTGTACAAATCAAAATTCCAATACAAATTCTACCATGTTTAATCATTCCTTCTGCAAACACTTTAATATTTTTGCTGTTATATCCTTCATGTGGGCTGGAGAGATATTAATATGTCTTTAACTACATTATTTTGTAGAGGCATGAAGTAAAATGTTCAATGAGGATATAGCATGAGTGTATTCAGAACTGTTGTGTTGAAAAAGCAGAATAAATTAAAGGGAAGTATATTTTGCATTTGTCCTGAAAAAGCTAAGCTGTCATCTTATGAGCAAATTACACAATACTTTACTGCACAGTTAATTATTGGCATGTGCAACACAAGTACCCCTTTGTTGGTAATGTATCAGGCTGTGCATTGTATGAGTAAATTAGATAAAATAGAATGTTTCCACATGAAGTACCACATACACATATGGCACTGATAAAAGTGTTTAAAGTGATTAAGTCAGAATACAAAGAGTATGATTCAAACTGTACTGCAAAGAGAGACAGTAGCAAAATGGTGCTGTACCATTCAACCTATCTCACATGGGTGCAACTGACAACTGAAGTTGTATATAGCACAGTAAAACAGTTTCCTAATTGCTAATGTTGATGGGCTGTCTCACAAGCTAGTTGAGAGCAGATAGACTGTGAAAGGCAAAGTGTTGAAACAAATCATCATACTCACCAAGGAATTTGATTTAAAGACTTTGACCCACCGTGGAAGATGATAGTAATACAGGACAATGCCTTATGAATTTACAGTGTGTTGAAACTACTGAATTTTGTTAACATTAATCAAACAAATAAAATCATTTTTATAACTTAAATTCATACATTATTTCCAAGCTGAACAAGTTGCACAATATCTGTCTCCTGCAATGCCCTGATCTAAAGTGACCAGTTTGCCATGTTAAAATCTGATTCATGTCCATTATGACATATTGGTACTTTCTTGATCATGCCAGAAGCCTTAAAAATATCTCTGAATGACAAAACGGATTGCAGTGCAGCAAATGTGCAAGATATATTGATTACAGTCTTCAGGGATGTGATACCATGTCATTTGGTACAGAGGTTTCTTTGAAATATTTGTACTAACCTACCGAACTGCATGTTATCACATTTCAGAAGACCACAATCTCAGTATTGACCAAGAACCCCTTCACACCAAACGCTGACCACTGTCGGGACACAGTTTATGATTTAAAAACCAAGGTCGGCTACAGTCATTGCCAGTAACACGCATAGTAGTGGTGGACATTTAAATTTTTTCTTTTTCAGAGAACTCCCAGGCATTTAATTCCCACTAAAGAGAGGTTAATAGATAATAAAATCTCGTGCAACTTTATAACGTACTATTTCATTTCCATACTTCAGATCTGAAGAACTGATGATCTGAGATGTGGAAAAAGAAACAGGTCTATAGTGCTGTTTTATATGGAGGATAATTAACTGTCCTGAAGAAATCAATGAATTAATGACTGTGGGAAGCTATAATGCCAGAAGAGGTTGCAAGAGACCTTTCAGTGACAGCCACATATAAAATGCAAACAATGCTTGAAGAGGAGGATGAGGAGGAGGAGAATGAAGAATATTAATTCTTATGTCTCTGCATCTTGCTAAGCCCTGACAATGGTGTCCGAACTCAGCTGCCACTGAAGTTCCTAACTCCCTTCTCACTGCAGTGTGGTGAAGGAGGCAGCTGGCACAGTCACAATTTCTCCATATCTTGCTGGAATTCATTCGTCATTGTGATGCCTGCCACTGGGACTTCCATCAAATGCAACTGATATAGAGGTGTCAGGGGAGAAATTAAGCACATCTGTGGGAGAGAGGCTATCAGGGGAGTAGTAAAATGGGCCACTTCCTCCTGTTGAATGTTCTGAGGAGCTGGGACCAGCTCCATTGGTGGATGGGGAAGAAGGGTGTCCTGAACCTGAGGTCCCAGGAGACGCCATGTCAGGTGGGAGGAAACTCATGTCTGGACCACCTTCTCGACACCAGAGTTGTCTCATTTCTTGCCTACGCTGTCGCATCAGTGACTTATATTCTGAGATCCTCATCTTCTTTCCATCCACGATGCATGTCCGCTTGGGCCGTGGCCGGTACCTGTAGTCTGGATGCTTCTCCATGTGCAATTTTGATAATCGCGACTGTTCCTCATAAAAAGGCTGCTTCTCTGCATTTGACATGGCTTTCCAGCGAGCACCTGTAATTATCAAACATGGCAGTCTATTTCCTTGTATTTTATATCATGCTATAGTTGATCCCCTTGAAGGTATCCATGCTCTGACATAGTGGTGGTGCTTGCATAATCAAATGATCCTGAAATCTATGCTGGCAGCAGCATAGCTAATGGTAGGGACTCCCATGCCAGACAGGTCATTGGTGATGACCCAGACAAAAAGGGATACCCTCGTCCTCCAGATTGGAGGTTGGGCATGAGACTGACAGCCCCACCCCATAAAACTGTGTTTGTTGAGAAGCTTCTAAAATTGGAAACAGCACAGATACAATAAAAATGACCCAGGATGAACAAGGATTTACAAGTGGGGAAGTGGAACGTGCTGTCTCTATATAGAAGAAGCGCACTCAGAACCTGATCCAAGTAACTAAAGAATATAAGACTGATTTGTTAGCAGTACAAGAAGTAAGGTGGCTAGGAAGGAGTACTAGAGAAAAGAAGGGTTGCAGAATATATGTTAGTTGTGATGATAACACATTTTTGGAACAGGCTTTACTGTTAGTAAATGCTGGAGATCAAGAGAAACTGATTTTAAGCCTATTGATAGAAGAACATGTGTGCTTAGAATTGGAGGTAAATTTAAAAATTAGAGCTTCATCTGTCCCCATGCTCCAATGTAGGAAAAGAGTGAAAGAGAGAAGGATGAATTTATGACTAGAGAGGATGTACAAGCAATGCCCCTCATACGATATAAAAATTATATTACATGATATGAATGCTAAGGTGTAGTAGGAAATTTGGATTGTAAGAGCTGTAGGTACCTGTGGTTTACATGGTGAAAATAATAATGGAACATGTCTAATAAATTACGTAGTCCATCAATGTATGGTTACAGGGGGAACATTATTCCCATATAGAAACATACATAAAGGAATATGGCTTGGACTTGATGACAGTACTGTGAATCAGATAGATAATGTTACGATCAATCACTGACACTGGTCAAACTTACTGAATTTCGGAAGACACAGAAGGTTTATTACTATTTAGTAACAGCTCGACTGACGTGTCATACAGCCCAAAGGAATAACAATGGTAAACATAATTTTTGTCACATGAAAACTAATTTTGTTTTTCTTATGTATTTTTCATGCTGAATTCAAATATGTTATTAGAACTGTTCTATCACCCACGTATTGTGTTATGAAAATTTTTAAAATGCAATTTTGGGGAATTTAGATTTTTTGTCATGTTACCAGTATGTTTTAAATATGGCTGAGGAACTTCACTATATTTTAAACATAGGGTGGGCATGAAAACTTGATCATAAAAAAGACAGTGGACATGTAAGACCAATCACAGATAGCCAGACTGTGCAAGCTCAGACAACAGCAGCAACAAGGAGTACTTCGAAGAACAAATGAAATGAAGGAAAACTACACAGAGAGAGAGAGAGAGAGGGGGGGGGGAGAGGGAGGGAGAGAGAGAGAGAGAGTAGTAGTAGTAGTAGTAGTAGTAGTAGTAGTAGTAGTAGTAGTAGAATGTACAACTGGTCAAATATATTGGGAAAGGATTTATGCCATATATGAGTGCTTGTAGGGATAGTACTGGGATGATCTTAAATGATCCATCTGAGATCAATGAATGATGGAGACAATATTTCAGAACTTATTGAGACACCCGAATATTATAAGTATGGAGATCACCTAAAGAATAAGGAGAAGAAATGGAAAAGGATGCTGAGAGAACAGAAGAACAATGGAACGAAAACACGCTCCCAATAACTGATGATGTTAGGAGAGCCGAAGAAATACTTAAAAATAACAAATCACCTGTAACAGACAATGTATAGCAGAACTACCTAAAATCAAAGGATCTGGAAGGAAGAAAATATTCCTGAACAGAGTGAGGATGGATTTTTTTGCCCTATCCATAGAAAATGCGAACAATTAGTATTGAGTAGCAATAGAGGAATTACTCTAGTGAATATAGGATATAAAATTTTCTCTATTGTATGAATGTCTCCAACCCTACATGGAAAACATTGTTGGTAAATGTCAGTGTGGATGTAGAAATGGCAAATCAACAATTGATCAAATTCGCTCCATGAGACAGATACTGGAAAAGACCTCGGAGAAAGGCATCAGCATGTTTCATCTGCTCATAGGCTTCAATGCTTCCTATGACACCATAGGCAGGAATAAATTATTCAAGACCTTAAAGGAATTTAAGATACCATGAAACTTAATAAGCCCAGTAAAATTAACTCTGAAACATGTGAGATGTAGAGTTAAAATTCAACATAACTTATCGGAATGATTTGAAAGATGAGTGGGATTAAAAAAAGAGGATGATCTGTCCTGTATACTTTTGAATCTAGCATGGCGAAGGTAATCATTGATTCATAGACAGAAACAAAAGGAACTATGTACAATAAAAGTACCCTGATGCTTGCTTATGCAGATTATATAGTAACAGTAGGGAGATCCATAGATGCATCGAAGGAAACAGTGAAGAAATTAATGAAAGCAGCACAGATAATAGGACTAGCATGCAGAAGACAAAATACATGGCAGTAACAAAAAACTAGCTAATACTAAATATTAAAAATTGTTGGCCAGGGATATGAGAGGGTAAAGGAATTTAAGTATCTAGGAGCAACCTTAACAGAAGATTATGATGTAACTACAGAAATAAAGCAACATATAATTATGGCTAATAAAACAAGCTGCAGGTTAAAGAAACAGTTAAACTCACCAAATCTGAAACATCAGACTCAACGTATGTCATATAGAACCCTCATAAGACCAGTACTTACATATGGAAGTGAATGCTGGCCCCTCTCAAAGGATGGAAATATGCTCCAAATCTTTGAAACAAGAATGTGAAGAATGATTTATGGTCTTATTAGTGATTATGTTATATGAAGAACAAGATACAATAAGCTTTATACACTCTATGATGAACAGACCTAGTGAAAGTGATAAAAATATGAAAACTGAGGTGGCTGGGACACTTCTGTAGAATGCAAGAACTGGATGCTAGCAGAAAGATTACTTTTCTTAAACCAGAAGGCACTCGATGTGTTGGAAAAACCTAAGTTGAGGTGGCTTGAGTCAGTTGAGGAAGATCTAAAAAACATGGGCATGAGGAATTGGAGACGTAAGTTGCAAGTCCAAGAACACTGGAGAACAATTTTGGAAGAGCCTGAGGTCCACAAAGGATTGTAATGCAAGAAGAAGAAAAGAAGAAGAAGAAGAAGAAGAAGATGATGATGATGATGATAAGATGCTATGGTTGATATAGTTTGCTGTCATAAAAAAAAATTTGTCCCTGTCATGGCATATATGCATATATATATATATATATATATATATATATACATACAGGGTGTCCCAGGAGGAATGTGCCAGACTTTGGAAGGGTGTTAAAGTATACCGATATAACCTAAAACACCTATGTCCAAAGTTGAACGGTTACGGAGATAATGGCCAGAGAAGTTTGAAACTTTGACAGCTGTTACACACTTATTGATTACCAAATACATATTAAAACT
>Ga0131853_10002201_pt1 | contig 34982 bp, 17 predicted proteins | sample TergutLab28metaG_FD_92764 | JGI IMG/M metagenome (GOLD analysis project Ga0131853, IMG submission 92764) | Labiotermes labralis P1 segment gut microbial communities from Petit-Saut dam, French Guiana - Lab288 P1 (version 2) (version 2) | ecosystem: Host-associated > Arthropoda: Insects >... | reverse complement strand
TTCATGACTTCTTATGGGGGAGCTTTATCTCTTACCACCACCACCACCACCACCACCACCACCACCACCACCACCACCACCACCACCACCACCACTACTACTACTACTCTACTACCACCACCAGTACTACTGCTACTACTACTATTACCACTACTACTATTACTACTACTACTGCTACTGCTGCTACTACTACTACTTTTACTCTACTGCTACTGCTGCTACTACTACTACTACTTTTACTCTACTGCTACTGCTGCTGCTACTACTACTACTACTACTATTACCACTACTACCACCACCACCACCACTACTACTACTACTACTACTACTACTACTGTTACTACTACTGCTGCTGTTGCTGCTACTACTACTATTACCACTACTACTACTATTACTACTACTACTGCTATTACTACTACCACTACTACTGCCACTACTATTACTACTACTATTATTACTGCTACCATTGCTACGTATATGTTGTTGTCCACTCCCTCTCTATTTGTGCGTTTCTATTCCACCATAACCCCCAATTACAGTGCTGTCTTGCTGACTTTATCCTTACTTCCAGCCTACTCTACGGCTAAATAAATATTTTTCCACATCCTTTTAAATGCATCACGTTTCTATAGTTTACTGTTTTATTACGAATCTTATCCTTTACTATAATATCTCAACATACACAGTTTGGTACCAACAGTACAGAAATCCTTTATTTTGTATTCGCATGTTAGCTCTGCTTTCTGCGTTATTTGTAAGCAAGTAACAGACAAACAGGAACTAGAAACAATCCGCTGTAACGAGTAACCCGTTCCCAATCCTTACCCTACGCACGTTCAATATTTGCTCCATTCTTTGTCCTGCAAAAACTAAAAGACATCCTACATATCCAAATGACAGTTTGATATCAAAATTGTTCTGACTTACTGTTTACAATCGCTTACAACATTATCACCGTAAACATACCGAAACAATCTTAGTGATGTTAACGCAAGGTACTGTTTATGTTCAACTCAAGATTTCATTACCCTCTTTACAGAAATGTGACACTGGACGTTATCCAGAGTGAGGTCATTCCATTGTACATCATCAAATTCTTGTTTTCTAAGAGTCAGTTTTAATATTTCCTCACCCTGCATTCATACGACTCCTCAGTAGTTTCATCCATTAATTTTCCTGCCCAAAATATCGTATAAAAGTAGCATTTCTCCCACGTATATTTCTGTACCGCCCACCTTACCTTCTTGATTAATCACCCTGACAGCTGTAAGAGAAATTACAGTACAAAGCTATCGATTATGTAATTTCTTCTGGTAATGTTACTTTGTCTTTCGTAAGTCCAAATACTTTCCACTGTTCTTTCAGTCGTTGACAGGCTCACAGAATAAACTGTGCTTCATTTTTGTAGTTGTGAAGCAATCGTGCACGTGGAACAAATGGAAATGCAGAATCTCCATAACACGGTTTCCAGTTTCTCGAATTTGAAAACTGGTAACGCCAAAGGATGTGTGGTAGGGGACAGGGTACAAAACAGACATTAAGAGAAGTATTCTATTGCTAAGCGTTTTCTGTCAGCAACGTGTGTGGTTACTAAAATTGTCAATCGATAAAAGTGTGGACTAAAGAGACGCCTTAAGAGAGAATTGAAATTACATTGTGTTTGCTTCTACATTTTCAGGTAAAATGCCAAGTGTAAGAGAAATGTTTCTTTACGGTTTGGAAACCACTAGTTAAAGAAAGTAGAGTTGCTAATTGAAACGGGAACCGTCTGCAGTATGTTACATTAAGTAACATGTGCCATACAACGGTGCAATGCACACAGTTGCTTCGTGACTCGAGTGTTACGAAACTATTAGCTCAAGTTATATCAGCCATGTTTACATTAGATGTTATTTCTTTAATTCGTACCAAAATGATATTTGTAATTGGAAGACATTCGGTATTTTCTTACGGCTAAAAACTTGTTCTATTGAGGTCAGATAAGCAAACTGAGAAACATTGTACCAGAATTGCGTACTATCCAAGAAAATTAGTAGATAAATAGAGAGTAGAATATACCGGTAACCGTGGAAGATTTGCTATAGCTGTTTAATATATTTCTTATTTTAAGGAATATATTTAAGTAAGTAGGCTGGGAGTAACTTTGGAAATTCGAATGAACCACAGCAAGATATGCTGTGCATGCTGATACGTTCAGATGGACCTACTTCAGAAACGTCCTTCCTGACAAAACTTTGAAGTATGTGCATTTAAAATCAAATTTAGCGTACATAAGCTCGCGAATTCTAAATAGGTATAGTGCCATAATGCCTGCATTTATCAACACCCTAAGCCATTATTCCTACCAACAAATTATAATCATTTATTTGTAGTAAGCGTCACGGAAATACATGCAGAGAAGACTAAGGCTAGTGTAGAAATTATGGGGTACAAACGTAATGTAGATATATAGATAGACAGACAGACAGATAGATAGATAGATGGATGGATAGATAGATAGATAGATAGATAGATAGATAGATAGAAGCGTTGAGTAACGATTAGAAATAGAGTAATAAAAAACTATCAAAGTTATCCTAGGATAAAACCTACAATCTCGAAGCTGTTCTGCTGGTTTTAATGGAAGAGCAGAATGTGTCATGGACGTCCTACGTAATTGGAACAATTGTAAACCCTTTAAGCGGGACAGACCAAAAGACTGATTGTAGGTAAGACTGATGATATTACACAACAGTAATAATAATAATGCAATATTAATATCAGTTGACAACAATAATAGTAGTAGCAAAGATAATAATAATAATAATCATAAACCGAACATTATAACCCGTGATAATAAAATAAGGAACATGTTTGTTAATAGATGTTGCAATTCCTGGAGGCAAAAATGTTATCAAGAAAGAAGCTGAAAAGATTTTAAAATATAAATGCCTCATAATAGAAATTCAGCGCATGTGGAATGTGAAAGCAAAAGTGATACCGGCAGTAATAGGGACGACTGGAACTATTTCAATATCACTCAGACAATACCTGAGCATCATAAAGGAAAACGCGAAATTAAGAAAATAATAAAAAAAAAGCATACTGGGCACAGCACACATACTGCGGAAAGTGCTAATGTAAAAGTACAAAACATATTTCACGGGCGAAATAACATTACATGGAGCGCAAATTGTAAATACAGAACGGTTGCAACACTATATACCGTAGATATATTGTTTGTTTCAGATATAAAATTGTAAATACACTGCATAAAGGTGATAACAAGGATAATAATAATAATTCAGTTTTATTGAATAGGCTTTTATTAACGCGCAGGCTGAACCGCCCAAGTGTCATATACAAAGAACAAAAATAAATTTTGGAACCAGTCTGAAATATTTCTTGAATCGCCTCCGTCGAATAAGAGAAAGTGCTAAGTATTGCATATTCCAAAGACTATGTCTGTTTCTAAGAAATGGCAGTCGGGGAGCCCAACAGTATACCTTTGTACTGATTCTTAATCCTACAAAATTATGTATGTGACAACACATGCTTTCAGAGAGATGTTTATGAAATGTTATACAAACATGTTGGGACCACCCGTTCTATTTCTATAACGATGTGCTGCGTCATCATGCAATTTCACTTTTGCTGTAGGAAGGTTGAGGCTATCACAACTTGTTTGCTCGAGGCAAATTGTTTACAATTATCTGGAAAGATAACCAAATAACGTAGAGATATATTAACGTAATGAGATGCCCTTTTAAGTTTCTTCTAATGCTAATGCAATTGAAGTTGCAAAGTGACACTAAATTAAAGGTGAATAGTATTTTTAAAGGGCAAAGCGAAAGACATAAAATGATACATTATTGTCCAGTTTATAGTAACGTTTTAGGGGCCTGGTTAGTTATACACGTCTGTCACATAATTGTAAGATTCCCTTATGGCGGGTTTGGGATATGTCTTATGACTTAAAGTACAGAATCTGAAGAAGAAGCTGTAGCTGTTAAGTTACAAATAGAGCCTCGAAGTTTAATCCAAGTCAGAAATTCTCAAACCTTTTTTGTTTTTTACAGAAGCCATCCCGTTGTGCAATAACAATTGTACAATATGTTGTATACCGTCAGTACACAACAACATCAATATAGTGATATAATGTAACGTGTTGCATACATTATATCACTATATTGATGTTGTTATGTGCTGATGGTTTATAATGTACTGTCCAAACTTTTTCTTCGGGCTACTTGATAATTGCCGGGAATTTTCGCTGGCGTCTCAACCATTTTCTGCCAGTTGTATAACAATTGTGGCAGTGTGATACGTTACAAAATTTTGGCAGCTGAAGTTTTTAACAATATGTGAATAGTCCATACCTTATTGCAGCAAAGCACCAAAATAAATACTAAGTCAGTACAGCAGTTAAAAATCAACATGAACATATAAAAATAATGTATGTGTCTGTTCCAAATACCACCTGAACGAAGCCAATGTTCCGCATACCGCAAACTGGGAACCTCTTGTCTAAGTCAAACTTGAAAAGGTGGTTTCAACCTTCAAGAGAGCAAACCAGTTGTTTTTTAAAAACAGGAAATGGGAGATGGTAGCCCTTCCCGTTTTTTTCTTGAAATACAAGAAATATTTTTTTATTAAAATAACAGGCTGTGGCCCTCCAGTAAGGATAGAGTAATAACAACCAACACAACTTCCGGTCGCCGCGAAATCTTTAGATATTAGTGTGCCAGCCCCAAAAGTTCAGAGTTTGTTACCAGTCGTCGCCACTGCCAGTACAATACAGCCAAATCACACGAAGACACAAAAGCAGGTACTTCCCTTAAAGGCATGTGTAGTCTTCGGCCGACATATTTGTTCTGATCAGAGGTTACTACTGTCGTGAAGACCCATTTGGGTTATACGGCCATGCAGTCTGCTAGGTAATCGCGGACGTTTAGTTAAGTCAGTGATTTCCTGCCAATCGCTGGGACCCAACTACCAGATTACACCGTGTAATTAATAATGATCCATAAGACAATAGGTAAAGGTAAAAGTAAAGATAAACGTAAATGTCGCCCTACAACCTGCCATGAAGGCACAGAAGGAAAGTAAAGGTATAGCTCTATGTTTTCTTTAACCTCGTTGCTAGCTGGAGTGGGTGTCAGCTTCACGCCTCTGACGTTTTACCTCCGGGAAAGATAACTGGCACCCATTGTACAGTAGGCTGGGTGGGCGCCACAACCGGTATGGGCGGATGCGGACAATTCACCCCTACAGGGATTCGATCCCCGGACCGTACAGCCCGTAGCGAGTCGCTATACAGACTACCCCATCCCGGCCCTCCCCATAAGACCACAGGTCTTAGTCAATTCGTCCGTTATGAAAGGAATACAAATTATTTTAAACTTTACTGAGACTATGTCTAACATTTATAAAAAGCAAGATTTCACTTTTCTGACCTCATCTTCCGGTCTCACATACAAAGATAAGCTTCTACCTCAAAGAGAACACAGTTCAGCTCTGTAACGACGACTGTTTGTTTTAATGATGTTCAGAAAAATAATTGGTGTTTGTTTTGAGAATAACACACCAATACACTGAGCGGACATAACGCAGTGTTGTTTAATGTTCAGGCAATTATTACTCGTCGCATGTAGCTAGCCTGTTATTTAGAAGGTTAAACAATGTTCTGCCACGACCATGGGAATTTCTGTTGACGTTCAAATTTATACATATTCCTGCAGGTCTTAATTGAATTATATGAGTCAAGAAAGCATGATATAATATCGTTTCGCATATCTTGTTTTGTTGAAAGGATGCGGGATTTAAATATCGCTGTTATGACGAAACACTGACGTAACATTATGAATGTATGACTTCTTAGTGGCTGTCGGTGTCCTGTTTTGAATCCACAAAATGCGAAATGTCAGATTGAGATCAAACTTTTACGTTACCTAATTTAAAGATTCCAAAAATGAGAAGTAAGTGGGATAATTGATTGTGTGCGAGATTTTAGGCTTTCACAGCCATGTTCATAAAGATTTACGTCTTCTGGTTTATGAGCCGGCGTCATATCCCAGAAGACTTGCACCTTCACATGATTGCTTATTTACAGATCCTGCTATTAGTCACCTTGGACTCTTCAGCATTAAATCAGCATGATTGCAAGGACTTGCGAACTCAAGGAACCTTCAAACACGCACAAAACCCTCGTTTATGGAACGAACATACGCAAATATAACATACACAACAACAGTGATTCAGCTGCAGAAATCACTGCTCTATTATATGTATTATTATTATTGTATTGTATTGTATTTTACTCAATTGATTTTTAACATTTGGCTTATGGACTCACTGAAGATGGCGGAGTGCCGCCGAAACATGTAGGAATAAACAAGAGTTTGTCTTTTTTTGTACGTTATATGTGCACATATTGCTTTTATAAAAGAGGATTTTAGGCACAATGCACGGAATGAATAACGTTAAAGTAACGTTAATAACGTTAACAAGAGAGGAATTGTATGTATAACGTAACATAGAGGCGTGTTCGCGTAACCATTGTCGTCGTGGAAAAACAATAATAATTGCATTGAACGTGTGTCTGTAGCCGTAGTTACCCAGCATACAAAGCTCTTGCGCCGTGTTATATTGTCATCTGTGGACTGTCCGGATCTACCACATTTTTCTACATTATCTCGCCAATGGAACGACTTTCGGAAAAAACGTTATTGAATACAAAATGTGTTTTGATTTTATCTACAGCTTTTGTGTGAAACATTTCCCATTCTAAGAAGATTTGGGCGAGGTATTATCATAAATGTACGTGGGTCTTCTTGTAATGTACCCCATTATTCTTGTCATACTTTAATGAAACTTGAATTTTCTCCACAGAGTTTCGAAAATTACTGAAATATCAAATTTCATGAAAATTCGTACAATGGGAGCCGAATTGTTTCATGGGTACAGAGGGACGGGTAGACGACGGAGCTAATAGTCACTTTTCGCAATGTTGCGAACGCCCCCCCCCCCCAAAAAAAAACTCTAAATTGTTTACGAATGATCACAATTATCAGTAGACAATTTATTGAACTGCGGTACAATATTCAGTTGTTTTACAGTGAATTATTACCTTCACCATTACGCAACCGTTTCCTTTCTCTGTGCGCTGTTTCTTTAATAGGTCACAGATTAGCTAATCAAAGTCTGCAATCAGATACGTCTCTTCCATGAGAGTGATTAGACGAATCAGGCATTATCTGCGGTCAAGGCCTTCTGCATTTGTACCGAGCATGACGGTTGGCGTGATTATAAACCAACACACCTCCTCCGTGGAACCGAAGGCGATCTAAGAAATAAAAATCCTTGACGTTAAAAAATCGTGAACAGAAATTGAAGTTTCTGGGGATTTCAGGACAGTAGGGTTTGAAAAATCTGCCAGTGTACCTTGATGGAAATAGCGATCATCTTGCAAGACCTTCACTACGATTATGTGAATCCGTTTCATCAGCATCTTTCAGCACGCATTACAGAAATTAGCACGCGACTTTGACAGACGAATCACCTGGCTCCCACCAAATAAATGTCAGATGTCCTAAAATAATTACTCCAACGATACTATCATCATATTTCTCTTCTTCGTGGATTGTAGTTTCTGATAGTTCCAGTCTCAAAATAAGTTTATAGGATTCAATTTAGAAAAACTGGAAATGTGCAAAACGAAATGAGTTTAATTTTGTTGTTTTTGGATCTTTTGAATTCCAGTTCACTTGACCATTGTACGGTATTGTAGGGCTGCCATCCGCATACTTCCAGACAAGTTTCCTGCATAATTACAAAACCTAGGGAGGATTTTCTAGGACTCGAAACTCCAAGCAAACAAACAGAGCTCCTTTCGCCCTGAATATTTGCAAACCCTCCGACCATATTCGATTCACCACACAGTAGAATTTCTTTCTTGAAGTTATGGAACCCCTTATTGACAAGTAACTTCAAATATCTTTACTTTTGAACCCATTGATCTTTGGGAGCTGGAATAGCGTAGTCAGTGTAGTAAATAGGCTTCGAGCTGGAAAAACGGCTGTTCGAATCCCGGCAGTTGCAAGAGGGGTTTCTCTTCTCCGGAACGTCCAGAACGGCTCTGGGGCTCACCCAGCCATATATTCAATGAGTGCCGGGGTTATTTTCGTACACATAGAGCAGCCGGGACGTGAAGTATAGCACTCACCTTTATCTGGTGCCGAGGTTAGGAAATAGTGGAGCCATACGTCTGCTCCCCATATGTACCTTCATGACGTAGACAGGAAAAGTTTGCCTTCTATCTTTATCCAGTGATTTTAAAGCTGAGACACACGTTGTACCTATAATAAATTAAATATTGTTCGTTGGTATAAAAAGCCGATGAAATCAGAGGGGCTTGGAAGTACTATATGAGTCATACATGACAGTAACATCATTGAATTATTTTCAGAAACTGAGGAAAACCACGAGAACTCTCAATCAAGATAGCCGGAAACCCGGTCAAGACTAGAACCAGGTACGTTCCTAATATAGTTAGTATTACTACATCGATATGTCCGGTCGTTTTTCTCCATTAATCCTACCATGTTAAGGTACCTCTGTAAAATTCTAACACTTTCACTGAGAATAAATATTTTCCTTCACATAAAATATTTACCAACAGCCTGAGAAATATAACCCTTGGCCAGACATAAATCTCATCAAAATTCAATCTGTGTCTTTAACACCAAATTGAGGAATTTCTGGTCTGTTTGACATGCCTGTGAGGACGTAAGTGGCCTTTCTACTTTACGGGACAGAAGATTCAGGATGATTACAAGACTCTTAGGCGACACGGTTCATTTTTACGTGTTTGGGCTCGATAATGGGCAAGAGTTCTTTTGGATCACAGGTGTGTCAAACTGCATTAGAATCAGAAATGATCAGAACGCGATACTATTTCAGTCTTCCTATCCCTTAAGTGTGGCTAACAGCGTTAGAATCAGAAGTGACCAGACGCGATACTATTTCAGTCTTCCTATCCCCAAGTGTGGCTAACTGCGTTAAAATTAGAAGTTATCAGAACACGATAATTCGGTCTTCATAACCATATCCAAAATAGGTCAGGGCCACAAAAGTCCCTGTGTCAGAACATGTATCTAATATACATATCTCTGTGCCCTCATTACGTGAAATTAACGCACATTGGGGATGATAGGCCTATCTGTCACGCATATTGTATCATCGAAATCCCTTAATACGTATGAATTATGTGGCATAGTTATTACATTAAATTTGTCAGACTTATTGTACTTTATTTCCTATCGGTGTAACCTAACCGTACTGTTCGATTAAACCGATCGTCTTCCAATTTATTCCACCACAACTCAAAACAAATAAGTGAGAATATGACATCAAATATATGGGCATTTTTGTTAACGTGCTGTAATGTCTACTTGCAACATTTTACCTGCTGTATTTAAGTAAACAAAAAGGTGAAGTTGACTTTATTCATGTTATGAAGGTGTATAGGGGCAGAAGTATAGCTCGACTTGTTCCTAACCGCGACACTGGATGGAGGTGAGTTGAGCAGCTTTATGAAATACACCAGAAATACTGGTGTGCTTATTGAGGGTTATAGGCGCAAGATAATGAGCCGTGCTAGGTGTTTCGAGCAGTAACACTTCTTACTTGTATTCGAAGGGTACCTAGTTTGAATCCCGGCTGCGGAATAAATTATCTTGAACGAAGTTGTTTTTAATTTTTCTCAATCTTCTCATGCAAATGTCGGAAGAGTTTTTTTTTTTTTAATTAGGCCAAGACCGCTGCCTTGCGCTACTTCCAATGCATCAGTCACTTGTCATTTGAAACCACAAACAAAGAACATAAGTAACAAGATAGCATAAACCCCCACATAGTGTTATGTATGTTTTTCAAAAGACAGCAATTAAGTTGACGGTAGATTCCAGGTCACTTTTTTGCTGCTGATTTAGAATGATGCTGGTTGCCTTCCACAGCCATTCTTCTGAATTAATGCAAACATATCATATTATCCTTAATATGGTGGTAGGTTCATTGCAAAGATTTTATAAAATGAATGCTTATTTATAAGGCCATTTCCTTATTTCTTAATATTTTTATCTCTGAAACAATTAAACGTCTTTTGATTCCTATGAATTCATTGCTTTTATGGACTTCTTGTATCTTAAATATTGCAATGAAGCCACGTCTATGTATCGGGGAAAGGATCAGTCCTTGTTTTCAGTCTTTGCTCCTTCCAGAAAAAATGTTACTACATAATAATTATTTACACCGTGATTAATCACGGATGAGTAAATTCAACGTATTTCAAAAATAATTTAGGAAATATGGCAATGCAAATCTCACGAATATCACGTGCACGAAATACGCAATAGGTCACCATAAATATTTTCTTTCACTAAACTCAAACATGTACCTAATTTAAGATTTAAATTCCATTAAGATCTGTAACTTTAAACAGAAACTGTTGTTTGATGCTGAATAATCGTTTTTGACGAAACAGAAGCACAAATGCAAGGTTTCAGGTTTCGACCGCGGTGTAGTTGAGGCCTGTGCTCTTCTTGGATGTTACGTTGCGTTGGTTGGTATTTGGTTGACCCTTGAAGATTGGACCAATGTGTTGTGCCGAAACTCCAGTGGCCAGCTCTCAACCTATGCCGCATAACATCTCAAAAGAGAGAAGGTCTCAAGAACACACAAATTATTCCTCACTGTGCTGTGTGGTTGTTTCTTCAACAATATACAGAACTATGTGTACTGTTGTATATTTACTTACACAACAATGTATTTTAATAAATAGACATAAAGGACAATACAGAATTGGAGAGAAAGTATGTGTAGAATACGATAATTATCTTCATGTTTGCACCGTGCATAAATAATAATTGAACACTTTATTATCCAACTAATGCACAATATATAATATGTAGATACAATTAAAATTATAAGATATTTAAAAGTGTTCCAACATGTTTCGGATCACGGAGGATCCATCATCAGGGAGCATATGCTGCCATAACACCGACCTTGTCCATGTCAACGGACACGATAGAATCGTTGTTGTAATTTTTAGCCAAGCACTGTACAATGCTCTCTGGTGATGGATCCTCTGTGATCCGAAACATTTTGGAGCAATTTTAAATATTTTATAATTTTAATTGTATCTACATATTATATATTTGCATTAGTTGGATAATAAAGTGTTTAACAATAATTATCTTTGGATTGTTATTTAGTTTAGCGTTATTGCTATGCTTGCACGACAACTGAATTTCTCCTTGGAATACATTTCTCACACATCGTAAGAAGTCAATGCTATGTCATTCATACTGTGTGCTGCATGCTGTTCACATCAGTTTTTCGATCGTGAATTCTCAATTACATTCAGGTGTAAAAGCTGAGCAGCAGCCTTCAGCCTTCAAAAATCACCAGTCGTTCCGAATATGACGTTCCCTTGCAGTTTCCCCGTCCTGACATTTAACGTTATCTTTCGTCATGCGCCTTCATCATCACGTAGCATTCCATTGCCATCTTCCTTCATTCGATGACATTTTGTTACAAATTGCACAAGATGATGATGGACCTATCCAGAGTGCTCTTTCCTTACCGTATTTCCGGGTGTGCTTACCTTACATTGTAATTATGTCAGAGAAACAAACATATATGCATGTTTAAACTAACATCAAACATACACCCACCACAGCTAAAGGCGGCGACCAGGTCTCTGCAGCAGATACTCCTGTCTACCAGAGAAAAAAATGTCCGGCCCGGTAAATGAAAACGGCATCTAACGCTTATGACTAGGGAAATTCTCCGTTGGACTCAGCAGTATTAATATATGACACTACGCAGGGTTATAAGTCTACATGACTCTATATAGTGTCATACAACACTAAAGTTCTGAATAATGGAAATTTTCCTAGGTTTTTATTTCGCATATCAGAATGCATTTCGTGAAAATAATATATAAAACTCTTGAAGCGATTTTGTAAATATCTTCTACACATTTTTTTAAAAGGAACAATCATTCTCCTTCCGGATGTGCGACTGTCTTAACTCTGTGCAATTAATGTGCAAGTGTCTGTGGTTAAGCATAACGCATTAAATTATTTTTCTAAGTAGTTTGTTTTAATTTCTTGATTCTGCGTCAACTACCCATTGGTTGTTTGAACTTTGTTGTGTTTTGTTCTTTTGGTAATTGAAACTGAGTTACACATTTGAATGTAAACATAATTTGAAATCGGAATTTTGTGAATTTTCGAAAATTTTAAGTATTAACTTCAATTTCTTTCTCTACTTGTACATAAGACAGTTATTATTCTTTCTCGTGGAAGCAAATAAAAAATAACAAAAGGATATTATAACAGATAGGCTACCGTAGTGAATAAGCACAGGTGATCTCATGTTATAACGCTTTTCTTATTCATCAGGAGCAGTTCTGAATCAGATCGTTATTTTCAATTTGTATGGATTCTAAATATTTATATAGTGAATTACTGGATTTATTAATGTTGGAATCACATTTACAGTTCCCTTAACGGAATTACTTAACATGGAATTTTCAAAAAGCTAGCGCTTGATTAATGAAAACTGTAATGCAGTGCACTTTACGTACGTCCCGTTCCGAACCGTAGGACACTGAATGAACAAATCAGAGAGAGTGAGAGAGATAGACTAACGGATCTGGCTCTCGGCTCAAGGGATCAATCGTGTCACGTTCACCAGTTGGCAGTCGCATCGTGACAATGCCCGACATGTGTCGTTCACCAGTACCCGTTCAGCCAATAGGTCCTTGTGGTACACATGCCGGTCCCGTCCACCACCCCTGGTATAAATTTTGTTGACAGTAAAGTTTAATTGGGCAAGAATCCAAGTGCATTTATTTGTTATCCTACTTAGGTATATGAATTTATTTAACATTTTACACTTTTGTTGAGAGCTAGAACAATTTTATTACCTTATACCAGCCCTTAATTTCACTGTAACACAGAATAGTAGTCCCACTTTATTAGTTTCAAAGCTCTGCTGTTTGAAATTCTTCTTTTACTGTCAATTCCAAGTATCTATTTTTACACAAGTAATAATATATCAAAGTAAAATTTGTAACACAAACACAATATACATTTCCACTATACTTTTAGTAACGTGTGTTTAATTTGTACGGCTCCGTTTTAAGTCAGGATGCAGGGGTTAATAATTAATTACAAACTTTCCAGCTGCTTATGTAAATTTTGTATACATATGACACCGAGTTTTCGGTAAGGGGAGAAGAGGAAGGGTTAGAATTGTTGAAACCATCCTATTTCCCCTTAAATAAAGCCCCTTCGTTAACTCTTTGAAATACAAACAATTCGGAGAAATGTTCAGTGTTGTTTTAATTTACCTTTTGTTTGTGACTTCTTTGTACTATGCATTATCATGGAAGTATATATAATCACATACTTTACGCATCGTACTAATGAGTGTCAAATTACATAGCTTGTAATTGCTTTAAATTCCAACTAATTATTACATACATAACGGGATGATGAACTGAACGGGTTACTGGTGGTGATCCATACTGAATGAATCGGGTCTCGATAAAGACACGAATGTATTGTAGATGGCAGTGTATGTGACAGTTCTACCAACAAACTTGCAAACTATGTAACTTTTCAATACAAATGTTTAATACAATGTGTGATGTAATTGTACTAATAATTAGACATTTGTAGAAACCTGAAATTGTTTTATGTAACGTTTGTGTATAAGCCTTTCTTATATTTTTTTTGTCTGAAAATGGACAATGAGTTGGCTGTTGTGGTAGCATTCATGTTCGACAAAGATTAGAGGCAAGAGGAAGCTGGGGTTGTAATAATTGCTGTGAGTTCGAAGAGAGCGTGAAAATGGTGGTAACAGCTGATGTATATTTACCACCCGAGGAAGAGTTAACGGTCCAAGAAGTTAATTTAAGCGGCCCTGCACTTAGAGCCGGAGCGTTTCATTACGGCAAATACTGCGAGTTTGAAAACAATGTAAGAGTTTTAATGTTCTTCCAGCAGACGAACATTTATGTTACATATTGCCTGTTTCCACCAGTTCAGTATCGAAAACGGATACTAGTATGACATTTTGTCTGGGAAGGCTTTAGCTTTTTAAGAACAGTGAATCGATTAAATGAATTTTGTATTTGTATTATTAGGTTATGATCACTCGTAAGAGTTAACAGCTAGCCTAGGTACAAAGTACGTGTTTCCCTACACAGTTTAAATATAGAAGTACTGAAGTGAAGGCCTCTAACTTCCCCCTTTCCTGGCAAAATACTACAGGCACTCCTTTTTTGGTTTCCAGGAATTTATGCTGTGTCGCAAGGAGCTTCAAGATCCTAGAAAATGTATTTCTGAAGGTAAAGCTGTAACAAGTTGTGCTTTAGAGTTCTTCAGGAAAGTAAAGAAGACATGCTTCAAGGAATTTACACAGTATGCTAATTGCCTCGATAAATCTAGCACAGATTTTGAATTTGAACAGTAAGTACAGAAACATTTTTACATTGACTTATGTTAAATCGAGTAATCAAATAAAGGTAATTCATGAGGTTGTTTGTGATTGATGGATGTTAGAATTGTACTGTAAGTAAAATTGGAGTCCGTATGTGCTTAGCTGTTGGCAGATAGAGGAGTTTTCAATTGAACTGGTCGTATGAAACTGTTAGTAATGTATTACCATCACAGGAACTACGTGTCTCGTATACAATACATGAGCGCTACAGACACTCCAACCACCAAACAAATATGTCAGGAGTATTCTAGTGAGTAGCAGATTATCAAGTGGCATGAAGGTAATTGTGTACCAACTGAATGTGATATCCTTCCTAGGCATATGTGCTGTTATTTTTGCTATATGTTAGGACATTCCCAGTCTGCTATACCTTTCTTTCTTAAGGTTGCAGAGTTGGCAAACTCCCCTCACTACCTTTCTCTTACCACACTCAGAATTGTGCCCATTCTCCAGTTGTACATATATAATTTTTTATCACTACTGCAGAGTGTGTGGCATCAATAGTAGCTGAACAAAAATGATGCCACCTGCCCTTTGGCAGGAAGCCTGGCAATAAAAAGTGCTCTTTCTAGTAATGCATGTTGTATGGAATTTAATAAATTATTGGGCATCTGTTAATCAATTGTATGAAGAAGAATCCTTTCAATATGCAAAATTCTTTCACTTCTTATTGAATAAGAAAGCGTTAAACTATACCTGTACCATGTTTAAAAATAAAATGAAATGTTAAGAATTGTCCTGTTGCTTAAAAATGATGGCCCACTCATTTATAGCTGTAAAACATCCATTGATGTCCGTGTGCAGATGTTATTGACTTTTCTAAAAACACATAAACAAAAATAAGCTGATTTAAAGTAATCTAACAAAACAAGCTTTATATGAAAATTGAAAATATCACAGTAACAAGTGACTTTTGTCCAGCATTAGCACTGCAAAGTTTTGTAACAAAATGTGTCAGGAGAAGCTGGAGTTACAGCTGGGAGTTGTAAGGGCTTGACATCATCAGACCTCCCTACATGTGGGAGAGTGAGTGATGAGTAGGTGGGTGGGTATCAGGAGCCAATTCTGCAAGGTACCTATTTTTTTGAGTTGTTCTTGAGAAATGCTGAGTGTGAAATTCCCAATTTGTACTCTGAACACTTCACTTGGTTCATTGTTAACTTCTCAAACATTTTGACAGTTTTAGTAATGTACTATACACATACAGAAAAGCCTGTCTGATATGGAACTTGATTCAAACAGATAATAAGAATTTTAATGCGTTCCATATTCCATACATTAATTAGATTTATAAAATGTGTAAACTAATAAAATGCACTTTAATTTTTATGATGTATTTTTATATATAATATTTTCACCAACCTGTTCCAGCTAGTAATCTTCAGCGTGATGATTTCAGTACTAGAATACAGTTGTAGTTAAATATGTCACATTTACTCCATAATATTAAAAATATATAATTTCAACTTTGCTTTTTATTTACCAGGCCCAAAAGTTAAAAATATATAATTTCAGTTAACAGTTTACTTTTGAATAATAATATAAAATAATATAGGATAAGAATGGGTAATTATAAAAGAGTGGAAGTTAAAATGATTGTGTGCTGCTGTATACATCACTCCACAAACAGAAAATAAAAAATTTATTCCCAGGTTTATTTATATTTATTACACTAATGTGTAATAAATATAAATTGTTTTAATGTGATAATGGCAAGTTGTCTGCTGTAATATTTATAGTTCATTGTTCATGCTAATTCATTTTGTAGTGTGAATTGTGAAATTTATGTTGTATGGAACACGATTATAACAAATGGGTAAAGTTGAAGTGTGGTCGTGAACATTTATATGTACAAAATGTTGTAGTGAAGTACTAGAAAATGTGGTCAGAAAACAAGAAAGAAAACTGAAAATGCGAGTACAGTGTAACATGTGTACACATTAACTTGTAATTTGGGTAATACTTAAATGGAGTCTTTATTGTGTAGTGTTTTATTCAGAAATATGCAGGAAGTGATGGCTTGTATAAAATGAAAAAGAAAGTGTCAGGTTCTTTCAAATTTTGTTAATAAGAAAGTTTTACTACATATGTGAGAAGTCAGATACTAATATGCACCACCTTCTTCATTTTCTGAGTTAATGATTCTGGATTATTTCGGTTAATATTTATCATAACTGTTTCAGATGTCGGAAGACACAGGCCGTGTATGATAAATGTGTTTTGGACAACCTTGGGATTGAGCGTCCACCATTTGGATACTTTTGTGAAGTGAAAGTTCACGATACTAAACGTCCAAAACCAGAGCCCAAGAAACCAGATGTCTACCCAGACTACACACCCTACTTACCTGATGATTATCCTCGTCCTCCTGCTAAATATGGTTCACGGTTCCACTGGATAGAATAAACCAGTGACATGACTTGCCTTTGATGTATTCTCATGTCTTAAGACTGCATTTAAAATTCTGTCTGAGCACAGCTGGACAGAGAATGAGTTACAGACATGATAGAAATAAGCGTGCATCAACAAAGGCTTGTAATTGTAGTATATATTGCAAAAATAATTGTAATAAATGTTAAGTTTGTAAAAAGAGTTAGTTGAATATACTGGTATTCAATGATTTTGATTGTTATTTTCTGCTTGTTTATTGGTATTTAAAATTAATGTAAATAATGATAAATGTGTAGTGAACTATATAATAGCTTGACACCATACTGGTCATGTAATAAAATTATGTACAGTTGTACCCTAATGTACACTGTTTACCTAAAATCTTAAAGCAGTGCATTGTTCATAGGGTTGCTGTGGGTTAATATTCATCCCTGCAGACTGGTGCATTCAAGATTAATTATTTTCATATTTGACCATTTCTGTCAGCTGAGATGGTATGGCTTAACTGGACATTGGTTGTAATGTACCATAGCTAAATAGCTGTGTTGAAATCACTGGGCAGATTTTGGGGTTACCTGTGCAACCTCATTTTATTTGAAGCCTTGAAGTATTGTATGGAATGTGATGACAGGTCTTACTTTCAGCAGCACACTCTGTAAGTTGAGAAATCTTCAGGGACCTTATTGATTTGATTTATGTTCACTTCATCTGCCCTTTCAGTAGGCCCTTACTATTTTTAGTTCCACATGATGGAAACTAAACATAGGCTTTTTAAGTAGAGTTTCTTTTATTGCTGGATTGCATACTGAAGAGTGTATGACTTGCTGTGCAGGGACTGATGATTCCATCTGCTCTGCAATGCTAAATTAAGTGATAAAAGTAACTTCAAGTAGTACTATGTGGGTTTGTCAGTCTGGCATCGGTTGTGAATGAAGGCAAAGTCTTCATAGTATGAAGGATAGCCGTGAAAGTGATAATATGAACTCACGAACATCTGACAAGGAGTGGTCTTGTAGCTTGGTTGGAGGAAGAGCAGCCCATTGTAAAACAAGACATTATGAACCTTCAGGTCTGACCATGGTTGAGAATCTGTAGAAGAGCTGAGTGACTATTCACTTGTCAACAAAGGATTTGCTTCACAGAGTTAGTTAGCTGATTATGTGAAAGACGATGTTCATTAAAATTTGGTTATTTACTTTTCAGGTATGCTTTCCCTTCTATTCTTTTAGTCTCAAATAAAAGTGAAATCTTGCTTCATTAAATCACACAGTAACATTATACATGTTAATTTTGTGTGTTCATTTACAGGGCATAGTATAGAATATTGCAGATCAGAAATTTTCTAGGTCAATATGGACTCTACTTCTATTGTGCATCGACTGTGATCAAATTTATGTAACGTGAAAAATATACTCTATAACATTACCTACAATCTTAGCTTTGTGCAGCATGTTTTGGTTCATATCACAGCTCTTGGCAAGCCATAATGCAGACACTTCAATTTAAAATTTAACCCTGACAAACTGCAAGCACCAACATTACGTTTCTTCACATAATATATACTACAATTTACTGCATCTTAGAGTAGATATTGGTAATGATCTCCTTCAACTGAGATATGCTGGCCACCTGGTGAACAGATTAGCAAATACTGTTTTAAGTTCTTGTCTAGAAACTGTCAATATTGCACAGTAAGTTTAACAGCACTGCACCTGCCACTCAATCTTGCAGGTGTACTGTTACATGAATAATCATGATATCTTAAGTCACAGTTCAGCTGAATCTTCTTGTGTGATGTGTGAATCACAGTGCAATGTACAATTTTGTTTGTGAGAGTGCAGTACAGTTTAACACAGAGGATTCTTATTGTGGAAACCTGCACAGGGAATAAATTCTATGAAAAGTGTAGGAAATTCAGGCTGTACCAGTGTTTCAGTTCCTCTGAAATCAAGAATGCCTGAGAGTTGGCAGATATCATGTCCCAACACCTGCTGTGATATACGGTACGTTTTATACATTATATGTGGAAATGTAAGGCCATGCAGCTTACTCTGTGTCGGCATTCAGTCTTCATTTGAACTCCCTGTACATTTGTTGAACTAGGGCATAGGATATGATCAAGTTATGACTTCACACAGTAAATTACATTTGTTTTGACATGTCTAGTTCAGGTATGACTTCTTAATGGACCCAAGCCATTTTCAGATACATAATCCCACTGCAACTACCATGTTACTCATTGAAAGGGATTTTAGTTATGATTATTTGTACACGCTAAGTCATTTATTAAACCATCATTACTGTAACATACAAATTAAAAATGTATCAAACTTAAAGTGGGTGACTGGTGCACTGAAGGTGTACCTTCAAATGTGTATTATTACAGTTGCAGCCACAACTGAAACTTACCGCAAAACATCGTGAGATGTGAAATAGGGAATGGGTCTCTGCTCCTCAGCAAATGTCAGTGTTAATTATCCTGAATTGCCTAGTTCATTGTGTTTGAGTGCTTTTAAGTTAGTGTGCTTTAAAGGATTGTATAATACAACAGATTTGGGTAGGCATAAAAATACATTCTTATTCTGTTCAGTGTTTTATTCAGCCATAGTTTTTAGATGTGTCCATGTTGGTGTAGTTCTAACAACAGGCAGTCAGGTCAAACTTTAACCACTGCGGCGATAGCCTGCAGCATTTTCTTAGGTCAATGTAGTAATAAATTGTGTGAAACTTTGATGTTACATTTGCAAGGCAGTTGTTTACTAGGTTAGGTTCACCCAAGCTGTTTATTAAATTGATCTCTCGAGTCCGGGGATGAGGGTGGGGAGATAGAATGGGGTTATGGGTGAACTCGCATTATTTCATACAGGTTGAAATTAATTCCAAAGATTATGCAATGAAGGCACCAAATGTAAATTACCTTAATGAAGGTGGTCTAGTCGTTTTTATTCCATCAAACCCACTTGTAGTGTACTCAACACGCTAGAAATTTGGTAACTAAATTGTGTTCTACCACCATGCCAGTTCATTACCAATACCGCCCTTACCCCAGAATCGAAAACGCACACGCCGTTTTTTCGTTTTTGTTTTAATTTTCGCCACCGAAGGGTTAGTGGGCATCGCTCTTCTTTTGTTCGTCACCGCCATTTTAAGGCGGGAATATGTTCATTGAAAGTGGAGTTTAATTTCATAATGTTCAGCACTTTCGGGATGAATGACTATAGGGGCTAGGACTATTGACTGCTGAAATAGCAAATGGTGTGGAACTAATTGATGTGTGTTATGGAGATGGCGCCTTATTGTGCTGTTGCTAAGGTATGTACAAATTTATTCCATCATCCTTTCGGCTGGCGATGTCATCGGTGGCAGAACCCTTGGGTTCACACTTGTATTATGAATAACTTTTTTCAGTTTTATCTTCTTTCAAAGTAAATTATGTAAGTTTACACCAGTAGGGGATTTATGATTTATAGAGCAAGTAATTTTGTATTCCATGTTATCTATTAGGAGTAGTTCATTTATTTGAGTTATTTCTTTACTTTCATGGGTGGAGGGGGTCACCCACGCTCTTGTCCACAGGCTCTGCCGCCTGTATTTAGTGGAATGCTGCATTTGGGTGAAAGAAGTTAGAATATTTTGTCCTTCTGAAATAGAGAGTGTTATGCTAGTTGGCAAATAAACCAACTGGCTTAAAACTTCACAGAATTTTCCTTGCATTAGCTACAGGTGAGTTAACAGAATAATTTTTTATAATGAACCTTTGGGTTCCATAAAATGCAGAGAATTTCTTGATTAGCAGAAAACCCTCTAGTTTCTCAAGAAGGACTGCGCTTCATGCAGTAAGTTTCATAGTTGCCTTGAAATGCTATTTTTACTGGATTTCTATAATTCTGGTGAGTTGATTAATTTTTATTTGATTTCAGTTTTATTTCTGTACTTATGGTGTCTAATTATCTATGTAGCAAATATCCTAGGTATGTTCACAAGTATCAATTTTCTTTTATATGAAATCATTAATTTGAGGGAGTAAAAGTTGTTAGGACATTAGTTTCCAAGATGTTAAATTTTGGAAAGCCCTTGAAGAAACTTATAACAGAAGAAAATTTCCATATTTCTGGTAATTTCTTGAAAGTATCATAATGGTTAAAAGTTTCTGAAATCAGAATATCACATATTATTTTACTGAATTTTAAAAGAAGAGAGTAAACAGTCCACTGGGAAACCAATAGGTTCTGTACTGTTCCATAGAATATAAGATGTTTGATTTCTCTGTTTGTATTTATTTAATTACTGTGGCTTTATTTGACGATGCTGTCGGTTGCTGAAACTGCATAGGGCCGAATGGAAGAATGATTAGTGTATAATTAATTGGGAAAAATGATGACGGATATGTTCATGGGGTATGTTGAAGTACTGCTGTGGTAGGACTGAGGGAAATCACAACAAACCTTAGGATAGTCAGTGTCCTGGCCGTGATTTGGACTGGATACCTTAAGATACTGTCAAGATATTTTACTGTCTGGGTGAACCCTTTCTCTATCCCAGCTGTGTTTTTCTCTTTTTCATGGACTCAGTAGCCATGTATTCCAATGCTAACATTTCTGTGTATAGGGCCTTTATGAAAGAACTGACTACTGAATTTTTGTACTCCATCTCCTTGTCTTCCTGGCCACATGAGGATGTTTGTTCATTTGTTCTGATGTTGATATATGTAAAGTAATGTTGGGAATGTTATATGTCAGCAGAAGTTGTGAAGATTGCAATGTATGGTGTGGGAAAAGGATATGTGAACACGTGCTAAATATGATAATGTCATGGGAATTCAGAGAAACTATTGACAAAGTTTTAATACTCATGTTCCTGGTCATGGCAAAGATCATCTGATAAGTTTTGTTGTCCTCTGATGGTTTTATTGAAGCAAATCTCACTGCTATGTCCAATATTTTATCTGAATGGAACTGTTACCATTCAGAGGAGTTGAATATGGGAAGAGAAAATCAAAACCTCCATGAAAATATTTCAATTACCCAGCAATATAGTTTGATGTGATTTGTTTGCTCCTGTTTTTGTGGACCTGATATTCCTGGAGGAAATTGTGAAATCTGAATGTTATTATTGGGTACTTCTGGAAAATGACTTTTTTACCTTATTCTAAGGAATGTGTTGGGGCTTCTCTCAAATGTTTTCCCAAACAAGCTTGAGCATCATGGCTACACCCCCCCCCCCCCCCCCCCACCCCACACAACAAAAAACCACCCCACCACACAAAAAACCCCCACCACACCTTGGGAAAAATAAACACACATTTTAAATATTTTTTTTTCCTTTTTTTAAGGAGTGTGTTGGGGCTTTCCCCAAATTTTTTCCAAAACAAGTTTGGAGATCTCTGCCACCCCCCCCCCCCCCCCATACCCACACACACACACAAATGCACATGCACACGCACATAAACTGCCAACGCAGTTGTGGACAATTTAAACGCTCATTTACATAGTTATTTCAGACTGCTAGCCTGGGCATATCAGATTTGGTTGGTCATGGCCACCATACTCTCTTGACATTAATTCTCATAATTACTTTTTGTGAGGCTTTTAAAAGGATTATGTCACAACAATTATCTTCATAGTATCGGCAGATCTGAAAAGTGAAATATTCACTCACAAAAAATAGTAATAACAAAGTTTTGAGGCTGAGAGTACAGAGTTTCATTGTAAATATGTGCCATTCTGTTGAAGTGGGTGGAGGACATATTGAACAGGTTCTGGAATAACATTCTGGTCAGTTATGGACATTTTTGACAGGCAGACCATCACTCCTTATCTTCTTGTAGATGACCATTGATTTACTGTTATAATTGTAATTGTATGTTTTTCCATTAACATTATGTAAAGTAAAGAAGAGTCAACCATTCTATGAAGAACCTGTACTTTTCTGTACTTAGAGCATTACATTTAATTAGGTTAGACCCAACAGCAATTATTAAAGGATTGAAATTTTAATGTAGCAGTAAGTATGTTTGACACTGTTGTATAATGTCCTGTAACACATTTGGTTTAAAAGGAATCATTTGTAACCATATATGTTATGAACACTGGAATTACTTTTGTTTATTTTGTGTTTTACATTTTGTAATTGAGAGTTACAAAACACTGCATTGCAACAAATATGTGTGTTGAATAACTATGAATGAACTATGATTAATCTTATTTATAATAGTGTTACAATAAATAAAATGGATAAAATATAAATAAACAAATAAATTAAAAATAAGTTAATGAACAAACTTAAAGTGCAGTACTACATGTAAAAGTGAACTCCAGCTGTTATTTATTTATTCATTCATTAGTTTCTCCATTTGCTGCTGTCAGCATTTCATGATAAAAACGCTGTTGTGGCTTACGCCTCTAGACTTGACCATCTGGCCTCTATCCACAAGTATAGGGCAGTAGAAAGAATCAGTATTTCTTACACTTCTAGTGAGAGGATATTCTGAAGTTGAAGATGGGTAAAAATTGGGGTGGCACTGTTTGGTGTGTTATCTGAAACAGTTATATCCTACTGGTTATGCATGAAGTTCTGACATTGTCACAAGGAAGGACGCTGATCAGGAATAACGATAAATAGTACATTATGCTGGAAAGGTCACATAGTTAAAATTGTACCTAGATTAAGCCAAGCTGTATAATTAGCATAGTCAAACCATTTTTATTGCAAGATATACTTAAGATGATTTATTCTGATCATTTTCATTCAGTGATGACTGTTATTCTGGGGAAACTCCTCATATAGAATGGAAGTTTTTAGATCACAAAAGAAAATTATTATAATTATGATGGGACTTGGAAGCAGAGATTCCTGCAGAGAATTTTTTAAAATGTTAGGAATATTACCTTTGACGGCTGAATATATATGTGCTATAACTGTGTTTGTTTTCAATCATGGAGAGTAATTAACCAAACTCCTGAATTATATGTCTTTAAAACTAGAAATAACAATAACTTATTTCAGCCACACTCCAATTTATCTATGTGTCAAAAGGGTCCCCATTATGCTGGCATCAAGATATATAATAATCTTCCTACTCAAATAAATCTGTTGCAAAGTAATTTTAATCAGTTTTAAAAAGCTCTTATGGATTTCTTACTGTTACAGTCATTATATAGTGTAGCTGAATATTTCAATTATAGTAAGATTCAAACTTGTGACGTTTCATGGTATTTTTAAACCATGACTACGACAATTTCTGTTTATTTTAATTGGAATGACGTGATTGATGATAAATTCTACATCCTATGGTGGTATTACCAGAAATGGATTAGTTGAATTCTCAGTAAATGAATGAATGAATGACTGAAGGTGGAGATCTGTGCAAATGGCCTGTGCCATAACCATAGGACAGCCTAATAAATATAACGTACAGCCACTTTACAATAACCACAATATGAAGTGCACTGTTAGTCACGTTGGTATGAAAGACAGTAGAAAACATAAGGCACACTCTCCTCTCAGTGACTGCATTAAAACTTGTAACAATTTCAGTTTCTGTTTGCACATCAACACAAAATAAGTTTCTGGTGTCATTCAATGTGAAAAATGGCATTTGACAATGAGTGAAGCAAAAATTACAGAATTTTTATATGGATTTGCAATATTATCACTTGTCATGAATGGAAACATTTAATTTCATTCAGAGTCTGGGGGTTACAAATAACATACGCAGTAGTCTGTGTAGTGTAATGTTACAAAATGTCTGAAGTAATAAATTGTAGTTCATTCAAATTGTCACTCTGAATGTGACTAGTAAGTATTAATATATGCTATGTTTTTCCTTAATTACAATTAATTTTGTTTAAATAATTTAATATTAAGAGGACAGAGTGAAGCACTATAATGGAAAAGAAGATTTGTGGTCTGTTACTCTCATGTGCTGTGATGACAAAAATTTTCTGGTTCATAGTTACCACTGCTAGTGATCAGGCTATTGAATGTGATTGGAAATACAAAGGACACAAAAGACTTCCTTCTAAATAGACTGGAATGAGTAGGAATTCAAAATTTAAAAAAAAGCATAATTAACATTCCATTCTTAATTTGAAAAGATAATTGTTGTTTTCTTGTAAATATCAGTAGTGCAATTAAAAGTTGAGTGTGTGGGTACCATAATTTCAGTCTGTGTTTCAGGCCTTTTTGACTGTGAATTCTTCTTTTGACAAAGCTAAGGACATTTGCAAAAAGTTATATATGTTAATCAGAGATGTTAGAGCAGAAAGTGTATACTAAACTATAGTTAAAAACAGTTTCTGGTGACGAAAATGCAAGGTTTAACATATTTCATATTTCTTAAGGAGTAATGTCAGTTGTACATGGGTACATTTGATTTGGCATTCTCATAGATCATAACTAAGTATGTCTACTGATTTTGTATTAACCCTTTTTATGTGTGTTGAAAACCATGAGCATTATTGTAGTGTGAAATTTTGATGTTATATATCAATTTCCAGATATGTATACAAGCATTAACAACTCACACCAGAGATCAAAAGTGCATAGTTAGTACATGCAAAATTTTTATTGGCATCGCTACAGAGGTGGCAGAATTTACAATACATCTGGCACAGAAACAGTTTATTATAACTTTTTATTCCAGGTAGTTAATTGGCAGTTTGAACTTCTAGCTCAATGTTAGTGTTAATTTGTATATTATTTAACTCATAAGATGTTCCTTTACAACAAGTAACTGAAACTACTCACATGATTTTTCATTCTTCATCTGTCAGTATACCCACAAAACTAGAATGTTGCTGAAGCCCAAACTATTGGAGATTAAGTTTGAAGTTCTTTGTTATGACTTATATAATTTTTTTGCATATTTGAAAAATAGGAGCTTTATTTACATGACATCTGAATGAACTTGGGAGCATAACATAGATATATATATGTTCACTAGAAAATGTGTTGTAAGCCAAGTTAGTTAGAAAGTCTCTTCATATGTGAGACATGTGCATTATAGCTGTAATGAAAAATGACCACAGAAAATACTGCAAGAAATTGAACTGAAATAAACTTACTTTCACTGTACTTCATCCATTATAGAGAATGTCCCTTTTATCATTATCTGGTACATTACAGCTGTCATGACATGTCCTGGTGAATGCAAGTTAAAGCAGCTGTGCTGTGGGAAACGATAAAAGAGGGATGCTGTACATTCTGAAAGACAGGGCAGTGTAGGCGAACCTTTCATTGCTGTACTTAGGCTGACCAAATGGCAGACTGTAGTCAATTAAGAAACGTTACAATTCAGACGCATATGCCATATACTTGTATTATGTTGATGGCTTCTGGCCACTGTAGGCCATAATATGTGGATCTTCATTGATATCACGACGCATAACATCATCTTTCTTGGAGAACCAGCCTCCTAGCCATCCCTTGTCTTCATGCTGCTGATCGTAAACATGTTGGTGGTGAGCTTGCTCATAGTAGACTACTTTGTGTGGATCTTTCTTCTTTGTGAGGTCAATGTACAAGCGCACAATCCCAATTATCAGGTTCAGTATTGAGAGAGCAAGGAACTTGAGTTGCAGCAAAGTTCCAAACACCATCATGAATGTACTCAGCTTGGATTTGAGCATCATGCCCAGCATCATGAGCTTCATCAGCTTGTCTCCCTTCCTCTTCCTCCTTCGACTGTCTTCATCTATCGAATGCAAGGAATGGAACTTATTAATAAAATAAACTGAAATGAATTCTTCAAATCAAGTTGTTTTACAAAAGCTTACCATGCAGCATAGCTGTGAGGCTGAGGCAGTAAATTGTCTGTGAGAGGAAACCAGTTTTGTTCCACTGCACAGGCATTTGTTATTTTTGTGTTTACTCCTATGATATCTAATGACCTCCTATTTTAATAAGTACTGGCAATTATTTCCTTGTGAACTGATGTGGCCGTAGTGTGAAGTTGTCGATTAATGTCCGTTCACTGTTGAATTACTTTGCAAGCAGAAGTGGGTTGAGTATAAAGAGCAAAACAAAGACTTTTTTGAGGTTGAAGCACAATCATAGTTTATTATCATTTGGTTACTGTACTTTCTCCGTCACTTTGTGTTTATTTCTGAATAGAAGACAGTGGACGGAATCCAGAAACCAACTACTTGTAATCGTAAGTGCAACATACTGCATCAGAACCATTTGGAATTGACCGTCTGGCCATGCCTTGGATCAGGCAGAGTGACTGGCCTGTCAATTTGCTAGTCCATGTTGGATCCCATGGCAAAGTGGGACTTGTGGTAGATAAAGTGGCACATGGAAAAGCTTTTCTTCCAACACTTCAGGACTCCCTTGTCAATGTTACTTATACCATACTCCGTACTCATAATTCATTCATCTACCACCAGTGTAATATATTTTAGTAGCTGACAACATGGCCAAATAGAAAACTTCTGTCTCGCAACTTACACTCAGTTTACTGACTGTCAACTGACTACAGGCAGATTTTATTTTAACATTTCGCCATCTGCAGCTTGCACTATTTCAGCTCTCATGCCATCTAGTTGGGTGTTTCTTTAAACCTACATTTGATGCCAAATTTCCAATTTTTATGATTCTTTCCACTCTGTGCATAAATAAATTGCATAAGTGGAAGGTACTGTCTACCAACCATCTGTCTATATGTTTCATTACTCTAACCACTCAACAGAGTTGTGTGAAATCTGTTATGGAATACCAACACAAAAGTTGTGAAGCAAACATAATTTTGGCCCATAAAATTCTAAAGTAATGAGTATGATAATTTGCATAAAATTTAAACTTGTATAAAATTAAGAATGTCACACAATAAAAAAAGAATTTCTATGTGATACAAAATAATATACATCATTATTAGTTTTATTAATTTCATTACTTACCTTCTGTCACACTTCTCTTACTTTTTCTCTTTATAGCTACTGAATTTGTCCTGTTGGATGTATTTACAAAATTTTGGGTATCATCCAGATCTTCCTCAGAATCATCATATTCATCATCATGATCCTTATCATCATGATCATCGTCGTCATCATCATCATCATCATCATCGTCGTCGTCATCGTCCTTGTTGTCTTCATCATTGGCATCGTGATCTTCTTCTTCATCATCATCATCATCATAATCATCATCATCATATTCTGCTTCATTATTATGGCTGTCATAATTATCAGGATGGTCTTTTACACCATTATGAGAGTTAGTCTTTTTATTTCTGTCCTTTTCATCGTCTCCAAAGATCCCGAAGATTCCATCATTCACAAAAGCGCTTATAGAATCAAGGAGTCCTGGATTGTCATCATCTGATGGAGCAGTTAATTCCTCATCGCTTTCATCTGCCTTATCCTTCCTATCTGCAACGGACAGCAATGTGGCATAACTTAGTTGGTGCACTAAACATACACTTTGTTCAAAAGCATTAATAATTTTGAGTATTCTTCTACACTGAGCAGAACACAATTACATCAGAAGAAATTTTCAGTGGGCAAGTAACCCAAATTCAGTCCCAGCCCATCTGATATAGGATTTGTTGATAAAGTGGCACTGGGACAGGGTTTTCTCCAAATACGTTAAGTTTTCATTTGTTAACATAATTCCACCAATGCTACATATTCATTTATCTACCATCGATGTTGTGTAATCTCAGGAGTAGACAACGTCTTTAAACGATTACACTTGCCATCTATATGCTTTGACAGCTGCATTCAGTTAATATTAGGGAGTTTGAGTGCTGTCAGGTACGTAGAATTAGTGTTCCAACTAATTCACACTCTCTTCATACATTTGCTGTCATATCTATATATCATATTGTAGCATTGTTCAGAGAATGTAAAAAATCCAAACAAAATACTATGTATGTAAATTGTGGATAAACATATCTTAATGAGTTAATTCAAATAATGCAGAATAAATCCAGTCAAAACACAGATTAGTTACATGTTTCGACAAAACATGGTCTTTATCAGGGTAACCACAAAAAAGAAAAGACAAGTATGTACACAGTTATATCAGACAACAACAACAAAATGTACAATATTATTATATATATTTTTTACGATTAAGATACTACAACTCCAACATGTCTTGACCCTCTCCGGTTCATCGTCAGGGTGTGCACATCATTTATACATATAAAACATAGATTTTTAGTTAAAATCTTTGTTGTATACATATAATTGATATGCATTCCCTGAAAGAGATCTGAAGAGAGTCGAAACATGTTGCTGTTATAATATCTTAATTGTAAATTATATATTGTGCATTTTGGTGGTGTTGTATTGTATAATTATCAATTAATGTACGGACATGAAAGACACAATGTACACAGTTGTACTGGGATTGAGCTATCGATGCCTTGCATATGCCATTATATAAAAATATATACACAACAATAGTCGATAGCCTTGGGAATAAAGATTGAAAAAATATTGCGAATGTATGTAAGTTTTTAAAAATATTTTTAAAGGATTGCTGTAAAGAAAATACAACACAACAGGTTAAAAATGTTAAAAATAGGAAGAATGTAGACACTTCTTGGGAGATGGCCTGTGAATATTTGCTTGTAGTGGTCCCTTGTTTGTAGATTTTTTTTTGTTGAAGAGTGTTATCGTTCTCTCGAAGAGAATGGCGTACCAGATGGATCGTTCTTGTTTGTATTAGAAACGTGTGAGTTTGTAAATGTCTGCGCAACTTGTTGGAGGATTTCTCATCGATATTAATCCACGCTTATTCGTGTATACTTTAAAAGTAAATTATTGTGTGACACACTGTGCGTGATATATTGTAGATGTATGTGGCACGTCTCCCGCTGGTGGTATGTAAGTGCTTTCAGGCACCACGAGAGAGAACAGCGTGTTTTATGAAACACGTGCCAATGAGACACTGCGTTGTGTGCCAAAGAAGTCCTGCCGCCTTGGCACATCAGTGGTCACAGTTTTCAGAGCTGAGATTATAAAAAGATGACTAAAATTTTATTTACTGTATATGAGTATCGCCATTACAAGATACTTTCCAACCTTTTCAGTTTTCACAATAATAGGAGGTTGTAAAAATGGAATATCAGCAGCAGGGATTATGTGGGAGTGAGTATAGTTCTGTGGTGGACATACCGTGAATAGTGCGATCCCTCACGCACTTGGTTATGTCATCATCTGTTATCATACAGCCGAGAGCACTCCACAGTCCTGGGGTCTGGGTCTTGCTTTTCCAGACTTCTTGCACTTCGTTCTCACAGCGGCAGTTATATGTAGCCACCAGCAACATTATGGTGGCAATGGTGACCAGACTCGTGAAGTGGGACATGTTCCCTCACAGGTCTGAAATATGGGCTGAGAGTATGAAATTGGACTACAAAGAACTACAAACTTCAGTATGGCTCACTTATCGTTCTTGGCTCTACATTTTTAGGCATTTTAGGCAAAACAATTTCGAAAAGCAATTAGCAGCTCCGTCGAGCTTTGTTCTGTCTGCACCGGATTGTTCGTGAAATTTTATACCGGGGATATTTTTAAAAAATCTGTCTGCCAAATACGTATTTGGTTTAATAATGGACATTTTACATGAAGATCTGCGTGCATTTGAAACATTTCACCGTTTACGAGATAAGAATGAGAAATACGCCAGAGTCAGATAGGCGTAAGAGAGTGTGTGATTTGGGATAATGTCATTTTCCTACTGAGTAATTAGTGCAAGAATAAAAATCTACTATTTAATAATATTGGTTAAACTTGATTATTATTAAGTAATATGGTGTCACATAAATGTGATTTGTTTTGGTGTGACCCGATAGTGGGAGTGGAAATTCTTCTTAATGTCACGTCACATTTTTACCCAGTTATTCATTTTCTTGTTCAAGTGATTTGCACGCTGGATGATTAAGGAAAATATAAACTCGCAATGATACTATTTAATGTTTATTGCTTACATGTGGGAATATGAAATTTGGTACATATATGTACTATGAATGTACCTACAGATTGTGCACGAAATAGTACTTGTAAACCAAAAATTACAAAATGCGGAGGCGGGGTAATTATTTCAGCTTGTGACCAATAACTTTAACACAGAAATAACGTAGGGATAGTAAAAACAGTTTCTTCAAAGACATGCAATAAATAACAAGAGGCACTGATAACAGTAATAACTTTCTATAACTATCACCATATCTGTACTTACGCAGGAACAAAAAGAATGACTGGAGTTGTTTAAATGGTATGGTCATCCCTGAACGGTCCAGGAAGCAACGATCCGAACGCTCCTTCATGTTACTTTATGCGTACATGTACTGCCGTTTTACTTCCTAAAGTAACGTGATTATTAAACTATAATTTCTTGATTCATATTTGAAAGGGCGGGGGGAGGGGGAATTCGGGACCTACCATCTCTATATTTTCATACTCTGTTGACGATTTATTTGTCTATAGGCTGTAGTATAATTGGCTGATTCGGTCCTTCTTGGAATATCCATACCATAGGTCTTATTAAACTGAAATTTGATTTAATAGTTCTTAATATCCATCCTTGTAGATAAAACGAGGTTGAAAGATGGAAAAACACGATCGGAAGATGAGAATGGATTCGTAAAACGTGTCAACTCCAAGGAAGCTGTAGGGAGAGAAGCAAAAATATCAGCTTGTTGAAAATATGTCCAATAGTCATACAAGGAGATGATGGCTGGTAGTGAAAAGGGTGTCTGTTTCAACACTAAGCACTTTTGTTGAGTAAAAGTTTACCAGCTTTATAGTATCGGCTGTTCTTTCTTGAGCACCGTGTAGTTGTGCTGCCAACGACGAATTTCCCCTCTGTCATAGAAACAAAAACGAAAGAGAAATTCTCAAGTATGAGGGAAATTATGTATTATGTAGTGAATTGTTGCATACAGCAACTGCTAGTAGAAAGCGCCTCTGGCGCTTTTCATATGGGCGACAGTGAACGAGCAGTGGTTGAAAGTGACAAATGCCAGTTTTCGCGTCGTTACGTGCTGGTGAGTTGTGCAGTACTTCGTTATTGTTTACGCTTCAGTAGCTGAGCAGTTACATTAAAATTTATGGTGCTTTACCCAGGACAGCATTTCAGGTGGGATATATTTCATTACACTCCATACGGCGAAAATTGCCATTGTCATGATACTTCAGTTTTGTTACCTGTTTAACCATCTTACTTGCTCTTTGCTCATATGTGTCGCGAATTACAGCGTATTATGTTAGTTTAGATTGTATGGGGTTAGACTGAATTGGGCATTTGTACAATTCATGTTGGGCTTGAAGCTGTTTGAGAACTACTGCTTGTTAAGTGTTGCGGCTGTGCCCAACTCGGACGTACTGTGCACACGTCAGTGGACCTGGAAGATTTGGAACGCATAATAAAAATACGTTTAGGATTACTATATATTTTTTTCTTCACTCATTCCACATATTTTACGTATATTACAGGTCACCGTCTGTTGTATTGATGCATTATAGATTTTTAAACTGTTCGATCATGAACAACATAATTATACATTCCGTTTCCGTATTAATCTTGTTAGGAAAGCTTCAGAATTGTGGTTTATGTGTAAATTTCTTACCTTGTTGAAATATATATTTAACATCAAGTATCCAAACTCCCATATGTGCGTATTTCAAACGACGCTGTCGTAAATATTCTTTAAGTGACGGTTTATCTTCTTTGTCATTCGTATGAATGTGCTTCATCGTTTCGACAGGTTAGCACGGTGACATTGAAAATCACCGGAACAAAGACTCCATAGGCTTAACTGTAAAGGTAATGCATTAAGATTTCGGTGATGAGTAGTGTGAAGTTTCTCATCGGACGACGCGTTACGTTACGACTTCTTAAGACTGCTGTGTTATATTTATTGAATTTGCTATTTTGCTCTCTAATTGCATAAGCTCAATAATATGAGCCCACAGAAGGGAGGCCATGCCTGTTAGTCTATCCGTCAACTTGTTTCACCAACGAAACTGCTGATCGAATTTTGATTAAATTTGTTGTTGTGTTGTGTTGAAATGAGTTATAAAATGTACTTGACGCCAAGCGCGAATAGGACTTTGTAGATTTAAGCAGAAAATGATAATTTTACGAAAATATAATTTGCGTGCTAACGTGAAAGTTCGAGCTAATTGCGTTAAATGTTTAGGCAAATTTAAGATGTTTGATGTTATAGAATATTACAAACAAATCTTTTATTTGCAGGCATCCTTCGACTTATGCAAATTCAAGTTACGCATTTTCGGAATTAAACAATTTTTAAAAATTCGAAAACTGGAATAATAACACTTTTTGAAAGAAGCGCCGTATTCTTCCATGCGGGAATGAAAGCCTAGTGAGTGGAGTGTGCGGAAGAATACTGCTGGGCGATAACACATGTGACGGGAAAACATGCTAGGCTATTCAGGTTCCATTGTGTTGGAGTTTGGTTTTCAATTGGCCCCTCTTGTACGTGTATGTACGTTTATAGTTCACCATACGTAAACTGAACTCAGACTTGCGCCTGGCCTTCCGGAACGGGACTGTTGTATCAGGTCGGGGAGTGTGTGTACCGTGATTGGTGCTGTGAACCGTAATTTAGCGAATCGCGATCGTAAAATCCGCCACATATGGTAGGTCTGCGACACGTAATGGTGGTAATGGAATACGCTGAATTAACGCGAGCGAGTTCGGCCGCTATATTAAGCCGTGTTGTGATGCATACGCATAATGCGTGGGTTCGGGTGGGAGAAAGAACGCCCCATTGCCCCAGTTATGATCCTTCAATCTTCCTGCAATGATAAGAGAAATTAAGAATATCTGGGTGAAATTGTCATCAACATCATTGCCAACGATGTCGCTCCTGTCTAGGGGTGTTTCCTGTTGTTTATTTGGAGTATTTTACAGTCTTTTGAACGGCTCTTTCCTTTTTGGCGGCTATACTTGTACTGAGTCGGGGCGAAGCTATTGCTGTAGATGCTAGGAATTTGTCTTCAAAATCTCTCCCGATTCCACTCCAAGTACCTTTGGACCAATAACAATTCTAGGGCTTCTAGTAACATTAAGAGGAATAGTAACAAAATGTGTGTGTTAACGTACCAACTTTAGCCACCAAGCTTAAGAAAAAAATAACAAAATCCGTATACTAACACTTACCTAGATGCTGCAGTAGGATCACTTCCCGAAAGGTCGTGTATGTAAACATGATTTTTTCAGACACTAAACAGTGTCTAACATAATACGGTATACCAACACTCCCTGTCGAACGACAGGCAAGTTTTGGTCGTTATATCTAGGTATGCTGCATTTTCTACTATCCATTAGACACTTTAATTTCCTGTGTGTGGGTGTGAAACTTGGTCTTTCAATCTAAGGGAAGTACATGGGCTGAAAGTATCTGAGAATAGTGTGCTTAGCAATGTTTTGGCCTCAGATTAAGAGAAAGATGGAGAAAATTGCATATTGAGTTTAGTTATATATAAATATATATAAGTGTATTATTAAGGTGATCAAGTTAGGGAAAATGAGAGTAATGGGGCATGTGGCACGCGTCGGGGAGAAGAGAGATGCATCCAGTTGTTTGGTGGGAAAATCGAAAGTGTGAACTTGGCATAGATAGAAGAATAGTACTAAAATGTAGTTTAAATAGTTGTGGAGGGCGCGGACTGGATTTATATGGCTGAAGATAGGGGAAAGTGGCGGATTCCTGCGAACACGGTGTTGAACCTTCGGGTTTAATAACTTGCAGGAGCATCTTGAATAGCTGGAACTATTAGCTTCTCAAGAATAATTCTTGTCCATGGACTGAATTGGATTTGTGAAAGGACGATCCTCAGTACATGTCATTTTGTGCTGTGGATCGTAGCCTGTACGGTACCTCAAGTGTGTAGGCCTATTACCTATCGCGTTCCTTTAACCAAATATTTTAAGGTTATATATATACAGGATGTCCCAGGAGGAATGTGCCAGACTTCGGGAGGGTGTTCCTTATGTTAAAGTATACCGATATAACCCAAAACACCTATGTCCAAAGTTGAACGGTTACGGAGATAATG
>Ga0131853_10002200_pt1 | contig 35007 bp, 27 predicted proteins | sample TergutLab28metaG_FD_92764 | JGI IMG/M metagenome (GOLD analysis project Ga0131853, IMG submission 92764) | Labiotermes labralis P1 segment gut microbial communities from Petit-Saut dam, French Guiana - Lab288 P1 (version 2) (version 2) | ecosystem: Host-associated > Arthropoda: Insects >... | reverse complement strand
TAAGCAGGTAAGGACCCTTGTAGACCACAAGGTAGATAGGCGGGAGGTGTACGCACGGTAACGTGTTTAGCTGACCCGTACTAATAGTCCGAGGGCTTGACCGATTTCGTTCAAGCCTGCGCTTTACAATCGAGTATCGTATCTATCTTAGATTCTTCTATTGTCTTCTAATGATAGATCATAATTGATGTAATCTTTTGAATCGCTCTTCCTTCTTTGTATTCAGGGTTCAATGTGCGCCGCGCCCTTTTAGGCGTGGCGTTCTTGTTCTATGTCAGATTGTGTCGTTAGATTTGCAGGATTGTGGAAGGATAATTATGAAATTCGAGTATAAGCATGTACTAATACGGAGTAATTATCCCAATCTTCTTTTGTATGATGAGACTACTGACGAAGAAGTGTGCTATACTTATAGTAGTGGGGCATCAGCACTTAGGATAAAGACTCGTATTTTAAATGACTTGGGTGCGGATGGTTGGGAATTGGTATCTCGAGAACAGGATCAGTATGTTTTAAAAAGAGTAATTAGCTAAAATGTTTGTTGCAATCAGATAGATTGATTTGTTATGTAGCGGGGTGTAGCGTAGTTTGGCTAGCGCGCCTGGTTTGGGACCAGGAGGTCGAAGGTTCGAATCCTTTCACCCCGATTTTGTTTTTCTGGCCGCGGTTTAGGCCTATGGCCAAAGTTGTATCTGTAGCTCAGTCGGATAGAGCAACGGCCTTCTAAGCCGTGGGTCAGGGGTTCGAATCCCTTCAGATACGGACTATAGTATAGTCTTTTCGCCTCCGGCGAAAACCGTAAATAGTATTTTGCATTGAAGCGTTCGCAGAATAATGTTTACTGACATGGTGGGTATAGCTCAGTTGGTTAGAGCGCCAGATTGTGGCTCTGGAGGCCGTGGATTCGAATTCCATTACTCACCCTTATGAATCATTAGCTCAGTCGGTAGAGCACTTGACTTTTAATCAAGGGGTCCAGGGTTCGAGCCCCTGATGATTCAATAACTAATGTGACGGCGTATGCCGTCCTTTTTTTATTTAATAAATCCATATGACAAAAATAAAAAATATGTTAAGCTTTGGCCAAACTACTAAAAATAGGGAGGTCATTTTTTATGCGTTTTGAAAAGTTTCCTTGGAAGATGCCTGAAGAGAAGATTGTAAGGGTTATTACTAACACAGATGCAAAGAACGAGGCGGATGACCAATTTGCTATTGTTCATGCCTTGTTGTCGCCTAAGTTTGATAATGTAGGGTTTATCGCGGCTCATTTTGGGGCGGTTAAATCTTCAACAAGCATGGAAGACAGCTATCAGGAGCTCGAGAAAATTTTTGATATTATGAAATTTGACAAGACTGGGATGCTTTATAGAGGAGCAGCTCATGCTCTTGTGGATGAGTTTACTCCTGTGGATAGCCCTGGTGCGCAGCTTATTATTAAGGAAGCTATGCGTGATAGCGATAAGCCGCTTTTTATTACATTCATGGGGCCGCTTACAGACTTGGCTAGTGCGTATTTACTAGAACCTCGGATTGCCAAGCGCCTTACTGCTATATGGATTGGCGGAGGGGCGTATCCATCTGGTGGGATAGAATTTAACATGGGTAATGATATTAATGCGGTTAATGCGGTGATGAAGTCGGATATCAACTTGTGGCAGGTGCCTAAGAATGTATATGAGATGATTCCGGTATCTTTTGCGGAAATGGCATATCGTGTTGCGCCTCAGGGGGCAATTGGGAAGTTTCTTTTTGACCAGCTCATTGAACATACTTTTGAAGATAATCCTCGCTTCAGTGATTTCAGGTCTGGAGAGAGCTGGGTACTTGGGGATTCTCCTGCCGTTGGGCTTATTTTATTTGAGCATCGGTTTGAGTTCGATTGGGTGCCAGCTCCTATTATTACGCCTGAAGGAAGATATATTCATGAGGGAAATAACCGCGCTATTCGAGTGTATCGGCGATATGACTCCCGCTTTATTATGGAGGATTTTTATTGTAAGTTAGCACTATTCGCTAATATTGAAATGTAATCTTGTGCCTAAAGAAAAACTTTTCACGAAATATGAAGAAGTTTTATGTTTTGATTTGGAGGTGAGATATGCTTTCTAATATGTATAAGAAGGACTGGTCTGAAACCAAGGCGAAGTGGGACGCTTATTGGAAGCGTGAAAACACAGGCCGTCCACTAATGTTTTTGGTTGGGAAAAGAGATGAGCGGCTTCAGCTGCCCCAGGCTGTGGATATTAACGATAGCTATATGAATGGTAGTGGGAAGGTTGCCCGTTATCGTAAGTATTGCGAAAACCATGAGTTTTTGGCAGAGAGTTTTCCCAATTTGACATTAGATTTTGGGCCGGGGTCAATGGCAGCTTACTTGGGTTGCAATCCAGTATTCCAGCCTCGGACTGTGTGGTATGAGGAATGTGTGGATGATTGGCTGATTTATAAGGATATTGTTTATGATCCGGATAATGAATGGTTTAGGAAGCATATTCAAGTGTACCAGGAAGCAAAAAAACATGCCGGAGATGATATTATTCTTGCGTTGCCGGATATTATAGAAAATGTTGATATTCTATCCTCAATGAGAGGAGCACAGAATCTTCTTTTTGATTTAATTGATGAGCCTGAAGAAATGCAACGGCGCATCCAACAGATTGATAATATTTTCTTTAATTATTATGATGCGTTTTATGATATTGCACAGCTAGGTGGCGGCTCTAGTCATACTTTGTTTCAGATATGGGGTCAGGGCAAAACAGCTAAGCTTCAATGTGACTTCTCGGCTATGATGTCTCCGGATATGTTTCGGGAGTTTATTCAGCCTTCTTTACGCACTCAGGCCAAGAAGCTAGATAATGTGCTCTATCATCTGGATGGCCCGGACGCTATCTGCCATTTGGATGCCTTAATGGAAATTGAGGAAATTGATTCTTTGCAGTGGACAAGCGGAGATTATAATCCTGATGGAACCTTTGAAGAATGGTATCCCATTTATGATAAAGCCGTAGCCGCTGGGAAAGCATTATGGATAAAAGTCTACACAGGGGAGCATGAAGAACAGTTAAAAAGAGTGGATAGGTTAATAGACCGATATGGCACATCCGGGATGTTCTTATTTTTTTCACCAATGCCAATCGCTCAGGCTAACCACCTGCTAGAGTATGCTGAAAGGAGCTGGAGGTAATGGCAACTAAACCACCTCGTCAGATGACTGGTGCAGAGCTTAGATCAATGCTTAAAAGCAGTGTTAATTTCAAAAGCCTTGGAGGAGTTAAGTGCGAGGGCTTAAAGCTTACTTTTGAGGATATGCAGTGGTGGCGGGACGCTAAAATTGGGATGTTTTTTCATTGGGGGCTTTATTCCATTTTAGGCCGGGGCGAATGGGTTTATCACAATGAAAAGCTTCCTAAGGCTGAGTACGAAGGTCTGGCGCATGAATTTGAACCGCAGGATTTTTCCATGACTGAGCTTACATCTTTAGCCACTGATTTTGGGGCTAAATACATGGTAATGGTCACCCGCCATCACGATGGTTTCGCTCTTTGGGATAGCCCTGGAAGTTATGAGCAGTTTACCACCATGGCTACCGCTTCAAAGCGGGACTTTGTACGAGAATACTCCGAGGCCTGTCAATCCGCTGGGTTAAAGGTCGGGTTTTACTACTCCCCGATGGATTGGCGCTTCCCCGGATATTTCGACCCAAAAGGCCTGCCGGAAAACGCTGCTCTTATGAAAAAGCAGTGCTATGACCAAGTTGAAGAGCTTTGTACCAGTTATGGCCCTGTGGACATCCTGTGGTATGACGGTGGATGGCTTAACCACAGCGGCAGTGACACTACTAGTGCATGGTTTTGGGAACCAGAAAAGCTTAACTCCATGGTGCGAAAGCATCAGCCAAAGGCGGTAATAAATCCACGCTCTGGCTGGGAAGGGGATTTTTATTGTGACGAAGGCTCTCACCCTATATCCGGAGGAATTATCCCTGTGCCTTGGGAGAAGAACATGTGCATTAACAGCGGTGCTTCATGGGGTTGGATGGAGGATGACCCCGTAACGGGTTTTGACGACTTAGTCCATATGCTTGTAAACGTAATTTGCCGAGATGGTAACTGGCTTGTTAATGTGGCTCCTGACAGAAATGGAAAACTCTCGGTAGAAGTAGTTAATCGAGTAAAAGAGATAGGCGCATGGATTAAAGCCAATGGTGAAAGTATTTACAATACTCGCGGAGGCGTCTACGAACCTGTTGACGGTGTGTTTGGTTCAACCCGTTCAACTACCAATAAAAATCATATGTATCTTCATATCACTGATCTGAAAGCCTTTGCTGACATTGTTCTACCCACGATTCCTGAGCAGATTATTAGCGCTAATTTGCTGGATGGTACATCTTGTGCGTTCACTCAGTCAAAAATAACTTTACCGGATGGCCTGCCATCATCACCTGATACCATTGTTAAGCTAATAATGAATAGAGATATCATAAGAGAAGAATCTGAAGAAATATATTTTACTAGAAGAGAGTAGGTTGCCATGATAAGACGCATCGTTTGTGGAAGGGTTGGAGAACCAGGGCGTACAATCGTACAGAAGTTGGAGCCATCCATAGTGCAGTCTTCCAGCCAAGTGATTTTTTTTTCTAATAGCTTTAGGCAGATATCATGGAATCTTACTCCAAAAGATATATATCAGTTTTCAGCCGCGGAGGGTAAATCCACTGTAATAGTTGAAAAAACTGTTGATGGAGAGCGCTCAAAAGTAGAGGGCGCAGATACAATAAAAATCGGAGAGGCTTTCGAAGGTGAGATTCTGTTTTCATTGCCAAAAGAAAATCGTATTTTTGGCCTAGGGCAACATGAAAATGGTATCTTTGATTATCGCGGTCAAAAAGAGTATCTTGTGCAAAATAATATGAAAATACCAATGTCGGTATTTTTATGTGTTGGGCCAACTGATAGCTATGCAGTATTGTTTGATGCCGGATGTTTAATGACCTTTGAAGAAATGGGTGGAACCGCACGAGTTGCTTTTGACGCGGTACACTCCATTGATTACTACGTGATCGAAGGCCAATCTATGGATGAGCTAATACAAGAAGTGCGCTGGCTTACTGGCACCGCCGTTATGCTTCCTCGCTGGGCTTTTGGTTATATGCAATCAAAAGAGCGGTATAAAACCCAAGCAGAGGTAATTAAAACCGCGGAAAAGTTTAAAGAACTAGATATTCCAGTTTCATGCCTTGTGCAGGACTGGTCAACCTGGGAAAAAGGAAAATGGGGGCAAAAAAGCCCGGACAAGGAGCGTTTTCCAGACATAAAAACCATGATATCAAGGCTACATGATATGGGTATCACCTACATGCTGTCCATCTGGCCTAACCCTGCTGTAAGTACAGAAGATAATAAAGAGCTTGGGAAAATTGGCGGGATTCTGGCAAATGCATCTACCTATGATGCTTTCAATGAAGAAGCAAGAGAACTTTATTGGAAGCAATGTCAGCGGGAATGGTACAGCGCCGGCACAGACGCCTGGTGGTGCGACTCTACAGAACCGTTTACCCCAGACTGGACTGGAGCTGTCAAAAAAACAGACATTGAACGTTACCAATTATCCAAAGAAGTCTTAACAAAATATTTAGACGCCAGAGATGCCAACCATTACGCCCTAGCCCATGCTCAAGGTATCTATGAAAATCAGCGAAAAGCCGATGGCACAAAACGAGTAGTAAACCTAACCCGCTCTGGTTCTATAGGAGTGCAAAAATATGGTGCTATACTGTGGTCAGGTGACATTACCGCTACATGGGAAACCCTGCGCAACCAAATTACCGAAGGCTTAAATATGAGCGCGTCAGGAATTCCTTACTGGACGGTTGATATAGGCGCGTTTTTCACTGGTTCATGTAAGTGCTGGCAGAATTGGATAGGCAGCACCGAAAAAGAGACTCCGTGGTTTTGGAGTGGCCACTTCGAAGACGGCGTAGCCGACATGGGTTATCGTGAGTTATATGTAAGATGGCTGCAATTCGGGGCTTTTTTGCCTATAATGCGTTCACATGGAACCGATACCCCTCGTGAACCTTGGCATTTTGGCAAGCCGGGAGATATATTCTACGACACAATAATAAAATACATTCGCCTGCGGTATAGGTTAATGCCATATATATACTCCGTAGCCTGGATGGTAACCAATAACGGATATACAATGATGCGAAACCTAAACTTCGACTTTCCAGGCGACTCTATTGCCTGCGCGATTTCAGACCAATACATGTTTGGCCCGGCTTTTATGGTATGCCCGGTAACTCAGCCCATGTATTACGAAGCTGGAAGCATAAAAATAAATAAGCCTCAAACAAGAAAAGTATATCTTCCGAGCGGAGGCTGGTACGACTACGAAACAAAAGAATACTTCCAAGGCGGTGGGTGGTTAACCGTAAAAGCCCCACTTGAATCAATGCCACTGTATGTGCGGGCTGGCAGCATCATTCCAGCAGATAAAGTCATAGAAATCTACGAAGGCGTATCTACCGCTTTTATTTTATACAACGATAATGGAAAAGATTACACATACGAAGATGGTAACTATTCTGCCATTTCTCTCTACTGGAATGACACCCTCAGAGAGCTAAAAATCACCAAGATAGAAGGTAACTATCCTAACCCAGAAAACTTGCGGCTTAGGATTTACCTCAAAAATGGCGATATAAAAGATGCAACGCAATAAATAAATGCATCAATATATTCCGATGATTTTGCCAAAAGCTTTTCGATGCATAATAAATTTATTTTATATGAAGATAAAAGCACAAGATAACTCTCCGTGACTAAGAAAGTATCGTCATGGAGAGTTTTTTGTTTCTATATTCACGCAAATCATTGTTTTATGCTAAATCTCTCAATAGACCTCTTTCGAAATCACGTTTTATGATTTCGAAAGTAGGTTTCATTATAAGTCTCTTGCTTCTTCTGAAATCGCGCCTTTTGACTTCAGAAGAACTCTAATAGAAACCATTGCCTCTAGCATGGAAAAATAAAGTTATATCGTTCATCGCGTTGACAGATTGATCAATGGACAAAACATAATTGATTAATTTTATGTCAACTTGATAATCCTTAACTTGATAATTAATAATCAAGCATTATCAGTCAATTTAACAAACCCATACATAATAAAAAACAAATTATTGCAAATGCTATATCAATTTCCAGGGATTATTATTAGATAAATAACAAAATTCATGATATAATAATAAGAAATAGGTATATAACAAGGGAAAAAAAGACCGCAACCTACAAAATACGAATATTACAAAGCAAAGTATTATCAGAAACCTTGACACCAGAAGTTATTATGAGTATAATCCCGCACTAAGCTTTAATTTAAAAACGTCTCCAAAGATATAGCGTAAAGTTTACCCATTATAGGGGGGAAGGATAGTACGTCATGAGCGATGTTCTATTACAGATACGAGATTTACGCACCTCCTTCAGAATTGAAGGCAAGTTCCATGCCGCTGTAGACGGCGTAAGCTTAGATATCTACAAAAATGAAGTTTTTGCCTTGGTAGGTGAGTCTGGCTCTGGCAAAAGTGCCATGGCTCTTTCTTTAACCAGGCTTCATAATCCGCTGTTTACCCGCATTGAAGGCGAAGTCTTGTTTGATGGCAAGGATTTACTGACCTTAAACGAGGCCCAGATAAATAAAGTGCGCGGTGCCCATATCAGCATGATTTTTCAAGATCCTCTTTCGGCGCTTAATCCTCTGTTTAAAGTAGGCGCACAAATTGAGGAGTCACTCGTATATCATACCAATCTAGACAAAGCAGGCCGAAAAGCAAGAGCTTTGGAGCTTCTTGAAGGTGTAGGTATGGTTAACCCAGCACTTACTTATAACCAGCTACCACATGAGCTTTCTGGCGGTATGCGTCAAAGAGCTATGATAGCTATAGCTCTTGCTTGTAAGCCAGACTTGGTAATAGCCGACGAGCCAACAACGGCTCTAGATGTAACCATTCAGGCGCAAATTCTTGACTTGTTAAGAGATTTGCAAAAAGAAATGCAAACCTCAATCATACTTATTACTCACGACCTAGGCGTTGTTGCAGAAATGGCTGACAGAGTGGCTGTAATGTATGCCGGCCAAATCGTAGAACTTGCCTCATCAGAAGATTTGTTTAAAAATCCACAACATCCGTATACTCGTTCTTTGCTGGCATCTATACCCAGTATGGATAGCCATAGCAATAAACTTCATGTTATTCAAGGTCTTGTGCCGCCCCTTCAGCTTATGCCTAGGGAAGGCTGCAGATTCTCTCATCGTACCCCGTGGGTACCTACTGATATCCATGAAGAAATTCCAACATATCACGAAGTGGGGCCAGGTCACTATGTCCTGTGCACATGTTATAAAGAATTCAGCTTTGACGGAGAGGAGACGGCATAATGGCACTCTTGGAAGTCAAAGGATTGAAAGTTTACTTCCCAATAAGAGGCGGCATTTTGGGTCGTACTTTGGGTTATGTAAAGGCAGTAGATGATGTTAGTTTCACTATAGAACCCGGCCAAACCGTGGGCTTGGTAGGCGAATCTGGAAGTGGAAAAAGCACAACAGGCAAAGCAATATTGGGGCTTGAACGCATAGCTGGTGGAACTATTCACTTTGAAGGCGAAAACATTACTAAGTATATTGGTAAAAACCGTTCCAGCTATCGTAAAAGTGTTCAAATGATTTTCCAAGATGTATATTCGTCTCTAAACCCAAGAAAAAGAGTACTGGATATCTTGGCAGAGCCGCTAAGGAATTTCGAAAACCTGACCAAAGGCGAAGAAAGAAAGCGTATAGACGAATTGTTAAGAATCGTAGGTCTGCCCCCTCAAGTTGCTCTAAAATATCCGTTTGAGTTTTCTGGAGGACAAAGACAAAGGATTGGCGTAGCCCGTGCAATAGCATTAAAGCCAAAACTGATTGTAGCCGATGAGCCTGTTTCAGCTTTGGATTTATCTGTACAGGCGCAAGTACTTAATTACCTTAAAGACGTTCAAGAAGAATTGAAATTGGCATACCTTTTTGTTAGCCATGACTTAGGCGTTGTCAAGCATATGTGTGAAACTCTTGCGATAATGCACAATGCCCGTTTTGTGGAGTTTGGTAGTAGAGAAGACATCTATAGTAATCCACAACATATATATACAAGAAGGCTGATAGCCGCAATACCTGACACAGATCCAGACAAACGGCATGTAAATGCCGAAAACAGAGCCCTCCTTACCAAGGAGTACGAGCAAGAGCACAGTAAGTATTATGGTGAACGTGGCCAAGTATATGACCTTAAACCAGTAGCTGGAAGCGACACGCATTTTGTCGCTACGCCTTAAGGAGAATAGATATGTGGAAAACCGTAGCCAGAAGATTACTAATACTTATCCCACAGCTTCTTGCACTAAGTCTTGTCATCTTTTTCTTTGCAAGCCTAATGCCTGGAGACCCATTTGGGGGGTTGATGTTTGAGCCAGATTTTACACTGGATGATATTGAGGCTTTGCGTGAAGCATTGGGATTGAATAGACACTGGGTTGTGCGTTATGTCGAGTGGCTTCGAAATGTAATTGTTGGGGATTTAGGGCGTAGTTTAGTCCATGCACGTCCCGTTGTGGATGTTATTGGCGAAAGAGCGGGTAATACCCTCAGATTGTCTCTTTTGTCCCTAGTTTTTATTTATATTATTGCAATTCCATTGGGTATTGTTGCCGGCCGAAGGAAAGATACTTTTGTAGACAAAGCAATTGTTTTTTATACCTTTTTTGCTCTAGCGATGCCGACAGTTATTTTTGCTGTTATAAATCTCTGGATTTTCAGCTTCCGACTTAGATGGTTTCCCTTTATTGGCAGTGTAGATGTACGTTATATTCCGGGTACCCTTGATTTCCACCTTTCTAGGCTGCGTCACTTGATTCTTCCTGCTTTAACTGCGGCATTATTGGGTACAGTCGGTATAATTAATTTCCTAAGGACTATGATAATTGATAGCGAAAGCTCAGATTTTGTAACAACGGCACGTTCTAAGGGTGTGCCAGAGAGAGTTATTTACAACAAGCATATACTTAAAAATGCCTCTTTGCCCATTGTAGCTGGTTTTGGCCCTGCAATTGCTGGGTTAATCGGCGGTAATATATTTATAGAAATGATTTTTAGTTTCCCTGGTATGGGTGGGCTTTTTGTCTCATCTATCCAAACCAGAGACTGGCCAGTTGCTAATGGACTTATCCTAATTTTTGCTATAGCTACTGTTATTGGTATATTATTGGGCGATTTATTCATGATGATACTAGATCCGCGCATAAGAATTAGATAAGGAGAAGGATATTATGGATAAAGTAAGCGAACCTATGGAAAAAATAAACGCACCGTCTCCGTTGCGCGTTATATGGAGAGAACTCTACAATGATAAGCTGGCTCTATTTTGTTTGTTTCTTTTCATAGTCATTGTTGGTACCGCTTTTATAGGAGCGGCAATAATTGACGCGGGAGAAACACTTAATCAAAATCTGTCAATAAGAAATAACCCTCCAGGAGATGGTTTCCTACTAGGGACAGATATAGCTGGCAGGCCAATCCTTCAGATGCTGATAATTGGCGCACGAAACTCCTTAATCATTTCTATTCTCGTCGCTTTTTTTGCATCAGTGATTGGAATTGTTTTTGGCTTAGTAGCCGGCTTCTATGGGGGAAAAGTAGATGATATCCTTATGAGGATACTTGATTTTTTAACCATAATCCCTACATTGATGTTTACAATTGTTATGATTGTTTTGCTTGAGGGTACTGTGCTTAACTTTGGCCTTGTTCTAGTTGCTTTTGCGTGGCTTGGAACAGCTCGTTTTATGCGTATGATGACTTTACAGCAAGGTGCAATGGATTATGTAAAAGCGTCCAAGACACTGGGGACGCGTAATATTGTAATTATCTTCAGAGAAGTAGTTCCCAACATTGTACCTGCAATGACCATGATGCTTACATTAACTGTAGCCTCAACCATGGGCATAGAGACTGGTCTTACCATTATTGGTTTTGGTCTTCCCCCCGATACACCAACTTTAGGTATTATGATTAGCAGAGCACTAAACCCACTAGCTATGACATCACGTCCATGGCAATGGGCACCTGCGGCATTACTCATCCTTGCGATGGTTTTATGCATAAATTATGTCGGCCAGGCGATTGGCCGCGCATCCGACGCAAGACGTCGAAGAGTTTAAAAGGAGGATTTAACAATGAAAAGATTCGAAAAGCTTCTTGTTTTGAGTTTGCTGATTATGGCACTTGTGTTACTGGTTGCCTGTAATCGCGGCGGAGAAACAACAGACCCTGTGGATGAGGATCCACCAGAGGTTGAAGATATCGTTCAGCCTGAGGACGACGATGATGAAGTTGAGGAGGAAGACGGTGGTCTTGCCGCGTATATGGAAGAACACCTTGGCGAAATTGACCCCGATCATCCCCTGTACAATCTTCTTCAGTTACAGGCAAGATTCCCAAGTGTAGCCGGCCGCAATAACACAAACGAACCTATTGATGGCGGCCACTTACGTATGGGTGTTGGCAATGACTCACCATTTGTAGGTATCTTTAACCAAGTTTTCCTTGCAGCGGGCATGGATGATAACTTCTATGCACCAGTAAGAGGCGGTAGTATATTCAGCCAAACACCAATCCGTACAATGGGGCAGGCTGGTATCGCAACATGGACATATGACAGAGACTCAAGAACTATTACCATCACCCAGGTGGAAGACGTGTACTGGCATGATGGACACCCACTAACTTTGGGCGACTTGGTATTTGCTCATGAAGTTATTGCTTCCCCAGGTTTCTCTGCTGCTGGCGGTATTCGCTGGAACACTGACCAACAAAACATTGTTGGTGCTATGGAATTCCATAACGGCGAAGCAGACTATATTTCCGGACTTGTACTTTCAGAAGATGAAAGAACATTGACAATTGAGTTTATTGATTTCCATCCCGCACTTATGTACTTTGGATTCTGGACAGAGCCTTATCCAAGGCACATCTGGGAAGATATCCCAATAGAAGAACATTCAGATCATGCTATGACTCGTGAAACACCCATCGGTTGGGGACCGTTCATGGTAGAAAGAATTGTACCAGGCGAAGCAGTTTACTTAGTAGCTAACGAAAACTTCTGGCTGGGCAGACCTTATATTGACTCTATGAGTATCCATATCGTAGCCACTGACATTGCACCAATGGCGATGTTAGAAGGTGAGTTTGATATCATGGGTTGGCGTACACAATGGTTTGAGTATGCACCAGAACCAACAAACTTCATGTATATAGCTGATGCATCCAACTCCTTTACAATTCTTACTTTCAACCTAGGTTATTTTGATCCTGAAACAAGCAGCATAATATCTTGGGATCCAGAAGAAGCTCGTATGGGCGATGTGCGCTTACGTCGTGCTATCGGTTATGCGTATAATGGTTTAGAACTTTCTAACACATTGTTCCATGGTTTGAGAGTACCTGCATCTTCTATCATACCTCCAGGACATCCTGGTTTCTTAGATCCTACACTTGGCGGTTTTGCTGATCATAATCCAGAGCGCGCAATGGAGCTTTTGGATGAAGCAGGCTTCTTAATGGGTGATGATGGCTGGAGAACTGATCCAGATGGTAACGAGTTTATCATCAGGTATGCAGTTGGCGCTGGTGGAACTGATGCTGAAATCATGGCAAACCACTTCCAACAAAATCTAGCCGATGTAGGCTTGCAAGTGGAGCTTATGTGGATGGACTTTGATGCAGAATTGCTTCCAAACGTATTACTTGGTGGTTATCCAAGAGATAACTTTGATGTTACCTCATTTATGTGGGGCGCAGGAGCTAATCCAAACCCTAACACCTTTAGTGGACCAAACTCTAACATGAATATCCCTGGTTTCATGAATGAGAGAATGGAAACAGTATTGGCTGGTTTTGGCTCTGATCAAGCATGGGATTCTGATTGGCTGATAGCCCTTTATCATGAGTTCCAACAACTGTACTACTACTATGCACCTGGTATTCCACAACAATGGATGATATCAATGATAGCCGTTAACAACCGCGTTATCAACTTGGAAAATCCAATGTATACTCCTCTTCGTGAAGATGGCTTGAGAACAAGCGGTGGTATCCATCGTGTGCGTCTTACCGCTGAGCATGCTTACAGACAATAGGCTTTTCCAGTAAGTAATGGCATAAATCAAAATTCATCAACGCATATTTATCTAAGTAAAAAATATGAATCAATGGAAGAGGCTACCGCGAAAACCGTGGTAGCCTCTTTTTTATATCGCAAAAGTATGTCAAAATTTTTCTAACTTACTTCCAATAATCCTCAATACACCAACTTTCCAAATATTCAACCTTCATTTCTCCAGGTGCAGGAAAATTAATAGGTAACCAAATATAAGAGCAACGTTCAAAATTCTGTGTGTTATGCCGCTCGCACATTAGTATAAATTGCCCTTTATTTCCTTCCACCGGGAATATAAACGTACTTTGGCTTTCAAAGGTGGTGCCAGTAACGTCACCTATGCATGGGTCACCCATAGCTTCCCAACCCCCCATTAGTGATCTAGCCCGGTAATATAGCGCAGGATTAGTATCCCAGCTTGTAAGTCCGGAGGTAAACATAAAATACCATCCATTGTAGAAAACAATAGCTGCTGCCTCCCGCCAGAAACATACATCTATCCTACGATAGTCATCTGTACACGAAAGATAATCCTCACTTAATTTTACAATATGCAGACATCTATCATCCCCAACCTGCTTATCATAAATAAAGTATGCAGTTCCATCATGATCTTTATATAGTGTTGAATCACGTACAAGTCCTTTCTCGTCAATAGGCCGAGTGGTGCCTAGCCATTGATATGTTCCATCTACATTATCACATACAGCGATTCCGGCTTCAGCAGTTCCTTTTGTATCTCCATGATCACCAGGATATTTTACATAGTGGCACCACAGTACAAATTTCTTTGCTTTATCGTTATACACAATCTTGGGGCGCTCGTATCTCATTGGAGCGTATTGTTCACAAGTTGGATTATCTGATACTGGTAGTATTACTCCACAATAATCCCAATTGTATAAATCTGCTGATTTATACATTACCACACCTACTGTGGTCGTTTGGCCGCCTTTTCCGTCGCGGGCCACCGGTAGCGGCCGTAGCGCCTGGCCATACCAGTAATATACTCCGTCAACATAAATAACCCCGCCATCACTGGCATTAATAATATCTCCACTTGTGTCTGCCCAAGGAAAAAACTCATTCAACGGGCCATTGGTAAATTTTTCGTACATCATAGTGATTACCTCCATTGGATTTAGTATTGCCAGTATTTTCACTGACATATATCACAAATAATATGTTGACATGAAAAATATTATAGTATAGAATCCAAAAAAGTGAAACGTTTTATTTTCAATATCATCTAAGGGCGTGCCTCAATGTCTTCTACATACAAAGATATACAGCGTATAACAGGGTATTCGTTGGGTACTATTTCCAAATATTTTAATGGCGGTAGTCTTAGGGCTAAAACAAAAAAAGATATTGAAGCCGCTGTGGCCCGGTTGGATTATAGAGTCAATGGCTTTGCCAGAGGTCTAAAGAGCCGCAAATCCATGACTATAGGTCTACTGATCCCAGAAATTAACGGTATTTTCGCTACAACTATTTTGCGACTTATTGTGCAGTTTTTTAGGCAGAGAGGCTATAGCTGTTTAATCTGCGATTGCGATTCTGATACGAATATTGAAGTTGAATCCTTAGACTTTTTACTAGATAAAATGGTAGACGGTATTATCACAATACCGACTGACACCAGTGGAAAACACTTAGAACGAGCCCATACGCGGAATATTCCAGTAGTGCTGGTTGATAGAAAAGTTGATGACTTTGATGCCGACACAGTAGTAATAGATAATTATTCCGCTGGAAAAACCGCCGCGGAGTATTTAAGAGACTTTGGCCATGTAAATGTTGCGGTCATTTCAGGAACCCAGGATGTATATACAATGAAGCAGCGATGCAGTGGTTTTGTGGATGCGTTTTCTCAACTCAGAAAAAGCACTTTTACTAAAAAAAATAATGTACGTGTAATGGAAACGAATCTTACAGTGGAAAGTGGATATATAGCAGCAAAGGATTTGTTGACAAACGACAACAACATAACGGCAATCTTTTGCGCTAACTATGAGTTAACTCTTGGAACCATAATGGCAATGAAGGAGCTAGGGATTAAATATCCTGCTGGAACATCTTTATTTGGCTTCGACAATATTGAAATTGTAAGAACATTAAGCCCCTCTATAACACTGATGGCTCAGCCCATGGAGCTATTAGCGCAATCAGCTTCCAACTTGCTGCTGGAGCGATTAGAGCACGGCTCCATCTTCAGCCCCAAAACGATTATGCTAGACACCACCCTCATAGAAGGCAACTCAGTTTCGAACCTATTTGACAAAGCGAATCAGATGAAGGACGGGCTCGCCCGATAATTCGCTAAAAAGGAAGGGGCTTAACAGAGCGTGATTAGTAGAATCAGAGATTATGATTACAAGTATCTAAAAAAGCGTATCAAGCGTTCTAAGTATCTGCTGTTGATGCTTTTGCTACCGGTGACTTGGTATATTATTTTCAACTATATCCCGATTTATGGCCTGCTTATTGCCTTCCAGGATTTTAATCTAAGGCTGGGGATTACAGGGAGCCGCTGGGTTGGACTTATGCACTTTAGGCGGTTTTTTGACCATCCTTTTTTCTGGCGGCTTATTCGTAATACCTTCTTGCTGAATTTATACGGGCTTGTATGGGGCTTCCCTATGCCTATTATTTTTGCGCTTCTACTCAACGAGCTTCGTAATGTGTATTTTAAACGCTTTGTTCAAACTGTAAGTTATCTGCCACACTTTATTTCTACTGTAGCTGTTGTGGGTATGCTGTTTATGATTCTTTCTCCTAGCGTTGGGATAGTTAACCAGATAATTTCTGCTATGGGCGGAGATACCATTCACTTCCTGGCTAGAGCTGAATGGTTTAGGTCTTTGTTCATCGGTTCTGGTATCTGGCAGAGCATGGGATGGGGAGCGATCATATATCTGGCTGCCCTAAGCGGTGTTAGTGAGGAAATATATGAAGCCGCTACGATAGATGGGGCAACCCGCCTTCAAAAAATCCGCCATATTTCGCTACCTTCCATTATGCCTACCATCACTATTCTTTTGATTATGAATGTTGGTTCTATGATGTCCTCAGCTACTGAACGGGTACTTTTGATGCAGTCACCTATTACCTTCGAGACTTCTGATGTAATTGGAACATTTGTATTTCGCATGGGTCTTGGAATGGCAGACTTCTCCTTTGGCACGGCTGTTGGGTTATTTAACTCCGTTATCAACTTAACTCTGTTGTTTATGGCTAATGCTTTCTCTAGAAAAATTCTGGGGAATAGCTTGTGGTAGGGGGGTGTAAACGTGGTTCATGATAATTCTTTTTCATCCAGAGCCTTAGACATCTTTGTCTATATTTTTATGTTTATTGTGCTGGCTGTTACATTGATGCCTATTTTGCATGTTGTTTCCATGTCACTAAGCTCAAGCGGGGCTATTAACCGCGGACAGGTTGGGCTGTGGCCAGTTGAGTTTACAACTATTGCATATAACACAGTTTGGGCAGCTGGCACTGTGCCTAGGTCATTTATAAATTCTGTGTACTACACCACCCTTGGTACCTTGATTAATTTAATTATGACTGTGCTTATGGCATATCCCCTTTCTAAAGCAGACCTTCCTTTCCGTTCCTTTTTTATGAAAATGGTCATTATAACTATGTTCTTTGGGGGCGGGATGATTCCTAATTTCTTGTTGGTTACCAGGCTTGGACTGTTTAATTCTGTGTGGGCGCTGGTGCTTCCGGGGGCCATTTCTTCTATGAATATGATTATTATGCGGACATTCTTTGAAGGGCATCCTAGGGAGCTTGAAGAGTCGGCTATTATTGATGGTGCTAATGACTTTAGGGTTTTGTTTTCAATAATTCTGCCTCTTTCTAAGGCTTCTTTGGCTACTATCGGGATGTTCTATGCTGTTAGTCATTGGAATTCTTGGTTTCCGGCTAGTATTTACTTGAGAGACATGGCTCGATTTCCTTTACAGCTAATACTGCGTGAAATCGTAATCAACAACCAAATGGCTATGGAAATGGCTGAGGTTGGCTTGTTTATTGACCATCGTGTATCCGCGGAAAGTATCCAGTATGCGGTTTTGGTGATTTCTATTGTTCCAATGTTGCTGATTTACCCGTTTGCGCAAAAGTACTTCGTCAAGGGGGCAATGCTGGGCTCAATTAAAGGATAAATAGCGCTATAGTAATCGTACTTGAAAACAGACGAAGCGAGGCGGAAAATCGGCGGCTTTAAGCCATGTTCCAATGAAGCTTGAGTCGATTTTCAAGTAGATTATCTATATAATAAAAAGGAGGTAACATAATGAAACTAAGAGCATTATTCCTATCTATTGCAGCTCTTGTTGCCATTTTACTTATGGCAGGCTGCAATACAGGAGAAGCCGGTACTCCCGGTCAGGTAGATCGTGACGCGCGTCCTGACCTAGAGTATGAAATCATGTTCATTATCTCTCAGGATCGTATCCCTGACAGGCCATGTCTTATTGAGGCAGCACTACGTGAAGACTTTGGCATAATCCCAACTTGGATAGATACACCAGAGACCGGACTTGACGAAAGAATCACATTGCTGTTTGCCTCCGGAATGGCACCGGATGTCGTTTGGCCTATGGGTGTAAATACCCAAAACCCTGCAATCCGCCGCCTTATGACAGACGGGTTCTTGTATCCGGTTTCAAATCACTTCGAGCGTATGCCTAACTTTATGGCCCTTTGGACAGAAGAAGAGTACAACTTGCTATTCGAGTTCGCCGCAGCAGCAAGCGGAAATATCTACTTTATCCCTGCACGCGGCTTCCGTACAGCAGGTATGACATGGATGTATAGAGCCTCTGCCTTTGAAGAAATGGGCTTAGAATTCCCAGAAACATTGGATGATTTGTGGAATGTTTTCACAGTAATTAAGGAGCATCATCCTGACTCAGTGCCAATGCCTAACCGCGGTATATGGGGTGTACTTCAAGGAATCGCTCACGCTCATCTTATCCCAACAGGACAAAGCGGAACCATGTCCTACATCCACCCAAGGACCGGTGAATTTGTAGGTTCTGCCATACTAAGCCAAGAAATGCGCGACACATTTATCTTTGGTTATGACATGTTCTCCCATGGCTTTATCGACAGGGAGTTTGCAACAATGAACGATCAAATCTGGACTCAGCGCCACGCCAATGGCTTAGCCTTTATCGAATACAGCTTTGCCGAGCGCGCAGACTGGGCGACCATGCAAGCCCAAGGAGTAGACCCAGACGTAGAATGGGCCTGGACCACCAACTCCATCACCGCACAACCAGACGGTGCCTTCACTTTTGACTTCGAAAATCCATCTGGCGGCGGTTCTGGTGTGCTATTCAATGTTGACTTAGACCAAGAGCGTCTATTCCGTATGCTTGAGTTCTTTGACTGGATTACCACAGACGAAGGTTCCTTCTTTGTTCATCTAGGCGTTGAAGGTGTAACATGGGAATATGTAGACGGCCAAGCCCAGTTTATGGAGCATATGTTTCATCAAGAACGTAATCCAAGCGGTACCCCCAACTGGAGATACGGCCTACATGCTCCACAATTAATCTTCCACCCCGTTGCACTAAGAGAAATCAGCCGTGATATGTATATCGACGTAAGCCGTGAGTTTGCAGAAAATCCTTTAGCTCTTCACTTTAGGCCAATAGCCTGGAGATTTGAAGACAGCGACGAGGAAAGAGCTGTAAACGACCTTCGTGTCGTGCTTCAAGATGTTTCTAATGAGTTTATGCTTCGATTTGTAATGGGTGAACTAGATCCAAGAAGCGATTCCGATTGGAATACCTTTGTAGACGCGATGGAAAGAGCGGGTCTAAGAGACTTGGAATCCATGCGCTATGAGATATATAGCCGCAATAGATAAATAATTTGCATAGTCAAAGGGGGCTATCCCGTAGGATAGCCCTCTTTTTGTGATAATAATGAGTCACAAGTGGAGGAGTATAAAATGACCGCAAGAGAAAGGCTTATTAAGACATTAAAATTTCAACCGGTTGACAGAGTTCCTATAGTAGAGTGGAATATCCGTACAGCCACAATGCGGGAATGGGTAAAGCAAGGCTTTCCGGAAGGCTGTAACCAGCGCACCTTCTTCAATTTCGATCCGTTGTACTTTAGCATCCCCGTATCCCTGGGAATGAATCCAGCCTTTGAAGAAAAAACCATAGAAGAAACAGAGAATTACCGCATATGGCAAGACAGGGACGGCTCTGTCCGCAAAGATTTTAGCGAAATAGAAAACCCAGGTTTTGTAACCCGTAGCTGGCTTTCATTCCCTGTAGAAAGCCGAGATGACTTTTTAAAAATGAAAGAACGTTACGCCTCAGCCGACCCAAGCCGTTATCCGGGCAATTGGGATAATATAGCCAGAGTACTTAAAAACATTGAAATCCCAGTGCATGTAACCATCCCATTCTTATTCTGGGTAGCAAGAGATTGGATGGGTTTTGATAACCTATGTACTAATTTTTATGACGAGCCGGAGCTATTACATGAGATATTCCAATTCATAACCGACTTTACTATAGAAACATTAGCCCGTGTTCTTAAGACCACCAAAATTGATATTGCCGAGCTTAAGGAAGATATGGCATACAAAGGTGCGCCTATGATTAGCCCCGCTATGTTTAGGGAGTTTATGTTTCCACACTATGTACGTATAGTAAAGTTCCTTAAAGAAAATGGCGTGGATATTGTATTTGTAGACTGCGACGGCTATCCTGGCGGCCTAATAGATGAATGGATAGAAGCGGGCGTTGATGCAATGAGCCCCTGTGAAGTAGCTGCCGGAGTAGATATATTGGAAACCCGAAAAAAGTATCCAACCTTCGGCCTGATGGGGGGCGTCGATAAAAGGGAGCTGGCTAAAACCAAGCGCCATATCTACGATGAAGTAATGAATAAAATCCCACAAGCCATTGCCGCAGGAGGCTTCGTACCTCATGTAGACCATGCCGTCCCTTTTGATGTGCCGCTAGAAAATTACATGTACTACAACAGCCTATTATCCCGCCTAATACGCGGCGAGACTGTAGAATGGGATGGTGAATAACATGGCCTGCAAGATTGTATTTATTGGCGGTGGAAGCTATATATGGACTCCCACTTTTGCAGGAGATTTATTTCTAAAAGACTCACTAGATGGCTCCACTCTCTCGCTAGTGGACATAGACCCGATTGCCCTTAACACAATGACACTTTACTGCAAGCTTCTTAACAAAGCCATGAACCGTAACTGGAATATCATAGCCCAGTCTCAAACCGAGGCACTGCAAGGCGCGGATTATGTTTGTATATCCATAGCCACTGGCGGTTTAGCCGCGATGCATAACGACTATACTATCCCGGAAGCCTTTGGCATTTATCACACAGTAGGCGACACCTCCGGCCCTGGAGGAATTTCACGGGCACTCCGTGACATTCCTGTCTTCCTGGATATTGCACAAGAAATGGAAAAATACTGCCCTTCTACCCCCCTAATCCATGTAACCAATCCACTTTCTCAACTAACACGTGCGGTAAACAAATACACCAACATTAAAGCCATAGGGCTATGTCATAATTATTCCGGTACCATATCCATGCTGGCAGAGTACTTTAATGTCCCGAGGGAAGAAATCCATGCCACCAGTATTGGTGTAAATCATTTCTCCTGGTTTAAGGATTTAACCGTAAAAGGCCGAGATGTTTCTTCTGAGCTCAGTCTTGAAAGATATGTAGAGTATTATAAAGCCAAAAAGGGCCCTCTAATTACTAATACAACTGATGACGAAATACAAAAGATGCTAAAGGGCGAAAATATGGAATACTACTTCAACTTTGTGTTGAAGGATATATATGGCTATCTCCCAGTAGGCTCTTCAAATCATGTGGCCGAAGCCTTGCCGTACTATTTAAACTCAGAAGAAACATTAAAAAAATACTATATCCGTCGCAAAGGTGTACTGCCTCGCAGGCAGATGCTAAAAGATCAAAAAATCGAAAAAGTAAATGCTATTGTTTCAGGTAAAGCAGATATCCCAGTCCCAAACGCATCCTTCGAATACTTTGCCGACATCGTGGCGGCTCTGCACTTAGGCCATCCAACCCGCGCAGTTGTTACTATGCCTAACCAGGGCCAGATAAGCAACCTGCCAAAAGATGTGTCCGTAGAAACTTGGGCAGAAATCAATGGCAGCGGAATATTCCCATTACAAAGCGGTGAACTGCCCTCTTCAATTTATGCACTTGTCGCGCCCATAGTAGCGGAGCAAGAACTAACAGTGGAGGCTGCCTATACAGGCAGCATAGACCTTGTAACCAAAGCTGTTCTTGCAACACCGGTATTGCAAAATAAAGAATCCGCAAAAGAAATAGCTCAGCAACTAATAAAAGCTAATAAGGAGTTGATTCCATGACCAGCGTAGAACGAGTACGTCGCTTACTGGCAGGGCAAGCGGTGGATTATGTCCCAGTATTTGACCTGCTGCGCAACGACGCTGCAATAGAATATTACTCTGGCGAGAAAATAACATTCGAAAATGCCCAGCAGCTAGTATACAAAGCTGTAGGAAAAGCCCTAGACTCTACCCGCCCCACCATAAAAGCCCCACAACCTGATAGTGAAACCATAGGAGAAGACGGCAGAAAAACAAAAACCTTCCGCTGGACAACCTGGGGAGAACACCTCACCTTCGCCAACGAAGATGAATACGCAAAGCATCTATACGAATCCTATCAACTCCACACCCCAGAAGAAATAAAAGCACGTGCTGCCTCCTCCATCCAGCGGAATCAAGGATTAATGGATGCAGTTGGTGACCTATTCCTGTTTTGGTCATTAGGGGGGCCGGGACTACAATACCTTTTCGGAGTGGTAGGGCTGGAAGCCTTTAGTTACTACTTAGTAGATGTGCCAGAGGCAATTTCCCACGCAATGGAGGTAAGCACTATAAATTCCATTAACCTAATAAAAGAAATCCACACCCAAACCAAAGATGACCCGAAAGCCCCGGAAGTTTACTTTATGTCGGAAGATATGGCCTTCAAAAGCGGCTGCCTATTCAATCCAACTTTTATGTGTGCAGAGTTCTATCCCCGTTTAAAAAGAATAGCAGGTACCATCCACGAAACAGGAAAAAAACTATGCTTCCACTCAGATGGCAATCTCATGAACGTACTAGACAACCTAGTAGACTGCGGAATTGACATCCTCAACCCAATAGAGATAAACGCCGATATGGACATCGCAGAAATCCACCGCCGTTATCCTAACCTTTACATGACCGGAGGCGTTGATGTGTCCCAGCTGCTACCTCGTGGCACCCCAGAAGAAGTAGAAGCCGCCGCATTCAAAGCCATTAGAGACTCCGGGGGCAAAATAATGATAGGCTCATCCACAGAAATGAACCACGAAGTCCCATTAGAAAATGTACTGGCACTATATAATGCCCCAAAAAAATTTAAAGGATAGAGGAAATCTTATGCTTTGGTATAAAAGACCCGCAAGAAAATGGATACAAGGTATGCCCCTGGGTAATGGCCGCCTTGGCGCAATGATACAAGGAAAAATGCGAAACGAAACCATAGTCCTTAATGATGACACAGTGTGGGCAAAGGTAGCGGAAAAAAGAAATAACCCAGATGCGGCAAAATACCTGCCCCAAATCCGCCAGCTTCTACTGGATGGTCAAGTAGAAAAAGCTGCCAACTTAGCCGAAGCATCAATGATAGGCATACCAAGACGGCAATCCCCATACCAAGTACTCGGTGAGCTAAACTTAATCTTCACAGATCATCCTGACACACCCTCAGAAGATTATCGTAGAGAGCTAGACATAGAAACCGCCATATCCACAGTAAGCTACAGTCTAAAAGGCACAAAATTCAATCGAGAACATTTTGTAAGCGGAGCAGACGGCGTTTTCGCCACCCGCTTAACCACCTCAAAAAAGTCCAGTATAAACCTGATGGTAACATTATTTCGCAGATTCGATGCTTCAGTTAAAGTACTAAGCCCCAAACGCATAATTATGCAAGGCCAATGCGGGATCATGGGAACTAAATTTGCCACGCTATTAGATGTTGATGCACCCGGTGGCACAGTAACAGCCATAGGAAGCTACCTGCACATAGAAGGCGCTGATGAAGTAATCCTAACCTTAACAAGTGAAACTAATATCCGTACAGAAGATTATGTAAAAGCCTGTGAGGAGCGCATATGCATAAAGCACAACTATCAACAGCTAAAATCCCGCCATTTAGAAGATTATCAAAATTACTACAACCGCATGTCCTTCACGTTAAAAGGAGATGAAGAATCAAACGAGCTTCCAACAGATGAGCGCCTTGCACTTCTAAGAAAGGGCAATAGTGATCTATCTTTAATATCCCTTTACTTCAACTTCGGCCGCTACCTGCTGATATCAAGCTCCCGCCCGGGTTCCATGCCCGCTAATCTACAAGGCATATGGAATGACAGCTACGCCCCACCCTGGGATTCAAAATTCACAATAAACATCAACACAGAAATGAACTACTGGCCAGCAGAGCCCTGTGGTTTAGGAGACTGCCACACTCCGTTATTCGATATGCTTAACCGTGCCCGCGAAAACGGTAAAGAAACCGCAAATCAGATGTACAATGCCAAAGGTTTTGTAATCCATCATAACCTGGATATGTGGTGCGACACTGCGCCATTGGACAGCGTTCGCTCAGGTATTTGGCCCATGGGTGGCGCATGGCTTTCATACCATTTGTGGGAACATTATAAATATACAAATAGCTTGAGTTTTTTGGATGAAACCGCCTATCCAATCATGAAAGAAGCCGCAGAGTTTCTATTGGACTACATGTTCGAAGATGAAAATGGACAGTTGATATCCGGCCCCTCCATGTCACCAGAAAACCGCTATATTCTGCCAGACGGACAAGTAGGTTATATCTGCCTATCACCTGCAATGGATACTCAAATAGTCCAAGGCTTATTCGCTCGCGTTCTTGAAGCCGCTAAAATACTAGGCCTTGATGACGACTTTACCGCACAAGTTAAATCAGCTATTCCAAAGCTCCCACCAATGAAAATAGGCAAAAATGGCGGCCTACAAGAGTGGCTGCATGACCACGAAGACGGCGAACCCGGGCACCGCCACATATCCCATCTATTCGCGGTATATCCCGACAATCAAATCAACGAATCCACACCAGAGCTATACCGTGCAGCCCGTCACACCTTAGAAGAAAGAATAAAGCATGGAAGCGGTGGCACAGGCTGGAGTGAAGCCTGGATTATAGCCCTATGGGCAAGATTTAAAGAAGGCAATCTAGCCTTCGAAGCTGTAGAGACCCTGCTTAAAGATTTAACAGAAGACAGCCTACTGGATATCCACCCACCAGGCATATTCCAAATTGACGGCAACTTAGGCGCAGTAGCCGGAATGTTGGAAATGCTAGTGCAGCAAAATGACGAAACTATAATCTTAATGCCTGCCCTCCCTAGTGCCTGGACAGACGGGGATGTGAGAGGTATAAGGCTAAAAGGCAATATAATCCTAGATATTACATGGTCAAATGGCATAGTTAAAGCCTTTATTAACGGAGAAACAAACAAAAAAATAAGTTTACAAAAGGGTATCCCATACATCCTGGAGGTGTAATCATGGCAGAAAGAGACTTTTTCGCAGAAATAGCTCTAGCCCAACACCCCCTAAACCACGACGATACAGAAATCCCGCCGCGAGAGCATCCATCAAACATCTTCACTAAAAGCAATAAAGCCTTTCCCTATGACAAAATATCCACATTCCAAGACACTAGCTACGAAGAAAAATTCACAATATTCCAGCAGGATTTAAAAGCCCTAAAAGACCAATACTGCCCCTATCTACAAAACCACATGCCCCCTGTTGAAACTGTGAAAAAAACCGAACTAAAAACCTTCCAATACCGCCACCAAAACAGCACTCACTGGGAAGAAGTAACCATCCCACACTACACAGGCCCAACAGGTAAATGGAAAGCCAACTATAAAACCACTTTCACCACTAACAATATACCCCCAGGCCATCACGCAATACTCCACTTCCAATCAGTTGACTATAAAACCATAATCTATGTAAACGGCAGCTTCATAGGCCAACATGAAGGCTTTTTCGCCCCCTTTGACTTCGACATAACCGACTACCTGCAACCCACCAACGAGCTAATAATAGAAATCCAAAACGACATCCCCACAAAAGGTGACGAAGGCCCATTGCTTGACGGCGATAAAATATATGCCGCAACAGGCCCAGGCTGGGACGATCCAATAGAAGGCTGGCACCATTGCCCTCCCGGGGCCGGGATTATAGGCAAAGTAACCATAGAATATCGCCCAACAATCCACATAGATGATATCTTTGTACGCCCCAATATAGATAACAACTGGGTAGAGCTCCGTCTGGGTGTAACCAACTATAAAGACGACCTACCCACAGGCTTAAACCTGGATGTATTAATCTGCCCAAAAAACTTTATAGACAACACAAAAGTGGATTACAAAGCCGAAATAGCAGTAATAGGCCGAGGTAAAAACGAATACCGCTACCTAATAAATCTCCCATCATACAGACTTTGGGAACCTTCAACGCCCTATTTATACGGCATAATCTGCACGATATCAAAGGATAGCAAAACTTTGTCCCAATCATCAAATCACTTTGGAATGAGAAAATTTATTTCAGACGAAACCACCACCCCAAAGGGCAAGTTCTATTTAAACAACAAACCCATAATCCTAAGGGGTGCCAATGAAATGGGTCATCTACAGCAATGTGTAATGACCGATAATTTTGACCAGTTGGTAGAAGACATCCTAATAGCAAAACTATGCAACATGAACTATTACCGCCTAACCCAGCGCCCAGTCCAAAAAGAAATCTACGACTATATGGACGCCCTGGGCATGATGAACCAATCCGATCTGCCTCTATTCTCTACTCTGCGGCGTAACCAAGTAGCCGAAGCAGTAAAACAAACAGGAGAAATGGAACATCTGCTAAGAGGCCACCCCTCCGCAATTCTAACCACCTTCATTAACGAACCAGTATGTATCCGCCCAACAGACGACCCAAACCACAAATTCTCAAAACGTTACCGCATGAAAGGCCACCGTCACCTGCTAAGAGACGAACTAGAAGCCTTCTTTGTAGCCGCAAGGAAAATAACTTACATCGCCAACCCAGATAGAGTAATAAAAAACGTAGAAGGCGACTACGATCCACCCACAGCCCAGGGTATGCCAGATTTCCATACCTACACCATGTGGTACACCAACCACCCAATCCCCATAGGCAAGTTAATCAGGGGCTACATCCCTCCAGTGAAAAAAGGCTGGATGATAGGCTGCGGGGAATACGGAGCAGAAGGCCTAGACAACGAAAGCATAATGCAAACCCGCTACCCAAAAGACTGGATACAAGAAGATGAAAACGGCCGCTGGTATCCCAACAAAATAATTAAAGCCCAAACCCACTCCATGCATGGAGACTGGTACCCAGAACAATCTACAATAAAATCCTGGATAGAATCCAGCCAAACCCACCAGGCCACAGCCACAAAACTAATGACAGATGCCCTACGTCGAAGGGCAGACTGCATCTCCCATACAGCCATCCACTTACTAATAGACGCCTGGCCGTCAGGCTGGATGAAAACCCTAGTAGGCTGCGACCGCATACCCAAAAAAGCCTACTACACATATAAAGAAGCCCTAATCCCCTACAAGCTAAATCTAAGATGTGATAGAAAATATGTATACGCAGGTGAAGAAATCCCTGTAGAGGCATGGCTGCTAAACGACACTTCAGAAAATAAAAAAGGCGAAATAATAGCCAGTCTAACCCTAGAATGTGGAAAAATATTAAGCTCCTACTCCATCCTAGGCAATGTGGACGCCACGTATTCAATCTGCGCAGGAATAATCCCGATAAAGATGCCCCAGATAGAAGAAGAAATCACAATATATCTAGACGCCGCCGTCTTAGATGAGACTGGAGCTCCTATACACGCAGAGCGCATAACTTTCCATGTCTACCCAAGGCTCAAGCCTGGTAGCGTTACCATGCATGGTCATCTCTCCAGCGTCATATCTACAAAATTAAGCCTGACAACGAGCCAAAATCCTGAAACCCTAGTGGTATCAGACCTTACAGACAATACCAGCTTTATCAGCACCTGGTTGGATAAAGGTAAAAACGCAGTAATCCTACTACAAAACCAGGAAACCGACATCACAATAGCCAATATAAATATAAAAACAAAAAAAGGCCCAGAAATATTCTGCGCCACAGCCATACCCCGCTTAGAAAAATACCAGCTAAACATGCTGTACAACGAAGAATCCGACCACATTGACTTTCTATCAACCCATCACATAGAAAGCAAAGGCGGCGAAACTCTTCTGTATACTTACGAAAAATTCACCTCAACTGCCCCAAAACCCCGCTTGCCCCTAGCAAAGAAATACCAAATAGGCAATGCAGCCCTAATAATCCTATGCCTAAACCTAGCAGGAAAAGTAGGCGCGAACGCCAACTTAGATCATTTCCTAATAGATTGCATAGAAGGCCGAATCTAAATCATGAAATAATGCAGTTTGTGATTTCCTCATGAGATAACCCTAAATCAAGGCAACCAATCTCTTCAATATTTTTAGGCAAAACCTTGCGATTGGGCTTACGCTTTATATGAAGCAAGCGAATAAAATCATCAATCAGCAAATCATCATACACATCAAACGCAAGCCATCTGCCATCATGATATACATGCGTGTCATCATAGACATTGCAAGCAGCTTCGCTGAAATTTACCCGCTGTTCGTCAAATTTAGCTTGCTCTTCTTTACCCAACACGATACAAGCAATGAAATACCCTTCGCGAATACAAAGCGTTATCAATGTCTTGCCACCACGCCGAAAGCGTAAGTTGTTGTAATGCTTATTAGTCGGCTTACCTTCATCCCACAATTCATCCATCATATAATAAATACGAATATGCCCGACTAGCTTTTCCCATGCACAACTTGCCTTTCCCAACATTCCCTTAACATCCTGATACGATTTAATAGACCTATCCATTCTTTACCCTCCAATTTTTGCATTATTTCCACCCCGCAAGTCAATTATGCAAGTTGACTCAGGGTCAATGTCAAGGAGAGTTTTTCATCTGTCGGTCTTGGCATGCTTTCCATATTATCACGCCCCAGTAATAACAGGTCCATGCCAATCAAGTATTCCACCAAAATCATATACAGCCGTAAATCCCAACTCATACAGCAGCCATGCAGCAATATTACTTCTTCTTCCAGATTGGCAGTACACAAGAATAGTCATGTCCTTATCTAAGATAACAGATTCCGCTAAGGCAAATAAATCGCTATAAGGCAGAAGAATCGCATTTTCGATATGGCCGCTTTGAAACTCTTCTGGGGTTCTTACATCTAGTATCAGCACCCCGTCTTGAAGCATTATTTCTTCTGCTTGCTGGGCTGTTATTATTATCGGTTCCCGTATAACCGCGGCAGGACTCTCCGCATCTAGTTCAGGTGTTGGGGCAAAGGCACAGACTCCAGTAGATTCATATTGGTAGTCTGTTTGTTCATCTATCATTTCAAGTACATCACAGCCGATTAGTAATACGGCTACTCCCAATATCACAGACAAGCTGCTAACTCTCAATAGGTTTATCTTTGTTTTCATTCTAATACCTCCCATTAGATTGTTAATTTCACATAAGTATCCCTCTACCAACCCGGAACCATCTCTGCCCCACGTTCGTTCATCTCTACTATACTCACTGCATCAATACGGAGCGCAATATGACCAGGAAACGGTTCAAATTCTTCTAATATCCCGGTAACCTCAACCCATGTATCGTCCGGTAGCGGGGCAATTCCGTTTAGGACTATTTCAAATCCAATCTCCATAGGCATACAGCAACCATCAGCATAACGAAAAACAATGTACTGGTTTTCGTCTTCACTCATTGGAACATTCCAGAAGATGCCCTCAAAGCGGATTTTTCTGCCAATGAACTCCTCAGATAAAAATATGATTTCATAGAACTGCGCGACAAAGGATTCTTCTCGGATTTCAATTATGTCTGTATCAAGAGTTGTTTCTATGTATAAAACATTAACCGTTTCTTCATCGAAGCCACTGGGCTCACCGTTTTGCCCAATATTTGGAGGCATGTTTGTAATGCCATAACTTGATATCTCACTGCTGTTCTCCGGTGCCATCCCACAACCAGAAAAAAATAAAATTACGGTAATAAATGACACTGCACATAAACACACGTTTAGTATTTTCAATTTTGCATCCTCCATATGGCTGTGGCCTTTGATGAGCCCCTAATAAGCATCATATTATTCGTAGTCATTTGCTAATGAGAATTAATACTACCACGTATTATTATTATGTCAATGATAATATAAGTGTTGAAATCGCGATTGAGCCTTAGTATTAAATAAAATATACTGTCTTTACTTATATTGCGCTTGAATACTACATAGCCCCAAACATTACTTGACAAAAAACATCAGGTATTATAGATTCCCATATAGAAAAGGGTATCTTAAAACCCGCCTTTGTGCGGCACATAATAAAGCGATAGGAGAGATGTTTGTATGACACAACGATTCAGTTGCACAACATGCCAAAGCGCTGATAAGCCTTTGGAACGCTTTGTGGCGGATTTGCCACTTGAAACGTCATTTCATCGGGTAGAATCCCAAGAGGTGAAATGTGGCTTTGGTTTGCAGGGGGTTTGCTGCCGCCTTTGCGCCAACGGCCCATGTCGTATAACACCGGATTCACCAAAAGGAGTATGCGGCGCAAGCGCAGACACCATTGTCGCAAGAAACTTCCTAAGGGCGGTGGCGGCAGGCTCTGGCTGCTATATTCATGTAGTTGAAGGTACAGCCAGAAATCTAAAAAAAACCGCCAAGTCAAAAGGCCGTTTAGTAGGACTAAAAGCCCTGGATAGGTTATGTGCTATGTTAGGGATTGAGGGAGCGGATGCACACGAAAAAGCTGAAAAAGTTGCGGACGCAGTACTTACAGACATATATAAGCCTCTCTTTGAAAAGATGGAACTAACCCAAAAAATGGCGTATCAGCCGCGTTACAAGCTATGGGATAAGCTGGGTATACTTCCGGGCGGTGCCAAATCTGAAGTGTTTTCCGGTGTGGTAAAAAGCTCAACGAATTTAAATTCCGACCCGGTGGATATGCTCCTGCATGCCTTACGTCTGGGAATTTCTACAGGGCTTTACGGCCTAACTCTCACCAATCTTTTAAATGATGTAATGTTGGGAGAGCCGGAAATCCGTCTGGCCCCGGTTGGGCTTAGAGTAATCAATCCTGATTATATTAACATCATGGTAACAGGTCATCAGCACTCCTTGATTGCAGGGCTTCAAAGCCGCTTAACTAGTGAAAGCGCGATAAAAATGGCTAATGATGTGGGTGCGAAGGGTTTCAAAATAGTAGGCTGTACATGCGTCGGCCAGGATTTGCAAGTGCGCGGCTCTTTATGTACAGGGTTCTTTGATGGGCACGCAGGCAACAATTTCACCAGTGAAGTCATACTTGCAACTGGTGCCATTGACGCGGTATTAACAGAGTTTAACTGCACCTTACCCGGCATCGAACCCATTTGTGACGCTCTTTTGATTAAACAAATATGTATAGACCCTGTTGCGAAAAAAGCAAATGCGCAGGTTATGAACATTGCAAGCCCAGAAGATGAGGATGCAATATTGAAAGAAATAACCGCCGCATACAAAGCCCGCCGCGGTAATGTACCCTTAAATCTACTGCCAAACCATGGCAATGACAACACTCTAACCGGTGTAAGTGAGACATCTCTAAAGGCTTTTCTGGGTGATACATGGCAGCCGCTTATTGAGCTAATTGCCTCCGGTCAAATCAAGGGCCTTGCGGCTGTTGTTGGCTGTTCTAATCTTATGGGGGCAGGCCATGACGTGTTATCTGTTGAGTTGACCAAAGAGCTTATTGCCAAGGATATTCTGGTGCTTACAGCCGGCTGCTCATCCGGAGGTATAGAAAACTGTGGATTAATGTCTCCAGAGGCTGCGGAACTTGCAGGGCCAAAACTCAAAGCTGTTTGTGAAAAACTGGGTATCCCTCCGGTATTAAACTTTGGCCCCTGTCTTGCGATAGGGCGGCTAGAAATTGTGGCAACAGAAATTGCCGAAGCCCTTAACATTGACATTCCTCAACTGCCGCTAGTGCTTTCGGCACCCCAGTGGCTGGAAGAGCAAGCCCTAGCAGACGGTGCATTCGGCTTAGCACTGGGTCTTCCTCTGCATTTGGGGCTTCCACCTTTTGTAACAGGAAGCCCTGTAGCGGTACAAGTACTGACAAGTGATATGAAATCCTTAACAGGCGGACATGTTTTGATTAATGGCGATGCGGCAGAATCCGCCACTATGCTGGAAGAAATAATATTGCAAAAGCGCAAAGACCTTAATCTGCCATAAGGAGGTAGGATATGAAGCGGATATTAATAGATGCGGAAAAATGCATGGGCTGTAAGAATTGCTCCATAGCCTGCGCTCACGCCAGACGGCCCTCCGGCAGCCTTTATGATATTGCCCTAAGTGACCCGGAAACAGAATCGCGCAATACTATTCTCTTGGATGGAAAGAAGCAATACAAGCCCCTGTTTTGCCGTCACTGCGCAAGACCCTCCTGCGCCAATAGTTGTATGAGCGGCGCAATGGTAAAGGATGCAAAAACCGGCCATGTGTGGTATGACAGGCACAAATGCGCTCAGTGCTTTATGTGTGTAATGAACTGCCCCTTTGGTGTGTTAAAACCTGACAGAGCCACAGGCAAATATGTAGTAAAATGTGATTTTTGCAAAGACAGAGGCAGCGAACCAGAATGTGTTAAAAACTGCCCTACAAAAGCTATCCACGTAAAGGAGGTGGATTAGATGAAGCATGTGATAATTGGAGCCGGAGCAGCCGGAATAACAGCCGCAAAGGTTATACGTGAAAATAGGAAAGATGACGAGATAGTGATTATATCCACAGACGACGCGGTATACTCAAGGTGCATGTTACACAAATTTATTGGGGGCAGCCGCAATGTCGCGGAGCTTTCATTTATTCCTCCTAACTTTTTTGAAGAAAATAATATCAGATGGCGCTCAAATAAAACCGTAACAGGAGTCAATATCAAAGAAAAGCGCATAGTCTTTAACTGCGGCAAATGCGGAAAGCAAAGCAACGAAAGCTACGATCGGCTTTTGCTGGCTACAGGTTCACAAAGCTTCTTCCCGCCCATTGAAGGGTTGCGGCCAGGGCCAGCCGTTTGCACGTTGCGAGATTTATCAGACGCAAAAAAAATCAGGATGAAGGCCGATAATGCCAAAAACATTGTAATAATCGGTGCGGGTTTAGTAGGTCTTGATGCCGCCTATGGATTAGTAGAAATGGGAAAAACACCCACAATAGTAGAGATGGGCCAGCATATATTATCCGCAAACCTAGACCCAAGAGCGGCAATGACCTATCAAGCAAAATTTGAAGAAGCCGGGTGCCGCTTTATCTTCGGAAACAGGGTGAAAAGCATAGAATTTGATGACTTCGGCACCAGTGGGACGATAGTCTTTGAAAGCGGAGATAAGCTGCCTACGGATTTATTGATTGTAGCGGCAGGCGTAAGCCCGGCAATAGGCTTGTTAAAAAGCAGCGGCATACCGTATAACCGAGGCGTAATAGTAAACGAATATCTAGCCACCGAAGCGGAATATGTCTATGCCGCCGGAGATATAACCGGCCTTTCCGAAAGCTGGCCAAGCGCCATAAGCCAAGGAGAGATTGCTGCCCTAAATATGTGCGGCATAAAATCCGTATATGACGATATATTAGAGCGGCAAAATACAGTAAACTTCTTTGATATACCATCACTCTCAGTAGGGCGCTTAAACCCCGAACCGGGAGATGTTGTGCATATACGAGAAGATCAGCAACGTTATCAAAAGGTAATAACACAAAATAATATCTCCGTAGGAGTAACGCTGCAAGGCGATATTTCTCGCAGCGGTTTCTGGCAGTATTTAATCAAACACAAAATCCCGATAAATAACGCCCAAGAAAGCCTTTGGAAAACCTCTTTCGCAGACTCATATGAACTAGACGCAAACGGGGAATATAAGTGGGCAAAATAGCAAAACCATCAAATTAATAAAATTGAAAACCCATAGGCCAAGGCTCAAAAAGCCCTATCTTATGGGTTTTTTGTTATATAAGAGTACAAAGACATACAATCACAGAAAACAGCAGTAAATCAAATAGATAAACTAACGCACCACCATTTGTCCCGATACTTTGGTCAAAACCAGAAAAGTAACACTTGGGGTTGTGTTGTCAAGGACTGTTTCAAGGCACAGAAAAAGTCCGAGCTACACTGCCTTCGCTAACTTCTTCAATTCAGCAAGCCGTGCATTTGTTATCCCTGCGCCTTTTCGCATGGTTTCGATAACTTCAGAGGCAGCGTTACTTTGAAATGCCAAGATTATCATTTCTTCCATGCCTGTGGCTCTGCCACGCCGCTCTGCATTTCCTAACGCCTGTGCTTCATCATGCCGTGCCTTAGACCGCATTTTCTCTTTTTGAATAAACTCATCCGATGCCGCCACATGGCGGTACGCTGCTATGGCTTCACTCATAACCGGAACCCCCATTTCCTCAATTTTCTTTAACTCTTCTTCAGTTTGTGCATTAAATGTAACTTCAAGGGCTTGGAATTCACTATGGAATTTATCTGAGTTAGGAAATTGAACATACCCCAAAATGCTTATAACGATTGTGCAAGGTAGTTCTCTATAATTTTCCCCTTCGTTTATTCCGGTTGAAAATTCCCTTGCCCAATAAAACAGACTGCGCTCCGGGTAATTACCTTCATCGGCTATCTGCACCTCTAAGTCAACTTTTTGCCCATTCACTATCATATTTATGTCGAGTCTGCAAAACTTCTTGCCAAGTTCTTCAGGTGAAATATCAGGGTTTATAATAATAAATTGCTCTATGCTTTCATAACTTATGCTGAGAAGTGCGGCAACGAGCCTTTTCAACAAATCTTGGTACTTTGTGAATAGAATTTTGAACAGTGTGTCAGTTTTCATCGTGTACTTCAACTTTGTCATAGCACAACCCCCATAAGCTTATCATATCATATTTGCGTACGCTTTCAATCGCTATATCTTTGATTGATTTAGAGGCAGTAATTTCATGATTTTTGGGGCGATAGCTTGATGATGCCCCGCTAGAGTATGCCCATTTTTATGCATAGCCTTTCACATATGAAAATGCCCGTATCCTTGTAATACTGCCGCATCTGCCCTTTCTGCCTGTAAATTTTCCGAGGTATAAAACTTTCCTGTAGAGAACCCATTTCGATCTTTAAAAGGAACGCCTCCACAACCCCTGCAATAACTACCACAATAACAAAGACAGACGAAATACTCTTCGCGCCAATATTTTTTCATTGGCAAGGAGAGTTTTTCGTCTGTCGGGCTTGGCATGTTATTCTTGGACTTGAGGATTGTGAAGCTGTATAGCCTCTTCTATCTTCTTCGGCTCCCTGGGTGGACCCGTTTGTTCAATTATTATGACGCCGTCGTAGTTGTAGAATCCGATGTTATCATTTACTTTCCAGCCATTAATT
>Ga0131853_10002199_pt1 | contig 35007 bp, 29 predicted proteins | sample TergutLab28metaG_FD_92764 | JGI IMG/M metagenome (GOLD analysis project Ga0131853, IMG submission 92764) | Labiotermes labralis P1 segment gut microbial communities from Petit-Saut dam, French Guiana - Lab288 P1 (version 2) (version 2) | ecosystem: Host-associated > Arthropoda: Insects >... | reverse complement strand
TATTCAATTGTTTTATGCCAAACACGGTGAGTTGACCCTTCATACCAGTGCCGTTGTTAGTAACTTATCAACGATCCGCCTGTACGAAAAATTTGGCTTTGTTAAAGGGAAAGAATTTTCCTACGAATCCGGTGGGAAGGTTTATCGGGAAGTCGCATTGAAACGAGAGAAATAAGAAAAGTGAAGGTCGTTGCCTGGCTCATGGCAAACGTACCTTCATTTTTTATGTTATAGGGTTTTTAGACCAATTGAGAATGGCAGCGTTGGAATTCCAGGGATGGTGATTTCCGGAATCACAATTTCAGGAAGTGTAATTTCAGGGAAACTTGGTCTTGTCGGTGATGTTGGTTCTTCACCACTGATGGTTTCTAATCCATCAAAGGCTTCTTGTAAGTTTTCATGAGCTAGTAAAATTTCTGCAACGTCGTGGTCTCCGGCGTTTTCTAATATTATAGCTGCTGCATCAATCGCATCAATAAATAGGCTCCATGATTCAGGCGTGAACTCTGATTCTTCTAATTGAAGGAGGCCAATTTCGAACATCAGCTCCCTTAAGGCATCTTCTTCTGGAATGATACCGGTCCCAGGAGGAAGTGTCGGTGGTTCTAGGTGCCCGTCCATGATTTCTAGGATTTGTGATTCTAGCTCTAACAAGGCTTCTGTGTTAATGGTGTTGAACTCTAAGGCCTCTTCAAACGATAAGATGCGCGTTTCACTAAATAGTAGTTCTATTAGTAACATAAGCGTAAAGTCTAATTCCCAGAAGTCGTTAATGATTTGTTCCATTGCCGCCACGTCTTCATCGGTTAGCGTTAATCCAAAGAGGATGTAAACGAGATCGAGATCTGAATTTTGGCCAATCTCGTGATAGAACAGAAGAGTAAAGGCAAAGTCGATAGTGAGGAGTAGATCCCAAGCAATTTGGTCACTGTCAACCAGTGCTGCGAAGAAGAGTTCGACTTCTTCTTCTGTCCAAGGCTCAATTTCAAAGAGTCCCTCTACCTCAGCAAGGAGCGTTTGGAATCCTTCCGTGCTTTCATTTAATGCAGCTGTTGCATTTTCAAAAGAAATGATACCAACAGAAACATCTGCTAACACGTTGAAGAAAATAGCATCTAACACTTCAAATTCAGCAACAATGTTATTAAAAGTCACCTGATCTTCATCGGCAAGTTCGATCTGGAATTGCATAACGATCATAAGTGGCAGCATTAGAGCGAAAGCAGCGTCATCGTTTTCCAATAAAAGATCCATAAATACCTCGAATTCAGTGGCTGTCCAAGGTTCAACTCTTAACTCAGATAAAAACTCTTCTAGCACAGTCGCTACAGCGATAAATCCATCAGTACTTTCAGTGACCATAGCTGCTGCATCCTCAAATGAGATGTTACCTTCGTAAACAGCCATTAGAGCATCCCAGAATAGATCATCTGCTGCGAAAAACGCATCGATCATCTCCTCAAAAACTAACATGTCATCTGCATTAAAACCAAATAGTTCCTCAGCGATAGCAGGATCTGTACTCACCACTCGGAAAGCAAATACGATCAATGGATCAACGATGAGAAATGCTTCATCGTTTGCTATTAGTAGCTCATTGAAGGCAGCAACTTCTTCTGCGGTCCAAGCATTTTCTGAATCCCCTGGAGAAGTCGTGATGTCAGCTAATTGTTCATCAAATAGGGGACCAAGTGCTAAGAAGCCATCGGTGTTCTCAGTCATTAGAGCAGAAGCCTCTTCGAAGGACATTCCGTCATAAAGAACGGCATTAAGGATCGCTATAAAATCAGCATCTAGTTGATGGAAAGTTTCAATTAGTTCTTCAAGTGCACGAATGTCTTCTTCGGTAAAGTCATCTAGAGAAAGCCCCAGAACAGCTTCTAGTAAGTCTACATTGAAATCAAGGCTTAACCAGTAATAATGAACAATTTCAAAGGCAAGGTTGAAATTATTGTTGAAGACGAGGTTGAAGAAGGCATCGTCATTTGCATTGATTAGCTCATCAAAGGCAGCAATCTCCTCGTCGGTCCAGTCTTCGATGTGGCTTTCAATGCCAGCAGCACTACTGTCTAGCGCTTGACGTGCTGCAATGGCCCCTTCAAGTCTTATGTTTTCAAAAGGTTGCACATCGATGTTAACGCTGGATGCTTCAAATGCGAGTGGTTCGCGCTCCCCTCTACGTGTTCTCATGGTGTCTAGTATGTCGTTTGAGTCAGTGCTTAGAAAGCTTGAATGGGTTCGTCCAATTTCCAACTGCTCTCGTGTTTGTCGACGTGTTCTTAGCTCCTCTATCGCTTCCGAGGTATTTGCAGAAACCGCTAGAGGAGATAGAAGTGTAGGTAAGACGATACTTATCGAAAGTAGCATCTTGGATACTTTTCTCATATTAAAACATCCTTTCTTTTTATGATGAAACATATAGCTCTTTCAAGAGTAGCACTAAGTACTTTTGGAATCAAGTAAAGAGCCAAAAGTTTTCCAAAAATGATCCAAACCTTGAGGAACCACTTAAGGATAGCACAGAGATGTTAGAGAGATGTTAATAAAAATGAGAAAAATTCTTAAGAATTTCTGAAGCTATTCTTAAGTGGTGAGCCGACTCATATCAGAGGAGCTTGCTTCATAAGCTTAGTAAGTGAATGAGTATCAATTTGGATGGTGAAATTATGAAGCACGAGGCAATGATTAAGAAGCGGACCGTTTGGCTAGGAGCGATGGTCGGGGTTTATTTTGTCGCTTTAATTGTGAGGTTGTTGTATTTGCAGGTCATTAATCCGACGGAGTTTAGCACCCACGCGGAGGCGTTGTGGTCCCGAAATCTGCCGATTGAGGGACAACGGGGGATTATTTATGACCGAAACATGGATGTGATCGTTAATAACGTGGTCGCCCCATCGGTCATTATTATCCCCAATCAGGTGCGTGATCCGGAAGAGGTCGCTCGTGTGCTTGCGGACGTGTTGGATTCCACCTTTGAGGATATGATGGGACATGCGACAGCCCCGGTTAACGTGGAGCGAATCCAACCGGAAGGGCGAAAACTTGATCACGATCAAGTGGTCGCCATTAAAGCGGCCGACCTAGACGGAGTCTATTTAGTAAACGACGTCCGTCGTTATTATCCACATGGCAACATGTTGGCGCAAACTTTGGGATTCACGGGGGTGGATAACCAAGGGTTGGCAGGTCTTGAGGTGTTATACAACGATTATTTAATGGGAGCCAATGGGGCGTGGCAATATTTTTCTGATGCGAAAGGGCATTCTCTTGAGCGTTTTTCGGATGTGTATGCCCCATCGGCCCGGGGGATGGACATGGTTTTAACGGTTGACACCCGCATTCAAGAAATTGTGGAACGGGAAGCCGATAATGCCATGGCACGTTATCGGCCAGATCAGATTATGATTATTGCCATGGATCCCAATACGGGGGCGATTTTAGCCAACACGTCTCGGCCGAATTTTGATCCGTCCAATTATCAGGCGTACGATCAGGAAATCTTTAATCGAAATTTGCCGATCTGGTCTACGTTTGAGCCGGGATCGACTTTTAAGTTGGTCACCTATGCAGCGGTTTTAGAAGAGGGATTAATGTCTCTAGAGGATGAGTTCAATTGTGTGGGCTATTCCATGATTGAAGGGACGCGAATCAGGGACTGGAAGGCTGGTGGTCACGGGACGCAGAACATGTTAGAAGTGTTGATGAATTCCTGCAACCCGGGATTGATGCACATTGGAGTGGAGCTTTTAGGAGCCGATTTGTTGTTTGAGTACATCGATGTGTTTGGGTTTAATGAGCGAACGGGCGTGGACATGATTGGGGAGAGTCAAGGGATTGTATTTGACCCTTCAGTGATTGGCCCTGTAGAAGTAGCGACCTCTGCTTTTGGTCAAGGGAACTCCATGACGCCACTTCAGTTAACGACCGCGGTAAGTGCCATTGTTAACGGTGGGAACTTAATGACGCCGCATATTGTTTCGGAAATCCGTCATCCGTATACAGGTGAAGTTTTATTTGCCCGGGAGCCAGAAGTTCGTCGTCAGGTCATTAGTCAGGAGACGTCGGATTTGATGCGTTATGTCATGGAGAACGTAGGAACAAATGGCAGTGGTCGTGGTGGTTACATCGATGGTTTCCGTGTCGGTGGTAAGACAGGGACGGCGCAAAAGCCGGCACCAGGTGGCGGGTATTTACCCAACGAATACATTTTGTCCTTTATTGGTGCGGCACCGATGGATAATCCACAAATCGTCATTTATGTAGCCATCGATAATGCACAGGATACCATTCAGTATGGAGGGGTGGTGGCGGCACCGATTGCACGGAACATCTTGATGGAGGTGCTGCCTTATTTAGGGATTGAGCGTAGCAATGAGGGGATCGAGAAAGAGTACCGTTGGTTGGATCCGATTTACATCGAAGTACCGGACTACATCGGTGTGGAAAAATCAGATATTAATCAGTATACGACGTATCGCATCGAGTTTTTAGGTAGCGGGACCGTGGTGACCGATCAGCAGCCAGCACCTGGGAGTCGGATGGCAGAAGATGGGATTATTCGGTTGTATTTAGGGGAGTAAAGGATAAAAACACCCAGATACCATCGGATGAGCATATCGATGGGTGTTTTTTCACCCAGATGCCTCCGATTTAGGCTATAAAAGGGTGTTTTCACATCCAGTTTAAGAAAATTGGCGGTATCTAAGGCGGTTTTGGCAACGTATGATTTTTAGCAAAATTCCGATACGAAGTGAGGGAAGGGGGAGCGTCCATGATCAGAAAAAAGCGCCAAATATTCGATCAAGCTTTCTACTGGTTATCTTTTTGCTTCGCGACCCTCGTGATCTTGTTGACGATAGGGATTTTGCTACTAGTGGTTTATCAAGGTGTTCAACCTTTTCTACCAGGAAATCGATACGGAACGTATGGGGTATTCTCTTTGTTAACGGGAGATGTTTGGCGCCCGTCTGCGCGGATATATGGCATCGGTTACATGATTTTAAGTTCTGTTGTTGCGACGTTCTGGGCAATCGTTGTTAGTGCTCCCATTTCGATTGCGACTGCTATTTTTATTGTGGAGTATGCGCCAACGTGGCTGTCTAATGCGTTGCGATTCGTTATTGAATGTCTAGCTGGGATTCCCTCGGTTTTTTATGGGATTTTTGGTTTTATTGTACTCCTCCCTTTGATCGGAGAGATTTCGCCGCAACCACATGGGGAGTCTTTGTTAGCCGTTGTCATTGTACTGGCTGCTATGGCGATGCCGACCATGACATTGATTAGTATGACGGCTCTGCAGCGCGTACCACGTGCTTATAAGGAAGGAGCCTTTGCTTTAGGTACGTCGCGGCGGCAGAGCATTGTGAGCGTGTTGGTTCCGGCGGCCAAACCAGGAATTGTGGTGGGAATTGCACTCGGTGCTAGCCGGGTCATTGGCGAAACCATGGCGGTTGCTTTGGTGGCAGGTAATCGGGAGGGTGGCTATACGGGCAGTATCTTTTCTACGGTGCGTTTGTTGACAACCAATATTATATTGGAGCAAGGGTACGCAGCAGAGTTGCATGAGCAGCTGCTTTGGTCGTCGGCGCTCGTGTTACTGTTTTTTATCTTAGTTATTAATGTGACGATGCGGTGGATGACAAAGGGAGAATCTGACTGAGGACTATCCAAAAATGAGGCTATTTAGCTAAAATGGATATAAAACTATCCAACTGCCCTCTTTTGAGAGCAAATTTGGATAGTGAGGATCAGCGGGGAGTGAGGTAGATGAATCGAAAAGTGGTAGATGGTTTGTTTTTCGTCATCCTTTTGCTGTGTTCTTTTTTAGCGGTGGTCACCTTGGGCAGTATTTTTTGGTTTATTTTTAGCAATGGCGCAGAGGCGCTGTATACTGAATTATTTCAGCTGTCAACGAACGATCTTTTTGCGACAGCAAAGTTGCAGGCGATGTTTGTTTCCACGGTGATGTTAGTTTTGGTAACGTTGATGATTATTGGCCCATTTGCGATTTTAGCCGCTATTTATTTGAATGAATACGCCAAAAATAGCCGATTGGCGGCCGTCATCCGATTTTTAGTAGATGTGTTAGCGAGTATTCCGTCCATTATTTATGGGTTGTTTGGGATGGCGGTTTTTACCCAGTTGTTGCAGTTTGGAATGTCCATTATTTCCGGGGCAATGACATTATCTTTGATGTTATTACCGATTTTGATGCGCCAGACGGAGCTGGCGTTAGCGCAAGTTCCTACCTCTTATAAGGAGGCGTCCTTCGGGTTGGGAGCGACCAGATTTGAAACCATTTGGAAGGTCGCTCTACCTAATGCCATGCCCAGTATCGGTGTAGGTTTCTTACTAGTGATTGGCCGGATTGTGGGTGAGTCAGCGGCCCTTTTGTTTACGGTAGGGTCTTTTGTGCGGATGCCCATTAATCGGGGGAGTGGTTTATTATCGGTCTTTGAAGCTGGGACGACCTTAACGATCCGGGCTTTTATTGAGGTGAAGGAATACGGCAATGTGGAGGTTGCTGCCGCGATTGGGATTTTGATTTTGATGACGGTAGTTGCTTTGAATTTGATGTCAAAGTTGGTGATTTGGGTAGCTGGCGGAAGGTAGGTCAGTTAGGCAATTGTGAAATCACCCAGATTTATGAAATCACCAGGGTATCTGGTGAAAAATTCGACTTTCGCAATTGCCTAAGGTGGATCAGTAAGAGAAAGGAGCACGATGTTATGAAAAAGATGGCGTTGTTAGGGTTGTTAGCCCTAGGGATTTTAATGGTTTCAAGCTGTAGAAACGAGTCTTACGCAACCATTGCAGTCATTAGTCGTGAAGATGGTTCGGGTGCACGGAGTGTGTTTGAGGAATTGGTGGATGTGAATCTACGGGCCGATGGATTAATGACGCAGGATGCGATTATTAGTAATGGCAATGGTGTGGTAGCTAATTCCATTGCGGAAAATCCACTGGCCATTGGGTATATTTCCTGGGCAACGTTCATGGATCTACAAAATGACCTAAGGGGCCTTTACATTGATGGGGTAGCGCCGACAGCTGGGAACATGGCTTCTGGGGAGTATGCCCTCGTTCGACCTTTCAATTTTGTGTATGCAACCGCTAATATCGGCGAGGTCGAGCGGGCGTTTATTGCCTTTGCCACGTCGAGAGAGGGCCGAGCCATTTTAGCTGACGCAGGAGCGATTGTGGATCCCTTGGGAGCTTGGCCTTTTGAGATGGATGACTTCGATCTCAATGCCATTAATCAGCAAGCGGTGCGAGGGAGCATCGCCTTTGGTGGCTCTACGTCGACGGAAGCAACAGCGCTTGCTTTAATCAGCGAATTTGAAGTCCTATTTCCCCAGGTAGACATCACCTATGAGGCGGTTGGCTCCGGAACGGGACTGCGTGGCGTCCAACAAGGTTTTTTCGCGTTAGGATTTGTTTCGCGTGACCTTTACGAATCAGAACTCGCTAGTGGCCTAAGTAAAGTGACCTATGCTTTAGATGGGATTGTCATCGTTGTGCATCCAGACAGCGACGTCGTAGAATTGACCATCGAGCAAATCAGAGACATTTATCGTGGTACCATCACGAATTGGGCAGAACTTAGGTAGAGACGGTTATGAGGCATCCTACTTTTGATTTTTAAAGGACAATAGTATCAAGGATGTCTTGGATTCGCTGAAGTTTGCGAAGGTGGTATTCAAAAAGAATAATCAAATTTTCGTTTGCTGTGTATCCGACCTCAGCATAGTTGTCTAATTTATCATTCATTGCTTTACCATAGGTAGATTTGTAGAAAGCGCCGAAGAACTCTAGCAAAAAGGTGCCGTTTGTAAAGGGATTTTTGATGACGAAGTCGGGAGAGATATGTGCAACACCCATGTCAAAGGTATAGTCGTATTGAAAAGGAAGGCTATTTTTATCTAGAATTTCAGCAATCTGACGCTCAGACATGGAGCGATAGGCAATACTGTTGTATACATATTTTTCATTTTCAGGATAAAGGTTGTTTTTACAGGGTTTCTTAGTCTGCCAAGAGGCAATCTCCGGATGGTAGAAATAGTCAATAGGAAGGCTTTGATAAGCTTTTGGTAGTGTAGCGATAAGTTGGATAGGTGTATGAATATCCATCTGGTTGGGTGAGGTTGCATGGAGGTTATTTCTCAACTGTATGCATCTAGTGAGAAGATACTTTTTACGTGCAAGCTGCTTGATGAACGAAATATCTTTAGTGATGCTAATCTGCTTATTTTTAACTGCGTGATAATAGTAAGCCTGTTTTTTGATCAACGTCCCTTCTGGGAGCGTGGCCAGCTCTTTATCAATGGCTTGTAGTTCGTTGTGATATTTTGTTAAAGCATTTGTCATATTTTTCATGGTTAACCACCTCTATATGGATATTTTTAAGTATCGTAGCATAGTTTGTCGGAGGCGGGAAGGAAAATTGTCAGGTAAATGATTATTTTTGTTTTTACATGACAAAAAAAATGTCGAATGTTATCCTATATTATCATTTAATGGTTGAAATTGTCAGAAAATCAAAAATCAAGGGGTCAACCTGATAAAAATGTAGCTAGATGTTGAGTTGTGCCTTTTAAAATTATCATGTAAATAAGATTTTTGACCCCAACCTGATAAAATAAAAGTCAATGGCTTCCTAAAAGCAGTCAAAATTATCAGGCAAATACAAGCTTTTAGTCTAGCCTGATAAAAAAGATCACCCACTGCTTTTGCCAGTAAAAAACTTCCATCACCTCGAATGGGTAGAAATTTTAAAGCACCAGTCGTTAATTACGACCAGTGCTTTTTACTTTTTATTCAAAATCACCGCTATGTGCGATGCGACTAGCTGCCGAGGCAGCAATGGCGCCAATCAGGTCATCTAGAAAAGTGTGACAGACGCCTTTCGCGTCATCTTTGATGTCCAGCTCTTTTAGAACACCAGGCTTAAGTTTATCAATGTAGCCAAAATTAGTAAAGCCGATGGATCCATAGACGTTGACAATGGAGAAGGCAAGGATCTCGTCGATGCCATAGAGGCTGTAATCGCCTGCGACCATTTCTTGTAGCGGTTGGTCAAGGAGTCCTTTTTCAGCTAATTCATCTAGTTGGATGCCGGTTAACACGGCATTTTGAACTTCACGTTTTTTAAGGACAGCCAATACGTTATTGGCACAATCTTCCACGGTTAGTACTTTGTAGTATTTTTCTTGTAGAAAGTAGGTTAGCTCTGCAATTTGTTGGATAGAAACACCGCGGTCTTCAATCTTTTGGATGGTCAGAGCATATAAAGCGTCTTTGTCTTTTAAATAGGACATGTCATGTCACTCCTTACATTGATGAGGTTATGAAATATAGTTTATGCATGATATTCTAAGTTGATGTTTGCTAACGTATACACCTTTGTGGAAAAGTTGTGGATAACAATCGTTTACAGTTGTTCTACCATGTGGATAAAGGCGTCTCCCCGTTCTTCAAAATCGACGTATTGATCCCAGCTGGCACAAGCCGGGGCTAAGAGAATAACGTCGCCTGATTCAGCCATTTTTGTCCCAGCGTCAAAGGCTTCTTCCATTTGGTCGAAGGTTTGGCATGGGATGTTGTGAACGCTGGCGAGATTTGAAAATCTTTCTTTTGAGTGTCCGAACGCGAAGATGGCTTTCACATGCTTGAAGCCTTCTGAGAGAGGGCTAAGGTCGTGATCGCGATCTAGGCCACCTGCTAGAAGGATCGTCGGCTGAGAGAAGGCACGAAGCGCCGTCTGGGTAGCGATCACGTTGGTCGCTTTGGAATTGTTGTAGTATTTAACACCGCCGATTTCTTTGACGAATTGGAGGCGATGTTTCACGCCAGTGAAGCGGCGAAGCACACAGGCGATAGCTGCCGTTGTTGCGCCGTATAGTTTACAGACAGCAACGGCGCCAAGAACGTCTTGTAAATTGTGCTCGCCTTTGAGTAAAACGTCTTGTTGATCGATAATTTTTTCATCTTTATAAAAGATTTCCCCATCTAAGAGGTAGGCGCCATCTACTTTCATCTTTTGCGAAAAGGGTACCTTTTGCGCTTCGGTCTGCCATAGCTGGCTCGTTATGAAGTCGTCGTCTGCGTTGTAGACAAAGAAGTCAGTTAGCAGCTGTTTTTTAATGAGGTTAAGCTTTGCTTGACGGTATTCTTTAATGTCGGTATGGTAGTCCAGATGGGCTTCGGTAATGTTTAGGATGAGGGCGATGTGAGGACGGAAGTCTTGGATGCCCATCAGTTGGAAGGAAGACAGCTCCGTTACGAGGACATCGTCTGGGGTTGCGTCTTTGGCCACTAAGCTGGATACGAAGCCGATGTTTCCGGCTAGTTTGGAGCTGATGCTAGATTCCTGCATGATTTTGTGGATCAAAGTGACCGTGGTCGTTTTCCCATTTGTGGCGGTTACACCGATAAAAGGCGCAACACTTATGGCGTAGGCGATTTCTATCTCACAGACGATGGGGATATTCCGTTGCTGTGCCTCTAGGAGAAGCGGCGTTGTTTTATAAGGAATTCCTGGATTTTTAACGATCAGATCCAGGTTGCGATTCAGTAGCTCCACCGGATGCCCGCCACATACGACTTCGAAGCCTTCGCCTTCCATGATTCTGGCATCCGCATTATCAACGTACGACTTCCCGTCGTTAATAAGGACGTTGGCGCCTAGCTCTTTTAAGATACGAGCGGCAGCCATCCCACTTTTGGCGAGGCCCATGACGAGGACGTTTTTATTTTTATAGGTTGTCGTTGTTTGCATTGTTAACTCTCCTGTGTATGTGAATTTTACTTAATGATCATTTCCTTATCCATATCGGTTCCCCTACTACTGGTCGTCATCCAGTAATGTTTTCCTAAACTAAAATAGAAAGGCCAAGGTTAGTTTGAGCCCCTTGGCGACATTTATGTACGTTTAGTTAAAGCATAATAGCAAGAGCGAGAAGTCCCATGATCAAGGTCACTAACCAGAAGACGAAAACGACTTTGCGTTCGCCCCATCCCGAGAGTTCGAAGTGGTGATGGAGGGGTGCCATTTTAAAGAGGCGTTTCCCGCCGGTTTTTTTAAAGTACAACACTTGTAAAATAACAGATAATGTTTCGATGACGAAGATGAACCCCACGACGACAAGGAGCCATTCGTGACCGAGCAAGATAACAACCGCCGCCATCAAGGCGCCTAATCCAAGGGAACCGGTGTCCCCCATAAAGACTTTGGCCGGGTTTAAGTTAAAGACGAGGAACCCAGCTAAAGCACCAACCATGATAAAGCAAACCAACGCGATGGTGTATTCATCTTGTGCATAGGCGATCATTCCGAAAATACTGAAGACGATCAAGCTGGTTCCACCGAGCAAGCCATCTAATCCATCGGTTAAGTTAGTTGCGTTGGACCCCGCTAGGATCATAAATAAAACCCAGACGCCGTGAAACCATAGCAAGTCGATGGAAAAGATACCGAGATTAATAACGGTGGAGTAGCCGGCGGTCATATATAAATAGAAGAAGCCAGCACCGATTAAGAAGAGCCCGAGAATTTTCAGCTTCGGGCGAAGGCCCTCGTTGTTTTTCTTGACCACAATGATAAAGTCGTCAATAAAGCCAATCAAGCTACAACCGAATAGAGGTAAGAGCAACATGATCAACGTAGAGTTTAACTTAAAACCGTCCCAGAAAAGGAGACCTATGATGGTAGCCAGTAAGGCCGATCCAAGGAAAATGATCCCTCCCATGGTCGGAGTTCCCGATTTTTTGAAATGAGACTGTGGCCCTTCTTCCCTTATGGACTGCCCAAATTTCAGTCGCTTTAAAAAGGGAATAAAAATAGGTCCCATCATAACTGCAATAATAAAGGGGGTTGCAATTGAAAGTATAATGTTAAGGTTCATGTTGAGGTGCTCCTCTTTGATTTTTTATGGTTGTAATTTCTCAAGGGTGTATTGTGCGATTCGTTTCGTACTAATTCCAATGTGATTTTGGTCTTCTTTTTCCAACAAGATCACCGTATCACCATCTTCAGCCATTTTAAGGGCTTTTAAGATGGCCCGCTCTTGGTCGATGACGATGGTGTAATTATCCCTAACGTTTCCTCGGAGCATATCGTAGATGATCCGGTGGGCATCGTCTCTGGGGGTTGGTTTGCCTGTGAAGATCACGTGGGTACTATTAGCTAAGGCGATTTTTCCCATTTGGCTGAGATGATCTCGCGTTTTACCTCCATTTGCTGGTAAAAGGGCAATGACTTTGCCTTTGGTGATCACGGAAAGAGACTTTAGGACACTTTCCAAAGCGCAGGGCTCATCAGCATGGTCAATCATGACGTTAAACTTAGCGTTGCTATTTATTTTTTCTAGGCGACCACCTATAGGGAGAATATCTTCTAGCAAGTTAACAATCACTTCCAACTGGTACCCTTCCCTGCTGAAGTAAGCGAGAAGAGCCAATGTATTGTAGACGTTGTACAACCCCAAAAGGGGTAGCTTGAGCTGGCAAATAAAGGATTCTTTTTGATAGAGGTCAAAGGTGGTACGATCCATGGTTTGATTAATGTTTTGTGCGCGGATATCAGCAGAGCGTCCTGTACCATAAGTAATCACGTTAGCTACGGTCGCTTCCTGTAGGTTAGGAGCTAAGGGATCGTCTAGGTTGATAATCGCTGTTTGGTCTTCGCCGAGCCGGATAAAGGGTTTTGTTAGGTTCCATTTATCCTCCATTTTCAGGTGTGGGCTCGTCGTCGTATGGATTAAGGTCGTGAAGTGTGTGTGATCTAAGTGGTTGTCTACGATGTGTGACAAACAAATTTCTATTATAGCATTTTTGACCTGATTTTCATAGACGTCGACTAGGAGTTTATTGATTTCTAAGGCGGTGGGGATCTCGTTTTTTTCAAGGTGGCTGCTTTTTACGTTTAGTTGTTTGTAGATTTGCTGGATTAGCTGAGAGAGTGTGGATTTTCCGCTGGTGCCTAAGATACCGGTGGCAGTAAGTTTTTGGGAAGGTTTTTCGTAGAAGGAGTGGGCAACTTTTGCGAGTGCTTTAGTGGTCGAGGCCGTTGTGAAAAGGGGAGTATCACAAAGGGCGGTTTTATTTGCGACAATAGCAGTAGCCCCTTTTTTGATCGCCTCTTCGATTTGGATGGGGTCGCCTGACTTGGCGAAGAAGATGAAGTTAGGGCCAACGTCGCCTAGCTTGTAGGCGAGTCCTTCGATGGTTTGCGAGTAGTTGGTATTGCAGTAGTTGAGTAGATTTGCTATTTTGTCTAATTTCATGGTGGGCTCCTTTGGCTATTTATCTTATTAACCAATGTATGCTGGGTGGTCGGTGGTTAGACCCTTTTTTGAATGACCGTCGTAAGGGAGGTATTCGCCTTCCCTTTTTCCATCATAATTCGACATAATCTAACAAGTTACGGGAGCTTTTGACAATAAAGCAGCTTTTTCAACAAAGATGGTTATCAAAAATCGTTTGATTTCGACAAATTAACTGTCTCTTTCTATGCAGGGCATGCTATGATGAAGATGCCCCGCTAAATCATCGTTAAAAGGTGAAAAATAGCAATACAACGATGATTTTTATGAGCGAAAGCCACGTAAATTATCGTTGATAACGAAAAAAAACAGATTTTACGATAATTTTGTAGGAAAAAGCTTCTTAAATCATCGTAAAAAGGTCAGAAACATTAGTTCAACGATGATTTGAATTTTGGCAACGAACATTAGGAGGATTAAAACATGAAGAGCTTGTTGAAGTATTTAGAGTTTTATCAGATAGAAATCGAAAGAGTGGATCGAGAGCTTCAAAACTCACCACCGGGATATTTGGTTAGGAAGAAAAAGCAGTATTACCATTCAAGCGATGGAAAGGAGATTGGCATTACAAAGCAACCAGCCCTAGTAAAGCGCCTCTGCCGAAAAAGATACTTGATAGCTTATCGAGAACAATTGAATCACAACCTTTTAGTTAGTGTTAAAAATTTAGGTGATTACGATCAGAGGACGACTCTTGACCTAATTGAGTCATTACCCAATTCCTACCAAGAAGTACCACTGAATTATTTTTATCATCCTGAAATTGCGCAATGGGCTACAGCAGAATACGAACAAAACACCCATCCGACGCCAGGTGGAAGCTATTTTTCCAAACACGGAACGCCCATTAGGTCAAAGTCGGAGGCGCTCATTGCGAGCTTGCTAGAGGATTACAACCTCCCCTATCGTTACGATGCGATTCTCCAGCTTGGAGGTCAAAAGAAATCTCCTGACTTCACGATCCGTCACCCATTTAATGGAAAAACATTTATTTGGGAACATTTTGGCGCACTCCATCGCCCAGACTACGAACAAAAAATGAACGACAAAATGGCTCTTTATTTACGGCAGGGATATGTGCCATTTGAGACACTCATTTATACGTTTGAGTTCGATTTAAAAGAGCCTAAGCGCTTGAAAAACCTGATTGAAGATATTATTCTATAAGCGGAATGCTCCACACAACGATCTCATTTCATAAAAGTTGTCAGAAATTTCATTGACTTTTTATACCCTAAACGTCGAAAGTGTGGTAAACTATAGGGTGATACCATAAAGGCGAAAGGGGTAAATGATTAGAAACTTGTCGCCAATTAGGTGAAGACGTTTTTAAATGAGGCTGATGTTATGACTGCAAGAGAGGTAGCATTTGAGGTGCTATTATCAGTAATCAAGGATGAAGCTTACAGCAACGTGGCCCTTTCTAAGGGGTTGAAAGATGCTGATTTAAGTTCGCAAGATGCGGGATTGGTGGCAGAAATTGTTTATGGAACGTTAAATCGTTACCGGTTGCTCCAGTACAAGTTGAATCCCCATTATCAAGGAAGAGTCAAGGAATGGATCAAGGTGCTCCTGGCGATGTCTCTCTATCAAATTGTTTACTTGGATCGCGTACCAACTTATGCGATTGTCGATGAAGCAACGAAGCTCGCCACATCACGTGGGGGAGAGTTTAACGGAAAGGTCGTCAATGCGATCCTGAGGAAGCTAACCGAGGTACCAATTAAAGATTCGATTGAGATGGAAAAAGGGGCCAATCGCTTGGCCATTGAAACGTCTCACCCGACGTGGTTGATTCGCTTATGGGAAGCGCAATTTGGTATGGAAAAAACGGAAGCAATGGCGCGTAGGAATCGTGAAAGAGCACATCTGGTTTTGCGTACGAACCTTAAAAAAACGACGACGGCGGAATTAAAGGGGAAATTACAAACGGAAGATGTTTTTTGTAGCTTAGGGCAGATTTACGAAGATGCCTTGATTATAAGATCTGGGAATCCGCTGAATACGGATAGTTTTAGAGAAGGACTTTTCTATATTCAGGACGAGGCCTCCATGTTGCCGGCGCTCGCTTTGGCACCAGAAAAAGGGGCTAGAGTGCTAGATGTTTGTGCGGCTCCAGGTGGGAAAACCCTCCATTTAGCAGAGATGGTTGGAGACACAGGAGTTGTTTATGCCCACGATATTTTTGATCATAAAATCAGTCGACTCCGTGAAAACATGACTAGAATGGGCATAACTAATGTAGAAGCCGATTTGTGTTCGGCACTGGAATTACATACGAAATACGAGGAAGAAAGCTTTGATTATGTGATGGTGGATGCTCCATGTAGTGGGCTTGGAATTTTGCGCCGGCATCCAGAAGCACGCCTAACGAAAGAGCCCGAAGATTTGGATGCGATTATGGACGTTCAAAAGAAAATCCTACTAAATGCATCGAAATTTGTGAAGCCAGGCGGACGTTTGGTCTATAGCACGTGCACGGTCAATCGCAAGGAAAATCAACGTCAGGTTGAGGCGTTCTTAAATGAAAATCAGCACTTTGGCTTTGATCCAGGGTTTCAATCCCGTATGCCGAAGCTACTGGAAGAAAATTTTGAACACGAGATGTTACAATTATTTCCACAAGATTTTGACACCGATGGCTTTTTTATTGCAGCATTGGTAAGAAAGTCTAAATAAGGATGATGAAAACATGAATAAACGATCCATTTATAGCTTAACATTAGAAGATTGGGAAGATTTTGTGCAGGCGAATGAACAGCCAAAGTTTCGAGGGTTACAAATTTTTGATTGGTTATACGCGAAGCAAGTAAGCAGTCTAGATGAGATGAAAAATGTGCCCAAGGCACTGAAAGAGCTGATTAGTAACGTCTTTGATTTTACAACGTTTGAAATCGTAGAGCATCAGGACGCGGTAGATGGCACGAACAAATTCCTCTTTCGTTTAGCCGATGGAAATACCATTGAAACGGTTTTGATGCGACAATCTTACGGTATGTCCATTTGTGTGACGACCCAAATCGGGTGTCGCCTAGGATGCTCTTTTTGTGCGTCTACCATTGGGGGGCTCGTCCGTAACTTAGAAGCGGGTGAAATTGTGGCTCAAATCGTTCACGTGGCACGTGCCATGAGCATTCGTATCGGCCACGTTGTGGTGATGGGAATTGGTGAACCATTTGAAAATTACGAAGCGTTGACCGCTTTCATTTACATTATCAATCATGACAAAGGATTAAACATTGGTGCGCGGCACATTACCGTATCCACAAGCGGGATCGTACCGAAGATTTACGACTTCGCACGGGATCATAAACAAATATCTCTAGCGGTTAGCCTCCATGCAGCCAACGATAACTTACGTTCAAAAATCATGAAAATCAACCGTGCGTATCCGTTGTCGGAAGTCCTAAAAGCAGTGAAACATTATACAAAAGAAACGAATCGTCGGATAACATTTGAATATATTTTAATGAAGGACGTTAACGATTTAGATGAACATGCTTATCAACTGGCAAGCCTTGTTAAAGGGATTCACTGCCACGTTAACCTAATTCCAATGAATCCAGTGCCTGAATTTGGTATTCAACGGTCGTCAAAAAATCAAGTCACAAGGTTCCGCGACATTTTAGAAGATCAACGGGTAAGTGTGACTGTCCGTCGTGAGATGGGTACCAACATTGATGCCGCCTGCGGTCAGTTGCGCGCAAGTGAGGCTAAAACAACAAAGGTCGATTAAAATTTACGAATGAGTGAGGTGAGAGGTATGAATTTCAACTATAGTTATGCAACGGATATTGGACAGACGCGGAGTCACAACGAAGACGCTGTCAGTGTTTTTGAGAACGACCACACCATCATTGCGGCAGTCGCCGATGGGATGGGCGGTCATTCAGCAGGAGATGTGGCATCAAAGATGACCATGGACCACATCAAAGAAACATTCACTCCCAAGCTGCAGTTCTTAGATGTTGAAAGTGCTCGGATTTGGTTAGCTGACGTGTTAGATTACGTTAATAACGATATCTTGAACTATGCGAAAGAACACGACATGAAATCCATGGGAACAACACTCGTGTTAACCATTGTTACCAAAGAATTTATTGCTGTTGCAAACATTGGAGATAGCCGTGCTTACATTTTAGCTCATAACGAATTGCGTCAAGTAACGAAGGATCATACCTTCGTCCGTGAGTTGCTAGAAAAGGGGAAAATATCTGCTCGTGCAGCAAAATTGCATCCCAATAAAAATGTCATTAACAATGCCTTAGGAGCAAGTGCTAGTCTACACTTTGATTTTTCCATTATTGAGCGTTATGATCTAGATGCCATCCTTCTAACGTCAGATGGGTTAACCGGTTTTGTTGAAGATAAAGAAATCTTAGATGTGTTAAACTTAGAAATGAGCGTAGATGAGAAGGTTAAGAAATTAATCAGAGAAGCCAATGAAGGCGGCGGCAGAGATAACATTTCCGTAGCTCTGATAGAATCTGTGAAAGGAGGTGCATCGTAATGGTGATAGGTGAAGTATTAAATTCCAGATGTGAAATCAAAATGCTAATTGGTGATGGAGGAATGGCCAACGTTTACTTAGCATACGATCGGATTTTACGTAAAAACGTAGCGGTAAAAATGCTACGTTATGAACTTTCTAAAGATGAAAGCTTCATTAAACGCTTTAATCGTGAAGCTAGCCAAGTAACCGACCTTGACCACCCAAACATTGTTGCTAGTTATGCGGTTGGACAATACGAAGAACAACCTTACATTGTGATGGAATACATTAAAGGAAAAACCTTGAAAGATCACCTCCGAGAACATGGGCCATTGACCGCTGAAGAATCGATTCATGTTATGACTCAAATTTGTCAAGGGGTTGACCATGCTCATCAGGTAGGACTCATCCATCGTGATTTAAAATCACAAAACATTATGATCGATGCGGATCTAAATGTGAAAATCACGGACTTCGGGATTGCTCTTTCTAGTAACGAAGCAGATATGACTCAAACAAATACCATCATGGGGTCGGTTCACTACTTAGCGCCTGAATTGGCGCGCGGGAACATTGCGACCAGTGCTTCTGATATTTATTCCCTTGGGATTTTACTTTACGAATTGTTGGTTGGTTGTGTGCCATTCAAAGGAGAAGGAGCCGTTAACATCGCCTTGCAACATATGGAAAGCTGTGTGCCATCAGTAAAGGAAGTAGACGAGGAATTATCTGAAAACTTTGATTTCATTATTAAAAAGGCGACACAAAAAAGACCAACCAATCGCTATCCAGATGTGTTGGAAATGATTGAAGATTTACGTGTTGCGCATATTGAGGGGGCTGTATCTGACTTTACGGACGATGAGTTTGAAAAGACAATGGTGATTCCAACCATTGCTGATGAAGACTTGGAAGGTCCAGAATCGGAGGACGACATGGCTAAGTCTAAAAAGAAGCGCATAGCGCCCCTATCGCTCATCAATGCCTTCTTATTTACAATTTTACTTGGTATACTAAGCGTTGCCTACTTTTTTGTTGTCATTCAACCAAGCTTCTTTTCAACGGATCATGCCATTGTGCCTAATCTGATTGGGTTAAACGAAGACGAGGCACAAGAAGCCCTAGATGACAATGGCCTTGAAATGGCAACTCTTAGGGTCAGAGAAGTTCGAAATAGCATGGTGACTAGTGGAGAAGTTTTCAGATCCACTCCAGCGGGAGATACACGCGTGAGAGTGTTTGAAAACATGGAGATCGTAATTTATGTCGCTGAATAATAGTAGACGTGGGATCATCCTCAAGTCATTAGCAGGCTTTTACGACGTCGAGGACAGTGTGACGCGAGAAATCATTACGTGTCGTGGCCGAGGTTTATTTCGCAAGGATGGCTTTATTTTGCTTGTAGGTGACCACGTGGAATTTGACGTTGTTGAAGATGGAAGTGGCTACATTACGCAAGCAGAGGCGCGGACAAATGAATTGGTGCGACCGCCTATTGCCAACGTTGGAAAAGCATTGGTCGTCTTCTCAGCAAAGGAGCCTAATTTTAACGTCAAATTTCTCGATCGATTGCTCGCTGTCATCGAAGCGAAACACGTTGAGCCAATCGTCATCATCAGTAAGATGGATTTATTGAGTGACGAAGAAATAGTAGAATTTGCACCGATCTTAAATTATTACCGAAAGATTGGCTATGACGTATTGGAAATTTCGGCCTATGAAAAGCAGGGATTAACAGCAGTAGCGGATTTGTTTACAGATGAAATCGTTGTAATTTGTGGGCAATCTGGTGTAGGAAAATCGTCTTTACTCAATGCCATCGATGAAAAGCTGGACATTGAAGTGAATGAAATTTCCAAAGCGTTGGGGCGTGGAAAACACACGACCCGCCACGTGGAACTCCATAAAATTGCAGGTGGTTTAGTCGCTGACACGCCTGGTTTTAGTTCTTTGGAATTTGACGAGCTAGAAGCAGAGGATCTGCGAGAAGCGTTCATCGAATTTGTCGAGTTGCAAAACGGCTGTAAGTTTAGAGGTTGTATGCACGTAAAAGAACCGAAATGTGCAGTGAAAGAGGCGGTTGCGAGTGGCGACGTTTTGCAATCCCGGTACGATACGTATTTGCAATTGTTAGACGATATTCAGAATCGAAAAGTTAAGTATTAGGCATTTCCCAGTTGGAAGGTGCCTTTTTTACGTTGGAGACACCGAAATGATCGTGATTCTGGATAAAAGTGAGTTCTAACGATCATTTTGTGACCAGAATTCCTGAAAATGATCGTTGAAGTAAGGGAATTCATGAAATAGCGATCATTTTTCTTTGAAACACTCCGACAATGATCGCTAAGCAACCAAAATCATCGTTCCAACGATCATTTTAATCAACAACGACTTCAGAACATCGTGGAATCCTAGATATGGGTATCTCAACGATGTTTTTTCTTTGTTTTGAGGTTCAAATCGTCGTTAAATGGCAGAAATCAGCACTTTCACGATGATTTGACGTCTGAGGCTCCCTAAAAACCATCGTCAATCAGCTAAAATAGGTGTTTCCACGATGATTTCTTATTGGCAAGCGTTATTCGTTTGAAAAGCCCCGCCACCTATGATAGAATTGCATCACAGATATTGTATGAGGTGATAAAGGATGGTAAAGGTGGCACCGTCGCTACTCGCGGCAGATTTTGCGAATTTAGAAAAAGAAGTGAAAGACATTGAAAAAGTAGGGGCGGATTGGTTACATTTGGATATTATGGACGGTCATTTTGTACCAAACATTTCGTTTGGAGCAGGGATTGTTAAAGCACTTCGTCCCCATACGAAGTTGTTGTTTGATGTTCATTTAATGATTGAAAATCCGGATCAGTACATTCCTGATTTTGTGGATGCGGGAGCAGAATTGATCGTGGTTCATGCTGAGGCGTGTCGTCATTTGGATCGTACGATTGATTTGATCAAGTCTCACGGTTTGAAATGCGGTGTGGCTTTGAATCCGCACACGCCGACAGACATCTTAGAATATGTGATCCATAAATTGGACCTCGTGCTTGTGATGAGTGTCAACCCTGGTTTCGGTGGTCAATCGTTCAATCCAGTCGTGTTTCATAAGATTGAAGAGCTTAAAGAATGGCGCGAGTATGGTGAGTTCAACTTCTTGATCCAAGTAGACGGTGGGGTTGGAGTGACTAACGCGCGCGAATTAGAAGCTGCTGGGGTTGACGTTTTAGTAGCAGGGACGGCGGTGTTCGGGGCAGAAGATCGCGCGTCTGCTATCAAAGAGATCAAAGGATCATGAAAAAGGTAGCGACCATTGTTTGTGGTTCGCCTTTTTTAACCCTGCCTAAAACATTAGAAGGTTACGTCGTTGGGGCAGACAAAGGCGCGCTCCGGTTATTGGAGGCAGGATTTAACGTTGACGTTGCCATCGGAGATTTCGATTCGGTAACGCCAGCTGAGTACCAGTACATTGCAGAAAAAGCGAAGCACGTGGTCAAGCTACCGGTAGAAAAAGACGTCACCGATGCCGAGGCAGCGGTGGTCCACGTCATCGATCTTGGCTACACGTGCGTCCGTTTGTATGGCGCGCTCGGTGGTCGTTTCGACCACCAATTCGGGGTCGTTGTGCTGATGTTGAAGTATGCCAAAAAGGGGATCGAAATGACGGCGGTTGACGAGAAAAATAAGGTTTTGATCCTTTCGCCAGGTTACCATCAAATTCAGATTGAACACACGTATTTTTCGCTTTTTGCCCTTGATCAGGTGGTGCAAAATTTGACAATAACAGGGGCGAAATATCCGTTGGCTGGTTATGATTTAGCTGTGGACGATTCCATGTGTGTGAGCAACGAAGCGATATCAGATGCTGTAAGTATCCAATTTGATGCCGGATATCTACTCATCTCTATGAGTTCGGATTGAGAGGCATAATTACCCCTTAAATTTCATACATTTGGATATAGCCGTTTAGTAGGGGGTTTTGTAGGTGAAATTTTATACGATTAAATTACCGCGTTTTATTAGTGTGATTGTGGTGGCCTTCGCCAGTATTTTCAAAGGAAAAAAATAATGCTGCTGGATGACCGCCACAACAAAGATGAAAAAGCCCTCCTAATCGGAGGGTTTTAATGTGGTTTTTAGCAGAAATAGTAGGCAGATTCCCGTGATTAGAAATAGCGAGATTTTTGATCGCTGAAATACCTATTTAGTTCAGCTACTCGATATTGTGGTAAGACAAAGTCCTTGAACAAAGCCGAACTATCCTTATTCTGGATGGAAAAACACCCATTGATGTGTTATATAGCAAAATCTGGGTGAAAAAACACCCAAATCCACTCCGTACGAAAGATTCTGGGTGGTGTTGACCTCTAAAGCAGTACTTTATACTAATTCCTGCTAAAAAACATGTATCTTTGTGTTTGTTTTCCCACTCAAAATGACATTTCCCTCCCGTAAGTGACTAAAAATACTAGAACTACGGGAATCTAGACACTTGATTTGTTAAAACGTAAATAACACATTACCGATGTAAACCAGCAACAACCCAGGCAGGCCTAGGCCACCAATTAAGAAATAGGAAATCAGATTAGAGGCGATGGAAATCCCGATAAAGGTACCAAGGAAGTTAAACGCATAAAGCGCCACATAGCCGAAGATGGTTTTTTTAATAAGCCAGAAGATGTTTTTAATGGTTTTCTTCATGATAACCCCTCCTTCCCTTAATTTTATGCTGACGGGGCTTTTGTCATGAAACAAACTGAACGCCTTTCTAGTGAGTGAAACCTCGAAAAATTAAGAAATTTAATTGGAAGGGTTGTTTTTTGTAAAAGCATGTGCTAAGATATTGAAAATTTAACTAGTGAGGAGGAAGTTTCGATGAATGCATCAACTAAAAATCAGATGGTAACCATCACGGCTTCTTTTTCGCGGCGACGGTTTTTAGGCATGCATTTTTTGTAAACTAAAAACCGTTTTTCAGACCACCCATTAGTTTTAAAAAAGTGCAGCTTGATTATTTGCTTTTTCAAATATCACGTCGCACTTTTTTGTTTTTTTAATTCATAAACTGTGCGCTGTGATGGAGTAAAGACGTCAAGGTGCACTTTTTTTGTACCACAAAATAAAAGGAGTGTTGAACAAAATGGACAAAAAGTTGATAAAAAAGCTGTTAACAATAGCATTGATATTGGCAATCGTCGCAACGAACTTGCCGCTACATGGACTCACCGTTCACGGTAATGAAGAGACGACATCGCCGATTGCTACTTATGCGAGTAGCCCTTACACAGAAAATGAGGAGGTCGAAGAAACGGCACCAACGGCACCAACCACGCCTTCTGCAAGTGAGGTTGAAGTGGATGAAACTGAAACGATACGGAGAGAATTAGGCGCCATTGTGGCTTCCCGCCGCTCCATCACAAGGTCTTCTTTCATGTTTGAAGCTCCAGATAGCGATGGGGTGTATTCGGATCGAAACTGGGTTCCTGATTCTGAACAAGTTGGTCTACTTGGCAGAATGAGATCCATGGTGGCCTTTAGAGGGAACGCACACCTCTTCGGAGCGAACCAAAGTGTAGGTCAAGCTTATGGTGATGTTTCCATTGAAAGTGTGGCGGTCATGTATGGTGGAGAGTATCAATCACGTTTTAGAAACCAAATTGGATTTGGTCACACGGTTTCTCAAGGTGAGAGTGGCAATTGGTATACTACGTCTCAAAATGCTACGCTAATGGACGGCCGTGTATTTACCATTCAAACGTTGATTGATGCCAGTCAGTTTGATGAAGTCGATTACGAAGCCTTTTTAGACAGCCTTGAATTTACTTACGGTGACTTACCATTTGACGACTGGTTAGGTGGGCCACATTTCAACAACGAAGATCTAAGCTTCATTCATTGGCTGGGTGACGATTTAGTAACCTACGATGAGGACACCTATGTATTGGTAAGCACCATTGAATTCCGCTCACCGTATCCGGCAGCGAATCCGGAGAACCTCAACATTCCGTTTGAGGGTTACCGTGGAACGAACCAGAACGGGTTCTCGTTCGCCATGCGTCATGTGATTGGGACATTTGATTTAGCGATTTATTCGGATGCTGAACTGCTCGGAAGTTTACCAATCAATCTAAACCTTTACGATGATTTTAATTTGTGGTCCGAAGTTGACCAATGGGCACGTGCCTTGCAGGCTGAAGCGGGATCAAACAACAGCATTAATGGTCGTCACGTAAATGTTACGTCACTTGGACAAAGTTCAGGTGGTCAAGAGATTTGGAACGTCGTCGTCGCTGCATCTGAGGAGGCTGTCAACGATTACTTCCAAAATACGAGACCAAAAATGACAGGCGACCTCGCTGATTTAGAGGCGCTACGTGATGAGGTAGGGGCTGGGGTTCATCACCGTTTACCGATTTACTTCCACAACATTCACCCAGATGAGGTAACTGGGGTAGATGCCCAACTCGTTATGGTTGAACAACTTTTGAGAGAAGACTATTTAACCTTTGAAACGGTAAATGAAAATCAAACCCATGGTTTGACGGACGGTGCTTTATGGGGAACGCCTTCGCCTCACCCGAATGGGTATGTAAGTATTGGTAGAGAGGCGTTAACCAGCCAAAGCGATACAATGACGGTGACCATTAGTGTGGAAGAGGCATTGAACCATTTCATCTTCGTTTTCGTTCCGACTAATAATCCGGATGGTTCTGATGCTCTGCTACGTAGTAATTACTATGGCTTTGACTTAAACCGTGATGCGTCTTATCAAACACAAATCGAAAACGTCCTCGTTATACAAGACGTTTTAAGATGGAATCCATTGGCCATGTTGGAATTCCACGGGCACGTGGCCCACATGCTAATCGAGCCGACGACGGGGCCGCATAATCCTAACTACGAGTACGATTTGCTCCAGCCAGCCATGCTTAGAGCGGCTCACATCATGGGTCGAGCCTCTATTAGTGGAGCCTACGATCGCTATATGATTCCGTTTGAACATATGACAAGTGGCTGGGACGATGGTGGCCCAATGTATATGCCAATTTTCTTAATGCACTTTGGCATCTTAGGATTTACCCTTGAAATTCCACATACCAATCAAGATAGCCTAGACGCTAACATTGCCATGGGGTGGGCCTTTGTTGATCATGCCATGGACTATTTCGATGAGTTATTCCTTAATAAATTGGAGCATAACCGTCGTGGAATGACCAATGCAGATTATGCTCACTTGGTAGATCAATTCTTCACGGATCCGTTTACAACCCCACCAACACCAATCGGTCGTCCACGTGTGGAAGGGCAAAGCTTCTTCCCAGATTACTGGGTGATTCCAATGGATCACTTTAACCAGCGCAACGTATTAGAGGCTTATCATATGTTAGCCATGCTAGAACGTCACGATGTACAGATTCAGCAAACGACAGAGCGTGTCACACATGATGGCATGGTCTTCCCTGCAGGAACCTATATCATTGATATGCGTCAAGCCCATAGAGGCTATGTCAATACGATGTTAGAAGCAGGCTACAATGCCTCGTTCTTTACGTCTATGTATGCCGAGATCACCATGAATTTCCCAGATTTACGTGGCTTTGAAGCGATGGCTATTTGGGAAGAAGACTTATTTGCAGGCCAGGCTGTCCCAGTAAATGGACTATCTGTCCCTGCGACGGCCCTTGCACCTGGAGAAAGTTCGTACTTAACCGTTCGCAACAACAGCCAAGATAGCATTCGACTAGTTAACACCTTGCTCGGTGAAGGTATCAACGTACACCTCGTCACGTCTTATATTCAAGAAGGTTTGATCGGTGATTTTATTGTTCCTCGTTCGGCACTAACACCAGCGATTTTAGATGGCTTATTCGTTGAGACAACCGCATTGGAAGCCATGCCATCTTCTGTGGAGCAAGTGATTCAACCTCGAATTGCCTTACTAACAGCTGCGCGACCGATGAATGGCGGAATCCATTCACCAGCACCATACATTTTAAGAGACCTTGGTTTTGACTACGTTTGGGTAACATCAAACGAAGCCTTAGCTGATTTGACACCAGGTGTGGACTTTAATATCATGGTCAACCATAACCAAAATTTCGAAGAGGCGTGGCACATCTCCAACCACTACAACATACCGATTATTTCTATACAAGGGGCAGGAGCAATCAACGTTGTTGACAACCTGTTCTACGATCGTGGTGCCGTTGCTAATAGTGTACCAAACAGTAGAGAAGGCACCTTCTTAGCGACCTACTCACCAACGAGTACGATCACGACGCATTACGAGCGTGCAGATGCTGCCTATTTGATAGGAGCCACCACGTTTTCTAGTATCCCAACGGGAACCATTCCACTCATCACCGTTGCCGCTGGTGATTTTGAAGACGTCTTCCTAGGTGGATGGTGGCAAGGTGAAGAAAACCAAGCCGTGGTTCCAGGCAACGCAACCGCCTTTACGGGACTAACCAATGGGTCCGTTCCAGCTACCGTATTTGGAACGAATATCTTTAACCGTGCTCATTCGCAAGCTTATCACAACCTATTTGCAACGGCAGCTTTCATGCACGTTAGTGAAGTAGAAGACGTTGCGCGACCATTTGTGACGGCGACCATCATCAACGAGGAAGACATCTACCTAGAAGTAGAGTTAGAATATGTGGCCAGTGAAGTAGAAGGGTCGACCGCTACCATCACGGAGCAATGGTTTATGGTATCTAATGTACCGACAGCACCAACATTTGATCCAGAGACGGCCGAAGCCGACGGATGGCAAGTATACGTAGATCCAGTTTCAATCAACCCATCTGAAGAGTTTATCCACTGGTTTGCTGTAAACAGTTATGGGATTAGTGCTCAAGGGAATCTTGCTTTTGCTGTTTTTGAACCGACCGCTCCGACTCCACCAACTGGTCCGACGGTTCCGACCATCCCTGAAATCCCAACTATTCCGACCATTCCTGGTGGCCCAACCGTACCAACCACACCAGAAGTGCCAAATCGTCCGGGACTACCTCAAACGGGCGCGACGGTCCTAGGACTTGGCCTTCTTGGAGGTGCTCTTGTTACGGCAGCGATCATAGCGAACAAGAAGAAGAATCAAGAGTAAAAATAAAAAGGGCCTAGATCGACGGTTGTCATCTAGGCTTTTTTCAATGTCTCAATAAATTGTTGCAAAATACGCGCGGTTAACCCCCAAATCACTTTATCCTCGTATTGATAAAAAGGAATGTCTAATTTTCGATCGTACCATTTATAATCCTTTCCACCTTCAATCAAATGATAGGGAAAGTCATCAGCGGGTTGAGGGGTTAGTTTGACGTAGTGAATAGCTGGTGGAGTTTCTAAGAAAAAGGATAAGGGTACGGTGAAGACTTCTGCTACTTCATCAGAGTTAACCTGAATCGTGTCGGGCTGCTCCAGCTTTCCAACAAAAGGATAGATGGCAGCAACGTCAATCATGTAATCTAGCGGATAAACGTCGGTGATCGTATCCGGGTGAACACCTAATTCCTCTGATGTTTCCCTTATAGCTGCTGACATTTTAGTAGCATCAAATACTTCTACTTCTCCTCCTGGAAAACAAATATCACCTGGTTGATTTTTTAACTTGCTGGAACGCACTTGAAATAGTAAATGTAGGCCGTCTCTCTTTTCAATGAGAGGTAATAAAATGGCGTATTCTCTTTGAGGCTTATCTTCAATTCTACTTGGGGACCTCTCTCCAAAGGCGGAGATAATTTTCTCAAATTTCAACAGGATCTACCTCCTTTTCGCCTCCTATTATAGCATTTTTCTACTAAAAATTGGTGAAAAGAGGAAAAAAATAGTGGCAAACGCCAGCCAAAAACACTTTCATGAAAAAATTTTCCATCGCCTATTGATTTAGCTATTTTAAAAAGGTAAAATTTGGACATACTGTATATTTGAGGAGGCGTTTCACATGGCAACTAAAGTAGCAATTAATGGATTTGGTCGTATTGGTCGCTTAGCATTACGTGTTATGATCGAAAAAAATGATTTTGAAGTGGTAGCAATCAATGACTTAACAGATGCAGCAACATTGGCTCATTTATTTAAGTATGACTCAGCTCAAGGACCTTTCAAAGGCGACATCGAAGTAAAAGGAGATGGATTTGTTGTAAATGGCAAAGAAATCAAAATCTTCGCAGAGCGCAACCCAGAAGATTTACCATGGGGAGATTTAGGCGTAGATGTAGTGCTTGAGTGTACAGGATTCTTTACGTCACAGGAAGCAGCTGGAAAGCATATTACGGCTGGTGCTAAAAAAGTCGTTGTTTCTGCTCCTGCAAAAGGTGACATTAAAACCATCGTATTTAACACCAACCATGAGATTTTAGATGGAACTGAAACGGTTATTTCCGGGGCTTCATGTACAACAAACTGTTTAGCACCAATGGCTAAGGTATTGCATGATAAGTTCGGTATCCAAAAGGGATTCATGTCAACCGTTCACGCTTATACAAATGATCAGAACACATTAGATGGGCCACATCCAGGTGGAGACCTTCGTCGTGGACGTGCAGCAGCTAACTCAATCATCCCTAATTCAACAGGTGCGGCTAAGGCCATCGGATTAGTTATTCCTGAACTACTAGGAAAATTAGATGGTGGTGCACAACGTGTTCCAACCATTACTGGTTCTTTAACTGAACTCGTTGTGACGCTAGATAAAAACACGTCTGCTGAAGAAATTAATGCTGCAATGAAAGCTGCGACAAATGAATCCTTCGGTTACACAGAAGATGAAATTGTATCGGTTGATATCATCGGAACGTCTTACGGATCTCTATTTGACGGGACGCAAACACGTGTGATGGAAGTAGATGGAAGCCAATTAGTTAAAGTAGCTGCATGGTACGACAACGAAATGTCATACACGCATCAGTTAATCCGTACCTTAGGATACTTTGCATCAAAAATCTAAAAATTTAGTGATGAAGAAACCGGTGGTAGCCCATCGGTTTTTTTATGTAATGGGCGAGGCTTTGAAACCTCGAATCGTATGGATGGCGAAAAGAGCGCTTAAACATTAGAAATACTTCAACACCGGACAACTTCCTTGCTAAGATATGTGAGTTACTTGGCTTTTTTGTGTTATACTAAAAGGGAAGCTCAAGGAGCTATAACTATGAAAAAATTTCAACGGTATTTCCAATTTTTATTGATTGTTTTATCTGCAGGCTCTATTTATCCGCTCATTTTTTTGCGGTCGGGTTATCAAGAAACGATTTTAGCGGTTTTCAACCTTTCTGCAGGGCAGTTAAATAATATTTATACGATTTTGGGCTTGGCTTTTGTTTTTGGCTATTTTCCAAGTGGGTGGCTGGCGGATCGTTTTCCAGCTAAAAAACTCCTTACTTTGTCTCTGTTGATGTGTGGATTGGCTGGGCTCTGGTTTGCTCAAATTCCGAGCCATACGTCTGTGTTGTTCATCTATATGATCTGGGGAATCTTCTCTGTGTTTACCTTTTGGTCGGCACATTTAAGAATCGTTAAGTTGATTTCTTCAGCGGAGGAAGAAGGGCGTTTTTTCGGTGTGTTGGACGGTGGACGCGGCATTGTAGAAGCCGGATTAGCAACCGGGGCGCTTTTTATTTTTAATCGCCTTAGCGGTGGAACAGATGCAAGTGATGTGGTTGCTTTACAAGGTGTGATTTACCTTTATTCTTTTACCATGCTTTTAATTTCGATGTTAGTAATGCTCTTTGTAAAAGAGGGTCCGAAGTCGGATGAAGCACGACGAGTAGATGATGAATCAGCATCACAGAAAAAGCTGGGCAAAGAGTTTATTTCGGATATGCGCGTGTTAATGGCTAATAAATACGTTTGGCTGATGGGCTTCATCATCTGTTTTTCTTATGCGGTTTACTGGATGATTTTCTACGTGGGTGGCTTTTTACAGACCAACATTAACATTAGTGCTATCCGTGTAGCTGGTGTGATGGTAGTAAGTTTATGGATGCGCCCCATCGGTGGGATTGTCGGCGGTTTTTTAGCAGACCGCTTTAACAAGAACATGGTTTTAGCGATTGCGCTAATTTCGGCTTCGTCAGGGTTGTTAGCTTTGGCCGTTTTGCCGGTAACGATGCCCCAATTACTTTTTGAAGGATTGGTTGTTTATTATAGCTTGATGGTTTTTATCGTTCGTGGTGTTTACTGGTCGCTACTTGGAGCTTGTAAAATTGATGTTGCCATGTTAGGGTTGGGAATTGGCTTTATTTCTCTTATTGCTTATTTACCAGATGTTGGCACCCCACTTATCAACAGTGCACTTTTAGGTGTATTTGGGGAAACAGTGGGGCAGAATGCTTTTCTCATCTATGGTGCGGTCTTGGGGACGCTAGGTGTGATGCTAATTTTTGTGTTTAATGGGTTGCTGAAAAAAGAGAGGCATGACCGGTAGTATTCCGTCAAATGATGTGGTATACTCGGTTAACTTTGAACGTATCCAAAGCAGGTGAAAACATGGTAGAGTTAGGATTGTATCGTCATTTTAAAGGCGGAGAATACGAAGTATTAGGTGTCGCAAGGCATAGTGAAGACATCGGTGATATGGTGGTTTATAAAGCGGTTCACGATGGTGGACTCTGGGTCCGGCCGATTGAGATGTGGAACGAGTTTGTAGAACGCGACGGAAAGACGTTCTTGCGATTTGAGAAGGTAGTAGAGGAATAATGTGAGCGTCGACTTCGGGTCGGCTTTTTAAAATGAAAAGTATTTTCACTTCAATAAAAACTTTCACTTTGGTGAAAGTTGTGATAAAATAACCTTAAAAAATCACTGAGGAGAAAGTTTATGATAAGTCGAGAAGCTTATATTGAGCGAATAAAACCAATGCTTGACACTGAGTTTGTAAAAGTGATTACAGGCGTCAGGCGCAGTGGAAAAAGCTTTTTACTGTTAATGATAAAAGAGCTTTTGGTTGCAAGGGGGATCAAAGAAGAACAAATCATTCACTTGAATTTTGAGCATCCAGATTACTACCCCTTAATGGAAGAGGGGAAGCTTTATGAGTATTTGAAGGAGACGATAAGTACAACGGAAAAAGTCTATTTTTTATTTGATGAAATCCAAGAGGTGGCTAATTGGCAAAAGTTAATCAATGGTTTGAGAATTGCTTTTTGTTCTGATATTTATTTGACAGGTTCTAATGCTTCTCTTTTGTCAGGAGAGATGGCAACTTATTTAACAGGACGCTACGTTGAAGTTAAAGTCTTGCCTTTGTCGTTCGAGGAATATTTAAAGTTTAAAGGCTATGGCGCACATGAAGGCGAACGTTATTTCCGCGACTTTTTAGAATACGGTGGCTTTCCCTCTGTCGTTCTTCAGAACGAGAACCAGCTTAGAAAAGATGTGCTAAATGGTATTTATAGTAGCATTCTGCTACGAGATGTTGCTGGTCGCGCCATTGTGAAAGAGCCAGAACTACTGGAGCGCATCGCGATTTTCTTATTGGACAACGTGGGACAATTGGTTTCAACAAATAAAATTGCTAATACCATTCGCTCAACGGGGAGAAAAGTAAGTAATAACACGGTTGAAAGCTACCTTGCTTTACTAGAGAATTCCTTCCTTTTTTATAAAGTCAGACGTTATGATATTCGTGGAAAAGAGTATTTAGCAAACCAAGCAAAATACTATACGGTTGACTTAGGTTTTATTTTATCACAAGTAAAGAAAGTAGTGTCTAATCGTGGAAGTCGGATCGAAAATCTTGTGTTTTTAGAGTTAATCAGGCAAGGTTATGACGTTTTTGTAGGGAAGTATGAAGCCAAAGAAATTGATTTTGTCGCGATGAGACACGACGAGGTATTATACATCCAAGTGACAGAGCATTTACCTGAGAAAAGTAATAGAGAAACAGAGAATCTGTTACATTTGCCAACAGGGCATAAAAAGCTGATAATCACAAGTAGCTGGGATAACGTAGGAGAATACGAAGGGATTCCTATTGTACATATCCATGATTTTTTGTTAGAGGGAAGCTGAATGAAGTAGTAGTTTAGTATAAGTTAGAGAATTTTTATTATTGGAGTTGAGGTACTATGAGTCAGTTGATAGATGGTAAACGTGTGGCGAGCCAGATGCGAGCCACCATTCGTGAGGAAGCAGGTCGTCTTTTAGCTTCTACGGGGAAGAGGCCAAATTTGACGGTGGTCATCCTGGGAGAAAATCCGGCTTCGCAATCTTATGTAAGAAGTAAGAAGAAATCAGCAGCCGACGTTGGGTTTGATTCGGATGTGCTGGAGTTGTCGGCGCAGACGACGGAGTCTGAGTTGTTGAATTTGATTGGGAAATTGAATGCGGACGATGGTGTACATGGTATTTTGGTGCAACTACCGTTACCAGATCACATCGATGAGCAGGCAGTTATTCGTAAAATTTCTGTTGAGAAAGACGTCGATGGCTTTCATCCGGAGCAGGTGGGTGGTTTAAGTATTGGATTAGATGTACTGGAACCGTGTACACCGTCTGGGATTATGGCCTTGCTTAATTTTTATGACATTGATGTAGCAGGGATGAATGCTGTGATCATAGGTCGCAGTAACATCGTTGGGAAACCGATTGCGAATATGCTGTTAAGAAAGCATGCAACGGTAACAGTGACCCATTCGCGCACCAAAAATTTAGCAGAAATAACGCGTCAGGCTGACCTGGTTGTGGTGGCCATCGGGCGTCCATACTTTTTGACGGCTGATATGGTGAAAGAAGGCGTGGTTGTGATTGATGTTGGGATTAACCGGACAGAAGAGGGGAAGCTCGTTGGGGACGTCGATTTTTCTGAAGTAGAAAAAAAGGCCAGCTACATTACACCTGTTCCAGGTGGTGTAGGGCCAATGACGATTACCATGCTATTATCTAATACGCTTGTGGCATTTAAGAAAAGTTTAGGAGTTTAGAGGCGGCTACCTTGAGAGGTGGCTGTTTTTCATGGGGATAAAAGATCGTGAAATGAATCCGCGTCCTCGTCTTCGACAGCCGGAAAAGATCCTGAAATCTCGATTTTATCAGAATCCGGATCCAAAAAGGACGAAACCGCCTCTTGGTGATCAAAAAAAGATCCGGAAATCCCTATTTTATCAAAATCCGGATCCAAAAAGGACGAAACCGTCTCTTGGTGATCAAAAAAAGATCCTGAAATCTCGATTTTATCAAAATCCGGATCAAAAAAGGACGAATCCGTCTGTTGGTAGCCATAAAAAGGTCCTGAAATCTAGATTTTGTCAAAATCCGGATCCAAAAAGGACGAAAGCGCCTCTAAGTGATCAAAAAAAGGTCGTTAACCCTTATTTTTCGTTTATCCAACGATCTTTTGGCCCATCTACAACCTTCTTCTTATGTCATTACCACTATAAAATAATGGTCGTTACATAAGAAGAAAGTTCTATTTCACATGTCGCTCAAACACATGAGTAATTTCTTCAGCACCATTCCACGTGACATAAATGAGATAATTGCCTTGTCTAGTGGTTTTGTTCATATTCACTAAATGCATCTCAAGTAGACCTTCATCGTGGAACTCGGCAATTTGATCAGAAAGTACCTTTTTCATGCCGTTATTTAGATTAGAGGCGGATGCTTTATCGTTAGCCTCCATAATAATTAGTAAGTGCGGATTGTCAACTTCAACGACGGGCCTTACCACATACCCGTCTTCGACTTCATCCGGATTGAAATGATCAATTTCTGTAAAAGAAGTGATTTCATATCGTGGAATTCCAAGCTTTGTATCGACTAATGTGCCGTCATCAAAAGATAATTCAGGATCAGCTTCGGCGATATGAGTGAGAATTTCGTCTAAAAGATCTGAGACATCTGTTATTTTTTCATACTTTGGATTGACAGCTTCGTCCACTTTCTCTTCGATTTTATTACAGCCGAGCAATGTAAGAGCGATCAACGAAGTCAATAATAATTTTTTCATAATAAAAAGCCTCCAACAATGACGTTTAATTACTCATTATTATAGGCAAATCTGTCAAAATCATGCGTTTGTTGACGTTTTTTGATTGAAATCGTCGGATCTGTGGAAAACTTGTTGAAAACTCTTAACGATAACTTGCTTTGAGCGCTTTTTCAATGTCTCGTTTGGCGTCTTTTGCTTTAAGATCTTGGCGTTTATCGTAATTTTTCTTACCTTTACAAACGCCTACAAGCAGTTTAGCATAGCCATTTTTTAGGTAGACCTTCAGAGGAATTAGAGAATAACCGGCTTGTTGCTGGGCACCAATCAATTTTGCAATCTCTTTTTTATGAAGGAGTAATTTTCGGGTACGATCAGGGACATGGTTAAATCGGTTACCACCTTTAAATTCGGCAATGTGCATGTTGTGAACCCAGGCCTCCCCGTTTTGGACGCGGACATGAGCATCTACCAATTGGACGGTTCGCCCGCGCACAGATTTGATTTCCGTTCCTGTCAAAACCAATCCAGCTTCAAAGGTTTCCTCGACAAAATAATCGTGGCGTGCTTTTTTATTTTGTGCAATTAAGTTTTCATCAGACTTTTTTGCTGGCATGGAGATCCTCCTTGACGTGTCGTAGTTAGATTAAAGCACATTAATGGGGTAGTTGTCTAGGAAAATACCCGGGTTATCCTATTTTTAGACTATAAATAGGTACTAAAACACCCATATGCCCTCGTTTTAAAACGTAAATGGGTATAAAAATATCCAAATACCCCCTTATACCCCCTTGAAATCAAGAAAATGGATATTTCCATTCATTCCATTTACTGAAATCTACCTCGATCTATGCCCTTTTCCACTACTTCCACTACGTCGGCTTCGGTTTTGATAACTTTGTTTCCTAGACCGCTGGCTACCCTGCCCGCCTTTGTCTTTGTAACGATGGCGTGGTTTCTTATCCGCAATTAAGAAGTCAATGGTACCTTCATCCTTGTCGGCGGCTTTTACTTTAACCGTTATCGGGTCACCAATGCGGTATACGGATTTTTTACGTCTTCCCACAATGGTAAGCAGATCTTCGTTAAACTCATAGAAATCGTCTTTCATGTCGGCAAGTCGTACCAAGCCTTCAATGGTGTTCGGTAGCTCGATGTACATGCCCCATTTGGTAACGGAAGAGATGACCCCATCGAATTTGTCACCAATGAATTGGGTCATGTATTCAGCCATTTTCATGCTGGTCACGTCACGTTCACAATCCACG
>Ga0131853_10002197_pt1 | contig 35023 bp, 28 predicted proteins | sample TergutLab28metaG_FD_92764 | JGI IMG/M metagenome (GOLD analysis project Ga0131853, IMG submission 92764) | Labiotermes labralis P1 segment gut microbial communities from Petit-Saut dam, French Guiana - Lab288 P1 (version 2) (version 2) | ecosystem: Host-associated > Arthropoda: Insects >... | reverse complement strand
GTTCAAATTAGCACCGAAATTTTTCCACTAACTATTTACAATTCATGGACTCACTATGTGCAACTTGCATTTTTCTTACTGGCCAATAAACACCAAACATCTTGTGAGGATGTATTCAGACATACGGTATCAGAGGCTGCAAAACTTGGCGTGAATGTTTGTCCAATAATTGTTTTTGCCGACTTCCAAACCGCCATTACCAACTCAGTGACAACAGTATGGCCAGGCTGCGAAGCTAAAACAGGTCGTATGCATTTAGGACAGAGCTGATGGCGGAAAATACAATCTTTGGGACTCAACAAGCAGTATGGAAAGAAAGACTCCGAGGTAATTCAGTTCTTGAAGAAAATATTCGGACTGTCGCTTTCACCACAGGCGGAATTCTGCGACTGCTTTGCTTTGGAATTTTTATTCAATCTTCCGAACGACAAGCGAGTGGAACAGTTGTGCGACTACCTGCTAGAAAATTATATTGGTGCTGACTCCACTTTTCCTCCGCCTGTTTGGTCCGAATATACTGCATCATCATTGAGGACCATAAACGCATGTGAGTTATTCCATGCCCACTCCAAAGCACTATTTTACAGTGCGCATCATAAAATTTATTTTCTTGTATATGCACTGCAAAAACTACAGAATGAGACCTACATAAAAAAGAGAAGTATCACTACACGAAGATTTAAAAAATCAGCTGCATTCAAAAAAGAGGACTTAATCTCCTAAAAAATTGGACAGTATAGGGTTAACCCGATTTCAAGAATCGAATTTGTTTCATCAGTGTGGTATAAATTTCTACCAAACACGCACTTGTATTTCCTTATTGCTTGCATTTACGATGCCACTTGCCACTTCAGTAACTGTGTATGTTATTGCACAAAGATAGCAGATACTATGCGTGTCAAACCACAGTGAGCTAAGAGATTTGAGGTCGGACGGTATACATTTTTAAAATAAATATAAATTCATGATACTAAAAAGTACCATGATGCCACAAATAAAGGAAGCATTTGTTCGATCCTAACGTAAATACAAACTCTACATTCCTATATCCATTCGGGTTCTATTCTGATGTCTTATTTATAGACACAATATTTTCAAGAAACTGGCATCTTTTATTTGTGCTTACTTTATTAATTTCGGATTTGAAGTTTGTGTTCTTGCTACTCTCAGTATTGGTATCTGTTCATCCTGATATTTCGAAGATCTTTTTTCGTATCATGAGTAAAAAAAACTGTTCACACAAAAATGTGCTACTAATTATCAAACATATTTGGAGAACCAATTGAACAACTTCTGGACATGAAACAGCAGTATGTTAATGAAATATCACACAGGCGATTTGCAGAATGGATAATAATTATATGAGCACAGTTCGGGAGTCAGGTGTTTGATACTCCGAGAATTGCTGCATTAAAACTCCTTCCAGAGACTGTTTTCATCAGATCATAAAAATAACTTGAAATGGGCGATAATTAGGAACTTTTTTCAATAGGGCTTAAACATTAGACAGTAAAATGATATAACAACTGTGCTGTCGATATCATTCAACAATTCTTTATGTGTGCATGTAATTGTGTATAAAGTAAGTACAATAAAACTGTGTAAGAACCTTCCAATTGTTGGACATTTCGATGCAACTGATACAATTCCTTACTAACTGTGGGACGCAACTCGTCATTTTTGGGGTTAACAACTCCGAACGCAACTGATACACGTCAAGCAGACACCTTGGGGCGCAACTGATACAATTTCTTGACCGCAGGACGCAACTCGTACTTCCCCGATGGGGATACCTTTAGAGGGTTACTACGATACACGTTGGCTAACAGGACTCTGGTCTGCCCAAGCCAAGGTGGAAGATATCGTGCTGAAGGCTTCATTGCACTGGTGTAGTAATAGCAGTGTCGTAAACGATCCTCCACGGGGAACCAGGCCGCACCCCATTGTATGTAGGCCTTCCATCTGCGTGGGGATCCGTGGATGGGGATCATAGGTTTTCTCCCATTATGTAGTAGAGCCCCATAACTGCGGACTCTGAGAGATATGAACTAATGAATAAACCACTGGCTCTGTAAACGGAGCATTTCTCTCCATACGGACCCGGTTAGGGGAAGTAGAGGGGAGCTCGTTACCGGCGCTCTGCGAGACAGATGAATGATGGCTATGAAAACGGAGCTTCCCAATTTACGAGAGCTTAACGAGGGAACCCGGACGGAGGGAACTTCACTGGGGACCCTGAAGGACATGTAAAAGAAGGTTCTGGAAAAAGGCAAATTCTCCATAGAGAGCCGGTTGGGGAACACGGATTGGGGGGGGGGTCATTAACCGGGGACTCTGGGAGACAGATGAAGGAGGGCTAAGGAAAAGGAGGGTCTCTCTGTGGGAGCTTTGCGAGGGGGCCTGGAGTGAGGGATTTCTATTGGGGCAACCTGAAGGATTTCGAAACCGTCATATCTCCCTATAGAGTTCCTGCTGGGGAACTGGAAAGGGGCTCGTTTACCGCGGACCCTGCGACATTAAGTAAGACTGGAAACTGAGCGTCTATCTCTACGGTAGCCGTGGGAGGGGAACCTGGAGGGAATTTCTCCATTACTGGGGATCCTGAAGGACATGTATGGAAGGCTCCGGGAGCGGGAATTTCTCACCGTAAGGACCCCGTTGGGGAACATGGAGTGGGATTCCTTTACCGCGGTTATTTCAGACGGCGAAGTGCTATTTGTAAATATTGCCTCTCTCTCAATGGGAGCTTCTTAAACCTGGAGGAATGGCTCCTTTCTAGGGACCTGAGAAATATGCAAAGAAGGCTCTTGCAATGGGCATCTCTGTGATAGGGGCCCGTTTGGGGTATATGGAAGTGGGGCAACATTATCGGGAACTTTGAGAAAAAGGGTATGTTTTGTTTTACCCAGAGATTTTGTTTATTGGGGATTGTAACTGATATGTAACAGAAGGCTTTGGAAACGGACAGGTTATAATAGGTCATAATAGGAAACATGGTTGTGAGCTCGTTTTACTGTGGACTTCAGGAGACAAATGCAGGTGGGCTCTGAAAACGAAACGTCTCTCCCTGTGGGAGAATGAAGGAAACCTGAAGGTAGGGCTTCTTTACTGGGTACACTGAAGAATATGTAAAATAAGACTGGAGTCGGATATCTGTCTTCATAAGAACCCCGTTAGGAACCTGGAGGGTCGCATTTAGTGGGGACTCTGAAAGACAGATCAAGAAGTGTTCACTAACAGTGTCGCTCTATGCGAGCTCTATGAGGGGAACCTAGAAACAGATTTTTTTTTTTTTTACTGGGGACGCTGAGGATATGTAAAGAAGGTTCCGGAAACGGGTGTCTCTCTCCGTAGCGGGCCTGTTGGAGAACCTGGAGGGAGGCTTGTTTACCAGGTACTTTGAGAGGCGGAGGACAGAGGGCTCTGGAACTGAGGGTCTGTCTCTATGGAAGCTCTGTGAGGGAAACGCTGCGAGCAGGACCTGGAGGGAGGACTCCTGTACTCTGGACCCTGAATAATACGAACGAGAAGGTTCTAGAAACGGGCGTCTGTCACCATATGTTCCCCGTTGGGGATCCTATAGTGGGTCTGTTTGACCGCGGACTCTGAGAGACAGTGCTCTCTGAAAGGAGCATCTCTCTCTCTCTCTCTCTCTCTCTCTGGGTACGAGAGAGCTTGGAGCAAGGGCTCCTTTACTAGGAACCCGGAAGAATATGTAAAGAAGGCTCTGGAAATGGGCTTCTTTTTCCATCGGGGCCCCCCGTTTGGGGACCATAATTTGAGCCTGCTCTACCATGGAATTTGAAAGTAAGGTGAAATTATATTTTATCAGGAGACTTTTTTATTAGGAGCTCTGAGTGATATGTAAAGGAAGGCTCTGTAAACGGAGAGCTCTCTCCGTACGTACCCCTTTGGAGTACCTGGAACCGGGCTCGTTTTATCGAGGACTTTCAGAGACACATGAAATTGGTCTCTGGAAGCCGAGTGTGTCTCTCTGTAGGAGATTTTAAGGAACCTGGAGGGAGGGGTTTCTTTACTGGGATTTCTGAAAGCCACGGAAAACATGCCATGGAAGACTCTGGAAATGGAGCATCTCTCTCTGTCTCTCTGTCTCTGTCTCTCTCTCTCTCTCTCTCTTTGCTGAGACTCCGTGAGGGGAACCTGAATGGAGGGCAACTTACCTGAGGGCTCCGAGGACTTGTACTGGAAGTTTCTGGAAAAGGAGCATTTCTTTTATATAGCTCATATGGTAACTTAGGCACTAAGCACTCTGCCAATGCGCTTAACTGGCCGTCACCTGTACTTGATATATTTGTTTGTAATGTATAACTTCGAGGTTGGTGGCCTTATTTTTTACCACAAGACTAAGTGTTATTTCTATCCGGTATCGGGGAAGCTGAACCCAGGGGTTTTTAGGAAAACCCATCCAAGATCAATCCTGGCCTTTATTAAATCCATAGAGAGAAAGGCCAGAAAATACGGGGACACAATGAGCCTGCTGTAAAAGGCCTACATGCATCGGGTCCTTCAGGGCTATAACCCATAATATATTCTATTCTACATGCTATAGTAAGAGCCCTTAGTGTACCAGGGCCTCTTCATTATCGAGGCTTCACGATCACACCCAGACACACCACACTCAGTAGGACTTTCTGGACAAGTGATCAGCCCGACACGGAGATCTCTACCTGACAAATCACAACAGTCCAGAGCGAGATACATTCATGTCTCCGGCGAGATTCAAACCCAAAATCCCAGCAAGTGATGGGCCACACACCCACGCCTTAGATCGCACGACCACCTGGATCAGCATCTACAGTAGAAGATAAAGGAGTTATTTTATAGCTTGTCAAGACAGTTAAAATATAGAAATGTGTAAAACAAAATGTACATAATAAAAGCCGGATATGGAAAACAAAAGGAACAAAAAGTCTTGAGCTCTAAAACTGGATGACCTCTTTGAGGTTTATTGATGTTAGACTAATTTCTCCATTTGAATACGGGGATGGTGAGACTAACTAAAATTAGTTTATTGTCATTGCTTTCCTCATCTTTGCCAATTTATTATCCATTATCACGCCTTCCATCGCTGAAATACAGTCCGAAGTAATGATATTATTATTATTATTATTATTGTTATGTAGACCATAAATAAAATAAATACAATAAAATATAATTCTTGATCAATAGCCAGCAGAATTCAATCAACACCCACGCACCCTCTTTCTCAAAGATAATTTCAAACGTTACCTTTATACGTGTATTGCAGTGTAATAAGTAATATATTCCATTCCTTTTTCTGACAAATTTTGTATACATTTCCCATTTCTGCATACATATTACATGTTCTACACAACACATTGCCCCCCATTAGAACCTTCACGAAAATGTGGTATAAAACTCTTCATTATGTGTATTTTCAGCATTCTGTTATTAATTACTGTGCTTTCGGCATTCCACTTTCTACCTTGCGAGCATAATGGTCCAACATTTTCTCTACAGGAAGAGGCAACCCCACCAAAAACAATTAGGCATCTTAATTCAGATTGGTTTGATTAATTACACGCTACTTCTACTCGAGTTTACTTTAGCCAGTTCCTATCTGGTCCAGTGTACTCCGGTATAATTGAGTTTTGTCGACTGCTCCGGTTTATTCAGACTTGTACAGTCAGGTGCAGTATTGCATACTATAAACACAGCATTGATTTTACTTTTACAATATACAGGGTGTTTCAGGAGGAATAGTAAATATTTTAGGGGATGGTAGTATGGACTATTCCGAGTAAATAAGTTCATATAAACATTTGTCCAATTTTCAGTGGGTGTGGAGATACAGCTGTTTGAATATTACGCATAAAAAGCTTTACAAAAGATATGAAGGAAAGACAAATGACGTATTGATTGCATTTCTTGGTTATGTAAATGATCTCAATAAATTGCAACAGTTCAAAATAGGTTTTCAAAAATCCCACCATCGACTTTAACCATTTAAACGCCGAGTTAAATCCCATCTGCCCTTTGCTAGCATTATTCGGAGCTCGCCATTTTCTCCACTTTAGCAGGTAAAGGGTTAATGCACTTTTCAACCCCCTTGGCAATAGTACGTGTAGCTCTCCTGAGGTTGACTTGGCGTTCTTGCTTTTTGAGGGCAGCACTATTCGAAATGCGAGCGACCAATTCGTCTCTTGTGTTTACTTTTTCTTTGTAGACTTCGCTTTTCATCCATCCCCACAGACAAAAGTCTGATCTGTACGCTCCAGCTTCAAGCAGCTCTATATTCACGCCCATTGAAAATTGGACACATGTTTATATGAACTTATTTACTCGGGATAGTCCATAATACCACCTCCTAAAATATTTACTATTCCTCCTGAAACACCCTGTAGAGCCAAGTATATAATTTCGGATGAATACAAGGAATTTAAGTCTATTACACACCGTAACATTCCACATAACAATAATTTGTTTCCTCTAAACTGCTTGACATTTGAAGCGGAAGGCCCTTATTCCTTAGAAATTTCAGGACGTTTGGATACAATGTGGGGAAGCGGTGGCGCAGTTGGTTGAGGCACTGCGCTACAAGCCGGAAGGTCGCGGGTTCGATTCCTGATTTTGTCATTGGAATTTTTCATTGATATAATCTTTCCGGCCGCACTATGTTCCTGGGGTTGACTCAGCCTCTAACAGATATGAATACCAGGAATATTCACTGGGTATGTAAAAGCAGCCGGTGCGTAGCGTCGACAAACTTACAACCATCAAGTGCCAATTTTCTTGAAATCTGAGAACCTCAACCTCTTGGAAACCTCAGGGCCCATCCAGGCCTGTAATGGGACTGCTTTACCTTTAGATCCAATGACACAAAAAAGTCGCTTCCCAAAACTCCCAATTTGTTTGTTGTTGAGGTTGTCAAAATAACGAAAGGTCTCATGCAGATTTCTAAATGACAAGTATTGTGGACTTGTTGACTAGATAATAATAAACATTTTCCAAGAAATATTACATTCGTGCATGTCACGGAGCTCGTTCTTGGCGTGAAACTGGATACGCATCTTCTACCAGCCAGCCAGCCTGTACTAAATATCCTGCAGAAGATACCGTCTGTATATGTTACGTCTATGGCAGAGCCTTACTGAAGATTTACTGCGCATTGCCTTCATAATCCACCTAAATGTGAATTTCAAGAGTCGTCTTATACCATTTCTTACAGTCTTTTCCTTCAACTCAAGTCCACGAATTTCCTCTGCTGTTCTTACCCATGTCTACCTTCCTGAAACCTTCCTCCAACCCTCGTGTATGTCAATTGATATGCACCCCCCCCCCAAAAGGGTTCATGTCTGGCCCTCAGAACCAGTACCTGATTTGATCTGGAACCTATTTTTACCCATTAGAATACCTCTCCCTTTCTTTCCTATCAATCTTCACTCCCCCTAAAACCCCCCTGCTTCAACATCTCCGCAGTAGAATCGTGTATATGGTGCTGACTCCATTTCTTTCCTCCTGCTTCTTCCAATTTATGATCCCTCGCTTTCCAGTTTTATGTAACGTGAATCCAATTATGATAAAGAGGTGGTGGTAAGTGCGATTTCGAAATCCGAGTTATTTGTCTTGTGTGTATGAGTATATATGGTCATAGACAAGCACTTAACTGAGCTGAACTCTATTTGAAAACACACAGAATGTATTTTTACACGCATTTCACTGAATTTTGTATCATGAGGAATGGCACGTGACTAAGAACGACGAAGCACATTAAAGCATCAAATCCATATCAGTAACCAAGATATAAAATTTTAGTTCCAACAATGTGTGTCTGTTTTACGAAGGTAATGTTACCGGGATGCAGAGTATTCGTAGTGATTAGGCTATGAGCTGGATGACCCGAGGTTCGAATTCCGGCACAGCAATAGATTTGTCTCTCCTCCAAAACATCCAGACCGGCTCTGGAGACCATCCAACCTCCTACACTGTGGGTACCGGGAACTATGATTGAGTACATCTACTCTTATATTTCCCCTGTTTGCTTTCCTGACGAGGACAGTGAAAATTATATCTTTCTTTTTTGTAATCTTTGCATTACAAACTTCAAAGGCTTGAAGCTATTTAGGGATATAATCGCTGTTCGCTCTGAGAACCACGCAAAACAAGTACGTACAAAGTAGTCAAACTGCAGGGATATTAATGTGAAAACTTCTATATAAAAGAGTCAAACATGATCATTAAAGGATTACATATAGAATGAAATACAAGCCCATTTGTTCTGTTTCTAATTCTTTATGCTTCATGAAACGAAACTGCGAGTATTTCAGAATATATAACATAAAATGTGAAATATGCCTAGTTAGGAATACGTGTAATGCAAACATAAATATTAAGCGCGTTTGAGAATGGAAACATAAAGGCAGCTAATAAATCCTTCGAAAATGTGACAAAATTTAAATATTGGGGAAGACAAAAAGAAATAAAAATTGCTTGCATGCAGAAATTGAAGGCAGATTAAATCCGCAGAATTCTCGTTAATACTTTCTTCTAATTAGCCGTAAAGTTCATAAAGATTAAAGCAGAGGAATAGAATCTTGCTTGTTACTTGACATGCAAGTGGAATTGAAAGGTATCTGTTTAAGAGTATAAGAGCACAGGATGCTGTAGATGATTTAGACCTAATAGGAAGGAAGTAATAGAAAGCATAAGAAAACTGCATAACTATGATATTCCTAATTTGTACCCCTCGCTAAGTTCATTCATTTGATCGGTTCAATGACAATGAGATGGACAGGTCATGTGGCTTTTCTTGCAGATGGAAGATTTTCGTACAAGGTTTTTGTTCCTAGATCCGTATGAAAGAAACCGCTTGCAAGACTTGGGCCTGAATGTGAGGATAATATTAAAGTTGGTCGTAGAGAATTATTGTCGAAGGCCGTGGCCTGGATTCGTCTTGCTCAGGATGGGTGGATGTGGTGCACTCAGATGAACATCTTTCCGAAAGCTTGGTTTTAAAAATCTGGTGAATTTCTTGACTAGATGAGATATGTTTGCACCTCAACAAGGACTCTGCTCGATGGAATTGGTTACTTTAGAAAAATTTACTAAGAATTCCAAGAGAAGAGAAGTATCAGGATAGTGAAGAAAAATATTAAGTAAGAAAAAAAGGCACAGATTTGACACTTCGCCTTATATAGCTAAGGTGCGAGGTCAGGCTCCCTTCGCGGTGTAAACCTATGTTTCCCTGGGATTTTACACAGCGTAGATTGGTAGTTACTTGCCGACTTTTCGAGACAACCTACCGGGTCCCATCTTCAAGGGTCAAGTCTGATTGACCTTTGAAATTGGGACCGATAGATTGTCCCGAAACGTCGCTAACTATCAATCTACGCTGCGTAAAATACTAGAAGGTCGACGATCTCTATTACTAAGTTGGTAAAATGAAGGATGGCAATTTAGAAAGACATAAAATATTACCTGTCATAATTAAACATATATGCTACTGCTAGTCGGAAAATATCTTGAGAAGGGGCAACCTGAAAGATTAAACCTTTATAATTTGGTATTATGAAAATTGAACTTGGAGTGTTCGGGTGTACATATACTGACTGAATTGTATTAGTGTGGAGCTGAATGCTGCTGTTAAGAGATTACTGTAATGACATTTCCATTCCAATAAAGATGAAAATTCCTTTGTCAGCTCAAGAGGCAGTGTGGTTGAAAAGACTTGATAGGAGAACCATTTGAAGCATTTCTTATTATATATTGTCAAGTTTTACTTACGTGTTTTATGTACGTAGCACCGCGTCACAAGACGGGAGGTTCCGGGTTCGATTTCTGTTAAGGTCCTAGGAAATTGTCGTGTGACCTCTTCTTTCTGTCCGCATTGATTAGCTCAGGAGAACACTCAGCCTGTAGCAGAAATGAATACCAAGCTATATCCTTTGGGGGTAAAGTGCGGCAAACGAGTAGAGCTGAAAACTCTGCAGTCAAAGTAAAGACGGTAACCCAAAATTTCTTCCCTCCTCTGAGTCTTCACGACTTGTTAGGGAAAGCTTTACATTTATTTTACAGAGCTGATTAACGGTTTCGATATAACAATTAAATTTTTAATGGGAACTTCTTTTCTTTGCCTCTTGTCATTCTCCCCAGAACTGTCCAATGTACAGTGGTTTTCCTTCGCCAAAGCTAAGTTCTGCTTCATGTCCTTCTCTCTAGTATTCTCTTCTTTCGGCCTGCGTTTATTCATACACCATTTTAGTCCTATCCACCTGCTTTCGATCTTTCCTTCCTTCATGTTCCCTTTACGTGTCCAAATAATCGCAACCCTCGTCTTAAATTGTTTTCAATCTCCTTTTCAATTCCGGGTATTTGAAATAAAATAATTTTAAAGCAGAATTTTGAAACTTCTTAAATAAAGTTTAGTTTATGTTATATCTGTAATTTGGCAACATGTTTCGGCTTCAAAGTGTCATTTTCAGGTCATTTGTACAAAACACGTCAAAAAATTACGCAATTTTAATTACATTTAGACTTTAGATCCAATTGTACAATTTTATTAAAATACACATTGCCACATTGAAGATTATATCATCTATTAGTTGAGTTGACATATTTATTCCTATTATTATAATAAAACAGGACGACAAACGCAAAAAATGTTTTAGCTTTCAAATACACGAGGGTATGAAGAAAACGATGCACGTTACAGTGGATTATAAACATTTTTAGTTGTGGGTGACACTTTTTCAATTTGCCTGAAACGGACGCAGAATCTGTAACTCGTAGAGTAATTCAGATGTACACGAAAATTTTCAGAGGATATTTTGAAGCGAAAGTCTTGAGTCCTTTTGTCTTTATGTGCCCAGTAATAATTAAATGTTAGTGTAGGCAGTACAAGAACCTGAGCTCAGTGTACAAAACCGGAAATGTTAAACAGCACTGCATCTAATAACACTAACAGTCAACGTGGTCATAAATATCGCAGGCGAATATTTTGATTATTCCTTCCTTACGGAACAAATAATATTGAGGGAGAATATATTGGTATTACAGTCACACTTCATAAAGTATTGAGTTAAACAGAGATTTTATTGTTATTCTTCTGTTGGCTACTATGCATTCCTTGTGTTTTCTCTTTTTTAGAATTCGCTCTAGATTCTGTATGCAATCCATATTTCCCCAGTGCATGCACTTTATCCCATTTTACGTTGTAATCATTATTCTAAATTTATATTTCTTCAACTCTAGCTAGGTTGCTAACTAGCTAACCAACTAATTAATTAACTAACTAACTAACTTTAACTAACTCCATGGAGCAGAGTCCTTTCTGAGAAGCTAACACGTTCTCAGCTAGTAAAGAAATTCCCCCCATTTTATGGAACCCGAATGTTCATTACCGCATTCACAAGCGCCCGCCAACGGTCCCTATCCTGAGTCAGAGCAATCCAGTCAATGTCTCCGTATCCCGCTTCTTGAAGATCTATTGTAACATTATCCTCCCATCAACGCCGAGGTCATCCAAGTGGGCTCTTTGTCTTTCATTCAGGTCTCCCCAGTACAATCTTATACGCAACAGTACCGCCCTCAATACGTGCCCCATGTCCCATCAATATCGTTGTTTTTGATTTGATCACCTGAATAATATTTGGTGAGGAGTGCAGATCATGAACATCCACCACCATTCAGCTCTTATTTCCTTCATCGGGCATAGGCTCGAGGTGTAATATTTTCAATGCTGTTTTTCAGGCACTATTTGCGAAATGCTGAAGTAAACATCCTCCGTTAATCGGAAATATTTAGGATATTATGTCCACTTATAATAATCAAGTATAATAAGAACTTTACTCTACTGTTTACATAATATCAGTCTGGAATATGACAGCAATACAAACACGTAACTACAATAACATCACATATTCTCAATAATTTAAAGCTCTCGTGTAACATCAATTTCCTATGGATCTGTAACGGTGTTGCTGGAGGTACTGGGATAGAGTATTTGGCATAACGACTAACATTAGGGCTGTACGACTGACAAATCGTGATTCGATTCCCAGCATCTTTCTCTGTTTCGAGAGTCCAGACAAACTCTGGAGTCCACCCAGCCCCCAATTTACTGAGTGCCAGGCGTTCTTTCCCCTGGTTTAAAGCGGGCTTTTAAACTGACAACTAACATTCATCTAGTGCTTAGTTTATGAAACGGTGGAGATATTCCTCCACTTCGAAATGTGGGTTCGTAGCGGTGCAGCAGACGGGGCTTTCCCCATATGATTTCGTTGAAAACGGAAATCCGCATCACGGCTTAGTTGGCATTAATGTCTTTTTTGGTTTTTGGAATCTGAGATCAGAAAGTCGGTTTGGAAGCAGGCTGTAATGACCAATGTCTGTGGGTGACGTTTATCTCAATTGCTAGGAAACTTCTTACAGTGTACCTTAAAATCGGAGATGAAATTTTTTCCACTTGCTTTAGAATATTTTACGTTAAGAAAATAGACGCTATAAGACTTATATATTATTATTTCATAGCACTATTTCATGAAATTATAACAGCAGTAAAATTGCAAGTTCGCCCCATAACCTGTCATGGAAGGCAGAGAAGGGGATTTAGAGGTATAATTCCATTTTTCTTTAACCTCGGCTCTAGATGGGGTGGGTGGTTGACGTCACGCCTCGACTACTTTGCCCCGGAAAAGAGACCAGGTACCCTTGGCATAGGAGGCTGAGTGAACCCCAGAACCGGTCTGAACGGGTGTAAAATATCTCTCCAACACATTCGATCCCCGGACCGCCCAGTCCGTAGCGAATAGCTATACCGTTTGCGCTATTCCGGCCCAATTGTAATAATAGTGCTCCAAATAAATACATATTTTACACCGTTTTTGAAGGTAACACAAATTCTTAAATTTTTGGTACACACATAGACGTACATTGATATTCAAGCACGAAACGTCCGTGTACACACATGCATAGACTAAAAACACGTACGGATTGACTTTCACACAAACCAACGTTATAAACATACATATACAGAAACTGTTGTATATCTATAAAGAGTTTAGCAAAACCTTCAGTAACCATTTATAATGTTTCATACCTTATAAAGCAAAGCAGTCCCATTACAGGCCTGGACAGGCCCAGAGGGTTCCAGAAAGTTAAGGCTCCCAGATTTCGTGACAACGGCACAGGATTGTGGTAGGTTGACAGCCTTACGCACCGGCCGCCTTTACCCCCAGGAAATACTCCTGGTACTCATTTCTATTAGAGGCTGAGTCGACTCCAGGGCCATAGTGCAATCGGAAGGATTTTATGTCAATGAAAAATCCACTGATACCAGCTGGGATCGAACCAGCGACCTTCCGATTTGTAGCACAGCACCTTAACCACTGTGCTACTGCGGTCCCCCGTTTCATATCTTATAAAGCAATAATTTTTTCAGAGCTTTTTTTTTTGGTTGTTTGCAACACAAATAAGAAATTTAGTTAACAACCTGGGAAAGAATTATTTCTTCGTTTCTATCCGTCCAGTAGTAACTGCGAAAGAGCAATGAAAGTAAAATTTTGTATTCAATGCTTAAATGTAATAATTTCGAAACCTCAAGAAATAACGGGAGTGAAGTTTGACAATATCTTACTTTAACACTTACTTTATCTTGTTCCTTCTGTTTTCAATGACATTCGCAAGAAGACAGGTAACTTCACTTACCAATTCCAAACTTTTCTTCCACTACACCGCAAAATTCATCCCAAGTTTTTCCTTTTCGAGCTGCAACTTCCAGCCTCCCAGTACCTGCCATCCTCCATGATCATATCTATCTGCCGGCCGTTTTCAACTTTATGGACGACGTTTATTCCAGACGCCCTCAAGATCTGTCGAACTTTTCTCACCCCCATAAGATATTATTGGTTGGAGGATAGCTTCTTCAGCTATTTTCCTTCCGCAGCTCCCCTTCGCTCGCTTCCTCTTCCATTCTTCTTTCTCATTCCCAACAGTAATGCAACTCTGTGTTGTCCATGTTAGTCTCGCTCAATGGTTGTGATTTGCCGATAAATCCCAAAGATGCCCTTCCTGCGTGACGCTGGGATGGAATACGTGATGGGCTGAAGGGTCGATTCGACACACACACACACTGAATAATAAGATAGTAGGACACGTGTACATACAGAGTACTTGTAAACTAATACAGACAGTGACCACAGAAGGTTCATCCAATTGTCATGCTGACTTGAGGAAAGAGATAACCAATTATATGAAGGCTGAGCTTGATTAGTGATATAAATTGGATGCTAGCTTCAGCCTGCGTGACTAAAGCCAGAAGCATAAATTCCTAGCAAATACCAGATCCTAATTTGTTTTGGGGCCCTTCCGTACCACTACAGTTTGCAAATACTCTGGATATGAGGGAAATATTAAATATCTGGAAACAATGTTGAGAAAGAGGAATTAATTTCACCGAGATACAAAGATATAAAGAGGAAGAACCTAGTGGCCGTCCGATCTAAGGTGTGGGGCTGAGGCCCTTCGCTTTCTGAGATTACGTGTTCGAATCCCGACGTAGACATGAAAATCTCTCTCTTTCTCTCTCTATCTTTATCTCTGAGTGTTGTGAATAGCAGGTAGAGGTCTATGCAACGGACCGATCACTCGTCCAGAGGAGTCCCACAGTGTGTGGTGGGTCTGACTGTGATCTCGAAAATTGTAAAATGAGGGGGCCTAGGCCCACTAGGGCTGTCGAATTATAAGAAAGATAGGAGCAGAAGGATAATTTCTGTGTATGATTTTTAAATGTAGGAATATTTCTTCCTTTTTCATACCTAAGAAACGAATGCAAAAATTTTACAAATTTACAGTCTCTTTCTTCTATTTTATTCGGATGTGTGACTTGGTCTCACATTCTAAGAAATGTATACCATACGAAAAAAACACGAATGCGAGATTCGACACAAGAAGTATTAAGGAAACAGTGGAAAGATTTGCGTAATTATTGATACATAATTTTTACATTTCCCGAGATATAAATAGGGCGATGAAATAAATAGGAAGGGCTACAAGAAACTTCATAACTTTATGCTTCACAAGTACTATAACCACGGCCAAATTAAGGAGAATGAGTTCGTAGAACATGTAGCACACATTAGAGACACCGACAACACCAAAAAAAAGTCAAGAAGAGACAGCTGCGAAACCCTATTTGTAGACGGGACAGCGGTATCAAAAAATACGTTAAAGATGCAGGGTAGAAAGATTTTGGTAGTCTGGTTCCTTTTGTCCCACGATAAAGACCAGAGTTCAGCTCTTGTTACTTAAGCAATGAATATTACTGTTTATTGAAATGAGGAATACTACATTAACTGAAATATGGTTATCCAACAAGGGGACTCTTTCTCATGTAATTAGTTACTTGGGTAATAGAAAGGTGATACGAGTGATGTGATTTTTGTGGTTGAGATGAGAGTCACAAAGAAGAAATAGTTGTAGAACTAGAAGGAAGATGAGAATGTGCTAGACCCAGACATAAATATGAAGATCGTATTAAAATTAATTCTGTGGGAAAAGCCAGTGAACGACTTTACGGCATTCTTGTGGTCAGTAATAGTGTCTAAAAGCTGGAATTTCGTGAAAATTATTGAATAACTTCCCCGTTCTAAGGAAACAGACTTTCCAACTAAGTAACAGAACAATTTCTAGTGAAAGAAAGAGTGTCATGAAACTCTTATGTTAATTTGTTATTCAATCAGTCAGTCAGTAAAATACAGTGTCTGCTACATTTGTTGTATAGTGGTCATATGATTAATACGTGTTGTGTTTTTTTTTTGGGGGGGGGGAATTAATGCCTTTGTATGTATATTACTGCTTACTTCAAGCTAAGGGTGACATGTTAATTTAATGATTGACTAATGTAATCTGGACTGTGCCCGTGGCAAAGTACTGTGCTAAGGCATGATCACGCGCGGCACAATGTCCAGAAGCCCGAGAACTCTGGACAGTAATTACCCCCAAAACGTTCCGTAATTTCTGGATGCTTTAACTTAACTACGAGAGACAAAAGACACTTCTTCACGAGACGTCGAGCAACGCAGACCACTAAGCACTCGCTAGCGGTACATTACTGTCCTCCGAGATCTCGCCTTGTTGTAGTTCACTTACTAGTATACAATAAACCTCCCATATATTCAGCATGGTGAGTTATTACTAGAGCCCTGATCGAGGTTCGAGTTTCGCCCTCTTCAGAGAGCAACATCCACGATACGTTCTCTACCGGGATACAACACATTGTCTGTAACACAATGGTAGGCCATACAATACATATGGAGCTAAGGACATCTAATCTGGAGCGCTCCGGAACATCTAGTTACGGATCGTATTTATGGTCATATATAGGGTGTGATATTTCACACAACTCGAAAAACGAGACTTTTGTTTGGAGTACTTCGGGGCATGAAAATTTCCTAGGTTTTTCTGTGTTCTTGTTTGTCTTTTATAGGTAGAGGGGCCAAAATACTTAAATAAATTAATCAATAAGCATAAAATTAATAATTAGAAACCGGTAATGACAGTGAACCTTCATCTGTGTTGTTTTCGATGCGCTATTAGAATATAATTTGAAAACTGAGAGAACTGTACCAAATATCCGGTATTCGCACAACGAGTTCCTGCTTTTAATTTCCCCACTTCATCAATTATAAGCAACCCCTTCAGCCCCTAATATGAAATATGACACGCAACAGCCCGGCCTATAAAATTTTGTGAGTCCACGCCCTGAAGCAGCAGTTGAATAAGGCTTTCAGCTCCTTCCCTAAGAAAAATCAATACGATAAAGGAAGGGACTCGCAGACGGAAGGAAGCTGGGTGAATCTAGCCGGGGTGCTAAGCGGCGTCACGTGGTGCAAGACGTAGAAGATGACGTACGTACGTTCACTTAAAGATCACTTAAAGATTAAGTTTCATATTCACTTACAGAAAGGCCAATGGCAGATTCTTGAATGGAAGGCAGGGATATCTTAAAAGGCTAAATTCCTGGTACACACGCCACGCTACATAACGAGCAGCGTGGATAGCTGTCCCACAACGGATAATGTGCTATGTGCCAGGACAGTACGTAGTTCGCTGAACATTATGCGACCCAAACGTTGGCCTGGTCTGTAACAAATAATGTGTTTGTGGCAGTCAGCTTTGGTCAATATGATCTGCGGCGCAATGGGTAAAGTATGTGGCATTCTTCCTTATGGGCGATATTAGATGGCTGCCCTTTACTGCAGGATCTATCCTTAACCTACGTTGTTTTAATTAATCGTGTTGAAGCTCAAAAGGAAAATTTCTGCGGTTGGAAGGATGCTTGGTCACACTCTACCCTACTTACGGAGTTTCACTGAGCTCCGCACTTTTACTTTAGGCCTATATAATTTCAGGAGGCACTTTGATATTAGAATTCTCTGAAATAAATCTTGTGAAGTGAAAAATTACTGAAAGATATCTACGCGTGTACTAAAGTACATGGAACCGCAAAGAGCACCAAATATTAATACCAGCTGCAGACATGCGATGAACTTATTTGACAAAACTGTCCGCCGCAATACCGACTGAAACCTTCACCTGCAGAGCACTGATGTAATAACCTGCTCTTATTCGGATGTTTTACCAAATACATAAGGATGTAATGTCATATGTTAACTCTGTGCATAAGCCTGTGTGAAATCTTGGTTTTGTGCTACGTAATTTGCTTCTTTTTTTTTTTTTTGAAGTGTTAAGATAATGTCTAAATGAGAAACTGCGAAAGAGGGAAGAAAAAGATCTTGGCCTTGTGGAGGTACTATCCTGGCTAATGGGAGTCTTCAGGCTCGTGACCAGAGTAACTTAGAATAGAATGCCAGGTACCAACAGCAACTTCTATGTAAATATTTTGTACAATGACCAACAAATTCACAATTAATTGACAAATTATTACACTCCTACATGTTTCGACACTACTGAGTCATCATTAGGAAGCTCGCAGTTAATACCTTGCCAAGTTACACAAGTATGTCAAACGCAGTAGTTGGTAATATAATTTAAAATTACGATATTTCACATAGGTTTTCATGCAAGTTCTCGCTTTAGTTTTTGAAAATTCAATGTTTAAATTCTTTGAAGTATCAAAATTGTCATGTTTACAATAAAATGGGCTAAATAATTTTGTTATAATTCTCATGAAGTCCGTCTGTGTGGTGGCTGTATATACAATCTGTATGTTGATGCTGCCGTCGTGCTGGCCCGATATGTACTGGGTCGGAGTGCGTATGTAAATAGCTGTGGTGACAAAGAAAGTGCCAATTTCCGTCACTTATTTATTATTTGATATGTTCACAACGTATGTGATGACGACAGATACAGTATTTAATTTCAGAATCTGTTGCCATATTCAAGTACAACGTGTCAAAATTCACAACAATTAATGCCCCAAAATCTCAATTTTTAAATTAATCCTGAGCCGTTCACATCTACCACCTATCGTGGTGAGGCAGTTTGCTTTTTTAATACCCGGCTCAATGTTACCTTTCAGCCTCCTTATCAAGGCTCGAAAGGGTTTTTATCCTTCGCACATTCTGGTGGTTCCTGTTGCTTGTGCTGTATTCGTAGGGCTTCAGTGTCTCCAATATCTCAATATTCTAACGACGTTGGGAGGGGGGGGGACGCGGTGGCGCATTTGGTTGAGGAACAGAGCCACAAACCGGAAAAGTCGCTGTTTCGATTCCCAAAACGATCATTGACTTTTTCATCAAGCTTTTCGGCCCTTGGGCCGAATTAGTCTCTTACAGCAACGAGTACCAGGAATATTTTTTTGGTGGTAAAGGCGGCCGGTGCGTGGGGCTGACAACCTTCATGTACCGACTATGATGAAATCTACGAGTCTCAGTCTCCTGGATCCCTCAGGGCCTGGTTTACATTTCCTTTTTCGTCAAACCCTTGTAATTTCATTTGTTTCCCTTAAATACATGATTAATATTCCACCCCACAGAAAGGCCCGTCAAACTTTACTTTTTTGCTTAGCTTATGCACAAGTAGGAGCAACAGTTTGTACCGGTGCCAAGTTCGACCTTACCTGAATCGTCAGCTGGCAAATGACTCTAAACGTCTTATCGTAGTGGGATTTGGAGCCACTTTAAAATTATTGAACACCTGGGGCATATTTGTGCTGTTATTTTATTTATTACTACCAAACGCCGAGACCTATGATTAGCTAAAAAAATCTAACTGCAAGAAGACACAGTGTCTAGTATTTTGAACTGTGAAATACGTAAGTATAGAGCCGTGTTTCAGAAGCTGTCTCACTGAAGGAAGCGGGGTGGTTGTGTCACTGTTGAAACCACACCAAGCTAAACACCTGCCGAACTGTGTAACAAACGTGCAGCAGCATACATTGCCCTCACTGCGAAGAAATGGATCTAAGGGTACAGCTTACGCCGGTTCCCTTCGGTAAGTAACTGTCGATGTAAATCTAGCACTTACTTACACCATGGTGCAGATTCCTTCTTGAGCAGCTAACTGGTTTGCAACTAGTCAAGAAATTCCCCGCATTTCACGGAACCCGAAGGTTCATTACCGCACTCACAAGCGTCCGCCACCTGTCCCTATGCTGGGCCAACCCAATCCAGTCCACATACCCACATCCCACCTCCTGGAGATCCATCCCAATATTATCCACCCATCTACGCCTAGGTCTCCCCACTGGTTCTTTCCCTCCGGTTTCCCCACCAAGACCCTATACACCCCCCTCTCCTCACCCATACGCACCACATGCCCAGCCTCATTAAATCTAGCACTAGGCAGCTGAAATATTCGCCACCGCTCTGCACAAACTTCTATTGGGCATACGAGCATACGAATAGTATACCTTCATCACGTAATATGAGTAGAACTTTTGGCCTCGATGTTATATTTTTAACGACTTACTGTCTAGTATGTTATCAGCCTGTTTATGATATACCGTTCGGTATTAATTATGGATCTAGCTATTCTTTTTTCCTATTAAACTTAGCCCTTGTTTTAAGCCCCCAGTTTTTAAGCCGTTTTGCTTTAACGTCCCATTCCAACACACACTTCTTAATTTACGCCCAATTTTATTCGGTTTAATGCCCTTTGGCTAGCCGCGGTTTACAACGCTAACCTCTACCCATGTGGGCCGGGATAGCTCAGTCGGTATAGGGACTCGCTACGGGCTGGACGGTCCGGGGATCGAATCCCAATGGGGAGAGATTTTCCGCACCCGTGCAGAATGGTCCTGGGCCCCAACCGGCCTACTGTACAATACACAGCGGGAATTTCCTAGGGGTAAAGCGGCCGAGGCGTGACGTTGAAAATCCACCCCATCTAGCGCCAAAGTTAAAGAAGGAGTAGAACTATACGTCTATCCACCTCTGGGCCTTCGTGGTCTGTCCTAGGGTGAAATTTTATAACCCCTGCCCATTCCATTATTTCTAAGTGGAGTGTCATTTTTTATTTATGCTTTTTTGATTTACGACTTTCTCAGGAACGGAAATAGTCCGTCATACAAGGGGCTGTGCACATACTTGTTTTGTCATGCCTCACCAACCATAAACACAGGGTGAAATTTCATTTCTATTATTTTCAAGATCTTGTATTTAGCTTTAGCTTCATTAGCAGTGTATCTCCCTAATTATTTTTATCTTCCTGTGAAATGCACTTTTAAATGGGTGTACACAAGTTAATTTGTTTGTAAATTACACAACAAAGCAAATAAACTAAAGTGACGGGGTGTGTGTGCGCGCGCGAGTGTCATATTACCACAGAGACCGTCCACAAACTTCGCTTTCCTAACATGAAAAAAAGGAACCCGGACGATAAAATGAAATAAAATTTCACAACGGGACAAAAATGATGATCTGCAGAGAACACTGGACCGAATTCAAACACGTAATTGAGCTTATTTTTCCATCTTACTGCTGACCGAGCATTGTGACACCAGCTGGAGAGTTCGAGTGACAATACACGTATAAGAAAGGCTTCTCCGTATTATTGTTCTATTTGGCGCTGAAACATGAATATTTTTCCTGAAAGCTGTCAAAATGATCGATACCTTTGAAAGGAAAATCGAAAGGAAAATATTGGGCCTATGCAGGCCAAGAGGCGTGGAATATTAGGTAGACATTACAGCGTGCAGATTTACAAAGTGTATGGTGGTAATGCATAAACCAAAACTTGTACACATCAAAACCTGCAGTGGAATGGCCGAAGATGTAATGGGAGGATATTTCGGAACAAGAGGTCCTGACAGACAGACTATATGGAATGGTGCTGTTTGAAGGGTTGCTGTAGGTTTGTTCCAGACGCGGAATTGGAAATTTGCAGCAAAGAAGAGAGAAGGTTGGAGGCAGAAAATAATGGATGCCCGCAAACGGACCGGTGGGTCATAGAAGAAGAAGAAGAACAAGAACAAGAACAAGAAGAAGAAGAAGAGGAGGAGGAAGAAGAAGAAGAAGAAGAATTCAAACTTCAGGTGTAGGTGGGATCTTCACTCTTCTGGGATTTTACGCAGCTTAGACTGGTGTAGTTCGTTATTAACAAATTACACTGAACTGTTTTCAGCCCAAAATATCGCGTGACGTAGCCTTAATTAAGACCCATATATTAGCATTTTTGTGTTACCTAAGCAACTCCATACACTCAGGTTTTCTGATAATTATTCGTGTGTTCGTAAACGTTTTTCGAAATTCGCGCCTTGTTTGAGACAGTGTGGGCAAATATTTTGGAGCAACAGATGACAATAAGTCGCACGCGCATTGCATTCTGGATACCTAATGCTGCAAACATAAGATAAGAATATATAATAATTATTACTTTTCCACTGAAAACAAGGTCACACGATAGCGCCTCAACGTTACATTGTACGTACAGTACAATGTCTGTCTTGCTCAATTTGTATGGAGGTGGAAACAACGTATACATACATCGGCGGTGTACTATAATACACAATCCATTAGAAATGTTTATGAACTCTAGCAACTAAAGAGAAAGGTGAAAAGAGAGCCATTGCCTTTCGTCCACTTGAATCCTATGCGCCTAGTTTGCTCTACAGACCATATATTCCATTACGACGAAAAAATAATTTGTACTTAGTTTTCAGCACCACCTGGCGAAATGGTGACAGATTCACTGGAAAATAGAACGAATGCTTTCTGTTCTCTGGGGCACCTTTTACTCTGCAGTCGAACAGCGACAAAGAATTCTGTAATGAAGTTGTCAAAGATTTAAAGACTCGGTGGCCATGCGTGAAGATTGTGCATGACCAGAACAAACGTAGACACAGCTGAGGAAGTACTAACGGAACTAATCAGGAAATGAAACCGCGTGATGACAATAGATGAAGGACAATAATTCTAGCAACCTGAGTGAGAGCCTGAAATTTATTTAATTCTTGGAATACCGGCGAGAGAGTCACGTACCCACTTGCGAAGCAATGTTTGAGGCTGCTACGAAACTTCGTACTGTAACCACTTCGTGCCTAACGATGTTGTGGGCTCTGTGAGTAATGATTATAAGTTACAATCACTGTGGAGATGGCGGACCATTTGCACACACGTAATGCAGAGACTACAAACCTCTCGACTCTAGTTTTTCACCCGTTCGTGTTGTCTGTGCGGTGGAAAGTGCAAATACCTCGAGTGCTCTAAATGTGAAATACCTCTTTGTACTTATTTTAATAGTACTGTCTAAACGATGAGTTTGAAAAAAATTATAATGTGTTATTTATGCTTGAATTAAATTGATATGGAAGCATGAAGTTTGGAAGAAAATGAAAGCTTCAATATGCGGGTGAAAAAATTCACGTTCAAAATGCCAGAATCTACCTTACCGTGAGACACAACTTCGATATTAATTTAAATTTCGGAAAAGATAATTGAAGTTTTCTGTCAGCTCAAAACATGATGTGGCATGCTAGAGCAGCTGTATGCCCGCTTGCACTTTGGTGTTTAAAAATAAACTGGACACTGCTTGCATAATGCTTTTGTTTGAATTGTCTGTACGCAGTCTATTCACTGCTAACAATATTCTTCTGGTTGAGGAATCCGTACCATTTGTAGCCACATCTATCAAATTTCTTCTGGTTATTTATCCCTAAGATCTCATAGACACTGCTAAACATTCTTCTGAACTCAATTGCATGTAATCTCCGTACTGCTAAAAATTCTGCTATTCGAAGCATCCGTGCCCTTTGTAAGCGCTGCTAAAAATTCTTCGGGTTCAATTATCTGTATGCTCTGTAGCCACTGTTTAGAAGAGAGAAGCTGGTCAATATATTGGCTTGAAATTTAATCATTTAAATTTATATTTTAATAGCTCCTCCATTTATGTGAATACAGAGTCACTGTCAGCTTGCTCGCTGCTCTGACTTCTAGGAATATAGACGTATATTATTTAAATTATATCCAATTCCATTTGTTGTTATTTCGTACTTTTACTGACTAAATCAATAAAAACGTGGACAGCTCTTTTACACATTAATTGGTTTTGGACTATATTTTAAGGGACAATTAATAATTTTCTGAACTAGCTTGTTAGAAGTTCACAATTCTGTTTACTTCACACTCGGACTGAAATGATTAATTAAATCACGAAATAACTGATTATTCTGCGAAATTCAAATTATTTGACGGTAATATAGGGCTGCACTACTTAGAATTTAAACTTTCCCTCCACATTCTCTGTATTAATGTCTTAGCAGGCATAGCAATGAACCATCCCCTTCTTGCGGGACTTTTAAGTGTAGAAGATTCACACTTCTAGAAGGAAGGCACTATTCGAAACACAAAAAAATGATTAATGTATAAAAGCGAAATAAATTGTGTGCATGCAGTCTTTCACACTGCCGAACGCCATTTCACTGAGAGTTCAGATTTATTCAATCTGTCGCGTATGCAGTAAAACTAAAGGCTTTGCCATTGCTATGAAAACCATTAGCGCCTGAGTTCATGCGTTTATGGTTTATTTAACGACGTCCTCAATATATCAGACCAGGCCTACACAACAACAAATGACAGGTTTGCAGTGAATAACGAACTGGCAAGGGTGTAATAGGAAAATGTCCTTGCCTAGATTCAGGTAGTAGTCTAGCTTTTGTCTGAAGGGAAATGGAACGATAAAGTGTGTACTTCAGCTGAAATGGTGTGGCGGCCAGGACAGCAGTTGGGGTATCTCTTGGATAAAAGGGGGACCGCGGTGGCACCGTGGTTAAGGTGCTGTGCTACAGATCGGAAGGTCGCTGGTTCGATCCCAACTGGTGTAATTTTTCATTGACATAAAATCCTTCCGATCGCACTCAGCCTCTAACAGAAATGAGTACCAGGAACATTTTCTGGAGGTAAAGGCGGCCGGTGCTTACGGCTGACAACCTACCACCATCCTGTGCCGTTGTCATGAAATCTGGGAACCTTAACTTCCTGGAACCCTCTGGGCCACTCCAGGCCTGTAACGGGACTGCTTTACCTTTACCTTGGACAAAAGTATCCTTACAATTTCTACCAAAACACTCTTAACAATATTTAAAGTTAAAGGAATTCCTGTACAGGCCCTGATGTTTCCAGAAGGTCGAGGCTCCCAGATTTCAAAACAATCGGCACATGAAGCTGGTCAGGTAGTCAGCCCTTCGCACCGGCCGCCTTTCCCCCAAAAAATATTCCTGGTACTCATTTCTGTTGGAGATTGAGTCGACCCCAGGGCCATAGTGCAGTCGGAAGGAATATGTCGATGAAAATTTCCAATGATACCATCGGGAATCGAACCCGCGACCTTCCGGCTTGTAGCACAGGGCCCCCCCCAACTAACTGCACCACCTTTTACAATATTGTTCCACAACATGTTTATATTATATACAGGATATTTAATTAATTGCAGATTGTTAAAACAGAGAAACTCAATAAGACCCGAAGTTTTTATTTTGCTCCCTCCTCCCTCCCCTCTCCCCTCTCAGAAGCTCATCTACAGTATATCTTCAGAATGTCTCCCTTCCTCTAATTTAACCCCACAAAGCATGATCATTATTGCACGCGCATCTTCTCAGATTCCACCCATGTAGAGCTCAGGGGACTCAAATTCCTGATACGAACTGAATTAAAAATTCTTGTTGCAACTTTCAAAGAAATGATAAAACGTACCGATATGCCGAAAGTACTCAGTGATAGACTGGCTCGTTTTCTTCGTAATCGGAAGGTAAAGAATTGAGCTTTCAGGCAGGAAACTGATAATGAACCTAGGTTTTATAAATTATTTTGGTCTCTCCAGTGTGTTGTCGTTACATTCTTACCAATCACACAAATAGGCCGCGACTGAATCCTTTAGTTTCCTCTCCAGTTAAATATTTACTAGTCATCCCATCTGCAAAAGGGATAGCTCAGTCAGTATTGTGAAAAGATTACGAGGTGGACTACCAAGGAATCGTGGTTCAACCGCTAACCGAGATAAGACGTTTCTTTATACAAGGCGCCCACAAGCATTCTCGATCCTGTCCTGCCTCCTACATATTGGGTATTGAGAACGTTTTCTCCGAGACTAAGAGGCCGGGACATGAAGCTGATCTGTCACCTTAATTATTCTGAAATTAAGGCTAAATGAATTATACCTTCACTCACCTTTTGCCTTCATGGCACGTGCAAGGAAAAGTTTTCCTTTTACATTGACATAGTCATCCTACATATTTGAGGTTTTATAACACTTTTCCATGTTACAGCTTTGCTAAATAATTCATATATATATATATATACTTATAATTATGCCAGTCCCAGTAGCCGCGCGGTGTAAGGCGTAGGTCTGCGGCCGCTCGCCTGCTGAGATTGTGGGCTCGAATTCCACCGGGACATGGATGGGTGTCTGTTGTGAGCATGTGTGTTGTCAGGTAGAGGTCTCTGCGACGAGCCGATCACTCATCCAGAGGAGTCCTACCGACTGTGGTGTGTCGCTGTGTGTGATCTAGAAACCTCAAGAATGAGGAGGCCCTGGTCCGCTGGGAGCTCTTGCGCTGAAAACAAACAAACTTATATATATATATATATATACTGTAGCCTACTTAGTTATTACCTGCTATATGATATTTTGTATTTGTTTATTAGTTCGAAAGCTACAAGCATAAAACTTTTATTATTTGAAAAACAGGTGATGAAATTTAAAGTCTAACTCTTAATTAGAAACTGGTTGTCCGACAGCTTAATTTATGTTCAATATTGCATGATGAACAGCTTATTCTGCGCCACATAACAGACTGGAGGAAAACTCTACATTCTTAATTGGAAACTAGGCAGAAATTAGTGGTCAATTTGAAATTGTGATTGCACGGAATCGAAGGAAATTAAAATATATGTAGAAAGGTTGTTTAGGCGAGCTCAGAGCCGATTTGGACTTGATACAATTACTGTAACTAAAGATTTTACCAGTTGTCAGAAAATATGAACCGAAATTTGATGAGAGAGACGAGTTAGCAATATCCAGGCACGTATAAAATCATACAGTAGTGACTGACACAAGAATTTAAAGTTTCGTTGCAAGTTATTGCACGTGATTCTATATTCGTAATTCATGCTTTCCGATTACGTAGAGCATTTACATGTGTTAGGGCTTTGGCGACTGAATTACGTGGCGAATATTGGACTTCAAAAGCATGCAAAATGTACTGTTGCTGAGATAGTCACAATGAATATCGCAGTTTTCATACCCTACAACCGTTGCTTTTGTCAACTGGTAACAGAATTATATATGGAGATACCTTCTGTTGTTATAGAGCTAAAACTTAGCTGAACTGCAAGAGGATCTAGGAGACGGTGCTAGAAATAGACTGCGGGATAGACTGGAAGAACGGACTTTTGATTCAAGGTGTGGACAAGTGTCATTTCGCCAGATTGTATGCTCTCATAACGGTGTTGATGGGAATAAAGTTTTTTTTCTGAAAACTTACGCCGTGTTGACTGGTAAACAGAACTGACATCTCGGATGACATTAATGCCTCCATCTTCAGGGTGAAGCAGTCAAAGAGATCCTGAGTTAATTTAGCCTGAAATGCAAGTCTCCACAGATCTTTAAGATTTCTTTCCATGCTCCGAAGTGTCCAGACTATAACTGGCGCCATCCAGCCTCCTATTTACTGGGTCCTGGACGCTCATTTTTTTAAGTGGTGGGGGATTCAATTTATTCACGCGTCTGTACCTAGTACCGAGAATAGGCGTGGGTGGAGCCATCCCTACACTCCCCCCACTTATTCCTTAAAGATATTGTGCTTAAACACAAACAGAGAAAGCTTCCCTTCTGCTGCACCACTCACGGCTACACACGAATGTACAACCGAAAGACAAATCTTGGCGTCTTCCGAGAAAGGAAACCACTTCATTTATCAATCTCTGACATATTGAAAGCTAATGTTTTTTATTGTTTATAAGAAATTATCACATGAAGTAAATTCAATTTTTAATGTTGTTAATGACTGAGGTTTCCAAACTTTCCATGCCGGTACGGTCTCCGAAAATTCAGTACCGTTTCACGAATGCCCGCTAGTGGGCCTCAACCTGAGCCACACAAATCCGGTCATGTACGCATAATGCATGTTAAAGAATGATTTTAATATGTGCGCTCGTAAAAGCACACATAGGCCAAGTGATATATTTTCTCCATTTACTGCGATTACAATTTTATGTGCATTTCACTTGGCGTCATCCCTTCTACATGATGTAACACCTTGATTTTCCTTGAATTTTTTATCCATCGACAGCCCTAGTGGGCCTAGGCTTTCTCGTTATTGAAGTTTTGGGGTTACACGCAGACACACCACACTCGGTAGGACTCGTCTGGATGAGTGATCGGCCCGTCGCAGAGATCTATATCTGACAAGACACTACAGGCAAACATGACCCCGGCGGGATTCGAAACCGTAATCCCACCAAACGAGCGGCCGCGTCCCCACACTTTGGACCTCTAGGACACTGGGATCGGCCTTTGACCTTTTTACCCAATAATATTACACGAAAATTAAAAATCATGAAGTTCTTCAGCACGACATTCCGTCTCCCCTGACTTAGTCATCATCAATTAAATGTGTGCTGTTAGTATTAGTGTCAAACATGGGTCTGTGGTTAACATTTTCCAGGACCTTCATACTACGATTACTTCAGGTTAGCTCCATCTGGCCCACGAGGTAAACTCCTTTCCCACCCCTGAATTAGGGTGCGGTTGAGAACGCAGTAAGTGTAGGAAGTTAGGGGTGAGATGGTTGAAGGTTTCGGAATACCCAGCAATTATATTTTAATGTTGGTGTACAGAGGAGACGTTAGAGCTTCCACAAACACGAGTCAAATTACTTCGCCTCCCCGGCTTAGTGCTTCTCTTCGTCGGTAGTTACGGCCACTCGCGTTCTTTTTGATGATTTTTTTAGTCCTCAATAACCCCCTCTTCTCTTTCCCGATGGGTGGAAGAGGAATTAGAATGTAAGTGGGTAAACATCCGCCCGAGCCGCAACCGCTGAGAGCACCCTGTCTAGTACCGCGAGGTGCACTGAGAGTGTAGACAAGTCTCTACTCGAGTGCCGACGTTCCGACCATCACGGCGCCACGGAAGGCATCCAGGAGAAGCTGACTGCTTAATGAGCACGTTTTAAATTCGTTCGGCATGCCGCGAATTGTATCATCTAATTCATCCGGATAAGCGTTCTTAGTATTGAGCTGGCTGAAATAAAAGCAGGCAGTAATTATTTCTTGGATTATTTTAAAACGCTTTTCGACAACACGGTTTATGTCACTGAATGGCAGGGAATGATGGGGTTTAAGGAAAAAAGAAAAAAAAGTTTAGTTGACGAAAGTACGTACTAGAAATAACAACGAACTACGCAATGGACGATCAGGCTCGAGGCCTAAGATTTGGGCAGCGGCCTTCATTAAAGAAGCAAATTACATAAAAACGACAGGCGAAGAACATACAATATAACACCAAGGCGCCTTCGTGCAACTATTGTTACAGTGGAAAAGCAATAAATATTACATAATCTGAGTGTGTGTGTTGCCTTACGTACCAAGCACACAATGCGCATGCGCCATGTTGTCATCTGTGGTCATTCCTACTGTACAATATTTTTACACATGTTTCATTAACGGCAAGATTTAAAACAAAAAGTTTGGAACAAAATGTGTGTTTTAATTTTCTGTGCAGCATTCGCCTGAAACTTACCTCACTCTAAGAAGAATTGAGCGAGATATGATCAGAACTGCATATTGGTCTTCATGTAAAGTACCTTTGATTCTAGCCACATCTTAATGATACTTGAATTTTCTTAACAAATTTTCGGAAAATTCCAAGATATAAAATTTTATGAAAATTCATCTACCTAGAGCTGAGTTGTTCCATGCGAACAGACAAGCGGACAGACATGACGAAGCAAATAGTCACATTTCGCAATTTTGCGAAGGCGCCCAAAAACGTGTTTTTACGGAAATATGTCTGTGGGCATATTTCCGTATTCCTCAAAGCAGAAAGTAAATCCTACCTAAAAATGTTGGGAGGATACACTTACAGTGTAATTCGGAAGGAAAGTAATATACAAGAACTTAAAGATGTAAAACACCTTGCCTTCTATTTGTGTATAATTTTTCTACACTGTGCATCCTGGCATGGGTGACGGACGAAACAGGGATAAGCCCAACATTCGACAAATACGGATAGGATATTTTAAGAATCCACGCTACAGAAGGAAGGACAAATAATAAAAGAAGGAAAGAAGGCAATGTTGTAAACAAATACAGAAGGAAAGAGAAGTCTTCAAACAAAGGGGCCATTTGGATGACTTAAATGTATATGGGAGAATAATATTAAAACGGATTTTAAAGAAATAAGATGGAAGAATGTGAACTGGTTGACTTGGTTCAAGAGAGGGACACGTGGCGAGTTCTTGTGAATACAACGATGAACCATCGCGATCTATAAAGTGCGTGGAGATTCTTGACTGACTAAGGAAATACTGGCTTCTCACGAAGAAAACTGTTTTATTTATTTCATTAGTTAGTTGATTGGCTGGTTGATTGTTTTCGTTTTTGTTACGTTATTTAGAAAGATAATTGGTAGGAAAGAAAGATATAAAGAAATAAAAGGAGTAGAATCAGGAAAAGAAATGTTATAATGAAAGCAAAAATAAGAGGAGGGAGAATGAAATTAATAAATAATGAAGGATAGGGAAGGAGGAATAAAAATCAGAAGTAAAGAGATAAAAACGGATGTTACATAATAATAATAGAAGGAAATTTAATATTTAATAGTAGTGACAGAGAAAAAGAAAGGAAGTCAAAGAGAAAGAAAACATATAATTCCTATGGCTTGTGCAGACGAATTAGCATTAGCATTAGCATTAGCATTAGTAGTCCTTAAAACTTCTTGTTCTTCAGCATTAAGAAAAAATGATTTTTGCCATTTAACTTATTTATGTGTTTCGTGTGACACGAAGAGAATCTAAAACGACTTCCCCCCGAAATACAATTAACTGATTGCCCTCGAAAGTGGAGACGTGGAGTGTTTTTTGCGAGGTACGACCTTTGCTATGGATTTTTTTTATTACACTCGTCTTGGATTATATGTTAGCTTGAAAGTGTTTCAGCACATTAAATTCTTACCCCATGTCTTGCTTTGCTGTTATGACCTGTCAAGTTTCTTCGAACAACGAGAGATCCGTAAAACGGATTGGATAAAAATTACCTAGAATGTGCAATGTACAAAATAATTTCATCCTCACGCATGTTCTTCATAAACGTGCAATTTTGTCTTCCTTTTCCGTGCCGTAATCATCCTCTCCTATTTATACGTTAATATCTAATGAAACAGTGTTGCTAACGTGAGAAATATAGTAGCAATATAAAGAGGAACCTACTCATTTTTCTAAGTGAATTCCTGTAAAAAATGTTTGAAACTGTTCTCACGTAACAAACCTGAAACCTATACTCTTGAACCCATAGAATGTCATTAAGTGTCACTGTGATTAGTCTGCACATAATGGGCGTAGTCTTAATTAGCTTCAGCAAGGCAGCTCAGATGAAGCCGTTTACTGTTTCTCCACGTCCTGTCACGTCTAACGTAAAGTATACTTAATTACACTCGTTTCATGAAATATTAAGTGTCGAGGAGCGGCATCTTGTCTTTCATATTTCGTTATTCCACCATAAAAAAACGACAGCAAGTGTACAAATATTAATGCAAATTTTTAATAGTTCTATTACTTCTTTACATGTGCTGATACTCGCAAATTCGTTTATATTCCACGTTAACTGATGTTCAACAGAGGAATGACTGATTCAGTGCAACAGATTCCTACGTCTTCTTTGATTTGGTCAAGAAATTGCCCATCCTTGTGGGCACGATGTACAATTACTCCACGAAACTTAAGATCTTCACAGTCATGTTGCTGTAGAATCAAGACTTCTTGGATTCCTCTCAGTGTCGGCTGGTAAGTAGAAGTTACTGATGTTTCGAGGAATCTTAGTGCCTTCATCTTCAGGATCCTGCAGTTTAAAAACGTCTTTTACAAAGTAACTCGGATGGTAAAAGCGCTTCGGTCTTCGATCATGACTGTGTTCAGAAAACATTGCTAAAAAACTGTAACGTAAGCCAGTTCAAACCAATCTAAGCCTTTACCTTCTGTATCTTCAAGATATTTCTTCTTTCAGGTAGTTTTAGGTTTTTTTTCCAGTTGTGATTGTCGATATTCTCGCTACAAATCGAGTCTTTCTTTTTCCTCTTCACTGTAACGATTCTACGCGAAGAGGCAACATTTCGAGCTCCGTAGTATGTAATTCTTTTCTGCTCTTTTTGTATCCCTTTTATGACCATATATTTTCTTCAGAAATTGATATTCATAGGTATTCAGTCTGTTTTCCTTCTATTTGACAGACACAGAAATCATAAACTGAACACTCAGAGCACTTCTCAAAGTTTAAACTTGCATCTCTCTTACGCTGAAAGTTCTGATACGTCTTCAAACCTAGATTTAAAACGGAGACGAAGGAATGTTTGCAGACACATGACAGAACTGTAGGGGAATCCGCTTTTAAATAAGGGATCGTGCAACCAGCCAAACTAATTCCTGCTTCACTTGTTTAGCCTACGTCCTTTATTTTACTAGAATTGTAATTGTATATTCATACCTTTATGTATGCCTCTTAATAATAGCAGAATTTGAAACGGAATTTACAAATAATGCAAATGGGGATCACTCCATTGGGATTTTTGAACCCAGTGGTGGCAATGCAAATTTCAGATATAGAAGCGACACTAACTTCACTACACATGTAGGCCTTAATATTTTATGGCACATTACGCTCAATAATTGAATTAATTATTTTCATATTACATTTTGTTGAATGTAAAATAACGACAGTATGGTGGCTGAAAACATTTTTAGCTTTCTGTTTCATGGCAACAATAAACAAACCACTGGAGAGAGGAAGGCGAAATCTTCTGTGAAAATTTGTCACAAAGAAGCGTACACATATCGTATAATATATTGCAGTCATATACCTCACAAATTTTGGGGTGTTGCTAAAATTTTAGACTGGCTTCGATATATTGAGTTGTGCTAGTTACATTTTAAAATTCAACAACAAATTGGAGCACCAATATGGTATTTGTGCTCCCCAGAAAATGTAGTTTCAATTAATGTAGGCATTGTATATTGTTCAGGGAGGGATTTCTTAAGTTGTGTGACGATACAGAGACGGTCTTGCATCTTGAATGCTTCCACCTCATCATATCCCTACGCCCACTGCTACCCGCATTTTTGTACAATTATGGACAAAATATTGTGTTTATTATATTTAAAAACGCACAATTTTTTATCACAATATTTTATCTTTATGTAGTGTTCATTCCTATATGTTTTGACACATCTGTTTCATCTTCAGGAAATTTCAGAAGTTGCAATTTGCTTAGATATTAAAATGATTAAAAATTAATTTAAAAAATTCCAATTCCAATAAATTATTAGATAATTATTAGATTAAAATTAGTTTGTCGTCGCTGAGTGATAATATATTGTGTACGAATTTACAATATTTTGTGAAAGCAGTGTCTTTATTTGGCTGCATATACAATCCGCAATAAATATGGAAATTATTGTATGGATATATGGGTTCTATATCGTGATCATATGTAATGAATTTACGTAACGATGGACTTACCCCTTGTTACTGTTGCTGGTGTGCTGGTCTGGCGTGTACTGAGTCAGGGTGGGTATAGGGCTATGTGACGTGTCATCTTGTTATGATGGCCAAGGAGTATAGTGGGCTGGGCTCATGAACCTTCAGTTCATCGATCAGTAAGTTTTGTTGTTGAGGAGCTGGTACGTAAAATGATTCCCTACAGTTCATTTTCTTTCCCTTGTTGCATGGTTTTAATAATTGTATGGTTGGTTCTCGATTTCCGTATCCATGTTTATTGTTTAGAATTAGCAATGCGTATGCTAAGATTAGGTTATTTGTTTTGATATATCTTGTGTGTTCACGGTGATTTAAAATGAACAAAATATTACTTTGTGTGACCTGAATCTTAATTGCGGATGAACGTGCTACGCAACTTACATGCTCATAATTATTTGTGACAAACGTCACTTCAGGAACAGAATTATCAAATTATAACAATTTTAACAATTGTCCTGCTGTGTTTTAGAAGTTATAGCATAAAAGACTTTTATCAAGTAGGAAATATAACCATAAATATTTGATCCTATAACAATTAGTAATAATTTAGACAACTGATTTCACAGATTTCTCCTGAAGACCAAAGTCATTGAGTTAATCAAGAAACTAACGTGTATCGTGGAAGGTTGAGATAATTTTCTCAAATACAGAAGCCCGTCACTGAGCTATATTACGAGTCACATGAATCCAGGGCACAAATTCACAATCCTTTTCTCTAAGCTTCACATTAATATTATCAACTTATGTATATCTGGGCTCCATAATTAAGAAGGTGTTTAAACATGAAGTAACATGTTGTTGTGGGAAATGTATTCCGATAATAAATAATTTAATTTACGTTGAAAAGTCGAATGAGATTTTAGTACTTCGTGCATCTGAAATGACAGAGAGAGGCTGTGGCATGGTCCTGGCTGTTAGTTGCCGGCCTTTCCCTGCGGTGGCAAGGGTTCAATTCCAGGCTAGTCCATGTGCAATTCGTGACAAAATATCAACGGGAACAGTGTTTCTCCCAGTACTTTTGTCTCTCCCGTTATTGTCTACCTACCAACCCTTCCTTTTCATCCATTTATCATCGATGTCATATCATTGCAGCACTTGAGAAGGCAGTTAAAACAAGCTATAAAAATAAACAAAAGAAAATATGAAGAAGACTGGCGTTTGTGTAAGATTTTGGAATTAGTCGGTGGTAATTAGTTTACAGGTACTATCAAAGCATTCGAATTAATGGTTTTAGGAGAGGATATGCAAGTTCTAGGTGGGGATATTACATTATTTGGCCAGGAATGCGAATTCGTTCCCACCTGAATACAAATACTGAAAATTACTACCAACTTTCTTGGTGGCAATATATTTGACTCAGCAGTGAAGGCTCAACGCACGCATTGAGACAAAGACTGTACCTACTGTACACGTCTATTTGGCTCAGTCATAAATCTGAGGCACAGCCAGTATTTCCTGCATTCTACTAATATACTTCTTATTTTGAAGGGTTCGTATTTGAATTTCTGCCCTGAAGGGGCCTTACTGGATTCAGAATTTGGATCGTTCTGCTCAGGGGAACATAAAGATCATCTCACGGGTTAATATTTTTCAATTCTCTAAGTCTTATTCAAAATTACACTTGAACCTTTTTTTCGTTCACAATAACTTGTATTTACCGCTATATAAAGTACACAGTCCATTTACTCAATTATTACAACAACCACTGGACATATATAACATTTATAAAATTTACACATTAAAACATTAAAAACGCTCCGACATGTTTCGGTCCTAAGACCATAATCAGGGAGCTATATGTTCCTTGCTAAAGTCACACTAGAAATAGTCACAGATTAATT
>Ga0131853_10002196_pt1 | contig 35043 bp, 32 predicted proteins | sample TergutLab28metaG_FD_92764 | JGI IMG/M metagenome (GOLD analysis project Ga0131853, IMG submission 92764) | Labiotermes labralis P1 segment gut microbial communities from Petit-Saut dam, French Guiana - Lab288 P1 (version 2) (version 2) | ecosystem: Host-associated > Arthropoda: Insects >... | reverse complement strand
TGGTCTTGAGCTGCAACTATTGTACTTTCTGTTTCTCCCTTGATGTCACCAGATTTTAGCCAGCGATATGACTGTTCAATGTCCACCAGCTTTTCGTCTAAGTTACGTGGCAATTGTCCATGCTTATTATTATTATTATTATTAGAGCCACTGGAATAAGAGGTTTAAGAAAAAATTTTGAAGCCATACTATGAAATCTTCAACAGGGTCACTACAAAAGACAGCTATGCTACGAACATCACACAAATTGTGGAAAGTATGCGGTTTGGAACTTGAAGCCTGAGCAGTGGGGATCACCATTGGTTCAAGAGAAGTACCAGGCAGAAAGACTGTGACAAGAGACAATATTATTATTATTATTATTATTATTTAAAAACAAACCTTACCCTAATATCAATTGTAAAATTCAACTCAGTGAACTTTCAATTAAAAAAAAATACCTGAACATAAATTACAAATTTCATATTGTGACCATTTGGGTTATGACACTGCTGTGATCTGGTATGTGGGTACCAACATCTTGCACGAACGTCGCCCCCTTCTTAAGGTTCAAACCTGTCCCACATTACAACATGCATGACACCCCAGAAAATCATAGTAAAAATCTTCACCAACATAAAAGTCTCATATCTTGCACATGAATTACAATGAAAATTAGGTGTAGGAAAAAGGGTGACATGAAAAATTATGTATGATAAAAACATAGCACCTACCAGTGCACCCTAATATCACAAATGGAACAAAGTCACACTACAGACATACACTAATCATTCACTAGCAATTACAGCTAAATTAAGCAGAGAAACTGTTCATCATACTAGATGAACTACAGCAAATGTAAATCAGCTCCATATACCTTCTCACCTCTATAAATCATTTTTACACTATAAAATTGACACTAAGGGGAATTAAAACCAGGGTCATCCTGTCACTTTAAGCCAACAGTCAGATTTTTCAAACCTCCTTCAAGCAGTTTCATGTGATATGCTATGTAGTATGTGTGTGATGTTTTCCTAGAAGTTCTGTAGATGACTTAGTACAGAATCATAAAAAAGTATGTATACTTCAGAAAGACCCACAGCTAAGTACCTCATAGGGAGAAACCTAGAGTGTGCCAAGGAGGGGGGATTTCAGTGGGGAAACGAGGATCTCTGGGAAAGTCTAGCACATTAATGTTGTGCATCTCTGAAAAATACAAGAATTCTCAATAGCTGTACAAAACTGTTAAAAAGAAAGCTGTAGAAAACTTTAAATTCACAAAGGGGTCATTTCCAGTGTGTTATTTACAATGCTTTGGTCAAGTTTTGCAGAAAAGCTGCAACAGATAAAACCCAAACAGTTTTAAATGACAGAAGCATGTATGAGGCCTGATGAAGAATACAACACCATGGAAGTTTAAGAGATTTATTCTTAATGTACTTGTATGATCTTTTCTAATAGTTACCAGCATTATTGATGGAATTTCATATTTTCACCAGGCACATTTGGCTATAAAAAGACTGGAAATTTTTCTCTGAAAACAGGATTGACAAGCCTAGCTTACAGGATGTTCAGGTCTTAGATATGGCTGACATCATATATGTAATGAAGTGCCAACTGCCACACCAGCACTGAACAGTTTCATATTAACTTACAAACATCAAGTAAGAAATGGGTGATGAAAAGGGTTAACCTGAACTTACCCAGATGTATCAAAGTCATGTACTATGAAAAGTAATCTTAGGATGCTCATCTAATCTTACATACTGAGAACAAGAAGTAAGAAAATCAATAATATACTGACTTCAAGCAGGTAAAAAGAAGTCATTTCAGATCATTTTTTAAAGAATTTATTACCAAAAATAGTCTGTGGCATCTACAAGGATATAAAGACCCCGATCTCAGTTCACCCATTGAATGTAAACATGGAACTTCACAAATTACCCTCTCACTCCAAATGGGCGTTCACTTCTAATGCCTACTGTATCAGCTCCAACGTTCATCTGAATGCTTGGTACACCATTTGTGAAATCTGACTCAACAGTGTCATTTTGGTTAGCAAGAGAAAGCACTCAACAATTGCCATATGTAGCGGTGTAATGTGCTAAACAAATTTACCTCAGATAATTTGTGTTACCATACAGATTACAATCAGACATCAGGCTACATACTTGTTGTTATATACCAGGATTAAATGGTTTCTATTTCATCCACTGGCATTACCTCAGCTGCTCATTGTCGTCTTCCTGTAGTCCAGTAAGACACGCCAACAGATCCAGTGCCCTGCTCTTGTAATGAAGCTGTAAATCATGTGACATGAGTTGTGTTATAACCCACTTGTGAATGGCCTCATATTTAACAAGCCCTCCAATTGGCTGTGGCATTATTCTTGCCAAATTAACCACAAGACCCAGTAGCTGATATATTTTCTCTCCATTACCTTCAACCAAACTGCACAGTCTATTCCAGTGTTTCTCTATGCTTGTCTGCAAATCACACACCACACCTCTGAAAAAATAAAAAAAAATCACTGTACAAAACCAGGATTTCTTCTTTACTTACATAATGATACAATCCTCAGAATTTTAACATGATGCGTGATCTCTTGGGTATACCTTCAAAACAACCGGTCAATCTTGCCTGTCTTCATACAATGATAATAGTTAGCAATGCTGAAGTGACTAATCCTTGACACCATTTACCCACCTACACTAGCCTGTAATAATTTTTGGGTTCTAGTAAATGGTACCATTCAAGAGCGAAGTCGTTTGTTCCCAGCCAGTAGCAGCACTTGTGGTAATGATCATAATAGTGTCACGCTTGACCTACAGCCGAATAACAGGTCACAACCGCACAGTAAAGGTAGAGGAGCCCCTGTAAAGGGCCATTACAGGCGCATAGATTTCCAGGAGGTTGAGGCTCCCAGATTTCTAGACAGGTGGTACATGAAGGTGGTAAGGTTTTCAGCCATACACACTGGCAGCCTTTATGCCCCAGAAATATTAATTTCTGTTGAAGGCTAAGTGTGGCCGGAAGAATTATGTCAATGTAAAATTCCGATGACACCATCGTGAATTGAACCCACAATCTACCGTTTTGTAGTGCAGCGCCCCAACCAACTGCACCACCAGATGCCCCCAGAACCACAGAGTAGGGTTCTGTTTTTGAAAATTTTTTACTTCCTTAGATACAAGGCTGGCAAGCACAAAACCTGTGATGTATCCAGTCTCATCCTGCAACTGAAACTGCTCATTAAAGAGGCTCTCACATTATTCCAAAACCAGCACATTATCCCTTCCTTCATAATACTGCAATACAGCTAGAAGTCAAATTACATTTACCATGATCACATGTAAGTAATTTAATTTTACTTTTACTCTCTATGAAAACTAGGTTTTTTTTTTATCATGTAGGTATGCTTATCACCACCTCTGTACCAAATTTCACATGCCTAGCCCCAATGCTTCAGTAGTCATTACCATTATGCTAAAAGCTAACAATAAGTTGTGCATAGCTGCCACCCTGTTACTTCACATTTAACAAAAATTTACCTTAACAGAAGTTGCATATATTTCCAAGTTCTATTGTCACACATTACATAGGATACCACAGCAAGGAGCACTAGTGTTGCCCCCACATCACAAACTCATTTGTCTGCCATGTTATTACTGACTGTATGAAATTAAAACTTACAGTGTTTGGGTGTCCTCCATTGGTTATACCATTCATACTAAGGTTCATGGGATCTACCCAGTCATTTAAAAGTTGAAATTGGCACCAAACATACAAGAAATCTCAAACACCTACCTACTTCCCTTTTTAGGGAGGAATGTATGCTAAAATCAGACCACCGTATAAAGCCATTCCTTATCATTAGGCCCAGAAATGGCTTTATCTAACGGCCTCACAGAGTAGATATCGTCCTTCTATGCCAGGATAAACACATAACTAGTGTCACAGATATTTTAGGTATATATCAGTATATAGACAATGGATATTTAGTGAAAATTCTTGTAATATAATTGATACCATACCTCTTTCACTGACATTTAGAACTACTCTATCATGTCTTTAACATACTGTAACTTAAATTCTTAGTACCTAGCATATGCCAATAAAAACCTTCAGCAACATCTTGAATGAGGATGAAAGCTGATGGATTAGACAACACTTAATCTTTAAGCATGATTGCTCTGTCCTGCACAGTAGTCAAAGACAGCAAGAATTCATAGGCAATTTACACAAAGTGAAATACCAACATAAGAGGCCCTCACTCTTGTGTCTGACAGATTAGGAAACATTCCCACGATTCCAGCTCAATATCTTTCATTTAAGATCAGTACATGGCTCAACCACTTACTAGGTCAGCTTTAAGTAGTGGATAGCCCATATCCCAACACACCTAGTGCTACAGTAAACTCACCCTTCTCCATATTTGCTCCTATTTTTGGCACAATACTGTAACAGTTCTGTCACTATCCTTATAACGAACTGCACATTATTTTCAATGATATCTCTTACAAGACAATCCACAGACTGTTCAGAACAATCCAACATGTGTTCCAGGATGGCAGATCGAAATGTGACAAAGAAATGTTCTCCATGTCCCACTGATGAACGAGTACTAGGGTTCTGGATGCTAGACTGATCCTTTAAACAGCACACTACAGTAGTGACCTGTACATTGATAAACAAAATACACATCACAAAATGCATGTTATTTTAACTGCCTTAGAAAAAATATTACAAAAGCAAACACTACTTCATTATTGATCAAAAATACATACAACATTAATTCATGCTTACAAATGCACAGTTACCAAGCATGTTGGCATAGTGAAACACAAAGACTTGTCTATAGCAGGTGCCCAGTTCAAGTCTTAACCAGGACACCAGCTAACCTGACTTTTTTTTTTATGTCAGGGTAGTACCACAGTTAGACCAAGACAACTTCATTCCTAATCATGTCCAGTTCATCTTTCATCACTCACCTACAACTAACACTATATAGTCTTCGATAATGAAAATATACTGAAATAAACCACAGAAGAAACTGCAAGCAAAATTAAATTCACTACACTGCAGATGAAGTTGTTAAGATTTGAATATCTATTGTTTGTAAATGCCTGCCCCAAATCTATACAGATACAGAATTTCTGAAAGCCTCTTTGCCCTTCCATAAACAAAACACTGCAACTAAACACCTGACACTGTGACAGATACCAAGCTCTAAGAACATTACAAGATCCTGATCATGGAGTTCACATTATATTTTATCCTTGTTTCATTTTACAACTCATTTTTGCAAAGTTATTATCTTTTGCTTCTTTTGAAGGACTATTTTTCAAGAGCATTACAATAAAAAATCATTTCCTTCTTATCTGATGCAATTATATTATTGCCTCTTCACACTGTGCACAAAGAAGTATCTCTGAATCACCCTGTAGAAAAAATAACACTAACTCTGAAGTCACACATATGCTACACACAAAAACATTACAATATCAAATATGCAAGTAGTTTAAAATTTGAGCACATTCTTGACTTGTTTGTCAATCTTTGTTAAAGTAAAACTCAAACTGGGCAGAAAAAACAACTGCGGTCTTCATACTGCAGACATAAAACAACTCCACTCTGAATTCTGACAGTGAATTATCAAAGATACCAACAACATTGTATAAATCACATTCAGTTTTGGTTACTCAGCCATCTCCACTGAATTCTTTGCACCATGTAAAAGTCTGCTCTCGACGCACCATTACCGTAGATTACTTTAAATATACATCTCTTGTGACTTGAACAGGACTGCCCAACAATAAGAAAATATTTAAGATTAATTATTTGCTCCTAGGCGTGTATATTAATCAGACAGCGTTGTGAATAAATACAGAAAACAGTGCATAATGTACTAAGAGCACACCCTCCCAACTACAGTGACAAAATTATAAAAATTTGGATGTTACAGAACTTGGTGTTTACGCATCCATAGCAGCACTGCATTTAATGCAGATCAGTACCTGCTGCAAGATCACTACATACTCTCTATCCATCAGCTGTGAAAACAAGGTGTCCTACAGAAGAGTTACACACCTCCCCTACAGTTAGCTAAGAATGGTACATCATCAGATTCCCTTATTTATTTTACTCGAAATATATATGAAGAAATGTGGCTCTATCATCAGAATACAGAAACAATTTACAACTCACATAAAATTCTGAATTGCGACCCCAATGTACCTCTTTATTAAGTATGAAGGCAAACTTGAGAAGAGATTCTGCATAAGAGACAGCTGCTGGCTGCAAAAAGACAGCCTTCTTCATGTCACCTTGACCTTCAGCCAATACTACAAACAAATCCTTAACAATCCAGTTACCATCAAGTCCACTCTGGTCTAGCGGCTCCTGAAGTCATAGAAAAGGAAATACAGGCCAGTAAAATTTCCATGAAAAATTTAAATTGGTGTATATATTTTCTTTTCAACTTTCACCTCAAAACCTCTGTTTCTGTCTGTATCTATATATGTGTATTCATAACAATTAAATGATTTTCTTAGTGCAGTGGTCAAGACCAAACCATGGGTTTCAGCCATGTCAAAACCTTGTAGGCAAGAGAAAACAAATGCATACATTATGTAAATAAAAAATACTGAATTGAGAATGGGAAACTTAATACTATATCAGTGTTTATACTTTGGACAGTACATGCTCCTTTATCTAACCCACCCTCCAATCTCCTCACCCTGTATTTCTAATAGACACTGAACACATGGCTTCATCCCAGTCACTATTAGTGAATCACAGGAGAAACCATACATCATATTTGAGTAAATTCAGTACACCACCACAATTCGCACAGCATAATCGCAGAGAAAACCAAAAAAATAGTCAAAATGTCCTGTCCCATGTGAAAATAAAAATAGATACCTTAACACCATAAGTTCTACGGCCTCCACTGCTATGGGAGGGGGGAAAAGTATTAAAAGGTAAAATAAACTTAATTCAAATAAATCATATGTCTGACACACTTCTATCATAAAAAAACAACAGAAATTACAAATGCATAGTTTTCCACTATGGCACTAAACATACCTTTACAATTTGACTCAGCATTTGGCATCTGTGCAGAATCTCTAATCCCTGTATAAGCTGCTTTTGTTCAAGCGTCACTGAATTGCTTCTCAAACAGTCTTGTATATTCTTCAACACATCAGTCAGTGAACTGCTTACACTTATCTTCAGTGCCTTATTCAATTCTGCCATTTTAGTTGGCAGTTTTTGTTGTAATATTCCTAAGAGTTCTATTAGATTCTTTGGAAAGCCATCCAAAACTTCTGTGGCACACATATCAAAGCCAAGACGGTCTGGACGGAGCAAACATTCTACAATCAGCTGCCAGAGCTGCTCATTCAGCAAAGAATCGGGCAGACAAAATGGTTCACTTTTCAGAACAGCTGATATCATGTCAAACACTTTGACAGTGACAGAGAACTTAATTCTGTTAAAATTCTCTGCTTCCCATGGAGTAGTTGCAAGGGTGTTACCTTCATCAGTATTCGACAAAGAGCGAGTCACAGAATCTGCATCAAGGTGACTCACATTTTGTATGAAATATATTACAGCTTCAAATATCCTGCATAATAAGAATGATATATCAATAAATATATTTTCTGAAAAAGGAATTATTAACAGTCATCTGCTACAGTATATGGCATGATGTATGGATCTTCCTGGCTGTGAAAAATGACGCAAAGTTTGTCTTGGTGCTTAAAGGCAAGCCACATGTAAATCTCTGTTGAACACTTTACAATCCACTAATTAATAAAAAGTCAAATATATATGACTATATTTATCATAAACTCTGTACAAGTTTCAGACCTCAACCTTCCATATGCAGTACCTGTAAAATACAAATTCCTTTATGTATTCTTGTGAGCCAGGCCTGAAGTAGGCTTAGTGTGATCAAGCCAAAATATGCTGTGTGTCTAATTCTGTATATTGGTAACACAGGAAACACAATGTGTCAAAATGAGATTTTTTCCTTTAGCAATATGTCCCGAAATGAGATATTCTAAATGGGAAGGAAACTTCAGTTTCTAAAGAAAGGCTATGCTCCATGAAGTTAGAAAGTGCAGGCTATAATTTATGAACCTGTGCTACCTGTAAAGAAGATAAACCATTAATATGTCAACAGCTCTTTTCCCTGACATATACAAAAAAAAAAAAAAATATTTGCAGTTTGTTTAATGAAGCTATCCAAATGTCGGCACTACATAGCCCCGAATAAATGGATAATAATGTATTGAAAAAAGGTAGAAGGGAGCATATTGTGGCCAAAGTTAAGGTACACTACCAGAATTTGCCCAGAGGGACTGAGGAAAACCACATAAATGTCAGTCAGCATAGTTGATGTCCTAGCACAGATTCAAATTTGGCATTTCCCAGACAAAAGCCAGAAGCATTACTGCTTAAACTAGCTTAGCTGGTGACATAGCAAAGCAGAACACAAACTGTGAACTTGAAAGAAAATGAGCAATGTCAACAACCTTAACTATACGAATGGTAAGGAACACCAATTATGTACTACCCATTACTTTCATTACACCATATTATTTAAATAATGAAGTGCAGAGGCAGACACATTCATTACATGCATCTGTATACCTGTGTGCTGCCTCCTATGTACTGACTATGAATGTACACATAGACATGGCTCAGTAATGTACAAGCCATTCCCTTTAAAATGTATTGTAGTACCAGCGAATTGAATAATTACATAAAATCACAGGTTTCATGTGCAAAAAATACTATTGTACACAACCTAGTAGTACTCAAATTACTGTTCAGAAATAAAATAAAAACTGAAATTTGGTCCTGTCACGGAGATTATAACAAAAACTTAAAATCTAATGTATCCTGGTTTGAACACTGGACGTCTCAGCATTGCCTGTTCTTATAACAGTGCTCCTCACAATAGCCCTAGAGGGGCCACTTTGTCCACCATAAATGCCGCATGGGGTGGTCTGGGATTGAATCCAGGCCAGCCAATTTGGAATTTGCAGTGGACCAAGTGGCACTGGTACAGGTTTTTCTTTGGTTGTCCATTCTCAGTATCATTCCATCTGTGTTCCACGCTCATTCACTTATCTATCGCCTATTCTAAATAGCCTCAGCAGTTGCTGAATAACAAACATGACAGAAATGCTGTAAACAGAAAAATGTTTTTTTTTTAATGGCTGGCACTGCGTGGACTAAGGTACCAACATGGTTCCACCCTAAATCTAAACAACTCTGTATTCCTGTGCTGCCTCATGATGCTACCAACTGATAGCAACTTGCCCCACAATGCAATGCTTTATAATAATAAGTGTGTTCTAAGACTATTCATAAGAATAATCAGTTTTTCAGAACGGCTTTTACAACTGCACCAAAAATTCATAAAAAGTCACATTGTCTGTAGCTAAATATACTTATGTTCATAGCTGAAAACTCAAACCATTCCCCAAGTCAGTGTTACAATCTCCAAAAATTATGGATTACTTAAGCCCTTTAGGAATAACCTGCTGGGTACTGTTACATCCACTGTGAAATGCAAACTAATAAGTTTAGTGATCTTATCATCTGTCCATCTAATCATTGTCTTAGCTGTGTTTTGCATTATGTGCTCTAAATATGTAGCTAGAATACAGACTCAGAAAAAAGAAGTGGGCTCATATATAATATGTGCAGTTACATGATATCTGTGGGATGTAAGTGGACTCACAGGGATCTCATACATCAAGGCACTCGGACCACAAATCTACTACTGGTTATAATTTCTACATGATACATCATTCAGCAAAGGCTAATATACTGCTACAGTCAAACATTCTTAGGGTTCAGTAAATCAAAATATAACTGATCACTCTATTTTAAGGCAACTGGCTAAGTCCTGTAATTCTAACAGCACCCATACAAATACAATTAATACTTTTTGTTTCTTTCATTACTTATATAATACATTTTAGGTTTCCATACCCCCCACATACAGGAGAGAATGCATTTCTCTTTACATTAGATGAGTATATGATCTCTTCCTCAAGTTTACATTTCTCTGCATTTTATGTTTACTGTTTCCTTGGAAAACATGAAACTAGAAGTTAAGTGTAACATTCTCCACTTTGATTAATGAGACATTCAGGTGCAATTCATTGTACTGTACCTTGCTTCACTCATGTTGCTGAGATCAGTCCCCAGAAGCACAGAGGGTTTAACTTGACCCTTATCATTAAATAGCCACACATAACACTCAAGGCTGGTAAGAAGCATACGTAGCCAGCGTACCACATGGACAAGAGATACTTCATTTCTAAAATGCTTCAAAGTAGGAGTGTATGCTATGCCTCCACTTTCTTTACTGCCTTCACAAATTTTGACCAAAGATGTCCAAGAATGTGTGCCAGCATACCACCTCACAAACTGGCTTCCAGTCTTGCAGTCTACACAGAAAAGCATACGTTAACACATTAATTATATTTAAATTTTATACAGGTTATTAATTACAACTATAACATTAAAATTGATTTATGCCCTTTCATATTTCCATTCTTAACTTAGTCACTAGTATATGTAACACATATTTGAAACTCCTCTTCAAGAAAATATTTTGATACAGCTTTGATATCCACGTATGTCTTTCCTTTAACATTTCAACATCATTTGTTGTTGCCAAATATGGAAGGAGGAGCATACTCAGTCTTTCATAAGCAATGTACTGCTAATTCATCAGCTGCATAGTTCAGTTAATCAGTTCATCATACTCAGTCAATAAATTCATATTTTTGCCAATAAACTGTTTTTTGTTTACAAATGAACAGAAATAAAAAATGTCATGCCAGCTTATCTCCAAATGCACAGTTAAATTACACTTCATATATTACACACATTTTTTATACTGATGTGTAGTTATCTTTTCATTTGCTGTGACCCTAAACTTGTTACATGAAACCTTATCTTCAAATTGCAAATCTGTCAGTGTTTGTACTCTACCAGCATATGTGAAGAACCTGTACTTTCTAGCAGAAAATGCTTGGTTTTTTTGGTCAGTTATTGTTCCACACATAAAAATCAGACTGCAATTGGAAAACAAAAAATATTCAGTTACAGAGACAGCAGTTTTAAAGTCACACTGTCATGTCCTGTTGCATAACTGTCTCGCAGAGACTGCTGAATTGCAGTTTTTTACACACAACTTTCATTTTAAAGTAAGGCCTACCTCCTGTTTTTTAATAACAGTAAAATTAAATAAGAATTCTCTTACGCTGGAGAAAATACAAAACCCAAACACCTTCAAGTATTTAACTACATACAAATATAGACCCTTATCTGCTTTAAGTGACAACTCAACCCTCAGCCTGAACCATTTACTGCATCGTAACGACCACAAATATACAAGAAACTTTTTCATGGATGAGCAAAAGACCCAGCCTACCACTACTAATATTCATTCACAGTTTACCTGGCAGTAGTTGTGCCAGTTCATATACCAATTCCATGCACTTATGTCTGCATTGTGCTTGAACAGTGCCACATTTCACCAGCAACCATGACACAGCATCTTTCAGCAGAATTCCTTCAAACTCTGTTGGCTTCCTGCGTCTGTTGCATTCCTACCAGAACAACATGTAAGTCACAATTTCTAACAAAGAGCAACTTGCTGGCAAAAGAGCCAACTTTCAATAGTTGTTAAAAAGTAGCAGAGGTCTACCAGGTCTACTCTTGATATAATAATCTGTACATGTAATCTTTCAACACATCAGAAGTTAATTAAAGAGACCATCAAAATAAATACAACACATGTGTTATGTTCTAAACTGAAATCTACAACTAACAACAGAATTCAGAATATCATTTAAACTCAAACAGTAGAGAGCATTTTGACAGCACATTTAGCAGTATTTTTAAAAGTAAATTGTTTTGACATTTACTTTATTAAACAGAGAGGCTTTTTCTTTCAGTACTCTTCCAATATGATTTAATGCTGTCACTACTTGCTCTTGACTCCCGAGGACTGAGCCTGTTTCTTCTGAAAGTGACAAATTTATAACCATGTGGTACAGCAGCTCTAGCCAGAATTCACTGACAAATGATTCCTCCTCTCGTAATACTGTGTAAACACTATTCAAAACCAGCGCCGCACCTGTAAGATGAGAGCAAATATCCAAGTATAAATATGAAAGCACTTCCCAATATGCTGACATCAAGCAGAAACACCAGAGTTTTGGCAGTTTCTGTCATTCAAAAACAGAACATATCACGACTGGTTTAAACATACGATATATAAGTGTTTCTGTGTACAGAAATGACATTTGAGACATTCTATTAATTTAAAACAAATATAAAACCAATCACCTAGGAAATTTATCATTCGCAATGCAACAGTTTGAAAAATTTTCACTTCGAAAAGGTGGATGTGCCAGCTACTGCCAAATGAATGCATCTTTAATCAAAAGAAAATAGCATACTATAAATAAATAAAGAAATGTTTTGCATGCCTACCTTTATGAAAAGTGAGAACTTCTTAATTCAATTCTACAGCAGTTCCATTTGTAAAAAAGTGTGCACCAGCTTCACTGCAGTTTCAATTATGTTAATTACACATCTCTTTCCACACAATCTATCTATAAAAAGTGACAATTTATGATCCTCAGGATCATCATGAGAAACACACTAATCAATTCTCTATCACTTTTCAGATCTTTTAATGCACTTCCCATTCTTGACTGTTATGTCACATGCACATAATTACAGAGACAGACACATCATCACCTTCACATACGCCTCTTTACCTTTTTTTCCAGGGGACTGCAGTAGCACAGTAGTTAAGGTGCTGTGCTACAAATGGGAAGGTCACTGGTTCGATCCCAGCTGGTGTCATTGGAATTTTTCATTGACATAATCCTTCTGATCGCACTATGGCCCTGGGGTCGAGTCAGCCTCTAACAGAAATGAGTACCAGGAGCATTTCCTGGGGGTAAAGGCAGCCGGTGCGTAAGGCTGACAACCTTACTACCATCCTGTGCCGATGTCATGTAGTCTGGGAACCTTAACTTTCTGGAGCCTTCTGGGCCACTCCAGGACTGTAACGGGACTGCTTTACCTTTATTTTTACCTTTTTTTCCCAATACAATGAGAATTCCATTAAAGAGAAGAACTCACCTAAGCGTTTGGAAGGAGATGGATGCAGGCTGAGAGAGAAGATCCGCTTCATTGTGGCTTTAACATTCAGAGGCGACTTTTGCTTGACAGACCATACAACAAATTCATACAGACATCTTGCTGAAAAATCCCTCAGTGCTGTGTCGGTGGGATGAGTTATTCCATCCTGCAGTACAGAATAGTAGGATAACATTTATTTTAAACAGAATAAAATAGTGGCACTCTAAAGGAATTCAGAACATTTAAAAAGTATCTCTAGTCACACTGACTCTACTGGCAGAAGAATTAGATGTTGGATCAGACATTGGTGTGTTCCCACACCAGCACACCTAGGGATTAAAGAGTCCATGGATTATGACACCTTTAAGCCAAGAGGACCACCATCCCCACCTATGGATATGTCTCCCTCACCCTCATTTTGGGACTCTGGTATGTTGTGGTGGCCAATGTCCAGATCCCCAGAATTGATGTAGATTTTCTCATCAGTTTCGGTCTTTACATCAATTGCTAGCACAACCAACTGTGCAAAGAATCATGCTCCCATCTGCACACAGCCATGTCACATATTCATCCATTCCCAGTGTGAAGTTCATTCAGCAGCCCCGCCAGCACAAGGAATGGTTTGGCCCAGTTCTGGTAGTGAACACACTTCCCAGGCTATGTTCATCCACACATACCTCCAAGACTCGTCACATATACTTTTGTACCAATACATTATGCTGTGCCATGGATCCCCCATACAGTGGCCCACACAAAGTTATTGCATGCATGGACCAAACCTCCCAACTCTCCATGCATGGCAGTCCATCACAGTATAGGTAGCTGGGGTAAAATCAGCTTATATGCTGCAGCTGACCATGAGACTGTCACTATCAGGCCTCCACCAGCATGGTGTCAGCATGGACTGCATTGCACATCCGCCAGCTCCTCAGACCATATGCTCTGGTCACTGCATCTGTTTTCAACTCACCATAAGACCTGAACAGCCATCTCTGCATAGGATGATGTGGAAAGTTCCCCCATGTTACATCATAGATGCAATGCCTGCTTATAAACGGTCCCTTTCAGGGCAAACACTGCAGCTACCATCTCGCTAGCTCTCGCTAGTCAATTTCCCCACTGCCATGGCAAACTCCTCTTGTCCACCAATCAGACAGCAGGCAGTCTAGCACCAGCAGCATATAAAAGGCATGGTATTTGCAGTCAGCAGCATCAAATTCAATTCATTCTACCAAGCAGCAACAGTTCCGCAGCAGCCAGCAAGACTAGCTGCAGACATGGCCAGTCGGATGGCAGCCATCACTCACCTAGCTTGCACCAGTGTGTGGCAAGCACCTCTGGTCAGCACTGCACTCTGGCACAAGCATCAGTGCACAGCATGCATGCCCAGACTTTAGTCTCACTCTAGCAGACCGTTTAGTTACTTACACATATGATAAAGTAAAGTGGAAATTAAGAGGTTGATTATTCCAATCTAAGACAACCCAACCTGCAACCATCAGAGGTGAAACAACAGAACACTGCTATCACGTGTAGCTCATGTACCACTTCTTCTATAACAGAGTTTGCTAAACACAATATGTTAGATAAGGGTACAGAATATGCACACAGATGCACTAACATTATAAAAGAATTATAACAGCAATAATACTACATACCATGAGTGTCTCGATCAAGATGGCTGTTTCATTACTCCCCAGTCTGAACTGGCTGGAATACCAGTGCACAAGCTGCAGAACCAATAGGTTGAACAATCTATGGATTGCTGGGTCTGGATCACAGCCCAGCTTCAGCAGTGGTAATGACAGCTTTTTGAATAATTCAGAATATTTATTTGGTTGTGAAGTTAGGGCAATATGGCCTGCAAAATAGAAAGTTTACAAAGCATATAATGATGCAGAAGTTTTATACTCATAGATGTATGCCTTCCAAGCCACAGAAAATAATTCATTCCATTATATTACAACACTGTACTGAAAAAGCCTGGGTTTCTTTACATATTGGACGTTCATGAAATGTCACCCTTTATATGCACACTTTCCCTCACATATCACCCAGGATGATAATACTTCCTTCACACAGTAATGTGCAAACAGTTCAAGACTGTTCACATATGTGCAGTCAGTAGACCTGTGGAAATCAACTGAACCATCCAACCACCACTCTCTAGTCAGTAACAGATTTCTCTACAACAAGCCCCTTTGACAAAAGTTATTTATGACTGTACACAAGAAGGAGCACAGTATTTCTCACTGCCTTCATGATGCCTCACTTCTTAGCCTTAAGCACATATACATCTTTATATTTCACACAGGGAGAAGACAGGACATTCCTCCCAACAATGTAGGCTGATTCATAACATAGTGTTTTAAGTTTGTTTCATGGAAATGCTTTTTAGGACACTGTACAGACTTAAGTGCTTCTGATATTCACCCTTCCCATGGATGACATTCCAATGCTATGTAACATGTAGCATGGGAGTAAGCATAAATACAAAATTCAGATGTGCTTCTTTTCAAGGCCTGCATAATTATGGGCTGCACATTAATGACTTAGCAGCAGAAGGTTCCTGTTCTTGCATACCCCTCTGTTCCATACACACAGAGTAGCCATTGGTGCAATAGCAGTACATTAAATCCTATCTTTTGGCTGGCTTTATAGTCACATCCATGACAAGTGCCTACAATTTCTCCCTCCCTTCTGCACTGTCAGCAAGAGTCACCTTATATGTGTACATTCTTCCCCCATCATACGCATGTCATATAACCCTTTGGCATTGGAATTAATGCCCTGTGTGATGAGGAGGAGACTGATATTTAAATGGAAGCCATTAAGCAGCCTTCATCTGTACCTTGGCATTTTGAGAATCACACTGTATGACAGTTACTCACGCTGTTACGCACTGAAGAGTTAACTGAAAACTTCCATTAGTCTGAACATTCTGAACAATACAGCTTCATCCACACTAAAAATATTCTGTGGTGTGCACTGTTCTAATGGTGATGTCACACTTCTGTGCTACTTTTCAGATACTTCTTTTTTCTACTGACAAACATTCACCTAATTATGAATGACACCATTCAATGTTGCTCATTAATTCTCTGTAGGCAGCCATTCCCATTTCAGTGAAATGTCTCTGGCTTTCTCTTGGAATACCATGAAGAATACACATACAACTAACATGAGCTTCGAAACCCGTTCAAATAATCTGACTTTGAAATTCACATGTTTAGCTCAAGAAACTTCTTAGACATTTCTGCACATTCTGTAGACTGTTTTATAACTACATTCATATTTTCAGTTTCATTCACAGCCCTGACTCCATTATGCCATACACTTCAGTGACTTCTGTTTCTGTCTTTTCTTTCCCATTGACTACCATCATTATTTTGAATTCCTTTACTTAACACCTTAACATTACATCTCCTTTTATTGCTGAAATCACTCATGTCACCTCTACTTCATAAACTTGACCTGTCACCACCAAGAAAAACTATACAGTTTACATAGTAGAGGTCCATGAGCTGATATAGTTCCTAGAACAACAAACTTGCATCTCTTTTTACATGTAAGTTCTCTATTATACTATACAGTTTTCATCATATTTTTTCAAATTCAGTGTCTTCAGTATTGCAGAAACAAACACATTATACATCATTTCAAAACTAAGTTCAAAACCCTCCTAATACAGTTAAAATGATAAAGGGTAAAATACTGTAATATACACTTACTTACTTACGTACCTACTTACTTTATTTACTCCAAGGAGCAGAGTCCTTCTTGAAAAACTAACTGTTTCTCAGCTAGTCAAGAAATTCCCTGTATTTCATGGAACCCAAAGGTTCATTATCATGTTTACAAGTGCCTGCCACCTGTCCCTATCCTGAGCCAGATCAATCCAGTCCATGCCCCCATCCCACTTCCTCAAGATCCATCTTAATATTATCCTCCCATTTACACCTAGGTCTTCCACATTGTCTATTTCCCTCAGGTTTCCCCTCCAAAACCTTGTATACATTGCTCCTCTCCTCAATATATACATACACAAATATACATGTATAATATACACAGAACTGCATAAACTATGAATGTAATAATATGGGAAAAAACCTGGGCTCACATAAGTAATAACTGTGGCCCCAAGGAACTTAAAAATCAAATACTAACAATACAGTGATTTAAATATAATAAAATGAGCCAATCCTACATGTAACACCCAGTTCAAGAAGTTATTCTCATAATATAAAACTCACGACTAAAGCAATTTACTTACTACAACCCAACATAAACATAACAACACCATGTAGCAGTTCACAGGCTGTGAAACGGGTATTGCGATCACTTGATGTCAGTGCTAGATCCACAACTCGAGGAACCAACTTCTCTGCAAATACAGAAACCACACTCACTTACAGATTCTGATGATTACTTTAATTATCAACCAAAAAATGCACTTATATAAAGTTTCACATTAAAACACTTAAAATCGCTCCGACATGTTTCAATCCTAAGATCATCCTCAGGGAGCTATGTTGTTCCTTGCTAAAGTCATTTTAAAAACATTCACAAAATAATTCCATTACATTAACAGGGTGTTGTGTTTGTTGGTTGATAATTAAAGTGACTGTACGAAATGCATGGTGCAACAATAAGGATCTGATGATTACTGTTCTCTCAGATGTGACACCATGCAGCCTGGCACAAAAGCACCAAGTTTACAGAGATATCTGCCACTTGTGGAGGCCACAGTTTCATCCAACATATTGACACTTACCCCTCTGACTACATGGCATCACATCCCAGAAGACAGTACTCACAATCACCACTGTGAGAACCACATATCTCACATCAAAGGTTTCACACAACAGTTCCAGCATAGCAAAGCAAAAAAAAAAAAAGTTCTGAAAGAAGTTTAAATATACTTCACACAGTATTACAGTGTCCGCAGTAATCAGTAACTGTACACCCACTTTCAATCCACCCCGTCACCATTTACTGTTTATCATGCGGTGCCATTCACAGTTCAGCGGCACCGCCCATGCTATGGCTTAGGTGGTTAGCTGCTGCACCTTACTCCCCCTGGAAAGGCCTGGGTTGAACCCCAGGCCAGTCCATGTGGGATTTGTGGTGGAAAAGTAGCACTGGGGCAGGTCTTCTATATAACCCTAGCAATGGATAGCATTGTTACATAACCACAGCAAAATACTGCTACATGTTTCAGCACAATTCAAATATTTATATGTTGGGATTCCAATATCCTACAATGTAACTATGGAAAATACAATATTTACATGTCGCATTATTTTTACTGATTTTTGCATCTCCTAAAATAAGTAATGACTTTGCAAACAAAACTTAACCCTTTAATTACTACTCCCTGGAGCCTCTAAAATCATTTCCTATAATGTCCCTTGTTCTGTCAGTATGGATTCAGACAAATTCAAGCACAAGCAATTACATATACATTCTCCAGTCTTTCCTCAGCCGATACCAAATACTTCTCGGTAAAGTTTCCTATAATCTTCTAACAGCTGTGTGTCTCTGGGTCCTGACCCTAGTAAGGGCTCCTTCGCTTCTCCACCAGATCTATGTTTTTTTTTATATCAGTGTATTTTAACATTAAACTGTGAAAACTCTTACATGGAGACAGTTTTACAATTAAATTATTACTTCAGATCAGTGGAACTGCATATAAAATGAGGGAAAAGTCTTAAACTGAGGAAGAATAAATGATGGTTCCACTGCAGTTAAGCAGACTCACAAACCTAAGTTAATGTTTAGCTTCATGTCCTTGAAAGGCACAGAGAACAGCAGTGACTGCTTCAAGCAAAGAGCCCATGGGATGCTGTCCTCCTGCTGCTGGGGAACCTTCAGAAGTTCCAAGCATGTGATGCTATCTAGCTGACCAAGGAATATGATTATCTGATTTTGAAGCTGAGAGAGCTCTGAATCAGGACGCTCAACGATCTTATTCCTGGGAACTACTTTACGTTTACTATAGTTGGTTCGATTTCTTCTTCCAAGAGCCATTAATTCCATTTCAATAACTGCATTCTGTTCACTGTCCATGCCTGTCAAATAAAAAAATAGTATTCTGAAATTAAATTCTAGGTAATTACTAGACCAGCACAGATAGAGCACCTAATACTTTCATAACAGAAAAAATCCGATTTTAAGATTACTGTATTAAAAAATCTGTACTGTTCAGTAACACATAAATATGTAGTGCATATTAACATATAGGTAATAAAGCTGCTCTTCAGTGGTTTCTGCCACACCTGAATGTATGGAAACCGATTAAAAAACTCCCCAAAATATAGCTGTCCCAAAACTAAGCAGCAATAAGAATGGAAATGGTGATTGTTCACTTTGATTGCAAGGGCATTGTGCACCATGACTGTCTCCACACTACCAACCAATACTATTTACAAGTGCTGAGGTGTCATACATCATAAACAGACGCAAAAGTGAGAATCTAACAAGTGTCACATGCACCCACCCACCAAGCTAAGGATGTATAACAGTTTCTAGCTCCACTTCTGATTCCACAAGTGAGACAGCCTTCCTAGCAAACAGACTCCCAGTTTAGTTAATAATAATAATAATAATAATAAAAAAACATTAACACAACTGTACTTTGGTACCTTTTATTGTAGCAACATGTTTTGACCTTAAAGGATCAAAATTCAGTAAAACACTTAAACAAACAAAAAGAAAGTATCTTATTTTCTTTTCTTTCTTTCTTTTTAAGAAAATAATATTACTGAATATTAGCCTGATAATGACCCCTTAGGGTCAAAACACGTTGCTACAATAAAGAGTACCAAATTATAGTTATTTTTAATGGTTTTTATTTTTACTTATTAACCAATCATACCAGAAGGCAAACGGGATGTGTAACTTTAAAAAAGACTTCCTGCGACCTCCTAATTTCCTAAACTTAAAAAATACCTGAAAGGTTCTTCCATTACTAACAACAACAGCTGAAGGAGGTACAAACATCCCAAAGGGAATCAAACTCCCATCCCTGGAAGTATCAGATTTTAATTTCAGTCCCACTACTTCTTGAACAGATTTTCAACACTTGCAGTAGTGTCATCAACATCTTCCTTTCTCAGCAATTCACACAAAGCCTTAAAAGTGGCTACTAGAAGAAAAAGGTGTCCCAGTTTGTTTCAAAATATGTTCATGAAGATAATAAAGGTGCTCTGAGAGGCAAACTGCATCATCAGTATGAAAATGACTGGTTGATTCAAGAATTTTATATGTGGAAGAATGGTACAGAGGCACACCACAGGGTTATTAATCCAATTTTTCAGATATCTTTCTATTACTGCCCAGTCATATTAAATTACCTTTGCTCCGCAAGAACGGATCCAGATGGGGTACAACTTGTGCAACCAGTGGGTTCATCAAATGTGATGGTAATGTTCTGTACCATTTATCTAAAGCAGAAAGACCAAGACGAGCTAGAGGCAACATACTTTGACCCATTCGCAGTAGCACCTGCAACCAAAGGAATACATTTTGTTGAATTTCTATTGTAAAAATATCTGTGGGAATGGTGTGGGGAGGAACTCACTGTTTTAAATGTTTAGTGTGAGCAAGGGGATTTGTTACAACTAAAAATTCAAACCAACTCCAATCATTATTTTGAACTCCTGACCAAATCAATGTGACCCCTTTCTATGTGAAACTTCATATATTTTTATAATGCTGATGAGAAATAAATTAGACTGTAGAATTTAATTAATATTTATGTACATTCTGAAGCCTGTTCTTAATGTGTTTCACTATAATGTCAGGTATTCACAGCTGTGCTGAAACATCATACTCACACACCATTATTTAATACGACATTCTGACAGTTCAGAATAAAATAAATAAGACCCATACTATCAATTTCTTTCATCCCAAAACATACTCTAACGATAATAGTATAGCAATAACTAAAATTTCACACCTTATAATAGGGACTAAGAAACAAAACTGACAAATTAATTAATTCTTTAGAGACAGATAACATTAATCCCCACGCACTATGTTTTAGTAAGTATCACATGGAGGAACAGGACCTGCTACATCTCATATTACCAGGCTATGTGTTAGGATCAAGTTTATGCCATCAAAATCTACAGAAGGGAGGTGTGTGTATTTTTGTTTGTAAAGACCTATGTTTCAGTAAAATTAATATTTGGAAATTTGTGCCTTTGAACTAGAGACTAAATCATCTAAACTAATTATATGAAGCTTATACAGAGTGCCTACACAGATTTTAATCAGTTCATAAAGAATTTGGATGATGCTTTGAAACATCTGTATAAACCTAAAGTGGAATTTTTAACTGGTGGAGACGTAAACACGGATTATATCATTCAAAGTACCCGAAAAAAAAACAATTAGCCTTGTTATTAACAACATAGCATCTATCACACACAGTTAATTCTGTAACAAGAATTCAAAATAATTCAAGTACTGCCATTGATAATATATTTCTGGACAAAGAATAAATTCATCTTCTATACCTCCCATAATAAAAAGCCTATCTGACACTGATGCTCAAATTCATACAATTAAAAATATGTATGCAACAATAAAAAAAAAATCCCTTAGAGCAGAAAATCAGATTAATAGACAATTAAACAATTATGAACTTCCAGACTACTAAAAAAAAAGACACCTGGGAATCTGTGTATACAGATACAGATCCTAACCGTATATTTAACTCATTTCTATGCACATTCTTAAACATTTTCCAAGCTTGTTTTCCAGTTAAAGGCAAAAGTATGAAAGACAAGAATGACTGGATTACACAAAGAACAAAAAGTCTTGCGAGCAAAAAAGAAGTCTGTATGCCTTGACTAAAAACAGCAATGATCCAAACGCAAAAGCACATTATATTAAATATTGTAAAATCTTAAGAAAAGTCATAAAAGAAGGTAAGAAGCAACACTACAGTAGACTTACAGCTAAATCTAATAACCAAATAAAAACAACATGAAACATTATAAAGAAACAGCAGGGCAAGTACATTCAGTGAACATGTTTCCTCATACTTGTGAATGATGAAAAATTAAAGGATCCAACAAACATGGCCAATGCCTTCAATAATTTCTTTATAACAATTACTGACAAATTAAACATTCAACAAATACAGCAAGGAGATGCTATCTCAATTCTAAAAGATTCATTTCCTAGAAACATCCCCAGCTTAAAAATAATCCCAACCATAAAAAAAGAGATAACAAGTATAATACATTCCCTAAAGCCAAAAAAAGTCATCAGCTTACAATGAAATAACAAGGAAGATATTACATGCTTGTGCATCTCTCATTAGTCACCCATTATGCTATATTTATAATCACTCACTATATACAGGTATTTTTCCTGACCGCCTTAAAACTGCAGTAGTAAAACCACTTTACAAGAAAGGAGACAAAACTAATATGACAAATTACAGGCCTATTTCATTATTAATGGTTTTTACTAAGGTACTCGAAAAAGCTACGCACAGTAGATTAAGCTAACACGTACATATGAACAACATACTAGTCAGAGAACAGTACAGTTTTAGGAAAGGAATATTAACTGAAGAGGCAGCATTCAGACTAACAGATAGTGTATTAAAGTCTATTAACCAAAAAATGCATGGTGGAGGAATTTTCTGTAATTTAGCAAAGCCTTTTGATCATGTGACTCATGCGATTTTCTTAGCTAAATTACATTTCTATGGGATTTGAGGAGTATGAAGATTGGTTCAGGACTTATTTAGCTTACAGAAGACAGAAAGTTGAAGTGAAAACACCTAACACAGCTTGAAATTTTTACTCTGACTGGTGCTCTAGGATCAATTCATGGGCCTCTGTAATTCATAATATTTATTTATGACCTTCCCCTGCGAATAAATTCTATAACAGAATCAATATTATTTGCTGATTATACTAGTGTCATAATTTCACGCAAAAATTATGAAGATTTTTGTTCATTGTCAAATTTGGTTCTCTTACTTACTTACTTACTCCATGGTGTAGAGTCCTTCTTGAGAAGCTAACTGGTTTGCAGCTAGTCGAGAAAGTCCCCGCATTTCACAGAACCCGAAGTTGGTTCTCTTGCATATGATTAAATGGTTTGCTGCTAATAATTTAGTCCTCAATTTAGATCATATGAATATAATGAAATTCATAACTAAAAATTCAGCACATTCTACATTACATATTGGTTACAAAAAAAAGTATATAGAAGAGACAGTGTATACAAACTGGTTTACAAACTGACAACCGCATCAATTGAAAGATCCATATTCAGGAAGTGATTAATAAGTTAAGTGGAGCAAGTTATGCTGTTAGGTCAATTGTCCACATCAGTAACATTAACACTCTCAAATCAATTTACTATGCATACTTTAATTCTATTATAAAACATGGAATAATCTCTGGGGTAATTCCTCCAACAGTGGAAAGATTTTCACTTTACAAAAGAAAATCATCAGAATTAAGGTTGGTGCACAACCCAGAACCTCATGTAGAAGTATATTTAGACAATTAGAGATTCTGCCTGTTCCATGCCAGTCCTTTGTAAATGAATTTCATTATCAATAATCATGAAATTTTCCAAATTCATCTATAAACACAACATTAATACAAGGAATAAGCATCCTATTCACAGACCAGATGCCAACCTATCTTGCTATCATAAAAGTACATTCTATGCTGGCATAAAATTTTTCAACAGTTTACCACCCACTGCAACAATACTCAAGAATGACATGGCAAATTTAAAGCACCCTTTAGAAAATACCTATACACACACTCCTTCTATTCTCTAGATGAATTTTTTATATGTCATGATGATTTATAATAATGTTTTTGTAAAATGTTAGCAGCACTTTACACTGTGAACTTGTATATTTTTTGTATTTGACTTAATCTACATCCTGTCGTCTTGTTGACGCAGTGATGGATGGATGGATGGATGGATGGATGTATGTATGTACATACATGTGTGTGTGTGTGTGTGTGTATGTACATACATATGTATGTATGTATTATGTACATATGTATGTATGTTGTATGTATGTATGCACATACATATGTATATATGTATGTATGTGTACCTTTACATAAATAACAAAAGAAAACTACAGAAACTGAATACAATGGTATTATACCTCAAAAGCTGGTGCAGCCTGTGGTAAAAGAGGCACAACCAAACCCACTGGAGCTGCTATTATGGTCTCTAGACATGCCACTTGCAAATCATTCTTGTATTGTTGCACTCTAATAAGTAACTCCTGAAGGAACCCACACAAAAGTCTGTAGCATCCTCTTTGTTCAGCTGGCAGGTTCTGCACATTTTCATAATCCTACAAACACATAACAAAACATGCAATACAGCACAATTAGCCAGTAACTCTTGCTTTAATTGGTACATCTCCAGCATGTTTTAGCAATAATGTAGACAAATTAATTATAGTCAACACAACAATCCTACTTTATTTTGATCTATGCCCTATTGTTGCACATTTCTGCCATTTTATATGGCCATCTACAGGCAAAACACAAAACTCAAAATGTCATACATTTTAAATAAAATAAAGAGTTGGATCACAGATGGATAAAGGAGAGAAAATACCCATAAATTCACTTCTGATCTGAAAAAAGATAGGCCATCGCCTTGATGGCGTATGTTACAAAGGTGTTATGACATTAGAGATCTTGCAATCAGCAAGTTTTATACAAGCCTGATCATATTTAACCTTATCAGCAGTGACTGATTATTCAACAGTACTTTAGATCACTGTCCTGTCCTCTTCTCCCTCCTTTCTCTACATGACCCATAGTTTTCCCTGCTTCCCCATCCCTCCCCACTTGCTGTGTCTGTCATTTCATTGTGTCCTGGCTACAACAGGATCAATTCAAGAGTAAGCTGGAGCAGCTGGTTGTCACCTGTGGTGGTATGCCCAGAATATCGCATATGCTCTGTCTAAAATCAATTTTGACGTATATTGTTTTAATTATTTTTTGTGCTAATATTGGTCCACCTCCATGAGGCCAGTAAATGTAATGTGAGCTTTGTTGACTTACACAGCAGTGCTGCTGAGGTCTCCATTCTTAAGGACTACGGTGCTGCATCAGTGGGTTACTGGTGCCTGACATTATGAGACAACATGATGGACTCACTTTCAAGGGTGGAATGTCAAAGGAAGATAGGGACTACCATCCTGCCTTAAAATGTCATGCACCATTCCACATCCTGTCACTGTCTAAATTTTGGGTCCATGGAATGCATAAAATATGCACATACATACCAGTCACAAAATACCACAAGAGTAACACCAATTTCATACAAAGACATAAGAAGTAACAGGTAAGAGAAACAGAAAGAAGCAACTAAACAATTCTCTCATTAAGTGATAAAACTGTCCTTCCACACTACCACTTACAGTGAAATAACAAAGCTGGTCACAAAGCTGAAGAGCCACAGTCAGCAACTTGTAAAAGCCACTGATTAGAGGATGACGTGATGATTCAGAAATAACTTGGAAACAAAATGGCCAAATCCAATTTCCAAACTGGTTGCAGTCAACGTTCAAAAATATATCCTTCATCAGATCGACCAAGTTGATAAACACTTGAAAATCTTTGCAATTATTGGCTTCAAGTCCAGATTCAGGATCAAGGACTGGAACATCTACTTCACCATGAACACCTGTTTTCTGAAATATGATTAACATACACTTTTAAAACCATCATCAGTTACCCATGTGTACTGAGCAGTTGGTGTTTTGATACTAAATTACAATTCTTATAGACATTACTGAAAGATGCTACTGTACTTCAACAGTAGTGATTGGCATTGATAGGTGATGTAGGCTGACATTTCTTGATTTTATACTTTTGTGTCACTTTGTACTTATCATTGGTATTGTATGTTTCATGCAGTCAACAAATCCATGCTGTATGTGTAATTACAGTATAGCTTTATTAATTTTTTCTATGCACTTTGACATTCATGTCATCATTATAGTAACCATCATAGTCCCATTTTTTAAATCTTTTATTGTATACAATACTGAATAGTCTCTTTAATGATCACACACATATACGTACAGTATACAAAAATTTTAATCGATATAAGGAATTTGTGTAGTCTGATTGTGACATAATAATGTGAAAATGCAAAGCAAAAAATACTGTAATGCTGTTACACACAAACATAGTTATGTTGACTGAATAAAACACCAATATTAATATTTACTACATTTTATTGAAACTTACACTTAGAGCCTCTTTACTTACTTTTTTCTGGACACCCAAGTCCAGCTTCTTCATTAGTACAAGGACAGTCTTGATAAGCTCATCATACACTTTGTTAACTATGAAATGTGTCTGTGTCAATGAAGCACCTGTTCCAAGCACAAAAATAAACTGTAAGTCAAAACAAGAGAGAAAAACATGCTACAATAAAAACTGCTGTCCTCATTCTAAACAGGCCATACATGAATACCAATAGGGATGGTATAGGGAGCAGGCTGATCTGTTTGAGTTCTTTAATATTAACATTAACATTAACAAATCAAAACTTGGTTTTCTACATTAATCACTCTTTGATAAATTACTATATTCGCATATTGGCACAGATACACATAATACCTTGGGGGCCAGCTGTTCCTAACCAGATATCCAGAAATTTGTTGTACTGTAAGAAATAAAAATTTTTATTACTTTAAATTTTGTTCTGCATGCTAAACCATTTACTATATAACAACTCATAAATATTGGTATGATTGTACATTCAACAATCTTCTTCTTCGGTGGCGCTACAGCCCGGGGTGGGCCTTGGCCTCCTTTACAATACGCCTCCAGGCCTCTCGATCCTTTGCTCTGTCTCTCCATTCGTTTATTCCCATCTTTCTCAGGTCCGTGGACATGTTATCCAGCCATCTCATTTTTGGTCTTCCTCTTCGTCTCATTGCATACAGCTTTCCGTACAACATCTTTTTTGGAATTGCGGTGTCTTGCATTCTTTCTATGTGACCAAGCCATCGTATTCTTTGGCATTTAATGAACCTGACAATTTTCTCCCCCTTAATTATAGCTTCTAATTCATCGTTTCATCGAAATCTCCATAATTCGTTTTCTTTCACTGGTCCACATATTTTCTGCAGTATTTTCCTTTCAAATACTGCTAATGCACATTCAACAATCACACTAGGTTTCTGTTAATTCTAAATAGAGCTGAAGCCTGAATATGAGTACAAGCATAACAGCATACAAGTCAGTACATGGAGAAATCTACAATTTTGAACCCTGGAGCAATTCTTTATACATTACCACCACTTTGTGCCTCCAGATAAAATGTGGAAAAAAATGGATGATTATGAATAACGTATTTTTATCAGCTTGCTCCTAAAGACAAAACTGAATGTTTATGGTCAGCCACAAGGCATTTATATAATGTACTTTTTTTTTTAAAGTTGTTAACATTCATTAACTCTTTCCATAGTGGTACATAGTCTCTACATGTGATGGCATTTTCAGGAAGCTAGCCCTCTTGAAGCTCTACATCAATAGAAATTTGGTGTTTACAGGACTGGATTACTTCTTGATAACATACTTCTACTTACTTCTATTTTTAAAGTTGTTAACATTCAGTAACTCTTTCCATAGTGGTACATAGTCTCTGTATGTGATGGCATTTTTAGGAATCAGGCCCTTTTGAAGTTCTACATCAATAGCAATTTGGTGTTTACAGGAACGAATTACTCCTTGATACACTATAAAAATTAAAATTAACAACAATAAATTAAGAATGGATTATACATACATGAATCTGCTTTGACGTCTGAAAGTGTCTCAACAAACACTAAATGAATTGCAAATTTACACACTTAAAGTGATTCACAGCATCAAGCAAGAATTATGATCAAAACTGTCTGACACAGAAAGCTAACCCTGTCCAGTTATGAAGAGAAGAATGGGTACAGCCCCCAAACTATACACAGGATTTAAGAGCATTATTTTTTTGTCACAGGGTTACTGCAAGGATCCATGATACATTCAGAAGTTCATTAACAAAAATTTTATCAGTACCTCCTTACCAATATTTGACAGGAAATCATCAAGGAGTGTTCCACCACTTTCTGCAAGATTGCACATAGCAACTGTAATGGCACGAACAGGAAGCCAGCGGAAAGGTTGGAGCAACTTAGTAAAGTTCTCAATGAGCAACACAGTGAGGTGCTGCAAAGCTGCCAACTCTTCACCATTCACAGTCTCCAACTGGCTCACTATACTAGACAAAGATTCAATATACTCTGGAAGATTCTGGAGTTCATCATCACTTAAATCCTCTTCCCTGAAATAATGCAATTGGGATGTCAGCAACTGCAAAATAACTTAATAAACAAAGAGGTTTCCACGGCAGTTAACACAGTTTGATCCTTACACTACCTACTGGTTTTAAAGGGAGGGAGTATGTCTTGTATGAGAACCAGTAAAAGAACCTGTTGTTTGTTATTCATTTTTGTAATAGCAAAATTTGCCCAAACAACAGTCCTGTATTAAAATTCTCCTGATGTACCCTTCTCAGTCCTTCTCAACATCCATTCCATAAGCCACAAAAAATTTTAAGCACTCCATACACACAACAGTATTTCATTAGATTCTTGGCACCACATTACTGTTCAAATTTAGAAGGATGTATTAAACACTATTCACATTATGTCAAGGATGATACATAACTCAGTCTGAATAGTGACCAGGTTACAGAATGGACAGTCCAGGGTCCAAATCCCATCAGAGGCAAGGTATTTATCTCTTCACCAAAACATCCAGACTGGCTCTGGGGCCCACTCTGCCCACCTATTAAACAGATACTGGTAGCCCTTTCAACAGGAGTATAGAGACCAGGGTGTATTGCTGAAGTAAAGAATGAGTACAGGTATACCTCCAGTCCACCTATATGCCTTCATGCCATGTATATTCTTACCTTTTCACATCACTGTAAGCTTAAATGAAGTATTCCAGATGTCCTGTCAGTTTAAACCACATAAGACTATGATTTCATACTTAGCAGTACTTAATTTTTAAAGAAAGTCACTTCCACACGTATTTAGTGTTGTAAGCTTCTTTCCATAAGTCTAAGGCTTTCCAGGGAACAGTTATACAATGAAAACACACACCTCAAAGAGGTACACCCAAAGCTAAAAAGTTTCATGTAACTGTTTAAAAAACATGGCCTCTAGTGCAAATTTAGTTTTCATTTCAGAGACTGAGTTCACTTGTCTCTAAGTGGCACTTACTAATGGAGTCTAAACAGACAATCAGTTATTATCAAGTTATAAAAGAATATACAATTATATTACACTAAACTGCAACAAATATATCTTGACACTAATTTTTGTGATATATGCAACGAATACATGTACTGTATCAGCAGTGTGTATATGTACTGTTGTCAGCACTCAGCTTGCAGTCTGTTACCAGTACATGCAAATCTGTGTCAATTTTCTTTTTATGTAACATCAGAAATCCTAATGGAAGGCTATGATTCAAAGTCTACTCAAAGCTGAGACAGTATGCATAAAGTGCATTTACTGGTCATTAACACACTTTATGTACCTAATTAATGCATGGAACAGAGACAATATATTTGGCACAGTCACTAGGACACAGGCTGGGAAACCAAGGAATTGTGGTTCAATTCCTGGAAGAGACAAGAGATTGCATAAGTGTCTGGAACAGCTCTGGGGTCCAGCCAACCTCCTATTCAATGGAGAACAGGGGGCACTTTCCCTAAGGGTAAAGTGGTTAGGGCATGAAGCTGACCACTCACCTCAATCCAAGGCCATGTAAAAAATAAGTGAAGCTACCTCCACTCTCCCACATACCTTAAAGACATGCTCAAGGACAACTTTAGCTTCACCTATGCACACTATAGATGGTGAGAAACTTTACCTTTACCTAGGCCAACACAGTACACATAGCAAGTCTAAGCTCATCATCTATCTATAAGCATAACACAAAATTATAAGTTGCACCAGTGGGACTGTAAACATGGTGGCAGGAAGGAAATACACTACAAAACCATTTGTTATGGACTGGAGAGGAATGTAAATAATTTTCTCCAAAAGCTCATGTTCCAGACAGTATATCTGATGACAAGAACTGCAAAAATATGCAATACAAATTTAAGATATGGATACAAAGATCCTTCAAAATAAGTGGTTATGGCTTATTATACTATTAACTCAACTTTACAAACATACCTCTCCAGATCTTCTCTTTGAATATTAAGTCTATTATTATATTCCTCATTTTTGTGTAAAATTGTTTGCCTTCCTTAACAGCATTAAGAGCTTTTGTACAACACTGAATTAGGTCTTATGCAAAATCAATATTTTAAGAACCTGTCATGTTATGCAACATCATGTAAGAAGTTACTAAACACTTACTTGAAGTATATTTGTTCTGCACGTTGTTTCACTGAAGTGAACATGTGTACTACTTCCTGTGGTCCTTTATACCTACGACATACAGCAGCAAACAGGCCGAAAGCTTTGACAGCAAGTTTTGCTTTAGTGGGGTTGGTACCCTTGTTAAACATCTCATTGAAGAAAGCAATGAAGTACTAAAATTAAATAGAAAAATATACTTCATAAGTAATTGTAAAAATCTGTTCTCCATTAGAGAACAATTTTTACACTCAGCAGCATTAAAAGAAATTAACATTTCTAAACCATACCTGAATTCACCCACTTAAAACGAAAGTGCATGTTGCAGTTTTTTAATATGGATAAAGGTACTAATATAAAAAGGCATAAACAGAGGTTCTGAAACTTGAAACTAGGAATAAGAACAGTCAGTGGCACAGCCTTCTGTCATCATGTGCTATAGTACTACTATCTTCTGCACCAGTCTGGTGAGTATGGCAGCCACAACTCCATGCTGCTTCCTAATGGGTGTTTATTGTTGTGCATATAAAGTGCAATCTGTAATTTTCTGACAGATGATTTGGAAAGATAATGCATTTGCAGTAAGCTTTGCTCAACTGTGGAAATCCTGCTTCTGAAATGCATAGTCCTCAAAACGGCTTATGGTGACAATGCCATATGGAAACACAGATTTCTGATTGACTTTTTAAATTCAAATGTAGGGAAACTTTGGTTGAAGCTTGTGAACATTCAAGATATCCCTACACAGGTTTCTTTGAGTGCAAGAGCATCAAAAATTTGTTCCTCCAGGCCAAATGGATAACCAAAATTACTACTGGGAGGTTCTGCAATATCTGAGGAGCCACTCCACCAAGAACGGCTGGAACATTAGCAGAAACACAACTGGTTCATACACCACAATAATGCACCAGCATACTCCATCAGTGCTGGAATTTTTGCCTACTAAACAAACAACTGTGGTCTTCCACCCTCCTTAATCACTGATTTGGCCCCTTGTGCCTTCTTTTTGTTTCTGAGAATGAAATCACAGGTATAATGGAACTGTTCCCATGATGTCCCTAAAATTCAGGAACAACTGCTGAACATGCTACATATGATTTCAGAAAGTCAGTTCCAGCAGTGATGCTACATTTGTGGTACATGAGTTCACTTGTCTTTTCTGCGTCATGTATAAAGAATTACTATAAATCACAAATGAAATAAAAATGAAATTAATCTGAAAACTTGATAATTGTTACAGCCATTACATAATGGTCTTTGAAGTTCATTATTAGCTTTTACTTCCCTATATATAAATACTAACCACAAATACACTATCCCCCGTTTCTGGAGTCTTGTCTTTAAGAATCGATGCTATGTGAATGTAGAAAGCATCAAGAGCTTGAACACCAACTTTGTGATCTTTCCCAGCTGAGTTAACCCATTTCAAAAGAAACTTATGCCAAAATATGTAGTTATCATACAAAAATTTGGCCAGCTGCCCTCCATGTGCTTGAATCAGCCCCACGGCATCTGTAACATAACAAACTACTAATAATTTAAGATATTTCTAAACAATGTGAGATGTGAGGTGTTCACAACAGTGTTAACTAAAGTCCAAATCTTGCATGATATGACAATGTGTTGCTGGGTGTGTAGTTCCCAATATCTCATGCCTTTGGGGTCAGACTTGGAATGTTGCAAACTACACACCCAACAGTACAGCATCACATTCCAGAAGACTCGAACCTTAACTCTAAGCACCACAGTCTTGTAAAACATCTAATTACAACAAAGGTAATGCATGTTTCACTTTTTAACATATGTCCAATATTTAACAAGCAATAAGACACTATTTTGTTAACAAATATATGACAATAAGAGTCAGTCAGTTGATTGAAAAATTTGTAACTGGTCAAAAACCAGACCCTACTATGAACTATAAAAAAAGAGCAACAAGCAGCATATTGTGTCCACTATCACCAACATTTTCAGGCATACTACAAGTAAAGTCATGTTTCAGGAAATACCAGAATACATGGCATCTCATCCCACAAGATGGTATTTTTTATTGTCACTACCATGAGAACCCAAAATCACACAAACAAGAATTACTGTCACATTTTGGATTTTGTCTCCTTCCATTGACATTACAGACATGAGGCAGTCTAAAAGTGAAACCTGAAGCACAAACAACACCAACTGCCAAGTTAAAATCCCAGCATCTCTCTGTTCTTGGACAGGTGTGTTGCTCAGAAATAGAATTCTCCTACATACACTGTACTACACAGATTCACATATCCCTTTAACAAAGGTGCTTGATTCTGAACAGGTCTGTGAGATAGGGATTTTACTACAAGCACAATACAACAAAACAGAATGTAAATTACTTTGTCATTACTGTCAAGGATTATTTTTAACCCTACTTAGAAGAAAATCAGTAGGCTAACAACTTAATTATCATGTCGTCAACAGCAGTCTTGTTAAACTATAAGGAGAATTATCAAGGACATATTTTTCTCATATGCTGTTTTGTGACACAACAATTTGTGCTTGAAGTGCATCTCTGAAAATTCACAGTATTGTTTGTGATGGTTTTTATAAGACATAATTTATAGTCATAACTTTCATAACAGTTTGCAGACAGATCCAAAGGGACATTCTGTACGCGTGCGCGTGCACACACACACACATATCCAGATTCTTTTCTCTTCAATATAATGACAATAGGAATTACATTTGGAAATATAGCTGACCCAATAAAATTCCAATGTTACACCAATAAAAATGCTTAACAAATTCAAGATTTCTATACTGGTACTATCATTAACTTTCAGTGGCTGAATAGGAAAACATTTGCCACTAAATGCAACTCTTACAGGACCAAAAGGGACAGCATAGTCCTACTCAGGTGCAGAAATAGGCAATTAAAATGAAAATAACTTTGGCCATGACTGGCTATGTTGGGATTTAAAGGCCTGCCAATAAAGGCCAACTAACATGTATAAACAAATTACATCCATAAAATATCCTCTCACTTTGCATAACAACCCTCACTGCAAGTGTAACCTAACTTTACAGTCCACCTGCTTGTCACATGATTATAGCTGCAACATACAAAACAGCACATTCGATGCTAGCATTTCATCCTCTCTGATTGCTGGACCTTGCTCTGCACATTTACAATTTCATGACTTTTTTGACATCAGCCCACACTCACTGACAAAATGCAAGTGACTTTATAAAAATAACCATTCTATACATACACCTTGGTGCAACATTCATTTGTTTATGCTTCTTGGCCACTGCAGTCACGTAGTCATAGATCCTCTGGCCAAGCTCTCCTTGAGGATCTAATGGAAATACATACAGGAACTCTGTCAGTCCACTCAGACACCCAACAATTATTTGATATTTGACAACAGATGTAACAGATGTCTGCAATTACAGAAAGAAAGGCATATGTGAAACTCAGAAACCTTTACAGTTTTATTTAAGGTGTCACTAAAATCACATTAAATAGTCAGTTTTAATGGCTGGCAATCTACACCTACAAAATCTAATTTCATTACTACAGAGTATCTTGCTAATCTTTGCCCTCAGTACAGCAGCAGTGGTGACAGCTTTACTACAAGCAAAGCCTGGATCTACCATGAATTTAGAGTCCATACTACCACTACAGTTCAACTTGACATATTTCATAGAATAGCCTCAAAATGCTAACCTCAGCTAAGCTTTTAGGCAACCCTTGCACCTTCTGAAAATTTTTCTTGAAAAATAACAGAGCTCATTTTAAAACACTGCCAGTTTCTCCTTTAATACTGTCTTTCAGTTCTTAAAAAATAACAACTGTTCTACATTTTATCTTATCCTGTCAATTCCTTGAATAATGGTGAACAGATTAATTTCACATAATGGTCCAAACTTGTATCTTCAAATAGCGTGAAACCCATTATTTTACAAGCATTCACCACACTTTAAGGTAACGTAAAGGAAAGTTCACAAAATGGACAGCAATTTTCATAACACCAACGCATGTTAATCTGTTTACATTTCTACTTAATGTGAACCACACATCATTCAAGAATACTACTTACTTACTTACTCCATGGTGCAGAGTCCTTCTTGAGAAGCTAACTGGTTTGCAGCTAGTCAATAAATTCCCTGCATTTTACGGAACCCGAAGGTTCATTACTGCACAAACAAGCCTCCGCCACCTATCTCTATCCTGGGCCCGCCCAATCCAGTCCATATACCCACACCCTACCTCCTGGAGATCCATCCTAATATTATCCACCCATCTGTGCCTAGGCCTCCCCAGTGGTCTCTTTCCCTCCGGTTTCCCCACCAAGACCCTATACACACCCCTCTCCTCACCCATACGTGCCACATGCCCAGCCCATCTCATTCTTCTCGATTTTATCACCCGCACAATA
>Ga0131853_10002195_pt1 | contig 35044 bp, 24 predicted proteins | sample TergutLab28metaG_FD_92764 | JGI IMG/M metagenome (GOLD analysis project Ga0131853, IMG submission 92764) | Labiotermes labralis P1 segment gut microbial communities from Petit-Saut dam, French Guiana - Lab288 P1 (version 2) (version 2) | ecosystem: Host-associated > Arthropoda: Insects >... | reverse complement strand
TAGCTCAGTTGGATAGAGCAACGGCCTTCTAAGCCGTGGGTCAGGGGTTCGAATCCCTTCAGGCACGATTTTCCATTACGGAGGGTATAGCTCAGTTGGTTAGAGCGCCAGATTGTGGCTCTGGAGGCCGTGGGTTCGAATCCCATTACTCTCCCTTAGCACCATTTAAGTGATTCGCTAGCTCAGCGGTAGAGCATCTGACTTTTAATCAGAGGGTCCTGGGTTCGAGACCCAGGCGAATCAATAAGAAAATAAAAAAATCCCCGACATTGGTTAATCCGGTGTCGGGGATTTTTGTGATATTATTGATTTCTGCTGCAATTGCGTAGACCTTCACCATCACAAAAGATGAATCGGTCAAGGAAAGAAACTCTTTCTGCTACGGTGATAGTACCTGCTGCAACGAGTTCATCTAACCTTGCTTCAAGTTCAGCTAACGTTAGGCGAGTGCCGTCTTCATTAAACATTAACCCGCCGCCGATAGGGCAAGTTTCTCTGTTTTCACATTGGTTACGCCCCCATGGTTGATTGACATTGGCGAATACTGTAGCTGCCAAACCCAAAACCATAACAGCCGCAATTAAAAGTGCTACGACGCTTTTTACTTTCATAAAGAATCCACTCCTTACAAATTTGTAGTGGCTCTTGCGCCACTGGGCACAATATACTATAGTGAAATTAAAAAGTATGTTGTAGATACAACATGTAGGGAGTTGCAGTATGTTTAATTTGGTAGAAGATATTGAGTTATTTGAAAAAATTTCACATTGCTTGAATATAAAGAAAGAATACTAGAATTTAAGGGAAATAAATTTGAGTTACTTTAGTCTATCCAGTCCGCCCAGTGGTCTTCGGTGTGGGCAAATAGTCCAAAGTGTGGCCAGCAACCACCACGAGGACTGCCATCGGTAATGAACATGCGATGACGCACTCCTTGGCTATCGGTAAACATAATACCACCACGAGGGATGAGATAATGGACAAAAGCTACATTTAAAACAACGGCATGGTTTGATGGTAGCTCATCGATTGTAAGTAGCGTTTCTTGCACAAAAAAGATTTCTCTGTAATCGTCACCGCCAAGCTGAAGCGATACAAAGACAAAATCGTATAGCATTTCATCCGGCCATATTACAAATGTGCTGTACCATTCGGTTTCCCACTGTAGGTAAGTAAACTCATGTACCGTTTCAAATGCGGCTAAAAAGTCGTCAAAAGAGTTGGGCAGGGTATCTACCATTTCAAATTCCCAATTGTCTCGGATGTTCATTGGGGAAGTATCCCAATTCGCACGCAAATCTTCGCCAACATAGTGGTCGAGGCAGAAATCACATAAAACAGGGGCATCCGGGTCGAGCTCCGTAGCTGGGTCTTCTGCTACCGGAACATATGCGATGGTCTCTTCTTCGGAATAGATTTCTTCATGTTGCGGCATTCTTACACAGCTGACCAATAATATTATTGCACTTGTTAGCGCAAATAACAGAAAATATTTCATTGAAATGCCCCTCCTATATTTCCGCCGATTTGCGGAAGATATCTAAACTGTGGTGTGTCATACCCACCATATCCGGACGTTCGCATACGGCGTAATGATAACGTAAATACATGTCGAAGGTTTCGTCGCTCATATTTGCTAAACTCTCACGCAAAAAACGTGAAATCATATCTGTGGCAACGTAGTGCAACCGTGTTGTGGAGAAGTTATCCATCAGGTGGTCGATATCTTCTTTGCGTACAAGCTCAAAAATATTTTCCGGTTTGCTGGTGGTAGCAAATGTACCGGAGTCGATTTGCCCTTTGTCTACATAATCCGAAATCATTAGCAAGTTATTTTTAAAAGCATCTTCCAAAATACTGGCATCGCTGATGCAATATGCAACAAACACTACGCCGCCAGGCTTGGTAATGCGCAAAGCTTCACTTATAGCTTGTTGCTTGTCTGCCAGGGTATACAGGTGGTACATAGGTCCAAGCATCAGTGTTATATTGAAGGTGTTATCCTCGAACATACTTAAATCCAGCGCATTGCCTTGTGTTACGTTTACGTTTTGTTGCGGTGTTATTTTGTTTTTGAAAATTTCTATATTGTGCGGCACAAGTTCGACGGCTTTTACTGCATAACCCATATCAGCAATGCTACGGCTGTATCGCCCCGTGCCTGCGCCAATTTCTGCAATTTTTGCACCGGGCGTTAAGTACTTTTGCACGTAACGCATGGTGGTTAAGTACTCTACCATGCCGTGTCTGTAGCCTAGGCGTGCTTCTTCGTCGTAGTTGCTGTAGAAGTTTTTGATGTAGTTCATTCTAAATGCTCCTTAATCCATCGTTAGAAGAAAGGGCGCAGTTATGCGCCCTTTCTGCATTGCTATACAGTTTCCAAATATCTGCTAAACACCCAGCCGATTCCCCTGTCGCTTTCAACTCTTGTCCAGTTACCTTGGGTTTCGAGTACAATTACAACGTCGCCGATAGTTAGGTGGTTAAATGCAGTGTGGCTAACACCCGGCCCACGGCGCAGGTATACGTACTGTGCGCCTACTACCACGGCAGTATTAGCAGTTATAGTGCTTGGAGGTTCGGTATAGAATTCAAAGTCAATCAATTCGAAATCAATCGGCTCGAACAAGCCAAGCAGCATTGGCCCCCATTCGTCGATATTAATAAATTCTATGCTTGGTACAGGTGTGCCAACGGTTGCAGAGATTACAAATTTAAAGTCGTATTCTGCAAAGCTTAGCGTAAAGCTGCGCCTGTTTATTTCCAAAATACCGGAAACTTCGTCATAAAAATCGTTATCTTCCATGAATAGTGTAAGCTCGCCGGTTGAATTGTTCCATCTAACGCCCAAGCTGCCTGTGTCCACCCAAGGCTCTTCTCTCCAAGAGTTCATGGTGGTGGAAGTAAATGAAAAAATGTCTTGGCGGCTATTTTGATATTCGGAAATTTCCCAAGTAATTGTAACGGCCTCTTCGCCCCAGCGGTCGGTGGATTCAAAGCCAAAAGTCCAGGTATCCATTGCAGATGTGCCAAAGTCGATAAACAGCATTACAGGCTCGGCTTCACCCCTAAAAGTATCGATAAAATCGAATGCTACAGCGGCACGCAACAGTCTGCCATCGTTATTTGTGTAAATGGAAATAACAATTGTGCCTACGTAGTCTTCTCTCATCCATTCAATTTCCCTAAGCCAATCTTCGGACAGGTAGTTAAATATGTCATCAAACATAGGGTCGTCGTAAATGTCTGCCACACGTTCAACTACGATGGTTAGCAAATCCAGCACATCATGCAGGTCTATGCTTATTTGCTGCAAGTTTGCAGGGGCGGAATTGAGTGTGGTTTCTTCGTTAGTTATATCCGCCATAAGCGCAGCTTGAAGCAAAAGGTCTGCAAAATCGCCGATGTTAAGTACATTTGGGTCGAATGCATTTAAATAGGAAATAAATGAATCCAAATAGCCCAATACTTCATCAATATCAAATGAGTCTTCATCGCCCAACAAAGCTTGCAAGTCATCTGTTAGTGTATCAAAGCGCACACCAAAGAAGCTTTCGCCAAAGGAGGGGGTACGAACTGCAAAGCGTTCTGTATTTAAAAACGCCGCAAAGTTGATATCATCCCACCTGTCCAAAAGCTCGAATTCTAAGCCATAGTCAAACTCGTAGGCGTTGGCATAGAAGTTTAGCAAAAGGCGATTTTGGTCTCCTCTAAAATCAGTTTCGTTAAACTCTACACTTGTAACACCGTATTCCAAGCTTTCTGCAAGAATGGAAAGCACTTCAAGCGCAGAGCCGCCTGTGCGTTCTTCCAACTCTTCAAACAAACTAGGGGCTGCTGCTACGGACAAACTTGTTACGGCAAGAAAGCAAAACACTGCAACGATACTTCTTGCATTTTTGATAAATTTTAAAAACATGTCACATCATCCTTTATGAAAATTTTGGTAACAAGAGCGTAACATGCTTGTGGGGGGCTAGTCAATGGCTGTAGACCTGTGATAAACTAATTTTCTAAGACAATATCTAAGATAATTTCTAAGAAGGTGTTCCCAATGAACCTAACCGACCCCGGTTTATACATAAACCGAGAATTATCGTGGTTGGAATTTAACGAGCGTGTGTTGGAAGAAGCGCAGGACAAAACGAATCCGATAATGGAGCGGCTTAAATTTTTAGCCATTTCTGCATCCAATTTGGACGAATTTTTTATGGTGCGTGTTTCTGCGCTGTTGCGTAACGACAGCTTAATTCCGGATGCTGCGGGGCTTATGCCGAGGGAGCAACTTGCTGCCATTTCCACAAAAGTGCATGACATGGTGCAGCGGCAGTATTCTTGTTATATGCGCAGCTTGCTGCCTGCAATGGAAAAAGAGAACATTCGTTTCCTTTCATATGCAGAGTTAAACGACGCACAAAAAACGCAAGTGGATAAATACTTTTACAAAGTTTTGTACCAAGTGCTAACGCCAATGGCGATAGACCAAAGCCGTCCGTTCCCCGTTTTAAATAACAGAACCGTTAACATTTTTGTAGAACTTGCGCCGGAGGAAGAAACATCTACCGTGCGGGTTGCGGAGTGGGACGAAAAAGAAGGACGCTACAAAGTAATAGAAAAAAGCACAAAGGGGTCACGCTATGCGGTGGTGCAAGTGCCGACGGTTGTGCCACGCATTGTGCCGCTTGTAACAGAGGATAAATCGCATAAGCATTACATCTTGTTGGAGCATATTTTGCTGGAGCATATAGGCGAATTGTTTGCGGGTTACACCGTTACACGCACGGGATTGCTGCGCATTACCCGCAATTCCGACCTGGAGATAGACGAAGAAGAAATTGACGACTTATTAAATGAAGTAAGCCGTTCTATAAAAGGTCGCCGCTGGGGTATGCCTGTGCGTATAGAAATGACAAAGGGTTTTGGAAAGCAGGCGATGAAACTGCTGACAAAAGCCCTCGACCTTACCGAAGAAAAAATATACGAAATAAAAGGGCCGTTGGATTTTACCGCATTAATGAATTTTTCCGCTATGGATGACTTTGCGCACTTGCGATACAAGCTTGACCCTCGCCGTCCTGTGCCGGAATTTATAAGTAAAAAAAGTATGTTTGGCGTAATACGGGACAAGGATGTGCTGGTGCATCACCCATACATGGCGTTTGACTGTGTGGTGCGCTTTGTGCAAGAAGCTGCCAGCGACCCAAAAGTTTTGGCAATAAAGCAAACACTGTACCGTGTAAGCGGGCAGTCACCAATTATAAATGCGCTTATTCAAGCGGCAGAAAACGGCAAGCAAGTAACTGTGCTTGTGGAGCTTAAAGCCCGTTTTGACGAAGAAAATAACGTTAACTGGGCAAGGCTGCTAGAGAAGTCTGGCGTGCATGTGGTTTATGGCTTAACCGGATTAAAGACACATTGCAAAGTTTGCTTGGTTGTGCGGCGGGAGAAAAAGGACGTTATACGCCGCTATATGCACCTTGGTACAGGCAACTATAACGAGGCTACTGCGAAGTTTTACACAGACATCGGGCTGTTTACATGTAACGAGGCTTTCGGCAACGATGCATCGCAATTGTTTAACGTATTAACGGGTTATGCAAAAGCGACGGAGTGGCAAAAATTTTCTGTCGCACCCATTACACTGCGCCCGTCGTTTGAACAGTTGATACAGCAGGAAACAAAAAATGCCCTTGCAGGCAAACCCGCTGCTATCACCGCAAAAATGAATTCGCTTTCCGATGTGGAGATAATAAAATTGTTGTATCATGCTTCGCAAGCGGGGGTAAAAATTCAATTGATGGTGCGTGGTATTTGCTGCCTGCGCCCCGGAATACCGGGGGTAAGCGAGAATATCACGGTTTCCAGCATTGTAGACCGCTACTTGGAACACAGCCGCATTTTTATTTTTGAAAATGCAGGCGAGCCGAAAGTGTTCCTTGCCAGTGCAGACTGGATGGGACGCAACTTAAACCGCCGTGTAGAAGTAATGTTCCCGGTAGAAGATGCGGACTTGAGGCAAGAAATAATAGCCCTCATGGACATCTTGCTTAGCGACAATGTAAAACGCAGGGAAGCAGGAGCGGATGGGTTATACAAAAAGCCCAACCGCAGGGGAAAACCTGCATTGCAAGCACAGCTTTTGCACCACAAGAGGGTAGAAGAGATATATCAAAATGTGATAAAATATGAAGGATAATCTTAGGAGGTTAATTATATGAACCGTAAGCCATTACTACTTGAAAAATGGGATTTTATAGTGTTGCTGGGCGAGTCCGGCGGCGGAAAAGGAACTTTGGTGCAAAATATTAAGCGGTACTGGTTGCCCAATTTATATTCTGCCAGTATGGGTGACATGTTCCGCAGAAAGTCGGCAGAAGACCCAAGCTTAAAAGAATTTACAGAAAAAGGTGTATTGGTTGGCAACGAACGTGCCGGCGAAATTTTTAGAGAATTTGCACTGGCGCAAGCTCCCGGGCTCATTGACGGATACCCTCGTAATCGTGAACAAGCAATTGACCTTATTCGCTTTGCTAAAGAAAACAACTGGCGTGTGCTTGTTGTGGATATAACCGCCGATATCGAGACTATTATCAAACGCCTATTGGCTCGTAAGCGTGAAGACGATAACTTATCTATCGTATATAAACGCCATACCGACCATAAGCACTTGCACCCGTCTGTAATGGCGGAACTCAAAAGCCGTCCCGACTTGTTTGACATTATTACACTGGACGGCAACAGCGGCAGCGAAATTGTGTTTACATCGTTTTTATTGGACGTTCTGCGCCTTGTAGATATGCTGTACTTCTACGACATGACGGATATCCGCACCACCTTTGCCGTACACAACGACGAAACTACCATTGACCCTGCAATAAACCGCTGGGTGTGCGGCTTCTTGCAAAGCATTCAAAAAAAATTAGACCAAACCCATAAATAAATCGTGGATATTTTTGAAGAAAACCGCAATAAGCACAAAAAAGAAGCTCCGCTTGCCGCACGAATGCGCCCAACAACTTTGAGCGAGTGGGTAGGGCAGGAGCATATCATAGGAAAAAACACACTTTTGACCCGTGCCATAAATGCCGACAAACTATCATCTTTGGTGCTGTATGGTCCGCCCGGCACGGGTAAAACTTCGCTTGCAAGAATCATTGCCGGAGCAACCAGCAGCGTGTTTACGCAAATTAATGCCACGGCGGCGGGCATAAAAGATATTCAGCGTGCTGTAGAAAACGCCAAAGCGGCGATAGAACTGTATGGGCAACGCTCCATACTTTTTGTCGATGAAATACACCGCTTTAACAAGGCGCAACAGGACGCTCTTTTGCCATACGTAGAAGACGGCACAATCATTCTTGTGGGGGCAACTACGGAAAACCCGTATTTTGAGGTTAACAAGGCGTTGCTTTCCCGCTCTATGATTTTTGAACTGCATCCGCTAATGGTGGCGGATATTTTGGCATTACTGCGCCGTGCGTTAACAGACGCAGAGCGTGGTTTGGGATTTTTGCAAATTACGGCGCACGATGATGCCTTAGAATTTTTAGCAGACATCTCCGGCGGCGATGCCCGCACTGCTTTAAATGCATTGGAGCTTGCCGCACTCACTACCGAACCCGATGAATTTGGGCAAATTGTGATAGATTTAGACGTGGCTGCGGCGTGTATCCAAAAACGTGCATTGCGCTACGAGCGTGACGGCGATAACCACTACGATACCATTTCCGCCTTTATAAAAAGCATCAGAGGGTCTGACCCCGATGCCGCCGTGTATTACTTAGCACGGATGCTGTACGCCGGGGAAGACCCCAAATTTATAGCTCGTCGCATTGTAATTAGCGCATCGGAAGATGTGGGCAATGCAGACCCTCATGCGCTGCAAGTGGCCGTTGCTGCGATGCACGCCGTGCAGTTTCTTGGAATGCCGGAGGGGAAATTTGCATTGTCGCAAGCGGCGATATATGTGGCGTGTGCGCCCAAAAGCAATGCTGCTTGCACGGCAGTAGATGCGGCGATGCAAGATGTTGCACATGTGCAGATAAAAACGATTCCGCCGCACTTGCAGGATGCGCACTACAAGGGCGCAAAGGATTTGAACCGTGGTACGGGATACAAATACCCGCATGATTACCCGGGCAATTATATTCCGCAGCAGTATTTGCCGGATGAATTGCAGGGCAATACGTATTATAAGCCAACAGAAAATGGCGTAGAGAAAAGAATAGGGGAAGCGTTGCGAGGGGTGAGGGGATTACCACGTTAAACGGAGTAGTTGTTCTTTTGGGCGAAAGCGATTGAGGTGGCCTATAGCCTAGAGAATAAAATTTTGTAAAGAGTTTGTAATATTACACATGCATTATTGGTTAAATAGTCAATAATGTTTTTTTATTTGACAAATTTCGAAAATGTAATACAATTGTAATATAACTTGCTTGACAAACCACTAGGAGGACTTATTTATGGCTAGAAAACAAACCAACATAACACTGTACATACTTGCGGCTATCGTAATTTTAGTATCGGCACGTTATATACAGGTGCGAGTCGGTAATTTTATTGAAGCACGACGTATACAAGCGGCGAGGGTAGAGCCAATACATCAACTACACCTTGTTACCAACAATGTCTACTATGCGGACGCCAATTTTGTAGCCACCGTTCAGCTAAGCGATTTAGAAGGGCTGCCGATAGAGGCGGACTTACTTGTGTCGTTGCACCACGGCGATGATATCATTAACCCGCCCGTGCCTTTTAGCACCGATGCGGACGGGCGCAGCATTATCGATTTCCCTTTATATGGCACGGAAATCGAAAGTGGGACGCATAGCCTGAGCCTGCTTATAGCCATAGATTCCGAGCTGGGTTTTGAATATTTCCGCAGGAATGTTCGAGTAGCCGCAGATGAAGGGCAAAATTTTATCGTGCATTTCGATAAGGGGCTGTATAACCCCGGTGATGATGTGCTGTTTAGAATAATGGCACTCCACAGCGCAACTGCCCGCCCCATTGCAGGCGAAGAATTCACCATTTCCATTTTTGACGGCAACGATAACCGAGTGTTTGTGCAAACCGCAAAAGCATCAGACTTCGGCATTATAAGCGGCAGGTTTAGCCTTGCAGATGAAGTGAACAGCGGCTTTTACCGCCTGTCCGTAGAGCAAAACGGCGCAACTCAAGCGACGGCTATGTTCGAAGTGATGCCGTTTGTATTGCCAAGGTTTGAAGTTACGCTGCAAACCGACAAAACAGAATATCGCTTGGGCGAAACAATTTACCTCACAGGTACGGTTATGTATTTCTTTGGCGAGCCGGTAAACCAAGGCACGGCAAATGTGTATGTAAATAACAACCGCCTTGCAAGCGTTCAGCTGGACGAAAATGGCGAGTTTGCCTTAACTTACGCCGCCCACAGCACCGGAGCGTATGACATTTGGGTGGAAGTTATCGATAATTCCAACTTTAGGGTAGAGGCGTTTACATCTGTACGTGCAACCGAGGGTGCGTTTGGTATAGAAGTAATGCCGGAACACGGATATCTTGTGCAAGGGATGCCAAACACGATTTACATCTTTACACACACAGCCAATGGCGACCCCGTGCGCACGTTCTTGCAAATAAGCGGGCGTGGGTTCAGCCGTCAAGTGGCTACCGGGGACAACGGTATTGGCATGTTTGTGCTGGAAGATATTGAGACAGAAAATCATATTTCCATCCATGCGATAGATATGGACGACAATAGTGTGCAGCAGGATTTTGTGTTTGAAGGTGTGCACCGCAACGTAACGCTTAGCACCGACCGCCCTCGCTATCAAATGGGCGACACTATTTACCTAAGCCTAAACCGACGTGGGCATGGGCAGGGGGGCATATTCAAAATATATGCCTATCGCAACGACAGGCTCTTGCAAGTGATAGAAACCGAACACGACCGTGCAACGCTTAACCTTGGCGATGCATTTGGGCTGATAGATATTTATGCGGTGTGGCTGCCAACAGGTGATACACCTGTAGACAACTTAACCGCCGCACGCCGTACTATTTTTATAGACCCCGGCAATTATATGCAGCTTTCGGTACAAAGCGACAGGCCGGAATATGAACCCGGAGAATTTGTTAACCTAAGCTTTAATGTAACCGACAGAACTGGCAGCCCGCTTACCGCCGCATTGCTGGTAAGCATAGTGGACGAAGCCATGCTTAGCCTTGCCGCAAATGATTTGTCGATAGATAACATACGGCTTGCGTTGGAAGATATCCGCTTTGGCGACGACTTAGACGCTGCTACTTTGTATGCGTCGCTTATTGCGGGTGCATCCGAGCAGGCAATCACTCGCCTGTTGCTGCGCCAAGGCAACGCCACACCTTTTGTACAGACGACCAGCTTAATTAACCACCTGCCGCCGGAAGATAATAATATTGACTGGGGTCAAAGGGCTTTAAACGGGCTTCGTATTTATGTAATTGTTCTCTCGGCAATCGGATTTTTTATTCTGCTAAACAGCAAAAGAAAAGCGTCTATGTTGGCTCATATTGATGCGCCGTCTGCTGATGTGCTTAAGCGCAGATGGCGGACTGCATGGGCGGTTGGTATATTCTTAGGCTTGTTTGTGCTGGCATTGTTGTTCCTCTCTTCATGTGGCAGAAGCAATGACGAAGCGTTTAGTTCACCTGCCGCCGACATGTGGGAAGCTGCACCTGTGATGCCTGCGTCGGATATGCCTGCTGCACAAGCTGCGCCAACACCGCTTCCGCAAGTACCAACTGCTCCTGCGGCAGACATGCAGGTTCAGGATTCTGTGTCTGAACCTGAAGCTTCTGCCCCTGCGGAAATTGAAACTCAAACCGCAAGGGTGCGCCGCTTGTTCTTGGAAACCATGTTATTTGTGCCGGAACTGATAGCCCACAACGGGCAGGCAGAACTTGCATTTATACTTGCCGACAATATAACCACGTGGAACATACAGGTAGTGGGCAACACGCAAGACGGCATCGTAGGGCATACGCAAAGCAGCTTCCGTGCATTCCAACCATTTTTTGTAGATTTTGAACTGCCTCGCAACAGCATCCGTTACGACCAAGTGAGTATCCCTGTTACTGTGTTTAACTACACGGACGACGAGCAAACCGTTATTTTAACCATTGCAGAACTTGATTGGTTTGAGCTGCATGGCGATGCGGTACAAACGCTTACCGTGCCGTCCAACCGTTCGGTCATGGTGTATGTGCCGATAACCATCACGCACTTTGGCGACTTTGTATTCCGTGCATACGTGGATACACATGGCTTTGCAGATGCTGCCGAGCGTCCTATCCGAGTGAACCCCGAAGGCTTCCGTATACGGCAGGTAACCTCCAGCGGCAGCATAGAAAACAGCACATGGCAGCATTTGTTGTTTATGAACCCAGATATTGCCGATACAAGAAGCGCGACGATTACGTTTTATCCGTCTGTTATGGCGCAGGTTATAGAGGGCATGGAAAATATCTTCCGTATGCCGTTCGGCTGTTTCGAACAGACATCTTCTATACTGTACCCTAACATTCTTGCGCTACGGTACATGCAGCAGAATGGCATAGATAATCCAACGCTTACGCAAACAGCGTTAACCTACATTAGTGCGGGTTATCAGCGGCTGCTCACCTTCGAAGTGAGGGGCGAGTCGGGCGGTTTCTCCTTGTTTGGTAGTGCACCTGCCGAAACATTGCTTACCGCATACGGACTCATGCAGCTGAAAGACCTGACAAGCGTGTATACGATAGACGAAAGAGTGCTGGACAGGATGTCCGATTTCTTGTTCCGCAACCAAAACAGAGACGGCACATTTGAAATAACCGGACGTAGCCGTCATATCCTGGACAGCCAGCGGCTTGCGTTTAACGCATATATCACATGGGCGATATCCGAGGCATTTCCTGACGACCACCGCTTGGACAGCTCTGTAGATTATCTGATTTCGCAGCTAAGCAGGGTAGATGATAATTACACCTTGGCACTTATCGCCAATGTGCTTGTAAATACGCAGCATTCTATGGCCGGTGAAGTGGTAAACCGTTTAGCAGCCAATGTAATAAGCGATGGCGACATGGCGTATGTAACATCTACTACCCGTGACTATTTTGGTGCGTTTGGGCGCATACAATATCTGCAAGCTACGGCACTAACGTCGCTTGCATTGTCTAACCACGGCTCTCATGCGGAGCTTAACGGGTTGCTGATTAATTACATCATAGCCCAAAGAGATTCTTGGGGAACATGGCACAGCACGCAGGCAACGATACTTTCGCTAAAGGCGTTAACCAACTATGCTACGCCTGCGCCGCTTGAGGATGGGCAAATTACGGTGACCATTGGCGACCAGCAACGTGTGATAGATATAAACAGCGACAACACGCTGGATTTGTATCAAGTAAGGTTTACCGGCTTGGAGCGGGAAAATATCATGGATATACAGTTCCCAAATTTGGGGCGTATGACATACAAAGTTGTGCAGGAATTTTTTGCCCCGTACGATTCTGTAGTGCTTGACCGTGGGTTTGAAATTTCGTCGCAAATGAACACAAACCTAAGCGTGCATGAGTTGGTGCAGCAAGAAATTAGGATAATTAACACATCCGGCGACATAGTAAAAAACGGCTTGGTAGCCGTTTCCATTCCGCAAGGGTTTAGGGTAGAGCGCAGCAGCCTGGCAATGATGCAGCACATGGGTATTATCGAGCGTTACGAAATGCGGTTTGATAATATTAACTTGTACTTGCGTGATACCGAAGCGGGCGAAATAATAGATTTAACCATAGCGTACCGCCCGGCGTTTCCTGTGCGTGTAACAGGCGGGCATGTGAGAGTGTTTGACTACTATAACCCCGGTGTAGAAGGGTATCTGAAGCCGGTAGAGATTGTAGTGCAATAATAAAAAGCACCCCTAGGGGTGCTTTTCTGTTTCAGCATCTTCGTCATCTTCTTTGTATTCGTCTTCAAAGTCGCCTGGGAGAAAAACCATTCCGTCTTCTTCGGGTTCTTCCATTTTTGTTGCCTCCTTTATTAAAACAAACCACCCGGCCAAAAGAAAAAAGGCATGTAGGGACGGCGGAAACCCGCAATCACTACATACCATGGTTTTAGTATGCAAACAAGTAACGCAAACAAAGTTGCCTATGCTCTTGCGAATTATGGTACGAATGTGTACAATAATAAAGCAGTGGCAGGCTTTGCCTGTGCCTTGTAGTGATGCTTCGAATCCCTACATTGCGTCTTGGGTGTTAGTCGCACCTAAGACCGCTGTGTTATTTTATTGTGCAAGCCGAGTGGCTTGGATACATAGTACCATGAGAGGTAGCCGACTGCAACAGTTTTACTTCATATATTTATTTGCAAAAACTTTGCCTGCCTCGTCCCATGTTTGATTGGTGTAGGGGAAGCCTGTTTCGCCTTTTGCTAATTTTATTTCCTCGGCAATTTCGAAGAAAATACCGTAATAGTCTCTGCCGTTTTTAAGGGCAAGGCAAGTTAAATCGCTCCATATTTTGCCCTTTTGGTACAGTAAAGAATTTTTGAGTTGCGCTATGGTGTAATCGACATCGTAGGCAACTCTTTTTTCTTGCACGTCAAAGCCGCTCGCTGTAATTTCGAGTATGGTGTACGGCGCACGATTGTCGAATATAAAGGATATCCCGCACGAGCCGGGGTTGAGAATGAGCTTATCGCCGCAGTATGCGTGGGCTTGCAAATGGTTATGCCCGAACAAAATAATATTTGCGTCAATTCGGTCGATGAGGACTTTGCATTTATCGGAATGAACGGTGTGCTTAAATTCGGTGAGAAATTCCCCATGCGAAAATGGCTTTTCCATCATTTTTTTATGATAGGTAGTGCTGCTGTTGCAAATGTTTTTTGGCGGCGGCATTAAAAAGTGTGGGATATGGGTTGCAAAAATTGATGCTCCGGGACGAATTTCTATGTGACATTCTTCATCTAATCCGGTTAAGAAATCGAACACATCCGGGGCAAGTTCTCTAAACACGTGATACATCCCGCCGAATTGTTTAACCGTCCAAGTTGCTTGATCTTGCTTTGCAAACTCGCTCAAATACATTTCCCGGTTGCCTTTGATGATATGCACATTGTCGAGGTTCATTAAAAGCTGCGCTACCTCGTTGGAAAAAGGCAAATCGAAAACATAATCGCCTAAGAAGATGAATTTGTCTACATTGTTACGGCGGGCATCTTCAAGCACGGCTTTGAGTGCCGTGTAATTGCCGTGGATATCTGAAATAATGGCTATTCGCATGGGTATTCTGTTTTCAAAATTGAGTAGCAAAAGGCGTCAAAAATTTGTTGGTCATATCTTTTGCTTGCTTGGCGTAGCATACCTTCGCAGGTGAAGCCGCATTTTTCAACCACTCGTTTGGCACGGGCGTTGAAGGATTTGTGATATGTGGATACCAAATCCAGCCCCATATCCTCAAATGCGTGAGCTATCACCCGTTTAGAAGCTTCTGTAGCTATGCCCATGCCCCAATAATCGGCAGAAACCACAAAGCCGAGTTCTTTTACGCTTATGTTGGGACGTTTGCTGTCTTTATGTAGCCCCACCGAGCCAATGACACGGTTGTTTTCTTTCAACACAATTGCCCAAATGTCGTTTTCTTTTATGAAGTATCGGATAACTTCCAGCGATTCGTCTCGGGTGGTATGCGGCGGCCAGCCGCCGTTTAGCCCAACTTCGGGATGTTTTGCGTATGCGAAAAAATCGTCTGCATCGTTTTCGTGCCATGCACGTAGGATTAGGCGTTCGGTTTCAAGTGTTTTCATATTTTACCTCTTTCTTATGCTCCCGTAATTTTTACCGTGCCTGCGCCCAGCAAATTTTCTAGTTGTTTTTCCAGCGCACCGCTCGGCATGACCCAAAACTCCTGTTTTGCCTGGTATTTTTTTTGCTGCGCTTCGTTATAAATCATAACCGGTGTGTTGCCGCTGTGGGCAGATAGAATGTCGGTGATGTCCCGTAGCTGCACGGGTTTATCCTTCGGTACTTTTACCCAAAAGGTTTTCGGTTTTGCTTGAGTGTCTACTTTGGGTGAACCTTTTACAGACGTATCTATCGGCATGTCCTCGTAAAACAAGAAGTCGTGGGCGACAATCTTTGTCGCTTCATCCTCCCGCACGTTTACCCTGCCTTGCACCACCAGCACTTGGTCTTGTTGCAGGCGTGCGCCAAATTTTTCGTAAGCCTTGGAAAACACGGCAACTTCTACCGTGCCGTACATGTCTTCTACGGTTAGAAATGCAAACTCTTTATTGTCGGCTTTCGTGCGTTTTACGCTTTTGGAGGTGATCATGCCGCCATAAGTGACGGTTTGCTTGTCTTCTAATTTTTGTTTTTCGCTGTTGTCCTCACTGTTTTCTTCCGCTTCGAAATCGAGACTCGTTAATGTGCTGTAGCGGCTGAGTGCGCTTTCGTATTCCGATAGCGGATGCCCGCTGATGTACATGCCCATGAGTGCCATTTCGTCCATGAGCATCAAACGTTTGGGGAACTCGTTGATATTGGGCAAAACATCGTCCATACTTTGCTCTTCGTCTGATTCGTCCATATCAAACAGCGACAGCTGCCCGGATAAAGTGGTTTTTTTTGCGGTGGCAAGCCCGTCGATTATGTTTGCGAACGTAGCGATATATTGCGCCCGTTTGCCGCCCAACGAGTCGAACGCCCCTGCACGGATAAGGCTTTCTAAACAACGTTTGTTAATCTCGCCGCCGCCAGGCTTAGCCATGCGGGTGATAAAGTCGGTAAGGCTCACAAATTTGCCGTTTGACTCCCGCTCGGTAACTATTGCCGCTACGGCGGAACGCCCCACGTTTTTTATGCTTGCCAGCGCAAAACGAATACTGTCGCCCGCTACGCTGAATTCGGCAAAACCTTCGTTCACATCGGGTGGCTGCATGTTGATACCCATTTTTTTGCAATCGTGAATATAGCCTGCCACTTTGCCGCCGGCATCTATAAAGGTGGTCATGGTCGCCGCCATAAATTCTACGGGGTAGTAGTACCTGAGCCATGCGGTTTGGTATGTGATAAACGAATACGCCGCCCCGTGCGACTTATTAAATGCGTAGGCGGCAAACGCCATCATGGCGTCGAATATTTGGTTGCCTGCTGCTTCCGGCACGCCGTTGGCTATGCAGCCATGTACTTGTGTGTCGGGTATGCCGTGCAGGAAATTTTGCCGCTCTTCCGCCATAACGTCCATTTGCTTTTTACTCATGGCTCGGCGGATAAGGTCACTGCGACCAAGTGAATAACCCGCAAGGTCACGTACGATTTGCATAACCTGTTCTTGATAAACGATACAGCCGTACGTCGCCTTCAAAATTGGTTCAAGCGACGAGTGCATGTACTTTATTTTTGCAGGGTTGCGTTTGCCCGCTATGTATTGCGGGATAAAATCCATCGGGCCGGGGCGGTAGAGGGATATCCCGGCGGTTAAATCCTCCAGGTCTTGCGGCTGGAGTTCCTTCATAAACGATGTCATGCCCGAGCCCTCTATTTGGAATACGCCTGCGGTTTTGCCGGCGGATATCATCTCGTACACTTTAGGGTCTTCGTAATCCCAGTTGTACAGGTCTATGTCTATGTTCTTGCTGCGCTTTATTTCTTCTGCCGCAAGGCGGATAACGGTAAGCGTGCGCAGACCTAAAAAGTCCATTTTCAAAAGCCCAAGCTCTTCCACCGTACCCATTGGGAACTGTGTCGTCACCAGCCCGTCGTTTGTGTTAAGCGGAACGTAGTCGTCAACGGGTTTGTCGCAAATTACAACGCCCGCCGCATGGGTGGACGCATGACGGGAAAGCCCCTCCAAACGCAACGACATGTCCACGAGTTCTTTGGTTTCAGGTTCGTCGTTATAAGCCTGCCGCAGGTCACTGCTTACTTCCAATGCTTTGGTAAGCGTCATGTTAAGGTCGTGCGGTATCATTTTGGCAACACGGTCAACATCGCCGTATGGCATACCCAGCGCACGCCCTACGTCACGAATGACCGCTTTTGCCTTCATTTTTCCAAACGTAATAATTTGCGCAACATGGTCTGCGCCGTATTTTTGCACAACATAGTCGATAACTTCCTGCCGGCGGGCGTAGCAAAAGTCGATATCAAAATCCGGCATGGAGATACGCTCCGGGTTTAGAAAACGCTCGAACAGCAGGCTGAACGGGATGGGGTCTACGTCGGTAATGCGCAGCGCATACGCAACAATGCTGCCCGCGCCCGAACCACGCCCCGGTCCAACCAATATGCCGTTATCGTGGGCGTATTTTATAAAATCGCCTACAACGAGGAAATAGTCGTCAAAGCCCATGCCGCCAATGATGCCAAGCTCGAAGTCCAGCCGTTCTTGGTATAAGTGGGCGTTTTCGCCGTAGCGCATGACAAGCCCTTGCTCGCAAAGTTTACGTAAATAACCCGATGTGGTTTCGCCCTCGGGTATCGGGAACTTGGGCAGTTTGTAGTTGTTAAATTCGATGTCTATATGGCAGCGGTCGGCAATTTTTTGCGTATTTTCCAATGCTTCTTTGGCATATGGGAAGGCGGCGTACATCTCTTCGGGCGATTTTAAATAGAAGTCGTTGGATTCGAATTTCATGCGGTTTTCGTCGTGGATGGTTTTGCCCGTTTGAATGCACAGCAGCACATCGTGCGCCTTTGTGTCGCTTTCGTTTATGTAATGCACGTCGTTGGCAACCACAAGCGGTATGCCCGTTTCCTGCGAAATGCGGATGAGTTGCTGGTTAACCTGGCGTTGTTCGTCCATGCCGTTTTCTTGCAGCTCTAAATAAAAATTGTCCTGCCCGTAAATGTCGTTGTACATAAGGGCGATTTCTTTGCCTTTTTCGTAGCCTTGGGTCATTAGCACTTTTGGCACAACGCCGCCCAAGCAGGCAGACATGGCAATTAAACCCTTGCTGTATTGGCGCAAAATTTCTACGTCTACACGGGGGCGGTAGTAAAAGCCCTCGGTAAAGCCAAGGGACACGAGTTTTATGAGGTTATGGTAGCCTTCGTTATTTTCGGCAAGCAAAACCAAGTGCTGCGAATGCCCTTCGTCCCTACGTTCTTTTATGTGGCGGGATTCGGTTGCGACGTAAACTTCGCAGCCAAGGATGGGCTTTATACCTGCGGCTTTGGCTTTTTTGTAAAATTCTATCACGCCGTACATTACACCGTGGTCGGTTATGGCAATGCTGTCCATGCCCAGCTCCTTGGTGCGGGAGACAAGCTCGCCTATTTTTGCACTGCCGTCCAGCAGGCTGTATTCCGAGTGTACGTGCAGGTGTACGAATGGTTGCATGAGTAAAACTCCCTTCTTTCGTATTATATCAAAAATCCAAGACAAGTTCTTAGAAGTCCGAAAGAAAATAGGAATTTACAAACCGTACATAATTTATTCAATTCTATAGGCTATACTCTTATTATGGAGGTGCGATTTATGAAAAATAAATTTCTTGCAGCAATGATATTGCTTGTTTTGGGCGGTGCAACTTTGGGTGTTGGTGTGGGCGTAGGTTACGCCATTACATCCAACTTTTTGCCCGAGGCAGAAGTAGTTGAAGAGGTTGGTACGGTAACATCTGTACGCATTAACCCGCTTACAATACCCATAGACCCCAGCGAGCCAAGCATTGCAGATATTATCCCGCAGGTTAAAGACGCAGTGGTTAGCATTAGCGTGTATGCAAATATAAACCGCCCGTTTGGCGGTGTAATGCCCGGCTCGGGTTCGGGTTTTATCTTTTACAAAGACGATGACTATGTGTACATTGCAACCAATAACCATGTGATAGAAAACGTGACACAAATTTTTATTTCGCTAGATGATAACGAAAACGTGCAGGCGCATGTTATTGGCACATACGAAGGTTCTGACCTTGCGGTTATTGCCGTAAGCCGTGCAGAATTGGACGAGAAAGGTGTGCCATACACCGTTGCTACGCTCGGCGACTCTGATGCCATGCGCATGGGCGATACCGTGCTTGCGATAGGTAACGCCATGGGCGAAGGGCAAACCGTAACCAAGGGCATAGTCAGTGCCACGGGACTTACCATTACCGTAAACGACCCTAACACAAGGCTTAGCTTAACGCTGGACGTAATGCAAACAGATGCTGCCGTAAACCGTGGCAACAGCGGCGGGCCACTGCTTAACCAGCATGGCGAAGTGATTGGTATAGTGACGGCAAAGCTCATGGGCTCGGATATTGAGGGCATGGGATATGCGCTGCCTATAAACGAAGCCCGGCTTATTTTGGAAGACTTGAAGCAAACGGGCTCGGTACGCCAGCCGTTTATGGGTATACATCCGGAAGATTTTTCCGAATTTATGCGAGGGTTGTTTAACATGCCGTATACAGGTGTGTTGGTGCGCCATGTAGTGCCGGACAGCCCCGCCGAAGCCGCAGGTATGCTGCCGGGCGATTTGATAATATATTTTGAAGGCGAAAGAATTACCGGCACAATAGATTTGAATGAGCAGCTCGTGGGGGTAAGACCGGGGGATGAAGTGGCTGTGACCGTGTTTAGGGATGGGGAACTGGTGGACTTGAGAATAGTGCTTGGGGTTGAGGGTAGGTAAGATAATTTTGTATATGGAATAGTAAACGCCGTGAGAGGAACTCTCACGGCGTTTATTTGTTGAAAAATCAAGATGTATGACTTGTACTGCGCTGGGTTGTTAAAGAATTAATCGCATTATGACTTCATCATCTAAAACTTGTCCTGTTTTCTTAAATCCACAACGTTCATACATTTTAGTTGCGACATGATTTTCCGGCACACAAGACAAATATACGTAATTTGCTTCATAGCCTTGGGGCTTTGCTCTATAGAGTTTTAATAACTCAGCTACAGCCGCCTTGCCATATCCTTTGCCTTGATGTTTTTCGTCTATCATAAATCTGGTAATCCAAAAGTAATCCCCATCAAAAATAGGTTCCTCATCATCTTCTTCATCTAATTCGAACCACGTTGTCATTAAAAAGCCTATGACGATTTCGTCGTTTAATATAGCATAAGGCATTCGGGGTGGTTCACCTTCATTAATTGTATTTAGTAGACTGCAATATGCCTGTGCCAAGCTGTACGAATTTGGTGCAACAAATTTTTCTGATGCTTTCAGTTCCAGCACGGCATCAAAATTAACCTCAGATATGGGTTGTAAAGTAATCATGCTTACCTCCGTGTTTTATTTGTTTCATGCGAAGTATAAATGTTGCCAATATGAAAAACAAGATAAAATTTGATTAAAATAATCCTTGATACAATGTCACAGGTATAGCATGTTGGTTGATATGGGATCACATCTCTTGGCTATGGGCTGTGATTGCAATAGCGATGCAGGCACTTCGAGCGCTAAGTACGTGGATTTTTCCGTATTACAATAGCACCTGAGCCAATATAAAATACCTACATCACCAACCCAACAGGCTGCTTTTTAATGTTGTTCTTTTTGCCAAAGGTTTTCAACCCCATTGTCCGCCAGTTTTCATCTATAAACGGTGTGCCTATACCACTTGGCAACGGCACATCCACTTCCAAATACAGCAAAAACTTTTTTATAATTCATTTTTTCAGCCTCACTTTCTTGCGGCTCCAATTTTAAACAACAACAAACAAAGCTGCCTGTTTGGCAGCTTTGTTCGTATTTTCTATCTTCTTGGAATTTTTAGTACCTGCCCGATTTGTATCAGGCTGGTTGTCAGCTTATTCAACTGCATAATGGCGTTTGACGTCGTACCAAATCTATTGGCTATTGCAGGCAAGCTGTCGCCGCCTATTACAGTATAAAAGAAGAAACCCGCAGGTACTCCCGAACTGTTTAACGCTTTAACTATTCCACGTGCAATAGCGGCGGCGTAGTTGTTAAAGTTTTGGTCGAATAGCTGATTGTCCCGCACATTTGTTATAAACCCAACTTCCAACAGCATAGCCGGGGCGGTTGTGTTACGCAAAACGGCGAAGTTTGCACGGATAACGCCTCTATTGTTTTGCACGCCTGCACCGGCGAGTTCATCCAAAACATCAAATGCACGCAGTACCGTGCCATCCGGCGCAGAGGTAAAGACGAAATTTTCTACCCCGTTTGCAGCGGTGTTTGTGCTTGCGTTACGGTGAATGGATACAAATAAATTTGTATTGTTGCGGTTGGATATTGCGCTGCGTTCTGCCAGCGAAACGGTGGTGTCTGTACTTCTTGTCATGATAACTCGTATGCCCTGCGCTTGCAGCAGCGTTTGTACCGCAAGTGCTAAGCGCAAATTATCGTCTTTCTCCCTACGTGTTCCAAAAACCGAACCCGAATCTGCACCACCATGCCCGGCATCAAGCACGACCACTCGTGCCGTAGGAGGAGGGGGTGGCGGCGGAGGAGTTGGCGGCGTGCTTCCGCCACAAAATTCCCGTAGCCTGCCCCAGGTTAAAGGTCCAACCACACCATCAGGCACAAGCCCAACCAGCCGCTGGAAAGCAATAACCGAAGCCTGCGTCCTTGGACCAAAAACTCCGTCTGTAGCTAATGGCGCTATAGATGGGTTTGTGCGCCCGATGGAATTTAAACACTCCTGTATACTGCGTACACTTGCGCCGCTAGAGCCAACTCGGAGCGCTGTTCCGGGGTAGGGCGGCATTGCTCCGCCACCTGTAACTTCCGTAAGTTTAGCCCATGTCAACGGCCCGACAATGCCGTCAGGCACTAAACCAAATTGCCGCTGAAAGGCAATAACTGCTGCTTCTGTCCTTGGACCAAAAATACCATCCGCAACAAGCGGCGGTATGCTTGGCAGTAATTGCTGTAAAGTACGTACGTTTTCGCCACGTGAGCCAACCCGCAGTGTTTCCATTTTTCACTCGCTTCTGCTTAAATTACTATATTGTATGTCGGCTATAATATTCCGTGAAGCATAAGCGGCGATGTTTCTTTCGTCCAGCTAATTTCTACCTTGGTAATGTTTTTATATGTCGAAATATCGAATGCATTGTACGCTTTGTTTAGCGTGCCAAGGTCTTGCCATTTGTCTGATGCAAGTATTTTTATGGCAGCATTATTAGCGGCACTTGCGTTTTGCAGGATAAGCAGCGTTTGCTTGTTGTTGTCTGCAAGGTTGTAGGTTAAAGCGTCTTCGTCGTTGCTGCTGCGGAAGGCAGTGTTTGGTTTGCCGTCTGCGGCTTGCTGCGCCCACCCGCCTTGTTCAAGCGACGTTGTGGGAATAATGCCGTGCAAATAGCCGCTTTGCTCGTTAAGGCGTAGCGAGTTTAGTTGCATCCAACAGTTTTTCGCTGTTGTTATTATCAGCTTAATTTCAGCAATTTCAACGCCCTCGGCAGGGAATGTAATCCGCTCCACGTTATAGTTTTGACCGTCGTGGTTTTCTATATTTACATTTTTGCCAATGTCCATCGCCACTTGCCAAGTATTGTTTGTTAAAATTTGCAGCTCACCAAAGCCGATGTGGTCACTTACATGGGAATACAGTGCTAGGTCGTAAACCCTATAAGGCTTATCGTAAACGATGTGAATTGTGTCGCTAGGCCTTTGATTGCGAGCCGACTTAAACGGGCTTGTAAGGCTTTCCGTAAGCAGGTTATCGGCTACATGGTTTTCGTGAACACCAATGGGGTTGTTATATTCGTCCCATGTTGTTATGCGCCCGGTATAAACCTGGGCAGGGCGTACTTTTTCTTCCGGCTGTTTGGCAAATTTAAGGTAGTTGCACATGAGTTTGTCTGCTTTTTCTATCAAAGCATCTACAAATGGCTTGATGTAATGCGTACCTATTTCTATAACAGCCGATGCGCCGCCAAGCTGCGGTGCGGTAATTTTTGCCCAGCCCAATTTTTCTGCTTGAACAAGAGAGTAGTATTTCCACGTTTTTTCCACATCATTTTCCATGTAGGCGTTGTACATGTTTGCCAGCAATTTTATGGTGCTGCAAACACTTACACATTTTTCTATCCATGGCTTAATGTCGTGCAGCAAAAGCGCAGAGCCGTTTTGTTTAATATCTGCGGCGGCGGTTTCCAGCGGTTTAAGTTCGTTTATAAGTGCAGCGCCCGATTTTTGTATGTTGGCTTTGTCGAGTTGTTCAACCGCATTAGCAAAGGCATCCAAAAACGGCCGCAGTTCAAACGATTCCTGATTGTGGTTAACCATATGCTCTGCGCCGCCTTTGCGGCGTTGGTTATGTTTTGCAAAAATATACATGCTTTCTGCAACGTTAGGGTATAAGTGGCGGAAGGAGTCCTTCCAGCTTTGTATCGGGTCAAAGGCATCTGCATTCCATGTATAGTCACCTGTGCCGAACAGTGCGATTTCGGACAAATGCCCCTGTTGCATTGGGTTAGATAAAACGCCCTCCATTGTGCCTTTTGCAGACGGACACAACGCTTGCTGTAAAACATTGCCCTGTTCGTCTACACTAACCGGGGTAGGCCCAAGTAAAAGGTGAATATTGCCGTCATAGTCTGTCACAGGGTAGTTCCACCAAATAAGCGGCTGGCGGCGTACGCCTTCTAAGCCATATCCTTTAGGGTCTCCGTCAGGGGCAGGCGTTCCTGCAAATGCGGCATGTTCAAAGAACCAATGGTTATGTTCGCCCTTAACATCGGACATGACATGTCTGCCCGTATACATTACTTGCACCGACTCATGCAAACCGGGTTGAGCAATCGTTACTTCTTCGCCTTCCCATCCGGGGGCTTGTTTTGGTACTGCAATAATTGGCGGCGCATGTGGGTCGCCTTTTATTGTGCGCATGTAATCATACCCGTTGTATGCAATATCTTGTTGGTAATAATAAGCAGGGCAAACCATTAGCGGCAAAACATCGCCCTTGGCTTCGCCCCATTCAACCACTTTGTTAGACGCCTGTACATGAACCGGAATGCCAAACCTCGCCAACGGGAAATCGATATCGTCTATTAAAAAACCGAATTGCCGCACACCTGCGCTGTAAAGCTGCTCCAGCTTGGTAAACAGCTTATCGTAGGTTTCCGCTTGGCTGTAGCTATCTACATGATGCTGCCCTTTTGGTAGCGGAAAGTCTCCCGCCCTGTCGGATTCTATCCATTGGCGGTCTGTAAGTTCTGTGCGGGTTGCGTTAAATGCATCGTCGGCATCCAAAAAGTCCATATGCTCGCTTACATGGGTCGTCCACACAAACGAAACATGGTTTAGTTTTGCCAGTTCGGCGAGTTCTGCCAGCTCGCTTAACAAGTCGTCGGGGTAGGGCGTTGCCCAGTCTGCGCCAAAGTGGTAGGGGTCATCCTTGGGTGCGTACACAAATGAATTCATTTTCATGCGGCCCATCATTTTTATCATGTTTTTGCGGGTTTCGTACGACCATGGAATGCCATAAAAGCCTTCAACTACGCCACGCACCTTAGTGTCTGCAAAGTCGTTTATAAGCACGTTTTGGATAGTTAGGCTATGGTCAAGCATATGCCCTAAGGTAACTACGCCATAAAAAAGCGCCGCCGCATCTTGCCCCACGATAGTAATTTTGTTGTCGTTTGCATTTAGCACGTAACTGTCGTATCCGTCATTGGTTGGCTCAAGTCCGTTGGAATAGTTTGTAAAGTCGTCGTTATCGCCTTTTATCGCCAAAACTATATTGGTTTTGCCGGGGTCGATGCTTAGCGTTGATGTAAATGTCGCATCAACTCCGGCTTTTTTTAATATTTCTTCAATTTTGCGCCTTGTTGCTTCGCTTGCACCGCTTGTGATGCTTACATTGGCGGAAGACAGCACAAAGCTGCCGCTGCCGTAAGCCATGCTTTGCGGTATAGGATAAATTTTCATGTTTTTCATCACACCGTAACCTCAAGCATTGCAGAAAATTGGAAGTTTACATCACCACGTTCTTTGGTGGTGGCTTCAATCGTTTCAATGGTTGGGGTTGCTTTTTCTTGGCTGGTTTTGCCGTTTACAACCAGGTTTATTGGTTTGTCAAAATCCGCCATGTCCCAGTTAAGCAGGATATTGAATGTGCCGCTTACGTCTTGGGTGGTAATGGTTGCTGTGTTTGTATTTTTGTCCCATGTGGCATGGATGCAGCCTTTGGTCATAGAAATTGGGGCTTTTAGCCAGTAGTAAGAATCGGTAAGGCGTAATTCTGCACGGGTTTCCAAGTTCCAAGCAATATTTGTTGGCAGCGGATTACGGGTAAACTTGTTTAAAAAGTCAACGGAATTTGTATTTTTGCAGATGGCTTTGCTGCCACCGTTTAACCATGCAGCACTGTCTTGCCAAACCACCTGGGTAACTCTCATGTGGTTTTTGTCATCTATTGCATGTTGTTTTTTTACGTGCATATTCACTTCGTGAATATAATTATGCGGATGTTTGTCTTGCAACTCCCTAAGTTTTTCGCCATAGCGTGCGGTTTCCAGGTGACGGTCGTAGGCTGTATCGTCATCGCCGCATTGCAAAATGATAGGCGTGTTCATATAGTTAACGGCACTTATGTGGTTGTGATGCCCCGCAGACATGCTTACGGCAGCAAAGCGGTCGGGCATACATGGCGTTATGCCGTACACACCGTCTCCCCCTGCGGAGTATCCCATTAAATAAATGCGGTTAGGGTCTGCATTGCGGAAAAGTATTAGGTTTTGTATTAGCCTGTCGTAAAGCGGGTACGATTCCGGGTTAAAATGTGTGTTGTACGTTTCTCTTATTCCACGGCAGGCTATGTATAGCCCGTTTTCTATACTGTCTGCAAAATATGTTTTTGCATGTTCGTATTGCTTTTCATTTCCAATCCATTGTCCGCCGCCGTGCAAGAAAATGTATACGGGGTATCCGTTTTCCCCGGGTGTACCTTTTACTGTTATGTTATAGCGCATGTGAATTGCATCTTTTTCATTAAGCGTGTAACTCTTGGTATGTTCATCAAAATACATAAGCCCTGCATACATTTCGCCAAGCCTGTCCTCGTTAAATTTTTCTGTTGCGAGGTAGTCGTTCCATACATCGGCTCTTGCAGCAAGTTCCTCGTTACGTGTTAAAAATTTGTTCATTTTTTCCTCCTGCCTTTGCGGCTTTTAAATTTTTTTGTTTAATCTTCTATTTTCACTTTAAAAAAATGTAATTTTATTGTAACATATACACTATAGAAATCAAAGAGGAGAATGCAAATGAACGCACCCATATTTGATAAAACTGCACATGAAAAACGCATGGAATGGTTTATGCAGGCAAGGTTTGGCATGTTTATCCACTGGGGCTTATATGCAATACCCGCCAGAGGCGAATGGCACAAGGGTTTGCAGCAAATGACCGATAAAGCATATCAAAAATATTTCGACGCATTTAACCCCACGCAGTACGACCCAAAAGAATGGGCTCGTTTGGCAAAAGCCGCCGGAATGAAATATGCGGTGCTGACCACCAAACATCACGATGGGTTTTGTATGTTCGACTCTGCATTAACCGATTACAAAGTTACAAATACCAAAGCCGGACGTGACCTCGTGCGAGAATATGTAGACGCATTCCGTGCCGAGGGGCTAAAAGTCGGGTTTTACTACTCGATTATAGACTGGCATCACCCGCACTACCCACACTTTAACGACCCACTGCACCCACGCAGGGGTGACCCGGAGTATAAGGATTATAAGGAAGACTTTGACATCTACCTCGATTACATGCACGGGCAAGTGCGTGAGCTTTGCGAAAACTACGGCAAAATAGACATACTATGGTTCGATTATTCCTACGGGGAAATGACGGGTGAAAAATGGAGAGCGACAGAGCTTATAAAAATGGTACGCTCGCTACAGCCTAATGTAATTATCGACAACCGGCTTGAGTGCCAGTCGGAAAGCTCATTAAATACAGACACCCCCAACTATTATTCCGGCGATTTTATAAGCCCGGAGCAAGTGCTGCCGCCTGCCGGCATGTTTGACAACGCAGGCAATCGCATACCGTGGGAAGCTTGCATTACAATGAACGAACACTGGGGCTATTCCGCACACGACAAACGGTTTAAACCTGCGGATTTGCTTATTCGTAAGCTGGTGGAATGTGTAAGTAAAGACGGCAACCTTTTACTTAATGTCGGACCGGATGCCAAAGGGCGTATCCCTGCGGAGTCCGTAGAAATACTAACGCAGATAGGCAGTTGGATGAAAGACAACAGCGAAAGTATTTACCATTGCGGTTATGCGGGCATGGACAAGCCCGAATACGGGCGTTTAACCCGTAACGGCAACAAGATATATTTCCACCTGATGGAAAATGCCATCGGATTAGTGCCGCTTGCAGGCATTAAAAAAGACGACATTAAAGAAATATGCCGCCTTGCAGACGGCAGCGAAGTAAAAATTGTGGACGACTGGCGTGTGCATTACTTTAAAGATACAACATTCATTCACGTTACGGATGAGCCAACACTGCCGGACCCAATTGATACAGTGATTGAAATAACACTAAAAGGAGACGAAAAATGAAAATTACAGGCAAGCTTGGGGCTATCCCGTACCCCAACGACGAGTTTTTAAAAGGTGAATTTGCTCCGCCAATTTACACATGTAAGCGGGCAAAAGGTTCACCCAAAATAGACGGCGACATGTTTAAGCCGTTTTGGGACGAAGCACCTCGTACGCAACCCTTTAGGGACATAGAAGGTAGTTGCCGCCCCGCCCCCGCAAAAGAAACATGGGCAAAAATATTGTGGGACGATGAAAATTTATATCTTGGCGCAGTTATTTACGGCGAAGAAATTTTTGCTTATGTAAAAGAGCGGGACGAAGTGGTTTTCCAAGACAACGACTTCGAGTTCTTCCTTGACCGTTCGGGCAGCACGCACAATTATTTTGAGCTGGAAACCAATGCACTTAACACCATATGGGACTTGCTTTTGCCCAAACCATACACCGACGGTGGCAACGCTTTGGATGGTTTTAATTTTAACGGCATTGTGAGTGCGGTAAAAATTGAAGGCGAGCTAAACAAACCCAATCCAAACAATGTTTACTGGTCTACAGAAATGATGATTCCGTGGAAGAGTATCGCAAAACACGGCGCAGCATCCGAAGGGCCAAAAGCGGGAGACTACTACAGGTTTAACCTGTCTCGTGTGCAATGGAAAGCCGATGTGGTGGACGGGCTGTACACCAGAAGAATAAACCCGGAAACAGGCAATCCCTTCCCGGAAGACAACTGGGTTTATGCGCCAACCGGCATTGTAAATATTCACTATCCGGAGTTGTGGGCGTTTTTGGCATTTGCAGACGACTCTACGCCGGAATTTGTTATCCCCAAGCACGAGTACATTAAGTGGGAGTTGCGGAAGGAATACTACGCCCAGCGTGAATTCTACGAAAAAAATGGCGCTTACTCCAAGGAGCTTCTAACAAAACCGCCATATGAAATGGCAATTGAAACCACAGCAAGTATGTTCCAGGCGCATGTTGTGCATGACGGCTTGCGCATAAGTATTGCCCACGACGGGTATACATGGTTAGAGAGGATTGATTAATATGGCAGATAACGTAAATGATGGCGTACACGGTGCATTGGATGTGGCGGATTATGTCCGCCCCGATAACCCCCGTATTTTAGACCGTTTAGAATGGTTTCAAGACCAAAAGCTGGCACTGATGATGCACTGGGGCATCTATTCCCAGGCAGGCATGGTAGAAAGCTGGGCACTCAGCGACGGCGATTCCGACTGGAGTCGTGGCTGTGTAGATTGGGATACCGATATTCAAAGCTTTAAGAAGGACTATGTAAACCTTAATAAATCGTTTAACCCTATCCGTTTTCAGCCCGATAAATGGGCGGCGGCAGCCAAAGACGGCGGGTTTAAATATTTAATTTTTACCACAAAACATCATGACGGTTTTTGTATGTGGGATACAAAGCACACGCAATACAAGGTAACCAATCCGTCATGCCCGTTTTCCACTAACAAGCGTGCAGATATCGTTGCACATGTTTTCGAAGCTTTCCGCCGTCAAAACATCGGTATCGCTGCTTATTTTTCCAAAGCAGACTGGCATGTGCCTTCGTACTGGGCAAACAACCAGCTTAAAGGCAGCTTTTCATCCAGAGGGCCTTCGTATATTCCTGCGGAAAATCCGGAGCTTTGGGAAAAATTTGTTAAGTTTACGCACGACCAAGTCATGGAGCTTGTTACCGAGTACGGACGCTTGGATATTCTATGGTTTGATGCGGGTTGGGTATGCCGCCAAGCCGGGCAGGACATACGTATAGAGGAACTCATCGAAAAAGCCCGTAAAGTTCAGCCATGGCTGCTTTCGGCAGACCGCACCTGCGGCGGCATGGCAGAAAACTACATCACGCCAGAGCAATCTGTACCCAAACACCCGATATCTGTGCCGTGGGAAAGCTGCGTAAGCATGGGTAATGGTTTTGCGTACAGCTACGATGACACGTTTAAATCCACACGCACTATCTTGCGCATGCTTATAGACATTGTTGCCAAAGGCGGTAACTTGGCATTAAACGTTGCGCCGCAAACAGACGGCCGTTTGCCGTGGCCTGCATACAAGCGCATGGCAGAAATGGGTGCATGGTTAAGGCAGTACGGCGATGCGATTTACGGCACAAGAATTTGTGCCCCATATGTAACAGATGGCTTTGCATTTACGCAAAAAGCGAAGGAAAACAAAGTTTATGCATTTAGCCTAAATGAATTTAATTCCGCCATAACCATCCCGTATAGCGAGAAAAAGGTTACAAAAGTGACTAACATGACAACAAACGAAGCGATTGATTTTAACCAAAAGCCCGGCGGTATCGACATTAAAATAAACGTACCTGCGCCAACAGAGCCATACGGCGGCGAACACATTGCAGAAGTTTTCGAACTCATCACAGAATAAAAAATATATCTTAGGAGGACATTATGACTAAACCTGTTTTTGACCGTGCCGACCACACAAGGCGTATGGAATGGTTTAACGATGCACGTTTTGGTATGTTTATCCACTGGGGACTTTATGCCATTCCTGCAAGGGGTGAATGGTATCGTTCTCATGCAGAAATGAAGCGTGAAGAATACGACAAGTACATTCATGAGTTTAACCCCACCAATTACGACCCTAAAGTGTGGGCTCGTGCCGCTAAAGAAGCCGGTATGAAATACGCCGTGCTAACAACAAAACACCACGACGGTTTTTGCTTGTTTGACACAGCGTTTACCGATTTTAAGGCAACCAATTCCCCCGCCAAGCGGGACTTGATTAAAGAGTATGTCGATGCATTCCGTGCCGAGGGGTTAAAAGTAGGCTTCTATTATTCGTCAATAGACTGGCATCACCCGCATTATCAAGTATATGGCGACCAAGCGCACCCGCAGCGCAATGACGAAGCGTACAAAGATTATAAATTCGACTTTAACATTTACTTGGAGTACATGCACGGTCAAGTAAAAGAATTGATGACCAACTACGGCAAAATTGATATCCTTTGGTTCGACTATTCTTACGATAATTTGCAGGGCGAAGCATGGAACGCAACCGAGCTTGTAAAAATGATTCGCACACACCAGCCGGACATTATTATCAACGACAGGTTGGAAGGCACAGGAAACAGCTCCCTTAAAACAGAAGCCCCTAACTACTTTACCGGCGACTTTGTAAGCCCAGAACAGTTGATTCCGCCTGAGGGTATGTTCGACAAAGTTGGTAACCGCATCCCGTGGGAAGCTTGTTTGACAATGAACCAAAACTGGGGTTATGTTGCACGTCACGGCAATTATAAATCTCCTCGTATGCTTGTACGCAAAATGATTGAATGCGTATCCAAAGGCGGTAATATTCTGCTTAACGTAGGGCCGGACTCCAAGGGGCGCATACCAACGCAATCTATGCAAATAATGAAAGAGATAGGCGAATGGATGAACTTGCATAGCGAGTCCATTTACGGCTGTGGTTATGCAGGCTTGCCAAAACCTGATTTCGGGCGCGTAACAAGAAAAGGCAATAAGCTGTATTTCCACATTATAGAGCCTACCATCGGGCCTGCACCGCTGCTTGGTGTACCCCTTTCTACGGTAGAAAAAGTGAGAAGTCTTGCCGATGGCACAGAGTTGTATATCATAGACGACTTCCGCACGCAGCATTATAAAGATGTAACATTCGTGTGGGCGCCGGACGCAAACGACGACACCCAAACCGCATATGTAATTGAAGTGACCTTAAAGGAAGACAATGCAGCCGATTCTGCAAAGGTTGAAGGCGGCAGCAATGTTACCGGTGGTATAGCGTAAGTTTTATTTGTAATAAAAAAAGGGCTGTCTCGGTAAGGAGAATTCTTCTTACCAAGACAGCCCTCATTGCATTAGGATAGAAAATCCTGCATCAGATTAACGGTTTACTTGCATTTTTCTTCAAGCGGATACCACACTTCCATGTAGGACTCGAAGTCTTTTTCTCCATTTAAATGGATTCTTGGTGTAGCCCTCATTAACCTTTACCCATAATTCGCCTTGAGTTTCTATATTACCAAACATCCCTGTAATATATCGTTTGTCCAATTTAATGATTTTTGGTTGCATAAATCCTCATGTCCTTTTAATTTCGCCCAATACCGGAATCTCCCGGCATTAGCTCGTTTGTCTCTTTTACAAACTTGATAATATCATCCACCGTGCTAAACGCTACGCCTGTGTACGTATCTGCTGCGCCGTAGTAAATTGCTATGCGGCCTGTCGCAGCGTCGCATAGAGCGGCACATGGGAATGTTACGTTTGGCACGTAGCCAATCGTTTCGTAAGGCTCTTCCGGCGTTAGCAGGAACGGACCGCCACGGTAAAGCACTTTTGACGGGTTTTCTAAATCCAGCAAGGCAGCGCCCATACTGTATACATATCCGTTGCAGGTTAAAATTACGCCGTGGTAAATCATCAGCCAGCCTTCATCCGTTTCGATAGGTATCGGACCTGCACCAATTTTTAACGCCTGCCAAGAACCGCCTGCACGCATTACTTTGCGATGTTTACCCCAGTAAGTTAAGTCAGGGCTTTCGCTAATGAAAATATCACCGAAAGGTGTGTGACCGTTGTCGCTTGGACGGCTAAGCATTACATATTTATCATTTATCTTACGTGGGAAAAGTACACCGTTTCTGTTATGCGGCAAGAAAGCATTTTCTAAGCGCACAAAGGTTTTAAAATCTTTGGTTTTGCCAAGCCCGATGGTTGGTGCGCCGGAAAAACTTGTGCACCACATAACCAAGTATTCGTCGCCAATTTTTGTAAGACGTGGGTCGTATCCGTATTCCGGCTGGAATGGATTGCCGTCTTCGTCTACCCATTTAATATCTTCGTCTTCAAATTCCCAGTTAATAGCGTCTTTGCTTTTTCCAAAATGCAAATGCATGGTGGTATCTCTATGGTCTGCACGGAAAACGCCGACAAAGCCGTCGCCGTATGGTATTACCGCAGAGTTAAACACCCTCGTTGCTTTAGGGCCGGGGTTACGTTTTATTATCGGGTTTTGCGAATAACGCCAAACCACTTCGTTATAACCCTGTGGTTTTTCTTCCCAAGGCATATTGGGGATAGCTTCGCCTATAACTTTAGCCATTTATCTTCCTCCGTCATCGCTTTTAATAGTGTGCTGTTTTGGTCGTCGCAATAATATTCCCAAAACATGATGCCGCCAAGCCCTGTGTTTTTTACATATTCCATTTTGGCTTTAAGCGAACGTGGGTTATCGAATGTGATAAACTCACGGGCTTTTGCATCGTAAACAAAAGGAGCTTCGGCTTTTTCGTCATACTGCAAGCCGCTTTCCTCTATACGTGCGCAAGTGCCTGCGTAGCCGTCACCCACAAACCCCGGAGGGCCGTCCACTTTATGGTTGAGCCCGTCTACATCCCGGTAAATTCTTGCATAAAAAGCTGCGCCAAGCGTAAGTTGCGCACGCTTAACACCTGCTGCTTCATACATTTTTGCAACACTGTCGCCGTGGTTTACTTCACAGTTGTCGGAAGCATATAGGGATGTGTGGTAACCTACTTTATCCCACGGACACATGTCGTAAGTCATCAAATTAATAAAGTCCATTACTTTCATTAATTTTTCAATTTCAAGGCTTTCCACGCAGCTTTGCATTCCACCTGCTGCCATTGATAGCACTTTATTCGGGCCCATTTTTTCACGCATTACTTCCATAAATAAGGTGTAGTTTACCTTATCGTCCGGGGATGCTTCAATTCCGGCAACGTCGTCGCATGGATATTCCCAGTCCATGTCAATTCCGTCAAAACCGTAATCGTCTACTATATCGTTTAAGCTTTGCGCCAGTAATTCACGCCCCTCGGCAGTGGCGACGGCAGGAGAAAAGCCTCCTGCCCCCCAGCCGCCTACGCTTAATATTATTTTAAGATGCCCTTTGTTTTTGGTGAACTCACGCACTGCATCGGCATTTTTCCAATGGTCAACGCTGCCTTTGCCGTCTTTAACCAGCGCAAAAGCAAAATTGATATGGGTCAGCCTTTCTTTGTCGCCTTCTCTTAGTCCAACAAAAGTATTTTCGGCTACATACGCAGATATTATCATTTAATGTGCCTCCTGCTATTTTAGTTTAAAGGTTTTAACTTCAAACGGCTTGATGCTAAAGCGGATTGTTTTGCCTTCAAGCACTACGTCTTGCTCGGCTAAAACTTCTTCCATCAAGTTGGTTTCAACCACTTCTTTAACGTCAAAACTGTCGCTCAAGCGGATAACAACATCGTTTTCTTCACGGTTGCCGTTTTCAAATACACGCAGGATAACAGAGCCATCGTCCTCAGCTTTTTTAAGCGTATCAATGATTACATGGTTGGTCGCAGCTTCTACGCTCATCCAAGAAGAAGAAACAAATTTGTCGCCGTTTGCGTCCTTCGCTTTTTCGTATACACGAACAGGGCTGTTAAACGCTGCTGCCACTGCTTGTACGTCAGATTCTGCAAATGCACCAACATGCGGATATAACGCATAGGTAAACTCGTGAATACCTTGGTCTGCTTTTCTGTCCGGCTCAATTGGCGATTTGACTAATGTCAAGCGCAATACGCTGTCTTTACAGTCGTGTCCGTATTTGCAATCATTCATAAGCGCAACGCCGTATCCGTTTTCGGAAAGGTCTGCCCATTTATGGCCGCAAACTTCGAATTGAGCGAAGTCACGCTCGTTGTTAGAGTGGTTTGGGCGCTCTACATGACCGAATTGGATGTCGTATGTCACATTAACCGAGCGGATGTTAAGCGGGAATGCAACCTTTAGAAGCACTTGGCTTTCGTGCCAGTCGGCAACGGTTTTAAAGTCTATGCGTCTTGTGTGGTTGTAGAAAATGATGTCTTGTGTGATATTCGATTCGCTAAATTTAACAGTACGGCGGATAACGGTTTTAATTGCACCCTCTTCGACGATTTCAAGTCCTGTGTATTCAAAGCAGTTGTATGGTTTTTCTTTATAGAACACATCAATATCCCATGCGTCAAAGTTAAGCGGCTTGTCTTCAAATGCTTGAAGCACGCCTAGGTCGCCTTTGCCGATATTGCGTTTGGCTTCTTTGTCGTAAAGGGAAACCATTTCACCGTTTTTGTTAAACACAACTTTGTAGAATGGTGTATCCAGTTTAAGCTCGGATTTAAATGCAGAAGCATCAATTTTTGAAACTGCCGCCGCAGCACCTTTGCTGATAGCAAAAGTTTTGTAACCAAGTGAAGGCAATGCTGTAAAGATAACAAGCAAGCCGCCGTCAACCACTTGTGATTGCATAACATTTCCATTTGCGTCTGTAAACAGCGTATCTTTGCTTACCATGTTAGAAAACGGTACAAATACTTCCTCGTTACGCTCCCATGAAAGTGTGTTGTAAACTACAGCAGAATCTTCGGTTACATGCAATTTGCCGTTTAATGCGCCTACGGCAGAGTCTACAAGTGCAGCGGTGTCTTTAAGCATTTTTTCATAATCTACACGGCTGTCGGTATACACTTCTTTAATAGAAGAACCCGGAATAATATCGTGGAACTG
>Ga0131853_10002194_pt1 | contig 35047 bp, 33 predicted proteins | sample TergutLab28metaG_FD_92764 | JGI IMG/M metagenome (GOLD analysis project Ga0131853, IMG submission 92764) | Labiotermes labralis P1 segment gut microbial communities from Petit-Saut dam, French Guiana - Lab288 P1 (version 2) (version 2) | ecosystem: Host-associated > Arthropoda: Insects >... | reverse complement strand
TAATAGCCATACCCGTTGGTGTAATATCTGCGCTTAAACAATATTCACTTCTTGATAATGTCAGCATGATTATTACTTTAATTGGTGCGGCTATACCGAACTTTTGGTTCGGCCTTTTACTTATGCTTTTCTTTTCTCTTCAACTTGGTATACTGCCATCTTCTGGTGTCGGAACACCTCTTCACATGATATTGCCTGCTATAACGCTGGGCACGACAAATGCTGCTATTATCGCGCGTATGACTAGGTCGCAAATGCTTGAAGTTATCCGACAGGACTATATTCGGACAGCAAAGTCTAAAGGCGTTAAAAAGAGCAAAATTATTACAAAACATGCCTTTAGAAATGCGTCTATTCCAATTGTAACGGTTATCGGACTTCAATTTGGCGGGCTTCTTGGCGGCGCTGTTTTAACTGAGACGGTTTTCTCAATTCCAGGTCTTGGTATACTTATGGTTAACGCTATAAGGCAGATGGATACGCCTATGGTTTTGGGCTCAATTATAATATTTACAATTATATTCAGTGTAATTAACTTGATTGTTGACATTTTGTACGCATTTTTAGATCCGCGTATAAAAGCGGCATATAAATAGGAGGCGGGCGATTATGGAGCACAATTATAAGAAAAAAAGCCAGCTTGCGGATGTTTGGAACCGCTTTAAACGCAACAAAATGGCTTTAATTGGGTTGTTCGTTTTAATAATTATGATTCTTATTGCGATTTTTGCAGATGTCATTGCAGACTTTGAATCAGAGGCAATACGGCAAAACTTAGTGAACAGGCTGCAGCCTCCTTCGGCAGAAAACTGGTTCGGAACAGACGAATTCGGCAGGGATATTTTTGCCAGAATTGTCCACGGAACTAGGGTATCTTTGCAAGTTGGCGTTATATCTGTGGGGATTGCGCTTTTTATTGGTGGCTTCTTTGGCGCGATAGCAGGCTTTTACGGCGGAGCGACAGATAATATTATTATGCGTGTAATGGACGTTTTTCTCGCCGTTCCGGGCATCTTACTTGCTATTGCAATTGTTGCGGCGCTAGGGGCGAGTATGACTAACCTGATGGTCGCCGTAGGCGTTTCAAGCATGCCTGTTTATGCAAGAATTTTGCGCGCGTCTGTTCTTTCAGTTAAAGATATGGAATTTGTCGAAGCGTCAAGAGCAATCGGAGCAAAAAACAGGACAATAATAATCAGCCATATAATTCCCAATTCGTTAGCGCCAGTTATTGTTCAATCTACGCTTGGTGTCGCGGGTGCAATTTTGGCAACAGCGGCTCTAAGCTTTATAGGACTTGGCATACAGCCTCCGAACCCTGAGTGGGGCGCAATGCTTTCAAGCGGAAGGGCATTTATGCGAGATCACCCACATGTCGTAATGTTCCCGGGCCTATCTATAATGTTTACCATACTTGTTCTTAATATGATAGGCGATGGTCTAAGGGATGCGCTTGATCCAAGGCTTAAATAAGGAGGGAAGTTATGGATAATTTGGACAATATTGCAGTATCTATTAAAGACTTGATAGTAGAATATAAAACTGATGACGGTAACGTGCAAGCTGTTAATGGTGTCAGCCTGCACGTTAAAAAAGGTAAAACATTAGGAATCGTAGGCGAAACAGGTGCGGGAAAAACAACAACGGCGCTTGCTATGCTCAGGTTAATTCCTGATCCGCCCGGTATAGTTAAGTCGGGCAAAATCTTTATCGAAGGTGAAGACATTTTCGAGAAATCTGAAAATGAAATGAACAAAATCCGCGGAGATGTTGTATCTATGATATTTCAAGACCCGATGACTTCGCTCAACCCGGTTTTAACAGTCGGAGACCAGATTGCCGAAAGTATTTCTGTTCATCAAGGGCTTGGCCATAACGAATCTATGAAAAAAGCAGGCGAAATGCTTGAACTTGTCGGCATACCGGCCTACAGGAGCGGTGAATACCCTCATCAATTCAGCGGCGGTATGAAACAAAGGGTCGGGATCGCTATTGCGCTTTCTTGCAACCCGCACTTATTAATCGCTGACGAGCCAACAACTGCACTTGACGTTACGATACAAGCGCAAGTTCTTGAACTTATGAAGTCTCTTAGAGAAAAATACGAAACTTCTATGATTATGATCACCCATGACTTAGGTATCGTTGCGGAAGTTTGTGATGATGTCTCGATAATGTATGGCGGAAGAATTATAGAGCATGGTACTCTTGAAGATATTTTCAAAAACACAAAACACCCATATACAGAAGGGCTTTTTAACTCACTGCCGAACTTGGCAAACAGAACGGAGAAGCTTAAACCAATTCGGGGCCTAATGCCCGACCCTATCAGGCTTCCTTCCGGATGCGTATTCCATCCGAGGTGTTTATACGCTCAGGAAATTTGCAAAGAGAGAGTTCCTGTGGACACTGTTTTAAGTGATACCCACAGAGTCTCTTGCCTGGCGTATGAAGAAGGCACAGGCGTTAAAGTAGGAGGAGGTGGCAAAATTGTCTGATACTCCTAAAGCACTACTCGAAGTAACGAATTTAAAAAAATATTTCAAAACAAAAAAAGGTAATCTTCACGCAGTTGACGGCATTGATTTTTCAATTGAAAAGGGAAAAACCCTCGGAGTAGTAGGGGAGTCCGGCTGCGGTAAATCTACTACAGGGCGGGTTATTTTAAGGCTTCTTGAACCTACCGGCGGGCAAGTTAATTTCGACGGCGTTGACGTTTTTGCTCTTAATTCTGAAGAAATGCGCAAAATGCGTACACAAATGCAAATTATCTTTCAAGACCCGTTTTCATCTTTAGACCCAAGAAAAACAGTCAGCGAAACGATTTCTGAGCCTTTGCGGATTAATAAAATTATAACAAACAGAAAAGAGCGAGAAGAAAAAGTTTTTGAGCTTATGTCAACCGTTGGCTTAGCTGAAAGGCTTTACAACACATACCCTCATGAACTGGACGGCGGAAGACGTCAGCGTATAGGTATTGCTCGCGCACTTGCTTTAAGCCCTAAGTTTATCGTATGTGACGAGCCGGTTTCTGCGCTTGACGTTTCGATTCAAGCACAAATTCTGAACCTTCTTCAAGAACTTCAAGAGTCAAGAGGATTAACGTTTATGTTCATTACTCATGATCTTTCTGTTGTAAATTACTTCTCCGATGAAATTTTGGTTATGTATTTAGGCAAAGTAATTGAAAAAGCAACATCTGAAGAGCTTTTCAGAAATCCTGTTCATCCGTACACTAAGGCGCTTCTTTCGGCGATTCCTATTCCCGATATTGATCACAAGTTGGATCGCATCATTCTTAAAGGCGAAATTTCATCGCCGATTGAGCCTGAGCCGATTTGCAGATTTGCTCCTCGCTGCGCTCATTGTATGGATATATGCAAAAAAGAAGAGCCACAGCTTAAAGATATCGGCGGTGACCATACTGTCGCTTGTCATTTAATCTAACTTTCAAATAAATTTATAAGGCATGTTTCCGCTATCGGGAGCATGCCTTAAATAGAAAGGCTTGATGTTATGTATTTTGATTCAGGTTATAATCCTTATACCTCGCACAGAGCAGTAGTTTACGGCAGAAACGGATGTGTCGCGACAAGTCAGCCGCTTGCCGCCGAAGCAGGGCTTTACATTATGCGGCAAGGCGGAAACGCAATAGACGCTGCGATTGCGACAGCGGCTTGTCTTACGGTAGTTGAACCAACATCAAACGGCATAGGCGGCGATGCTTTTGCTATTGTTTGGACTAAAGGTGAGCTTCACGGGCTTAACTCAAGTGGCCCCGCTCCTACATCCATTTCAATCGACGCTGTAAAGAAACTAGGTCATGAGAAAATGCCTATTGCCGGATGGGCTCCTGTTACTGTTCCCGGCGCGCCCGGCGCTTGGGCAGAGCTTAGCAAAAAATTTGGACGTTTGTCCTTTGCCGATGTGCTCAAACCTGCTATTGATTACGCACGAGACGGCTATCCGGTTTCACCGATTTTAGGATATTTTTGGGGCAGAGCATATGAAGCGTATAAAAAGTTTGATGGGGAAGAGTTTGCTAGATGGTTTGAAGTTTTCGCGCCAAAGGGCCGTGCGCCTAAAATTGGAGAAATGTGGAGTTCTGAGGCTCACGCTACAACTCTTGAAGAAATCGCTGAAACTAACAGTGAAAGCTTTTACAGAGGCGGCTTGGCTGATAAAATGGCGAAAGCTTCCAAAGAAGCGGGTGGCTTTTTAACTGCTAAAGATTTAGCGGCGTTTAAACCTGAATGGGTTAAGCCAATCAGCATAAACTATCGCGGCTATGATGTTTGGGAAATCCCTCCGAACGGTCAAGGTCTTGTTGCGCTTACGGCCCTTAACATTTTAAAAGGTTACGAATTTTCAAATCGTGACTGTATTGACACGGCGCATAAGCAAATTGAGGCGATAAAGCTTGCGTTTACTTACGGTAAGCAAGTTATTACCGATCCACTTCATACGAATCAGTCGCATGTGGGCTGGCTGCTTGGTGAAAAATTTGCAGAAGAAATAAGAGCGCAAATCAATGATAATGCGCTTACGCCAAATCCTGGTCAATTACCGAAAGGGGGAACAGTGTATCTTTGTACTGCTGATGGAGAAGGTAATATGGTTTCGTATATACAGAGCAATTATATGGGCTTTGGCTCGGGAATAGTCGTTCCGGATACCGGAATTGCTATGCAAAACCGAGGACATGATTTTAGTCTTGATGAAAACCATGTTAACTGCTTAAAAGGCGGCAAACGCACCTATCATACAATTATCCCGGGCTTTTTGACAAAAGGAAACACACCAATAGGGCCGTTTGGCGTTATGGGCGGATATATGCAGCCGCAAGGCCATACACAGGTTATTATGAACACGATTGACTTTGCGCTTAACCCTCAGATGGCGCTTGACGCACCTCGCTTCCAATGGGCTGAAGGTAAAACAGTTGATCTTGAGCCTAATTTCCCAAGACATATTGCAGAAGGGCTTGCAAAAATGGGGCATGACATACGAATTGCCAACAACTCAGGCGTTTTCGGACGGGGTCAAATCATATGGCGTGATACTGAAACAGGCGTGTTGGCAGGTGGCACCGAATCGCGTACCGACGGGGCCGTTGTAGCGTTTTAATTGAAAATTTTAAGCAGCCGGCTAAAAATATAACTTTGCCGGCTGCTTTTTAGTGAAAGCGGGGGTGCGTGGTGAAAACAGCCGTATTTTACGATTTGGAAAATATCGGTTTTACTTACAAAAGCGCAACATTTGAGAAAGATTTTCTTTTTTTACAAAATAATATTAAAAAAAGTGATTTTGTCGGCGAAATTATATTGCAAAGAGCATATATGCGCAAAAATGAGCATGTGCCTTTTATAGAATCTGTACTAACTCAGCATAAAGTTGAACTTGTTTTGGTTGAGCCCGTTTCGAACACATCAAAAAAGAAAACAAATTTGGTTGATTTTAAGATGGGGATTGATGTGACAGCTACGGTTTTGCGCAAAAGAAGCGTTGAAACCGTTGCTGTTGCAAGCGGTGACAGTGATTTTGGGTTTTTATGCCAGCAAATTAAAGAAATGGGTAAGAATTTGCTAATAATATCAAATTTTAATATAACCGGAAACATTTTGCTTGATATTTGTGATGATTGGGTAAGCGTAAAAAAACAGAAAATAAAACCCGGTGTAATCGAAAGCACTATAAATACGAGATTAATAATAGAATATAAAGATGTTGAATTTTTTGAAGCATTTAGTAGTTTTTTAGGCGCAATGGCAAGTGATCCTTTTGTGCGGCACTGCATGCGTGAATTTGGCCTGCCACTTCCCATGTTTGTTTCGATATTAAAAAAACATGGCATTGCACTACCAAAATATCAAGAACTGGGATTTATAAATATTACAGCTTTAGTGTCTGTTTTGCTTCAAAAAACAGGGTATGAGTGTCGCTATGAAAAAATATATTTATTAAGCAAGAAAGAGCTGTCCTCACAAGAGAATTTATTGGATAGCATAATATCTAAGCCTCATAATTACTCCAGAGAAAAGATGCTTCATTATTATGACGTATTATCACAGGCAGATAGTATTAATGAGTTAATGGAATATGCTGAACTTATGAAACGCTTAGGAATGATAAAGCAAAATGATCTCTGTTATAAACGAACTTTTAGAGCATCTATTCGTAAGCATATTCGAGGGCTTTTTGAAAAGGCAAATATTGACTTAGATGAAGATGCTTTAAAAAGCATTATCTCAAAACTTTAAAAAACCCCCTTGACAGAACAATTAATTAATGGTATTTTATAGCTGTTAGCACTCTACGGTGTCGAGTGCTAACAGAAAATTAAAAGATGGGGAGGCTTGATGTAATGTCGCTTAATGAACGTAAAATCAGGATTTTAGAAGCAATAATAAACGATTACATTCAAACTGCCGAACCTATCGGGTCAAGGACGATTGCTAAGCGGTACGGTCTTGGAATCAGTTCCGCGACGATTCGAAACGAAATGAGCGACCTTGAAGAAATGGGCTTTATCATACAACCTCATGCGTCTGCAGGAAGAGTCCCGTCGGATAAAGGGTACAGGCTTTACGTTGATAAGCTTATGAAGCAGAAAGAATTTACCGAGGACGAAGTTGATATTTTAAAACAGCATGTTATAAAAAACATGGGACATATCGATTATTTAATGCAGGAAACGGCGCGGATTATCGCTACTCTTACAAATTACACGACGGTAGTAACTGCCCCTGTTAGTAATGAAATGCAAATTAAGCAAATACAACTTATACCTGTTGATGATAGGTCTGTTGCACTTGTAATAATCGACAGCGTTAACGAAATTAAAAACAGCATGATAAAACTTGAAAAGCCTGTTCAAATTGAAACAATCGGTGAAATATCAGTAGTTTTAAATAATATTTTCAAGGACATCACAGTTAATGATTTGGACATAAACAAATTAAACAGCGTTGCAGATAGGCTTGGGGATGAGAAGGAGTTATTTTTGTCGATAGTTAAGAGCATTATCGAAAAAGCCGGCTCGGGCAATAGCTCACATATTTATACAAGCGGAGCAAAAAATATACTTGCGTTCCCTGAATTTAGCAATCTTGATAAGGCGCGCGCAATCTTCCAAACATTGGAAGAAAAAGATGAGCTTGTTGCGTTATTAAGGCAAACAGGCGGCGACATACAAATACTTATCGGGTCTGAAAACGATATGGATCAAATGAAAGATTGCAGTATTGTTAAAGCTAACTATTTCCTTAAAAATTCTGCCGTCGGTTCAATTGGAATAATAGGTCCGACGCGGATGGACTACAGGCAAAGCATATCGGTTTTGAAAGGAATGGTCAGAAGTATTTCTGATATGATTGATTATATTAATAACACATAGAACAATACCTAGGTTGAAAGGAGAAATTATGGCAAAGAAAGCTAAAGAAAATAAGATTCATGCCAAAGAAAAAGAAATTAAAGAAAGTGCGGAAGAATCTATAGTTGAGGCAGTGCCTGAAGTAGATAAATATGAGGAATTGATGGATAAATACTTGCGCGCCTTAGCTGAGTTTGATAACTTCAAAAAGCGTACTGAAAAAGAAAAAAGCGGTATGTATCAAAATGGGGCATGTGATGCGGTTATTACGCTTCTGCCCGTTTTGGATAACTTTGAAAGAGCTCTAAACTCGGTAGATGACAAAGAAAGCAGTTTCTATAAAGGCACTGAGATGATTTTTAAACAGTTTCTTGAAGCATTAACAAAGCTTGGCGTTGAAAGCATTGACTCAAAAGGCCAGCTTTTTGACCATAATCTTCATTTCGCGGTTGCGCATATTGAAGATGAAAATCTAGGTGAAAATGTAGTCGCTGAAGAAATGCTCAAGGGCTATAAATTAAAAGACAAAGTAATAAGACATAGCATGGTTAAAGTTGCAAACTAGCTGTACATCTAGCCGATAAATGGCATAAAATTACTAAAATATATGGAGGAAAATCAAATGGGAAAAATAATTGGTATTGACTTAGGAACAACAAATTCATGCGTAGCCGTTATGGAAGGCGGTCAACCTGTAGTTATAGCAAACGCGGAAGGACTTAGAACTACGCCTTCTGTTGTCGGGTTCACAAAATCGGGCGAAAGGCTTATCGGTGAACCGGCAAAACGCCAAGCGGTTACAAATCCTGATAACACAATCGCTTCAATCAAAAGAAAAATGGGTTCAAGCCATAAAGTTAAAATTGATGACAAAACATATTCGCCGCAGGAAGTTTCGGCTATGATCTTACAAAAGCTTAAATCAGATGCTGAAAGCTATCTCGGAACGACTGTGACGGAAGCGGTTATTACCGTTCCTGCATATTTCACTGATGCTCAAAGACAAGCTACAAAAGACGCAGGTAAAATAGCGGGTCTTGAAGTTAAGCGCATTATTAACGAACCGACAGCGGCCGCGCTTGCGTATGGACTCGACAATGAAAAAGAGCAGAAAATAATGGTTTATGACCTTGGTGGAGGTACTTTTGACGTTTCAGTAATTGATATCGGCGATGGTGTAATCGAAGTTCTTGCAACAAGTGGTAACAACAATTTAGGCGGAGATGATTTTGATAACCGTATTGTTAAATATTTAACCGAAGAATTCAAAAAAACAGATGGGATTGACCTTGCAAAAGATAAAATGGCTATGCAAAGAATTAGAGAGTCAGCCGAAAAAGCTAAAAAAGAGCTATCATCAACGACGACGACTAACATTAACCTGCCATTCATCACAATGAACCAAGACGGCCCCAAACATCTTGACATTAGCATCACAAAAGCAAAGTTTGAGGAACTTACTGCTGATTTAGTTGAAGCAACTGTCGGCCCTGTTAAGACGGCAATGCAAGATGCCGGACTTAAAGCGGGGGACTTTGATAAAGTGCTTTTAGTTGGTGGATCGACCAGAATACCCGCTGTTCAGGAAGCTGTAAAAAAATTGACAGGCAAAGAACCGTTTAAAGGGATAAACCCGGATGAATGCGTTGCGCTTGGCGCGTCTGTTCAAGGCGGGAAGCTTGCAGGTGATGAAGGCGCGGGCAGCATCCTTCTTCTTGACGTAACACCACTTTCATTAAGCATTGAAACTATGGGCGGCGTTGCGACTCGCTTAATAGAAAGAAACACTACAATCCCTACGAAAAAGCAGCAAATTTTCTCAACGGCGGCTGATAGCCAAACAGCGGTAGATATAGTTGTAGTTCAAGGCGAACGCCCTCTTGCGAGAGATAATAAAACAATAGGCAACTTTAAACTTGACGGAATTATGCCTGCGCCGAGAGGTGTGCCGCAAATCGAGGTTGCGTTTGATATTGACGCAAACGGCATCGTTCAGGTGTCCGCTAAAGATTTAGGAACGGGTAAAGAGCAAAAGATAACGATAACGGCAAGCACTAATTTATCGGATGATGAAATTGACAAGGCTGTCAAAGATGCGGAAATGTACGCGGAACAAGATAAAAAGCGCAAAGAAATAATCGACATTAAAAACGACGCGGATGCTATGATTTTCCAAACTGATAAGCTTTTGAAAGATATGGATGAAAAGCTTGAAGAAGCCGACAAAGAACGTATAAAAGAAGAGCTTGAAAGGCTTAAAGGGCTTAATGATAACGTAACGACCGATGCAATGACCGAAGCTGAGGCAGATGATCTTAAATCAGCTACAGAAAGCCTTACGAATGTGTTCTATGAATTAAGCGCTAAAATTTACGAGCAAGCGGGTGGGGCAGAAGGGGCTCCTATGGATGGCTTTGATTTTGATCCTCAAGAGTCTGCTTCCGGAGACGTTGTAGACGGTGAAGCAGAAGAAGTTTAGCATAATAACATTTCCTAATCGGAATCGGAAAAATATATTAATTCAGATTACGTCGAATAAAACTAATTAATAACATTCCTTCGGATTTAGAGGTGTGTGCTGTAGAACAGAGTTAAGTAATGGCAAATAAAGCTAACTAATTCAATATTCCCCCGGCGAAGCCGAGGGAATATTGTGAGGCAGGGGTAAGCAATGGCAAGTAAAGCAGATTATTATGATACATTAGGCATTTCAAAGGGCGCAAGTGAAGATGAAATCAAAAAAGCATATAGAAATATGGCAAAGAAGTATCATCCCGACGCAAATCAGGGTGACGCTTCTGCTGAGACGAAATTTAAAGAAGTAAGCGAAGCATATGACGTATTATCCGATGCTAAAAAGCGCGAAACTTACGACAGGTTTGGGCACGCGGCGTTTGACCAGTCTGCCGGCGGCGGTGCAGGCGGTTTTTACGGCGGCGGCATGAATTTTGATATGAACGACATTTTCGAAACAGTTTTCGGTGGGGATATTTTCGGTTCAGGAAGGCGAAGAAGCGGGCCAAGGCGAGGCTCAGACCTTCAAACATCGCTTAAAATCACTTTTGAAGAGGCTTTTTTTGGTGTTGAAAAAGAAATTCAAATTTCAGCCAACGAAACATGTGACACTTGTAAAGGTACAGGCTCTAAGCCGGGAACTGCCGCCGAAAGCTGCAAGCAATGCGGCGGTTCGGGACAAGAAAGAGTTCATCAGCAAACGCTTTTCGGAACGATGGCAAGTGTGCGAACATGCAGCCTTTGTAAAGGCGAGGGTAAAATAATAAGAAATCCTTGCGCGACTTGTAAAGGCAGCGGCAAAGTGCGTAAAAATAAAAAGCTTCAAGTCGCTGTTCCGAAAGGTATTGACAGTGGGCAGAGCATTAGGCTTACAGGCCGCGGCGAGCCGGGCGAAAAAGGCGGCCCAACAGGCGACTTGCTCGTAACTGTTTACGTATCGCCTCATAATGTGTTTAAGCGTAACGGCGATGACTTATACCTTGATGTGCCTGTAACATTTGTACAAGCGGCGCTTGGGTATGACATTACCGTCCCGACTATGACCGAACCCGAAAAATATTCGGTTAAGGCAGGCACGCAAACAGGAACAGTTGTAACGATTAAAGGCAAAGGTATGCCAAACGTCAGAAATCCGAAAGCTTCAGGCAACATTGTCGCGACGCTAAAAGTATCCGTGCCTACGAGCCTTAACGATAAACAAAAACAGCTGCTTAGAGAATTTGCCGAAGAAATGGGCGAAGAATATAAAGATCATAAGCGCGGGTTTTTTGATAAAATTAAGGGTAAGAAGTAGATTTGACTAACCCCAAATAAAAGAGTATAATCAAAAGAAACACGACCGACGAATCGAGGGCAAAAAATGCTAAAGAGCATGACGGGTTATGGTAAGGGCGTATTTACGCTTAACGAGCGCCGCTTCACTGTTGAAATGAAATCTGTTAATCATCGCTATTTGGATATAAATATCCGGCTTCCTTATGTGCTTAACTTTTTGGAAGATAAGGTTAAAAAAGAAGTGTCTAAAGCTATGGCGCGAGGGAAAATTGATATTTACATAGGCTTTGAAACACTTGCAAAAGATGACATAAACATTACACTTAACACTTCTCTTGCGGACGCTTATGTTAAGGCGCTTTCGCAAATTATCGAGGGATATCCTGTTAAAGATGAAATTTCGCTTTCTTTAGTTGCACGGTTTCCCGATGTTTTAAGCATTGAAAAGTGTGCGTTTACTGATCAGGCAAAAATTGAAGTTGAAGAAGGGCTTTTTGGTGCGCTTTCAATTGCTCTTGACGGCATTTTAACGATGCGCTCAAAAGAAGGCGAATCTCTTTGCAAAGACATCGCCTTGAAGCTTGTACATATCAGGGAAAATATCGCGGTGGTTGAAAGCCGACTGCCGAATATCCAAGAAGAATACAGCTCAAAGCTTAGAGCTAAATTGGACGACGCTTTAAATGGGCTGAATTATGACGAAGCGCGGCTTTTAACAGAAGTTGCGTTATTTGCTGATAAAAGCACTGTTGATGAAGAAATAACAAGGCTTAAAAGCCATTTTGTTCAAATGGATGAAATCATCGAAGAAGGCGAATCGGCAGGTCGAAAGCTTGACTTTTTAGTGCAGGAAATGAACCGTGAAATTAATACAATCGGCTCAAAATCAAACGACATTGAAATTAGCAAAATAGTTATCGAAATAAAAACAGCAATTGAAAAAATTCGAGAGCAAATACAAAATATTGAATAAATAGTTGGAGGATAAAGACATCAGACCAATAAACATAGGTTTTGGAAACGTAGTTTTATCAGGAAGAATTGTCGCTGTCATAAGCCCGGAATCCGCACCTGTTAAGCGTTTGATTCAAGATGCAAGAGATAAGGGAAGTTTAATTGACGCAACTTACGGTCGTAGAACGCGTGCCGTAATTATAACCGACAGTACCCACATCGTGCTATCGGCTTTGCAGCCGGAAACTTTGTCAAACAGGATTTCCTCAAAAGACACACTAGAAGACTAACGAAAGAGAAGGGATTTGGATGTTTGTTTGCAGATTTTTTCTAAAATCTTAAATCTGACGTCTGAATTCTGATATGAGGTCAATAATGGACAGTAAAGGTATGTTGCTAATAATATCCGGCCCATCCGGCTCGGGCAAAGGAACGGTGACCGCGGAGCTTTGTAAAAAAGAAGGATACGCGCTATCTATTTCATACACGACTAGAGATAGGCGCGGTGAAGAAGTGGAAGGAGATCAATATTTTTTTACAACAGAAGAAGAGTTCTATCGTATGCGTGACGCGGACATGTTTTTAGAACATGCCTTGTTCAGAAGCAATTTTTATGCAACTCCGCGTAAATATGTGGAGGAACAGATTTTACATGGGAAAGTTGTTATCCTCGAAATAGACGTTAATGGTGCGCTTCAGATTAAAGAAAAATTCCCCGATGCCGTTTTAGTCTTTATGATACCACGCACGCTTAAACAGCTCGAAGAGCGGCTTATATCAAGAAAGCGCGAAGGCAAAGTTGAAATAGCGGGCAGGCTTAACAGAGCGCTTGAGGAAGTCGAAATGATTGATAAATACGAATATCTGGTTATAAATAATATAATCCACGATACGGTTGATCAAATTGATACAATTGTAAAGGCAGAATTTTTAAGACCGCTTAGAAACCATCATAAAATCAGAGAATTTATAGGAGATGATAAAAATGATGCTTAATCCATCATACACAGAGCTTACAGATTCACTTAATAAATGTCAAAACTTAGATAATCAAATTACAAGCCGCTATTCAATAGTTTTAGCCGCCGCAAAACGCGCGAGACAGCTTATTGACGGCGCGGAAGCTGCTGTATTTGCAAATACGGATAAAGCGGTTTCAACAGCCGTTAAAGAAATGCACGAAGGACACTTAGATGTTAGACTTAACAACCAAGAGCCAAACTAAATATGCGTCAATAATCATTGCTCTTGCAAGCAAAGAGGTTGATAAAGTTTTCCATTATGCCATCCCTGATGATTTATTTAGCACACTCGCCGTCGGCATGAGAGTTTTAGTTCCATTTGGGTTTGGCAATAAAACAACCGAAGGCTATGTGATAGACATTTGCGATTTTGATGACCTTCCCAAAAGTCTTAGAGAAAATGCTCTAAAGATTAAATTCGTTAAAGAGGTTTTAGGTAGCGAGCGTGTAATTAGTCATTTTATTTTAGCGCTTGCAAAGTGGATGCAAAATAAATACTATACGTCGTTATATGCCTGCATTAAATGCGCTATGCCTGCGGGCATTTCTTATAACAGGACGTCTTCCCGAGTTAAAAACCTTGAGCTTACGCAAAACAGAGTCTATCTTAATATTGATCTTGAAAGTTCAGAGGAGCTTTTAGATGATAAAAGTAAGCTTACTGATAAGCAGAAAGATGTAATTTATATGCTTCTCGAAGAAGACGGGATATCCGTTTCCGACTTGAAAGACGTACTCAAAATATCCGATTCTCCTATTAAAACGCTCGTCAGTAAAGGGATTGTGAAAATAGAATCCATCAGGATTTTTAGAGATACAATTTCTATTGAAAATAAAGCTTCTTTTGTCAATACAGCCTTGACAAAAGAGCAGCAGTCGGCGTTTGATATTATTAAAAGCCGACCAGATAATCGCCCTGTTTTGATAAATGGTGTTACGGGCAGTGGAAAGACAGAAGTTTATCTTCGAATTATTGAAGATGTTTTATCAGAAGGCAAAGACGCGATAATGCTCGTGCCGGAAATTGCTTTAACCCCACAAACTGTCGGAATTTTTACTTCGCGTTTCGGCGATCTTGTGTCGGTTACACATAGCCGACAGTCGCTTGGTGAACGGTATGACCAGTGGAAAAAAGCGAAAGATGGGCTTATTAAAATAATAATCGGCCCGCGATCCGCTGTTTTTACACCGTTTAGAAATTTGGGCGTAATTATAATCGATGAAGAGCATGAACATACTTATAAATCTGAAACAAATCCGAAATATTGCGCTAAAGAAGTTGCGATAAAGCGCGCGGAGCTTGAAAATGCGTTTGTTGTATTAGGCTCTGCTACACCAAGCATTGAAAGCTATTTTTCCGCAAAAAATAATGACTTTACGCTTATTAACATGACAAAGCGCATTAACAACAAATTTCCCGAAATACATATAGCTGATATGCGTTATGAACTTTCTGAAGGAAATAAGTCAATTTTCTCGATGATGCTTAAAGATTCGTTATCCGAAACTATCAAAAACGGGAAGCAGGCTATTTTGTTTTTGAACCGCAGAGGATTTTCTACTTTTGTTTCATGCCGAAAATGCGGTCATGTTATGACCTGTGATGATTGTAAAGTTAATTATACTTATCACAAATATTCTAATGAGCTTATTTGTCACTACTGTGCTAAAAGCGCTCAAAATCCAACTAATTGCCCGGCTTGCGGCTCAAAATACATAAAGCATTTCGGAGTTGGAACTCAAAGGATTGAAGATGAGCTTAATGAATATTTCCCGTGCGTTAAATTTTTGCGGATGGATATGGATACGACCTCGGGTAAAAACAGTCATGACAAAATATTGTCGGAGTTTCGTGAGGGCAACGCGCAAATTCTAATAGGTACGCAAATGATCGCAAAGGGGCTTGATTTTCCGAATGTTACGTTAGTCGGTGTTGTTGCTGCTGATATTTCGATACATGCAGGTGATTTTCGTTCAGCAGAAGTAACAATGCAGATATTAACCCAAGTAGCAGGTCGAGCGGGTAGGGGAGATTATCCCGGCAAAGTTATCATTCAGACGTATATGCCTGAACATTATTGCATTGAATATGTTAAGAACGGAGACTATGAAGCTTTTTATGAACATGAAATTTCGCTTAGGCGGCAAATGAACTATCCACCGTTTACTAAGGTTTTTTCGGTTCTTGCATCTTGCGAGGATGAAAAAAAGCTGATATCGTTCATGTTTAAGCTGCAAAGTATGATGGATTACTGCAACCGAAAAGGCTTGTTTGAAATTTTAGGGCCTGCGCCCGCTATCATCGCTAAGATCAAGAAAAAATACCGCTATAAAATCATTGCCAAATCAGAAGATGAAGAAAAACTTAAAGCCTTCATATTTTTCTGCATAGATAAGCTTAAAGAAACGGAAGACACATCGGATATTACTTTTAATTTGACACTGAACCCTTTATTTATCGCATAATTGCTGAGAGGTCAATGGGAGGACTAAAATGGCTATCAGAACTATACGCACGTCCGAAGATGAAATATTAAGAAAAATTTCAAAGCCTGTTAAAGAAATAACAGATAATATTACAACTTTGCTTGATGATATGGTCGACACTATGTTCGATTTAAACGGTGTAGGGCTTGCTGCTGTACAAGTTGGGGCTTTAAGGCGTGTTTTAATTGTTGATGCACCGAACGCAGAAGAGTTTGGCGATGACTACGAAAGTGAAATAATAGAAATGATTAATCCGGAAATCATTGAGACAGATGGCGAGGTTGTCAAAAATGAAGGATGTCTTTCCATTCCGGGAAAAGCAGGGACGGTTGTTCGTCCAAAGTTTATTAAGGTCAGTTTTTTAAATCGCGATGGTGAAGAAATGTTCATCGAAGCGACAGGTTATCGGGCGCGGGCAATCAGCCATGAAATTGATCATTTGAATGGGATATTGTTTACGGATAAAGTTTTAGAATTTGTTAAAAACGAGGAAGAAGGCACATGAAAATAGTATTTATGGGCACGCCTGATTTTTCTGCTAAAATCCTTGAAACTCTTGTCAAAACGTATGAGGTAACGGCTGTAGTAACTCAACCCGACAGACCAAAAGGCAGAGGTAAAAAGCTTGCGTTCCCACCTGTCAAAGAGCTTGCAGAGAGTTTAAACATAGAAGTTTTTCAGCCGCAGAAGATTAAAAGCTCAGAAAGCATCGAACAGCTTAGAAAGTATGAAGCTGATGTTTTTGTCGTTGTAGCGTATGGCCAAATTCTTCCCGCTGAAATTCTTAATATGCCAAAATTTGGCTGTATAAACGTTCATGCGTCGCTGCTTCCGAAATATAGAGGGGCTGCACCGATGGAATGGGCGCTTATGAACGGCGAAAAAATTATCGGGCTTACTATTATGAAGATGGATAAAGGACTTGATACAGGGCCGATGCTTTTAAAAAAGCAATTTGCCGTTACGCCTGAGAACGATATCGACTTTGTATATGAACAGATGACGGATTTAAGCAAAGAAGCAATTGTTGAAGCGTTGACAGGGCTTAAAAACGAAACAATTACATTCGAGCTTCAAGATGATAGTGTTTCAACATATGCGCCGCTTTTAACTACTGAAACGGGACGGATTCATTGGCAAAATTCGGCGGAAAGCATTGTAAACCTCGTTCGTGCTTTATGCAGATTAAAACTCTCACATGCGATGCTTAATGATGCTGTTTTTAAAATTTTAAAAGCTGAGACTATTTTGGGTTATGAAAATTCGAATGCAAAGCCCGGTGAAGTTATTGATATAATCGATAAAAAGGGTTTCGTAGTAAAAGCAGGCGATGGAGCTGTTCTTATTACGAAAGTTCAAGCACAGGGCAAAAGCGCGATGCTTTCACTCGACTATTTGCGCGGAAATAAGCTTGACATCGGCGATATTTTTATATAAAGGAGATTATCATGAGTTTTAGCGTTTCGTTATGTAAATTTTTGACATCCAAATTTTCATTGCCTGTTCACCCGTTTAATAACCAAGAAAGTGGTAAAACATACGCTGAATGGCAGTATGAAAAAGGCAATGATACTGTCGCTTTTTTCTTGCCGTTTGCCAACTTTGATGAAATGCTTAAAGGGAAAACAATACTTGACGTAGGCTGCGGTGCGGCAGGCAAAACGCTTTTTTACGCAAGTCAAGGCGTCAAAAAAATATACGGGCTTGAATTGCTTGAAAAATATCGTGATGAAGCTGATAATTTGGCGAAGAAGCTAGAGCTTGATCATCTTTTTGAGTTTGTTCCGGCTGATGCGACAGAGCTTCCTTTTGAAGATAACTCAATTGATACGATTATAATGAATGACTCGTTTGAACATATTCCGGATCCCGAAAAGGCTTTAAAAGAGGCGCTTCGCGTGCTAAAACCAAAAGGTAGAGTGTACATAAACTTTCCGCCGTACTATCATCCGTTTGGTGCGCATTTAAGCGACGCAATCGGTATGCCTTGGGTCCACATGTTTTTCAGCGACGATACGCTTATAAAAGTGTATAAAGATGCGGTAAAGGACTTGCCTGATGCGGATGAACGGCTTAAGTTTCGTATTTCAAAGGACGAAAACGGCAGAGAATATTTTTCATACATCAACAAGCTTACAATTAAGCGAGGGCAGGAAATTGTTAAAAACTTAGGGCTTACGCCTGTTTATCATACGGAGGCCCCTCTTAGGCCGTATTTTAAATTATTTGCTAAGCTGCCTCTGTTTAAAGAAATGTTTGTAAAAATGGTTGTGTATGTATTTGAAAAGCCTTAATTCTTTATAAATCTAGGTTGTATTCAATAGTATAAAGTGATATAATAAAGGGAAGGAAACTTAAAACAAGGAGGAACAATTAATGACAGGCTACATCATTTTAGCAATAGTTATAGTAATTGTGATTTATGCAATAGCAATTTACAACGGTCTTGTTATGCTAAGAAATAAAGTGGATAACGGTTGGGCACAAATTGATACTCAGCTTCAAAGGCGTTATGACTTAATACCAAATCTTGTCGAGACGGTTAAAGGTTATGCTAAGCATGAATCTGAAGTTTTTGACAGGGTAACAAAAGCGCGAGCAGGAATGGCAAATGCGGGCTCTGTTGCTGAAAAAGCTGATGCTGACAACGTTTTAACAGGCACGCTTAAATCGCTTTTTGCGGTTGCAGAAGCTTATCCTGATCTAAAAGCGAATCAAAACTTTCAAGAGCTTCAAGTTGAGCTTACGAACACAGAAAATAAGGTGTCGTTTGCGCGTCAATTTTACAACGATACAGTCGCGAGGCTTAACATGAGGATTCAATCATTCCCGCAAAACATCATTGCGAAAATGTTTAATTTTACAGAGCGGGAATACTTCAGAACAGACACTCCCGAAGCAAGAGTTGCTCCTAAAGTAAGCTTTTAGGAGGGATTTACTTTGTTTGAAGCAATATCAAGAAATAAATTTAAAACGACATTAATAGTAACGATTATTTTCCTGTTTTTCTTCGGGGTAATCTATTTTATATCGTATTATCTTTTGGAGCTTGGCTATATGGCTGCAATTTACGGCGTTTTAGCAGCTTTTATAATGTCAATGGGCGCATATTGGAACAGCCATAAAATTGTTCTTCGAATGCACAACGCGAGGCCTGCAACGCCCGAACAGGATGCGAAGCTTAAAAACATACTTGAAGGGCTTGTGATTGCGGCGGGAACGCCGATGCCCGCGCTTTATGTGATGGAAGATAACGCGCTTAACGCGTTTGCGACCGGCAGAAATCCCGATAATGCAGTAATTTGTGTAACGACGGGTCTGCTTGATAAGCTTGATTATTATCAGCTTGAAGCGGTTGTCGCTCATGAGCTTGCGCATATTAGAAATTATGACATTTTGCTCCAAACGGTGGCCGGTATAATGATCGGCGCGGTTATTATCGCGTCTCAAATGGCGAGCCGCATGATGTTTTGGGGCGGCGGCGGAAGCAGATCCCGGAACTCGAAAAACGGCGGCGGAGCGGCGGCAATTATAATGGTTATTGGGATTATTTTTATCATACTTGCCCCGATTGCTGGTCAGCTTCTTAAAATGGCGCTTAGCCGAAATCGTGAATTTCTTGCGGATGCAACAGCTGTTGAATTTACGCGCAACCCAGAAGGACTTGCAGGTGCGCTTGAAGCAATCGGAGGAAGCAAAATTCCGCTTAAAAACGCAAATAATGCAACAGAAGGAATGTACATTGCAACACCTTTGTCAGAATTTGGCGGAAAACGCAAGCGGTCTAACTTATTTTCAACACATCCGCCTATCGAAAAACGCGTTGAAGCTATTAGGAACTTGAGATAATTGGGACGCATCTTCTAAGGAAGTGAAAAAATGGGACTTGGCATACTTATCGCAGCGCCGATTTTAATGACACTTACAGGAATTATTTTTCTGTGGTGCGTTGCATATGGACTGCCTAACTGGCTGACAGTCAAAGTCGGCGGGTTGGAAGCAGAAGATCTTCGACAACTGAGCTTAGAGCAAAGAGACAGTTTGCAAAAGCAGTCTTTTAGATGCTTCCCGCCGACAGTTTGCTTTGCTTTATTGCCGTGGCTTATCCTGTCGGTTTTGGATATGCAGGGCAATACTATAGCAATAATAGCGGGTGTAATAATTCAAATTATAGCAATGTCGATTATTATGGGGCCGCTTTTTGACCTTGCAAAAAAGCTTAAAGCCGAACTTGATATCTCAAAACGTCAAGCAGGCTTTAAATAGCTCTGAAAGGCGCTCATGCTCGCCTTTCAAAAATAAGTATCCGAATAACGCCTCAATGCCTGTCGCATGACGATATGCGCTTATTGAGGCGTTTTTTGCGACTGTAAAGGATTTAGCGTTACGACCACGCTTTAAAATCGCATGTTCTTCTTCTGTGAGCATGTCGACTATTAAAGCGTACATTTTCGCCTGTGCCTCAGCGCTTACAATATCTTTCGCTTTTTTGTGAAGCTTATTGACTGACTCACGGCTTGAAATTATATGATTGCGTACATAAAGCTCAAAAACTGCATCGCCGATATATGCCAAATTAAGCGGCGAAAGTTCACCCGGCGACGTGTTAAGATTTGCAACATCAAATAAAAACTTAATATCTTCCATTATTTGCGCTTAATCCTCATGCCTTCGGGCGTGTCTTCAATTATAACATTTAGTGCGTTAAGCTCATCACGGATTTTATCCGCCGCGGCGAAGTCTTTATTTTTACGCGCTTCATCGCGTTTTTTTGCAAGCTCTAAAATATATTCGTCGCTGTCCTTTGCTTCATCTTCTTTAGAAAAATCAAAGCCTAAAACGTTCATCATTTCTAAAATAGCGTCATAAACCCAAATTGCAAACTCTTTCGATGATGTGCTTATAACGTTTGTGTTTGAGAACCTTACAAATTCAAAAACGGCAGCTAACGCATCTGCTGTATTAAAATCATCATCAAGGCTTCGCTCAAAGTCAGATTTAAACGACTCAGATGAAAGAAGTAATTGCTTTTCATCCTCGGTCAGCTGAGGTGAAATTGCTTTCTCAATAGTAAACTTTAAATTTTGTAAGCAATTTTTAATGCGGCTAAGCCCGCTTACGGCCGATTGCATAAGCTCATCGCTAAAGTTTATCGGGCTTCTGTAGTGACCGGACAACATGAAAAATCGCACGCCTTCATAAGAGAAGCGTTCCGCAACTTCTCTAAGCGTGAAAAAGTTGCCTAATGATTTAGACATTTTTCTGTTGTCAATATTCAAAAACGCATTGTGCATCCAATAATTTGCAAAAGTTTTACCGCTTGCCGCTTCACTTTGAGCAATTTCATTTTCATGATGAGGAAAAACAAGATCCTCGCCGCCTGCGTGAATGTCGATTGTTTCGCCTAAATACTTTTTTGCCATTGCAGAACATTCGATATGCCAACCAGGCCGCCCTGTTCCCCAAGGAGATTCCCAAAAGGGCTCGCTCGGTTTATTAGGCTTCCAAAGTACAAAATCAGTCAGGTTAATCTTTTCGTTGTCTAGTGCGACTCTTTGCCCTGCGATTAAATCATCGGTATTTTTGCCTGAAAGCTTACCATAGCCGCTGAATTTAGCTGTGTTAAAGTAAACGGTGCCGCTTTTTTCATAGGCATAGCCTTTAGCGGTCAAATCTTCAATAAGTTCGATAATCGGGCCGATTTCTTCCGTAACGCGTGGGTGGACGGTTGCCGGCTTTGTGTTAAGTCCGTCTGCATCTTTACGCGCTTCTTTGACATATTTGTCAGCAACTGTTTTCATGTCTGAATTTTCTTCATTCGCACGGTTGATTATTTTGTCATCAACATCCGTATAATTGTTAACATACGTAACTTCATAGCCTTTATATTCAAGATAACGCCTGAACGCGTCGAAAACTACGACAGGTCTTGCGTTGCCAATGTGGATTAAATTGTAAACTGTCGAGCCGCAAACGTACATTTTAACTTTGCCATCTTCGATTGGCACAAATTTTTCTTTTTTACGCGTTAATGTGTTGTATATTTTCATATTAAGTATTCCTTTCTATTAAACAAATGGCTTTTGCTGCGATTCCTTCGCCCGAGCCTGTGAACCCAAGACCTTCTTCTGTTGTAGCTTTAACGCTTACTTGCGATATTGATATTTTAAGGCAAGCTGCAATATTTTTTCGCATATCATTAACATATGCGGCAAGTTTAGGTTTTTCCGCAACGATTATCGTGTCGATATTGCTTATCTTGTATTCTTCATCATCAAGAATATTTTTAACTTCCGCAAGAAGCTTAAGGCTTGATATGTTTTTATATTCAGCGTTATTATCCGGGAATATCTTGCCTATATCACCTTTAGCCATAGCGCCTAAAAGCGCGTCCATAATAGCATGAATAAGAACATCGGCATCTGAATGACCAAGAAGTCCTTTGTCAAAAGGTATTTTCGCACCGCCTATTACTAAATCACGGCCTTCGGCAAGCCTGTGGGCGTCATAACCTATGCCAATTCTCATAAATTCTCCTTATTTGCAAAATGCCGCCTGATTTGGCGGCATTTATAGCGTTTGTAACTCTATTTAGCGGAGAAGGGATTTGAACCCCCGACCTGTCGGGTATGAACCGAATGCTCTAGCCATCTGAGCTACTCCGCCATATTACATTAAATTTGAACCTTCTTGATATCCGAAAGTGATTATATCAAAGAAGCAGTTGCCTGTCAACATAAAATTTTAATTGCTGTGCGATTTTTAATTGCAAGTAGTTTTCTTGCCTGTTATAATCAAAGGTAAAGGTGGGGATATGAAGATGGACATTAAAATGATAGTAACAGACCTTGACGGAACGCTTTTACGAGATGATAAAACGGTATCAGAGCGAACTTGGGAAACACTTAAAAAATGCCGCGAAAAAGGCATAAAAGTCGTATACGCAACAGGCAGAGGAATAAGCTCAAAAAAGCTTGCGCCTTCTGAATTTTTTGACGGCTGTATCAGAATGAACGGCGCATCAGCTTATTTGAGCGAATGTGAAACGAAAGTTTATAGTCGCCTATTGCCAATTAATCTTGTTCGGGACATATTGCTTTTAGCAGACTCTAAAGGTGTTTCAATTGCCGCCGAAGTCGAAGGAATGAACTATTCAAATTTTAACGTAACAGATCAATGGTCGTGGATTCATAGCTATGAGATTGCTGATTTTAATACGCTTGATATTGAGATAGAGAAAATTTTTGCTATAGCAGATACTTCCGAAACTGTCGAGCTTTTTAAATCAAACACTCCAAACAATACACATTTACACTTTAGCCGCGATGGATTTGCTATGATAATGCACAATGAGGCGTATAAGTCGAAAGCAGTTGACGCTTTGGCGGAGCTTTGGGGGATAAAATCATCTGAAATTGCAGTTTTCGGCGATGATTCTAATGACATTGACCTAATGAAATACGCCGGTTACAGCGTGGCTATGAGTAATGCGATTGATGAAATTAAAGAAATTGCGATATATAAGACTGACACTAATGAAAATGACGGGGTCGCTAAATGGATAGAGAAAAATGTCCTATGAGTGGTTTGTACAGTCGTTTGGTCGATTATAAGAAGCAAGATATTTATCCTTTCCATATGCCTGGACATAAGCGCAATTTAAGATTTATGCCGGATAGCCTGCTTTATTTTGACATAACTGAAATTCCGGGTATGGATAATCTTCGTAATCCTGACGGACTAATTTTGGAGCTTGAAGAAAAAATCGCAGCTGTTTGTAAGAGCAGTAAAAGCTTTATCTCTGTTAATGGTTCAAGCGGGGGTATTTTAGCTGCAATTTTCGCTACGGTTAAAGAAGGGGATGAACTTTTAGTTGCAAGAAACAGCCATGTCGCTGCGTATAGCGGGTTGGTCGCTTCGGGAGCTTCTCCTGTTTATGTATATCCAAAAGTTACTCATCAAAGTTTATGCGGCGGAATTTCGAAGCAGGATATTAAAGATACACTTGCATCAAACAGTAACATCAAAGCTGTTTTTATAACAAGCCCAACTTATGAAGGGTTTTGCTCAGATATTAAAGGGATAGCGGAAATAGCCCACCAATTTGGTAAAATTCTTATAGTTGATGAAGCGCATGGCGCGCACTTTGGCTTCCATCCGGCGTTTCCCACTCCCGCAATTGCACAAGGGGCGGACATAAGTATACAAAGTCTTCATAAAACGCTGCCTTCTCTTGGTCAAAGTTCTGTAGTTCATATCGGTGATAATATTGATGCTAAAAAAGTCAAACAAGCATTAAATGTATTAATGACAACCAGTCCGTCATATATTTTTTTAGTGGGAATTGATTATTTATTTTCAAAGACACTTAAAGATCCGTTCGACATTTTTGATAAATACGTGCATAATTTAACTGAATTTGCTGAGAGTGTGAAACACTTTGAGCATATATTCATGCCCGCAGAGAAATCAAAAGGTAAGTTTGAAATAGCGGATATTGACATAGGAAAACTTATTTTTTGCATTAAAAATGGCGGTCTGACCGGCGTTGAAATAAGCAGCATATTAGCAAAAGATTATCGAGTTCAAGTAGAAGCCGCATTTTTAAAGCATATAATAGCTATGACGTCAATTGCAGACAGTAAAGAAGGATTTGCGCGTCTTAGAAAAGGTTTAAACGCTGTTTGTGAAATGTTGAAATTTGGAAATGAATGTGATATAATTAATAATTATGCTTATAATAAAGCCGAAGTGGCGTTAACGCCAAGGCAAGCTTTTAGCTGCGATAGAGAGCTGTTACCGCTTAATAAATCAATAGGAAAAATTTGCGGTGAATTTATCGTTGCATATCCTCCGGGTATACCTTTAATTGCTCCGGGCGAAATAATAACGCAAGAAATTTCTGAAAAAATAGGGAGAAAAACAATATATGTTATCAGTAATAACGTTTGGTGATATAATTTTTGCGGCAATGTGGGCGCTTATAATAGGTACGCTTATAAAAGCGGTTTCGAGGCTGTTTAAAAAAGAACCTATGACTAAAGAAGATATTCTCTCGGATGCAAAATTAAGAAATGAGATTGCATTAAAAAGATGCTATATGTTGTTTCCAACGGGAATGTTTACTTTTAAAGGTAAATCATTAGAACGCGGGATGTATGTAAGAGTTACTACGATTAAAAATAGTGTTTTTGAAGGTAAGTTTGTTGGTTTGTCAAAAGATAATGTCGTTATGTGTGTTATAACGCCGAGCCATGTAATCGCTCAAGGCCTTAAAGAGATCGAAGAAATTTCGGTCATTGAATAATAAAATTCTAAAAAAGATGGGCGTTGCAGATAATGGGAACATGCCCTAACTAAGGAGGCGCTTAATATTGCTTTTGCCCGAAGTAAGAAGCGGTACAGTGCTTAAAATTACATTTGAGGATAAAAGAGAGCTTGCAGTAGAGTATGTCAAAAATACCGATTATCAAAATTTTAGCATCCGAAGCAATGATATCGCAAGGAATATTGAAGAGTTTAGAGAAAAAGCAATAGAAGTTGGATTTTCCAGTAAGCTTTCGGACTATTGCTTTACCGCTAAGGTTTTAGGCCTTGCTTCAAAGTTCGGAAGCACGGATACTGTTGATTGTGTTGTTACTTCATTGTTTAAAGAAACACCTCATCGTGTTGAAGCGCGAATTGATGTAAGTATGAAGGTGAAAATATATTCCTACTTAGATCTTTTAGAAAAGAAATTTAGAGGTGATCTATTATGTGAGTGTGTGTCGGATAATTTAAGCCGTGGTGGAATACGCATTTTTTCTGATTTCGATTTATCAGAACTGCCCGATTCAAAATTTACATTGGAATTTGCTCTTATTCCGAGCAGTACGTTTATCGCACCGGCGCGATTAGTAAGAGGCAAAAAAAATACGGCAAGCCGTGCTTATAATTATGATTACGGCTTTGTTTTTGACTTCGAGCATATTCCGGAGTATAGAGAAAAACTTATGCTTGATTTGCTGCAATTTAAAATAAAAGCAGGGAGGTAGTAATAAACTTAGTAATAAACTAAAAATTTAAGGGGAGATTTCATGAGCAATTTTTTCAAGTCATTACCGTTTAAGCTTCTTGTCGCAATTGGCATAGGCCTTTTAATCGGGCTTAATGCGTCCGAGGGCATTATTGACGTTGTTATGAGCATTCGTCATATTTCGGGGCAGATTGTTATGTTCTGTGTGCCTTTAATTACGATTGGTGCAGTTGCGCCATCTATAGCGAGGATGGGTAAAAATGCGTCAAAGCTATTAGGCTTCTCACTTCTACTTGCGTATGTATCCGCCGCCGCTGCTGCTGTGTTTGCGATTACTGCAGCGTTTTCGATTATCCCGCTTTTTGCTATAGCAGATGAGGTGGTGGCTTTAAGAAGCCTTCCATCAATGACTTTTGAGCTTAATATCCCGCCGATTATGCCGACTATGAGCGCATTATTTTTAGCGCTTATGATAGGCCTTTCTGTTGTATGGACAGAGTCTAAAGGCTTCGCGTCTCTTCTTGAAGAATTTTATAATATGATTATGATGATCGTACGTAAAATTATCATCCCAATTTTACCGATATTTATCGGCGCGACTTTTGCGGTTTTGGCTTATGACGGAAGATTTACGCATAGATTGCCTGTTTTCTTGCCTGTTATACTTTTAATCATCGCACTTCATTTTATTTGGATAGCGATATTGTACATTATAGCGGCGGTTTATACAAAACAAAAGCCTATGGAAGTTATTCGCCACTATGGCCCTGCTTGGTTTACGGCGGCGGGAACCATGTCGTCAGCAGCAACGCTTCCTGTCGCGCTTCGTTGTGCCTCTAATTCAAAGATTCTCGACAAAAATATGGTGAACTTTGGTATACCACTATTTTCATACATTCATATGCCCGGCTCGGTTATAAGTATTTTAACACTTTCGAGCGGCGTTTCAATGGTGCTTTACGGTCAGCTTCCTGAACTTTCGACGATGATTTTGTTTGCTTCGCTTGTTTGTGTTTTTGCAGTTGCGGCTCCGGGTGTTCCGGGTGGCGTTCTTATGGCATCAATGGGGCTTATAACGGCGATTTTAGGCTTTGGGGAAGATGGAACGGCTCTTATGCTTGCGATTTTTGCACTTCAAGACAGCTTTGGAACGGCCTGTAATATATCAAGTGACGGCCCGCAAATTATGGTTTTATCTAAATATGCGGGTAAGCATGGATTAAAAGACACATCAGGACCGGTTTTTTAGTAGATTGGCTAGAACATTTGGGAACACTCCCTAATAAAAAACAAGGCCTCTTGTGAATAGTTTCGCAAGAGGCCTTAATTATTTACTTAAACTTCGTTATTCCAAACGCCGGTTTTGCCTGATGAAGACTGAACTTTTGCAAGCTTCATAGCCTCGCGCCAAGTGTTTCTTAAGTCTTTAATAAGGTCTTTTACCTCGCTTAAAATGTCAACGCTCTTTTGTACGTTTGCGTCAATTAAACGGCGGTAAATATAGTCATACATTGAATTAAGGTACTTCGAAACTTCGTACTGCTTGTCTAGAGTCATTTGGAATTCAAGTATAATATTTTGCACCTTCATTATATAAGTGTTGGCTTTTTCAATTTCTTTGTTTTCCATTGCTATTAAAGCTTGATTGCAAAACTTAAGCGCACCGTCGTAGAGCATAAGTGTGAGTTCTTCTCTTGAAGCGGTGAAAATTCTGTCCTCTTGCATCTTTTCATAAGGATTTGCCGGCATTTAAAAACCTCCGCGTATTGCTGATAGCATGTCAAATATAGATGAAAAATAGTATCGCCTGTTATTATACCACAAATTTAACATTTTCAACAATTTTTTTTAATTGTTATGAATTTGTTGCCAATTTGAAATAAATCCGTTATTATATATAGACTGAAGATTATTCACAAAAAGGAGGATACTCAATGGAAAGCATTTCAACACCAGATGTTATGTTCCCAAATATTGGGATTCAAATAGCAAACCTGCCAAGAGCAGCGTTTAGCCTGTTCGGAATTTCTGTTTATTGGTATGGGCTTTTAATTACGCTCGGTGTTCTATGTGGCATATTATACGCAACTCGTGAAGCTAAGCGCACGGGTCAAAATCCCAACCTTTACATGGATTTTTCGATCGTAGCAATTATAACAAGTATAATTGGAGCAAGGATTTATTTTGTTATATTTTCGTGGCATCTTTATCGGGATAACTTGATGTCGATTTTTAATTTAAGGCTTGGCGGGCTTGCAATTTATGGCGTTATAATCGCGGCAGTTTTAACCGCGTACTTCTTTGCTAAATTTAAGAAGCTTGATTTTTTCGTTTTTGCTGATACAGCAGTACCCGGCCTTGTGATAGGACAAGTAATCGGTAGGTTTGGTAATTTTTTTAACCGAGAGGCATTTGGAGGGTACACAGACGGGCTTTTTGCAATGCGTTACCTTGCAGATCAGGTGAGCTTTATTCCTTATGAAGTCGAACAAACCATCGTGACATTCGCAAGAGCAAGATATATCCAAGTGCATCCTACGTTTTTATATGAAGCATTCGGCTGTCTTTTAATATTTATCGGTTTGAACCTTTATAAAAGCCGCAAAAAATTTAACGGCGAATTATTCTTTATTTATCTTGCCGGATATGGAATTTTAAGAGCATTTATTGAAGGCATCCGAACTGATCAGCTGTTACTATGGGGAACAAGCATCGCAGTATCTCAGATTTTATCGGTAATCGCGGCTGTTTTTGGTATATCAATGATTATTTACTGTAGAAAGAAGGGTTTGAAACAGTGAGGGAAAAATTAGAAGCTATAAAAAACACGGCGCTTAATGCTATAGCGTCGGCAAAAGCTCCTGATGAGCTTGAAAATTTAAGAGTAAGCCTACTCGGTAAAAAAAGTGAGCTTACGCAAATTCTTAAAAGCATGGGTTCTCTTTCAGCAGAAGAACGCCCTATTATGGGTCAGCTATCTAATGACGTTCGCTCATCAATTGAAAAGTCGTTGGCAGAAGCAACGCGCAAAATTTTAAATGCTGAAAGAGACTCTAGGATTTTGCTTGAAAAAATAGATGTCACTATGCCGGGCAAAAAAGTTAAAGTCGGTCATAAACATCCTATGACAAAAGTTATTGATGACCTTAAACAGATATTTATAGGCATGGGCTTTGAAATCGCGGAAGGGCCGGATATTGAAACGGATTATTATAACTTTGAAGCGCTTAACATTCCGAAAAATCACCCCGCACGTGATGAACAAGATACATTTTATGTTGACGGCGGATTCGTACTTCGTACGCAAACATCGCCTGTTCAAGTTCGCGTCATGGAAAAAGGCAATCTTCCAATTAAAATTATAGTTCCCGGCAGAGTTTTTCGCTCCGATGAAGTTGACGCGACACATTCGCCTGTGTTTCATCAGCTTGAGGGGCTTGTTGTTGATAAAGGAATTACGATGGGAGATTTAAAAGGTTCCCTTGAATCATTTGCTAAAGAGCTTTTCGGAAGCAAAACAAAAGTGCGTTTTCGCCCGCATCACTTTCCTTTCACAGAGCCGAGTGCGGAAATGGACGCTTCATGCTTCGCCTGCGAGGGCAAAGGCTGTCGAATATGTGGACACACAGGCTTTATCGAGCTTTTGGGCTGTGGAATGGTACATCCTAAAGTGCTTAGAATGAGCGGTATTGATGATTCGATATACAGCGGATTTGCGTTCGGAATGGGGCTTGAAAGATCAGCAATGCAAAAATACGGCATTTCAGACTTACGTCTTTTGTACGAAAACGATATACGCTTTTTGAAGCAGTTTTAGAGTGAACACGCCCTAGTCTAAATTGAGAGAAGGTAAAATTATTATGAAGAAAATTCCTCACAGAATATATTTAACAGAAGAGCATATGCCTAAGCAGTGGTACAATATCCGTGCGGATATCGGCGAAATACCGCCTATGCTTAATCCAAAGACACTTAAACCGATTACAGTGGATGATTTAAGCTTGGTTTTTACAAAAGTAGCTGCGGAGCAAGAGCTGGACACTAAAAACGCATTCATACCAATTCCTGATGAAATTAGAGACAGATACTTTGCATATAGACCTTCTCCGCTTGTACGTGCGTACAACCTCGAAAAGTCTCTTGGCACACCTGCGAAAATTTACTATAAGCATGAAGGAAATAATACATCCGGCAGCCATAAACTTAACTCTGCGCTTGCACAAGCGTACTATGCAAAAGAACAGGGCATTAAGTCACTGATGACAGAAACAGGAGCGGGACAATGGGGAACGGCTCTTTCGGAAGCATGTGCCAATTTCGGGCTTGAACTTACGATTTTTATGATTAAGTCATCCGTTGCACAAAAGCCTTATCGCAAAGTTATTATGGAAACTCTTGGCAGCAAGGTCATACCGAGTCCAAGTCAGACGACAGAGGCAGGCAAGAGGATTTTAGCGGATAATCCCGATAGCCCTGGTAGCTTAGGTTGTGCAATATCCGAAGCTGTTGAAGCTTCAATGCGTGACGAATACTCGCGCTATGCACTTGGTTCGGTTTTAAACCACGTTGTTTTGCATCAATCGGTAATCGGCCTTGAAAGCAAAATCGCGCTCGAAATGTATGACGAATATCCCGATGTCGTAATAGGTTGTGCCGGCGGAGGGTCAAACCTTGCAGGGCTAATCGCACCTTTTGTTCGAGATAAAGTTAAAGGTAAGGGCGGCCCGCGTATTATTGCCTCTGAGCCGATTTCGTGCCCAAGCCTTACGCGCGGCAAATACGCTTATGACTTTTGTGACGTGCAAAAAGTGACTCCGCTTACTAAAATGTACACGCTTGGATCGTCATTTATACCCGCTACAAGTCATGCGGGCGGTTTAAGGTATCACGGTATGTCGCAAATTGTTTCAAAGCTTTACGCGGATGGCATTATGGAAGCAGTTGCGTTTGGACAAGCTAAAGTGTTTGAATCGGCTGTATATTTTGCGAAAAATGAAAATATTTTGCCTGCCCCTGAATCTGCTCATGCGATCTCAGCTGCTATTGATTTGGCTCTTGAATGCAAAAAAACGGGCGAAGCAAAGACCATTTTGTTTGGTCTGACGGGACTTGGGCATTTTGATATGACTGCTTATGCGAATTATAACGATAATTTGCTGTCTGACGGCAGCCCGACCGATGAAGAATTAGAGGTAAGTTTTTCGAAGCTGCCCGACATTAGGAGGTAACTATGAATATACCTATTTCTTGGCTAAAAGATTATGTAGATATCGACTGTTCGCTTAAAGATTTTGAGCATAAAATGACGATGTCAGGCTCTAAAGTCGAGACGATAACTCCTCTCGGGCAAGCCATTAAAAATGTCGTCGTCGGTAAAATACTAAGTATAAAAAAGCATGAAAATGCTGATAAGCTGCTCGTCACGCAAATTGACGTTGGAAGCAAGCAAATTCAAATTGTAACGGGTGCGGATAATGTATATCCGGGCGCATATATACCCGTTGCGCTCGACGGCGCGGTTTTGGCGCATGGCAAAACGATAACGGGCGGCGAAATACGCGGCGAAAAATCCGAAGGAATGATGTGCTCAATAGAAGAGCTTGGGTATACTCGAGGGGATTACCCTGAAGCGCCCGAAGACGGTATATACATTTTTGAAAATGAACAGCCGCTAGGCGCGGATGTGGTGAAAGCGCTTGAATTAGCTGATGATGTAGCCGAGTTTGAAATAACGTCAAACAGGCCTGATTGCAACTCGATTTTAGGCATAGCACGTGAGGCTTCCGCAACTTTTGACGTTCCACTTAAATATGATGAGCCGAAGCTTTTAGAATCAGCAGGCGGGTCGGCGGCCGATATGATCGCGGTTGAAATTTTAAACCCTGATCTTTGCCCGAGATATGTCGCGAGGGTTGTTAAAAATGTAAAAATAGAGCCATCGCCGCAATGGTTAAGGCATAGATTAACGGCGGCAGGCATACGCCCTATAAACAATATTGTCGACATTACGAACTATGTAATGCTTGAACTTGGACAGCCTATGCACGCATTTGACATTGACCAAGTGTCAAATCGCAGAATAATTGTAAGAAATGCAAAAGAAGGTGAACATTTTATAACTCTTGACGGCATAGAACATACACTTGACAACTCTATACTCGTCATAGCAGATGATGAGAAATCTCTTGCCTTAGCGGGGATAATGGGCGGCGAGAGCTCAAAAATCACTGAAAATGCTACGGGTATACTTTTTGAATCGGCAAGTTTTAATGGACCGCATATTCGCGTTTCATCTAAAAAATTGGGCCTTAGAACCGATTCGTCGGGCAAATTTGAAAAAGGGCTTGACCCTAATATTGCGATGCTCGCAGTGAATCGTGCCGCGCAGCTTGTTGAAACTCTAAAATGCGGCGATGTCGTTGAAGGTTTCGTTGATTGCTATCCAAACGTTCGTCTGCCGTATTCAATTAGCTATGATCCAAACAAAATTAACGCCCTTTTAGGCACTGATATCTCTGCTTCTGAAATGGAGCTTATGCTTCGCAAAGTTGGAATTGACGCGAAAAACGGAACGGCTTTAATTCCAACTTTCCGCTATGACGTAGAAGGAGAAGCTGATTTGGCTGAAGAAATCGCAAGATTCTACGGCTATGATAAAATCAAGTCAACATTGGCGACAGGTACACCAACAGCGGGTAAAAAATCTGATCGGCAAATAATGGAAGATATGGTCAAAAATTATATGGTGTCAGTCGGGTTGTCAGAAGCAATGCACTATTCATTTGAAAGCCCTAAGGTATTTGCAAAGCTGAACATTCCGGAAGGCGATATTCTTACAAAAACCGTAAAAATACTTAACCCTTTAGGCGAAGATTACAGCATAATGCGCAGTTCGACTTTAAACGGGATGTTGACATCGCTCTCTTCTAATTTTAATAAACGAAACGAAGAAGCGGGTCTTTTTGAAGTCGCAAAGGTTTACTTGCCAAAAAGGCTTCCGCTTGCAGAGCTCCCATATGAAGATTTGACATTAACGATTGGAATGTATGGAAATACTGATTTTTATGAACTTAAAGGAATAATAGAAGAGCTTTGCACACTGTTTGGAGTTCATGATCTTACATTCAAAGCCGAAACATCTTTAGGGTTCATGCACCCGGGCCGTACAGCGAAAGTTATGGCAGGTAATAGAGAAGTCGCGTTTTTAGGCGAAATCCATCCTGTGGTTGCAGAAAATTATGAAATTGGTACAAAAGCATGCGTCGCGGTTGTTAATCTTGAAATTCTGTTCGAAATTGCGAATCTTGACAGTAAATTTAAAAATCTGCCAAAATTCCCATCAACTTCAAGAGATATCGCAATGCTTGTAAAAGAAGAATGTACAAATGATGATATCGTTAATATAATCAAGAAAAACGCAGGAGAGTATCTTGAAAGCGCCGAGGTTTTTGATGTTTACAGAGGAACACAAATTCAAGAAGGCTATAAATCAGTCGCATATAACATAGTGTTTAGAGCACAGGATCGAACTCTTAAAGAAGAGGATATAAGCGGCCGCATAAAAGATATTTTAGAAAAGCTTGAGAGCGAATTAGGTGCAAAACTCAGAGGATAGGGAGATTACTGAAAATGGACATTAATAGACTATCGGTCAACACAATTAAAATTTTAAGCGCGGAAATGATCCAAAAGGCGAATTCGGGCCATCCGGGGCTTCCTCTTGGGGCAGCGCCAACGGCGTTTGCGCTTTGGTCTAAGGCTTTAAAGCATAACCCCAAAAATCCTAGTTGGGTTAACAGAGATCGCTTTGTGCTATCAGCCGGGCATGGTTCTGCGCTTTTGTATTCGCTGCTTCATTTATTTGGCTACGGGCTAGAGACTGATGATTTGAAGAATTTTAGACAATTTAAGAGCAAAACTCCCGGTCATCCAGAAAATTTTGAAACGCCGGGTGTTGAAGTTTCAACAGGCCCGCTCGGACAAGGTATCGCAAACGCGGTAGGAATGGCCCTCGCCGAAACCTATCTTGCGGACAAGTTCAACAAAAAAGGTTATAAAATTGTCGATCATTACACTTACGCTCTTTGCGGCGACGGCTGTTTAATGGAAGGGATTTCTTCCGAAGCGGCTTCATTTGCCGGGCATTTTGGGCTCTCAAAGCTTATTGTTTTGTACGATTCAAACGACATTACAATCGAAGGAAGCACAGACATAACATTTTCTGAAAATGTTGGCGAAAGATTTAAAGCTTACGGTTGGGATGTGTCGCTTGTCAAAGACGGAAGCGATATGGATGCCGTTTTAAGCGCGATTGAAAAAGCAAAAACTTCGGACAAGCCGTCCATTATTGAGATTAAAACGGTAATTGGAGCGGGTGCGCCTAATAAAGCGGGTAAGTCAAGCGCGCATGGTGAGCCTCTCGGTGAAAAAGAAATTTCGCTTATGAAAGAAAGTTTCGGTTGGAACTATGAAAGTGAGTTTTTTGTTCCAAGTGAAGTTAAAGAGCATATAGCTTCTATTTGCATAAATCTTGAATCACAGGAAGAAGCTTGGAATAAAATGTTTGTGGAATATAAAGAAGAGCATGCCGATTTATACGAAGAGTGGCAAAAATGGCATAATAATGAACCGATTGATTTAACAGATATCGAAGAAATTTGGCAAAATGAGGGTGATTTAGCGAGCAGGGCGTCGTCGGAAATAATTCTCAATAAAATCATTAATTATGTTCCGAATTTGATAGGTGGAAGCGCGGATCTTGCTCCATCGAATAAGTCAACGATGAAAAACTTGCCATTTTACAGTAAATCAAACAGGAGCGGGGCGAACATTCACTTTGGCATTCGTGAGCATGCAATGGCAGGTATAGCAAACGGAATCGCGCTTCACGGCGGACTTAAAGTATATATCGCCGGATTTTTCGTATTTATCGATTATATGAAAAACTCGATGCGCCTTGCCTCATTAATGGGCTTGCCTATTATAAGCATTTTGACGCATGATTCAATTGGAGTAGGGGAGGATGGCCCAACGCATCAGCCTGTTGAGCATCTTGCTATGCTTAGAAGTACACCAAATATCGCAGTTATTCGTCCATGTGACAGCAATGAAGTTTCAGCGGCGTGGTGCATTGCTTTAAATCGAACAGAGGGCCCGACCGCTTTAATCCTTTCACGTCAGAATTTGCCTCTTCTTAACGGAACCGGCAAAGACGCGCTAAAAGGTGGATATACTCTTCATGACTGCGATAATCCTGAAATAATACTTATGGCGAGTGGTTCGGAGGTTAGTCTTATTGTAAAAGCGCATGACGAACTTAAAAAACAGGGTGTAAAAGCAAGAGTTGTTAGTATGCCGTCATTTGAAATATTTGAAGAACAGTCTGAAGACTACAAAGAAAGCGTC
>Ga0131853_10002193_pt1 | contig 35063 bp, 20 predicted proteins | sample TergutLab28metaG_FD_92764 | JGI IMG/M metagenome (GOLD analysis project Ga0131853, IMG submission 92764) | Labiotermes labralis P1 segment gut microbial communities from Petit-Saut dam, French Guiana - Lab288 P1 (version 2) (version 2) | ecosystem: Host-associated > Arthropoda: Insects >... | reverse complement strand
TGCGTGCACTTATTGTACCTGTCTTATTGTGCGTGCACTTATTGTACCTGTCTTATTGTGCGTGCACTTATTGCACCTGTCTTATTGTGCGTGCACTTATTGTACCTGTCTTATTGTGCGTGCACTTATTACACCTGTCTTATTGTGCGTGCACTTATTGCACCTGTCTTATTGTGCGTGCACTTATTACACCTGTCTTATTTTGCGTGCACTTATTACACCTGTCTTATTGTGCGTGCACTTATTGCACCTGTACTCATTGTTCCTACTTATTGGTCGTGTACTTATTATACCTGCACTTACCCTGCTGCTGCTGCTTCTTCTTCTTGTAGTTTTACTTAATGTACGTGTGTTTATAGTGTTGTACAGGGCTGTTAAGTCCTTAGCTCGACCAGGAAGGAAACAAGCGTATGTTTCTGTCAGAATGGCGCGAATTTCCTTCGGCGCCTTGCCTTGCAGGAAAAAAAAAAACTTGTTGACAGCTCGCGTCTCCATGTTGAAATCGCGCGCGTCCCTGACATGCTTCCGAGCTTGTTTCCTTCCTGGTCGGGCTAAGGACTTATCAGCACCCCGGTACTTGTACCTGCACTTGTTGTACCTGTATTTTTTGTACTTGTATTTATTTCGTTGTGGTCTCCTGTTATGCATTATCACATTTTAGGGGCACTTGGGTCTCACGAGTTTGACCAGATACAATAGCAATATGAACGAAGTGTTGCTTCTGCCTAGAACTGCTCTGTGAACGTCTTTCAGCCAAGGTGACACGTCAGTACCGACTCAGTATACCGTCCTGTGCCGTTTTTTGCTGCCATATCTTTTTCGTATTTGTAACCGCTTGCTGACCTACATAGCAAGATATTAGCATGCATTAGCGTTATATACGTTGTATTCCCGTAGGGTTTCTAACGTAATCATTATTGAAGATTATATATCGCTGGATGATACGGTTTTAATGAATAATAAATTGGAAATGATGTGGGAGGAAACTGTAATGGCCTAATTTGACATTGACACCGTGTTTTGCCTGGAAGGACTGATTAAAACGGCGAAAAGGCAGGTTGCTCAGTCTTAGAACTGATATTTGTGACCGAGACCTCCCAGATGCGAAGAGATGACGATGTTCGGTAATGTGCTGTGTTGCTGTGCGCGTCGTGTCGTGTCGCCAGCTGTCTGACTGTGGTGTAGGAAAATACATATTGCTATGCTCGCCGTAATCTTTGTAGGCTGCTATCCTCTCCGGACGCTAAGAATATTTGGCCGTCCTCCCGCCAAACCTGTGACTCTCATCATGTGCCCTGCTTTGCACAAGAATCAACGTCTGTGAAACGTAAGGCACCCTTAGGTATCATAACAACGGCCAGACTATATCGTCCTAGGCTTAACGGTTTAAAATAGTGGTTAGTTATGTATCATGTTTTTCATCCTTAAGGACTCTGTATTTTGCAAGCTGATTGCATATTCCACATAGTTTCACAATAAGCAATGATTATTTCCCTCTTACAACATATTATAGTGGAAACGCAGTACGGTTGGTTTTGAGTTTTTGGAGATGAACTGACGGGGTTGTCTGTGTTGTAAGAAAAAACACTTGCCCATACTGTTTGAAACACACTGGTTACCCTATGTACCATCTGCTTTAACATTCACTGTGCCCGCGCAGTGTATTTGTGGTTTTTATGATCCTAAAAAAATATTTCTTCGAAAGTAACTGGTCTTTCTTTGTAAGAGATTTGCAGAGTGTTTTGGAGCCAAATAGATTGCGCAGAATCGAATTTTGAAAATGTTTACAGTAGTGGATCACATTTTGTTGTTGCATAAAATTGTGCAGTGGTTTGTGTCATGTGTTCGTGGCATGTGTACGTAATAGCTGTGCCACTATGCGCCCATTTAGATGACACATGTAAACCCAAATGCATGTTTGGTTGTTTGAAGCACGTGCAAACATGCAGCCTAATTGGACATTACCTGTACTATGTGTGTGTGTGTCACCTGTGTTAGTGTGGTATCATCACTGCGCCTGCTGACACCGCAGGCAGGTGGGTATTCATACACACTGCTAACAGACCGCCACTGTATGTTAAAGCAGAGTGGTAACTATATGTACCATCTTCCGTAACGTTCAGACACTGTACGTATTGCCCGAACAGTGTACAAGTATGTGTGTTTCGTATGATTCTCTGAGTCTGTATTGTACTTACCCAACAGTACTATCCGATTTGCCTTTTAATGAAGCCGGAGTATTTTCTGTGAGGTGTTAACTTAATAAGTGTTGTATAGACGGCCTTTGAGCTTCAAACGGTTAACTGTTCATGTTGGCACGGCGGGGGAAATGTGACTGATTACACCAAACTGGTGTTAACGTTGAACAATATGGCGCTTGTGCGTTTGGCGTAACATTGAGATGCGTTCTAATCCGTATTTATGAACTTGCATGCATTGCCCCGATTCTGGTAGTTATACGCAATCTCTTCACGCATTTGCTTCTGTATATTGTCCCAGCATTCACAGAAGGGAAACAGTACATCGAAAGAAAGAAAGAAAGAAAGAAAGACTGTTAACGATTTGTTGCATACTGTATACAATACGTAGATTGCGGCTAGACATGTACGGATGGCAGTTGTCTGTTGGCGTAATTTCTCTGTTTTCGCACCTCTGTCCACAGTAATCTGTTGTTGTATATTTTTGCCTTAATTTATGCGTATAATAATAATAATAATAATAATAATAAGACATGATAGAATGTGTGCACAACTACACTTCAGCATATGCAAGGAAACAGGGGTACAGCTGGACAAAAAACACTGGTATGAACATGTGCCAAAATCAGTAAAAACAAGTCAAGGAGGCAAGGTAACCATATTGTGGAATCAACAATTACAAACTGACAGTACTATCCCCAACAACAAACCAGACATTGTAATCCGTGATAATGAAAGGGGAACATGTATGTTAATAGACGTTGCAATATCAGGACACAGAAATGTGATTAAAAAGGAAGCTGAGAAGATTATAAAATATAAAGACCTTACAATAGAAATACAGCGCATGTGGAATGTAAAAACAAAGGTGATACCAGTAATAATAGGGGCGACTGGGACTATTTCAAAGTCATTCAGAAAATAAGTGAGCAACGTACCAGGAAAGCATGAAGTCACGGAACTACAGAAAACAGCCATATGGGGCACTGCACACATACTTCGGAAAGTACTAATGTGAAAGTACAATAGATTCAACACTGAAACTAACGATATAAGCGCCATGAATAGTAACAAGAGAATGACTGCAACACTGTATTCCCTAGGGACATATTTTGTCTCAGGAATATAAGTATAAATACCCTGCATAAAGGAGATGATGATGATTATGATAATAATAATAATAATAATAATAATGTGGTTTTAGGAGAAGGCATCTGAGATTGCGTCTGGGTTGCTGTCTGCATCATATCCCTGGCAGCGAGTCAAGAAGAACGTCAGGCAACGACACTGGGCCCCTTCATTGAAACGAAATTCGTTTACATGAGGTCTGTTACGACGTCGATAAGTGTTATTTTGTAAGGAACCTAATATCCGAGGTGATCCTCCAGTCGATCGGTACATATTGAAGTGGCGAATTCGTCTTGAACATGACGCAGCCATCAGTGATTGGTATAGGAATTGCTGTTCATTCACGAGCTTAATGTACGTCTGCAGTTCGGTACGGTGTGATGCTGATGAAACAGTAGTCTAACCGCCCGAACAGAAAAGCGAAGGAGTGGAAGGGTTCTTCTTCGGTTTAAATACACTCATAAGTCCTCGTTTCCTTGTTACTCTGGAATCCATAGATGTAAAATGCGATTTTTAAACAAAGTACGGATTTATCCATAAGTGTTGCAGTTTCAGAAGCCATTGGTCACTGATGACAGTGTACGAATATTCACGTTTTATTGCAGGTAGAATTTGTATAACCACAATAAGAAACTGATAAACCTAAATATTACGTTTTTACCGATTTCAGGTCTACCTACTTTATGATGGAGATTTTGAAGTGATTTTTTTATTGGTCCTGGTTCGGTTGTTATTAATTTCAAATTTTCCAGAGGGAGTTATTCCGCTACTGGATAGATTTCCTTCGTCATATTCGGGACTCTCGGGTACCTGACGTCATGGCTAATGTTTTTCATGATTTCCCTCAATCCCTAGGCAGATGATAGGATATTTAACGCTAGTCATCCAGATGTGTTTGTCTGTACATATAAAGTATAACGTATCAGTCAAAAAAGTAAAAAACACAACAGTTTTATTACATAAAATGCTACTTTAGGGCGACATGTTTCGACTCTTTCTGAGTCTGAAGATGACTCAGAAAGAGTCGAAACATGTCGCCCTAAAGTAGCATTGTGTGTAATGAAAGTTGTGTTTTTGACTGATACGTTATACGTTATATATGGATGATGGGATAACACTTTATATTTGGCAACGATCGCTTCTTTCCACATCGTTTCCAGTGTGCTATTGGCTTATCATCCTATCATTCAAAGCTAAGTATAAGCAGCTGTATGTGCCTTTAAATAAACTACAAACAGAAACATACCAAAACGACAAGATAATGGTGTCTGTAAGAATTCCTGGCCTTCCCTCTCCAGACGAGGCAAGCCTACACGTCCCTTTGTGCAGTGTGCTTGTTTTTCGTGACCAGTGTTCCTTGCAGCTGAACATTCTATCCACGTCTGAAGTCTTTTCTACATTTGCGAGTAGGACCTAACAACTAGACTTCCATTTTACGAGAAAAAGCGAAGAGAGGCGTATTGTCATAATAAAATTTAGCGAGTCTCGTTCTGTATGTCAGTGACAGGAATCCGTTAGCTACAGTCAGGTTCCAAACCCGTGCTTCCGTCTCCTCGTCAGAATCACTAACTACGTGCTCGACTGTGGCGGTTTGATAAGCAGATTCTTATATCTGCCGAAGTTCTGCTGCAAGTGCACACTTTTAAATGCGAGTACATAAACTGTGTGATGAAAGATGATGGGAAGTGGATTCGTATATGTTCCTTTAACCATCCAGATATTCTGCTTTTTCCACAGAACGTATTTCCTATGATTCCTACAGTAAACGGCCACTGTTTCCATAAACAACATTTACTGTCCTCTCTTTGTATTGGGTAGACAGTGTGTTTTTGTAAGGTAAAAGGTAAAGCTTTTCCGTAACAAGTCATGAACACTCAGATGGGGATGGAAGGTTGGGCGTCCATCCGTACTTTGACATTCGGCACACTTAGGACGCCAGAGTTGTCAGCTCTACGTGCCGGCCGCTCTTTATACCCAAGGAAATTCCTTGGTACTTATTTCTGTTGGAGGTTGAGAGGATCCTGAGGGTTTTGAAAGGTAAGGACTGAATTTGAATGTGCTGTGTGTTGTTTAGATGAATTTTAGGTTTCTCCTGGTGATCTGTCCGCTAGAGCAATTCGATTGATAAAGAAAATCCCGATCCTAGAATGCGAATATGTGTAGAGAAGAATAAATTGACTGCATGACTGCTATAGTCCAGTTCCCGAACTTATATACTTTTTTCACGATCTGTCAGACAGTTTTGCCAGTTTTTTTGGTGTAATTAATTGTGAACTTGGTTTCTGGTTTTCAAGAGACTGAAAGTAAAGTGCGCAACGAAATATATGGTTGCTGTGTGATGCAGCGAGTGAGCAGTTTACAAGTTAAATACACGTACCTGGGTGCTGGTAGGACAGTGAAGTGGGGTAGGTTGAGGGACAGGTCGTGTTGCGGAAACTGGCGATAAACGCAGGAGAAACAAAAGGAGGACATGGCTTTAGATTAAGAAGGGTCGTTATGAGATTAGCTTGTTAGGATGTAAGCGAATGGAAATGGTGGCGGCTTCTGGAAGTGTCGGTGTTGAGCTTTTCCTTTCTGTTACACTGGACTTAGTTTTGATCATGTTAATGTATAGCTGAGTGCATGCCACATTGCATCTCTACATGATACAATTAATTCAGTGATAATTAGTATTGGATGAAGTTTTGCTTACTGAGGGGTGAAGGTTTGTGCATTGATCGGTACGCTTTGGCACACTCGGGTGGCTCTCTTGACCATCCTGGAGTGAGAGAGATACGTGGACTGTGTAGGAGGGTAGGAATAGAATGGTTGTGGGCCCGCTGAACCTGTTAAGAGAAGGGCTTTAGTGTGCACATTGTGTCGCGAATTTGCTTCTTTTATGCCAGCATACAGTGAAGACGTCTTTGACAATAATGTTCAGAATTTGAGATGGTCACTTCCTTCGCGGCCGACATATGTGCTGCGTTTCGAACCAGTTCATTTTCAGAGTGTGCACTAGATGTAGTTGAAATAAATTTGTAACACCGCCGTAGTACACCCAACTTTAAGTTCATATTCTAGACGACGTCTCACGTATTCTAGTTTTACGATTTGTGATACGTGGGCGAGTCAGCATTGCTGTAATTTACTTATACTTTAGAAGTGTTTGGACATGTTATTTATTTTTCCCTCGTTCTGTGAGGTAGCCTGTACTCTGGACGTATATAAATTGATCACAGTGGATAGTTTTGTTTGCAGACGTATTCGGTTGCGTGAGTACAATGGTCGAAAGAGGTCGCTGTATGTTCAGCCTGTATTTGAGCAATTCAAATGTAATACGTTCTTCTGATTAGTCTCAGGAAACGGATTTGTTAACCAACCAACCAACCAACCAAACAGCTAAGGGCGGAGGCGGGCAAGTCGACGTCCCTCTGTCTGTTTAGCCTTTCGTGCTTTTGACCGCATCGCTGGCCTGAGTGACAATCACCGTGTGCTCTAACTGGGGACTGCGTTTACGCTGATTTACCATCTTAGTTGAACATCTCGACCCGGTCATACTAAAGGCTAGTGCTCAATAATCATATTTTATTTTTGAGGAGTGGGTCATACTTTGTCTGGGTGGCTACCTGGGTTGTGAACCCAGAATGGCATAGTCGCAAGATGATACTTCTCGACTGATCTATGGTGCCGTAGACGCCGGGCAAGTGAATGGGAAACACTGAGCTCAGTCACGGACTTCACTTCCCTCAGCTAGGCAGGGTTACGGAGTCACGTACAATTTGAGCTGTGGTTGCGACTGACTTATCTCTCTCCGCATCCTGTCTCTTACGTAAACCCTCTCTCCCGTCACCAAGAACGCAGATTCCTTCCGTATGTACGATACCACCAATTTATTGAAAGTAGTTTTGTAATTATCACTCTTCGTAGGCGGTTAGTACAATGATAATGGACGGGACGAAGCAGTGGTTGACCACAGTACGTTTATCCTTCAAAAGGCATTGGTAGAGCTGCGGGGATGAATCTTCGAGTTTGGTGGCCAGTCAAGTGGGAAGGTGCAGGTGGAAGACACGATAGGTTGTTGAGTTGCAAGCCGTGCGTAGCTCATGGAAGGAAAAGGTAGTTTATTTTTATTAGCATTCGGTAAGAATACTTTCTATAAGCTGATATGATGATTATACAAAGTACGCCACGATAACATGTGTTAGTATGACGTGGCAGGGTATACATCCAGGGATATCACCTCGGGTGCCTGGTAAGCCAGCACCTTTTTAGTCTCCTAGTGTTTATAGGTTGTAGTAGTGGCTGTAATAATGGTTTGGGATGGACTTCCAGGTTGTTGTGATGTTTATAAATTCTTTCATGGATGACTTCGCTTACGTCTGTATGTAGAGTATGATTTGTTACATACCAGGGTGTGTACTCAGCGATTTTCGCAAAATTCGACTTGCGCCGGACCTTCTGGGACGAAACTATTGCGTTAGTCGGGGAATGTCTGCATATTGTGGGGAACAGAAGAGGCAAGCTGGTAAGAGGGAAAACAGCGCACGCGCACGCGCACGCAGACGTTTTATGTCCGTTTTAAAAGCACCTTTGTATAAATTCCAGCTCTTGAGAGCTTCCTTTAAACAGTGGAGAGTTAGAAGTATCCTACAATGACGTACTGCAGGAAGGGTTGGTGTGTTTTAATGTAACAATGTAATAATGGGGGATATTGTGTTAGAACACATACAGTGTTCTCAGAACGGTGTAAACAGGTATAACGCACTGCCTTTCCGGTCCGAGGTGAGCCTAACTGCGGCCACTCTGTGCAGACAGCAGCTATGTACATTGTTAAAGAGCTCAGCTAACGTTACCATTTTAACATGAAACACAACATTTTGCACACGTAATTTGATTATATTCTTTTAATTTTCAGAATAATCGTTACATTAAATGGCACCAACAGATATTGTGTAGATGCAGTCCAGTCTTCAGAAATTTGAACTGCTATGAGAATTTCAGTGACCGGGTTCTGACACCGAGTGTTTGATTCGCTGCTGTTCATGCCCACATAGATGAGAACGCGAAAATTAGTGGTGCTCTAAGGCCCTTCTCCGTAGCACAGAACGCCAGCTTAAACCGCACAGTCTGGCTGTTTAGGAACACAGTATACACGTCGCGAATTTTGCACACAGCTCACAAATCATAGACGGCTCAGATCTTCCGCAATGTTTCTGTGTGTCTTTTGCAAGTAGTTTTACGCGCTTCTGAGGATCGTCATGCATATTCAGTGTCAAACTGTCCAAGACGGGGACGGAAGACGACGGCACTACGATTGCTCTGAACGTCGGGAAGTACTGACCCATCCACAGTTTACCGTCCGTGAAGATAAAGACTCTTCAGCAACACCGTTGTGAGAACCTCACTGTCGCATGATACACTGCTGTTATTGCGCAGGTAGGAGGCGGTATTCAGTGACGTCAGATTATGGCGTACCTTGCAGCCAAGAGAATATAGGTACATGCATTTCTCATTACTCAGTCATGTGACTTTTACGGACTGCTTTTCTGGCGATGCCCTGTGGACTGTATTTACCTACGGAACTGCGTACTACCCCTTTCTCAGGTTAATGCACTTGACATGCACACGCGCGATGACAGTCAGGGGAAAACATATGGATCCTGTCACAAACATGAGTCTCTGTCACTGCATGACCTTCTTTCCACCGGGCGCCATTTGTTAGGTGTTTCATTTATAACAAACCTAAATTGAAATTTATGAACTATGTGGGTACACGGAACACTGCAGAAAATAGCTGCATTATCTCACATGAACAAAGCACGACTGTACTTCAGTCCATTGCATTTTTCACTGGAGAATACATCGGTTATTGGTTACAAACAAGGGGCGGTCGGCTTTCCTCAGCCCAAACATCTGCCATTGTTAACTGCTAACTTTCCGGTAACAGTGTGTATGGTTACTTTAATGTGTGTTATCCCTGTTGTGTGTGTAAACCAAATATGGCAAATCTGACTGTACTTCGAAGGTCAAGCTCGGGCCTTCCAGCGAACACAACCCCCAATTAGAAGAGAAGAAGAGGGACACTCCTTTTCAAAACCGGCATACTAAGAACTGAGCCTCGATATTAAAGCCCCTTCGCACGATCTAGCCAAGTCCCTACCACGAGCATTCCAATATAAAAGCTCCACGTCACACAAAGTCTCTCCATCAACACAACGTGCACGCGCGCTGTATATAGAATGATCCTAGCTTATCTTGGAGGAAACCTGACGATGACCAATAAAGTGCTGAAACATGTGTTTTCTAGTTTATAGTCAATAAACATTTCAATTGATACAGTTGTGTTTGACTACATACCTCCCATGTTTGGTGTATGGTTACTTATCGAGGGTAGCTGAAGCGTTGAGGAGAGGGTGACAAGTGAGTAATGAATTGGAAAAGATGTGGGAGGAAGCGGTCGTGGCCTAATTTGAAGTACTGTTCCGGTATTCGCTTGGAGAGGGTGAGGAATGTCATTGAGCGTAGTTAGTAGCGGACCGAAGTTACAACCCGAGACACCCACATACGAAGGGGGAATGCTAACTACTCTGCCTCGACGTTTGTTCAGTGGTTGATAAAGGTGGTTGGCCAAGCGGAGAATCATTATGCAGTGAAGATGGAGACGGTATTTTTCTTTGAAACTCTGGTACCGACCAGCTAGGCTTCACACCATTGTAACTCGGAATGCCACAGCGTGATATTGATGAAGCCATCTTCTTCACTGTGTGTCCTGAGTGTATTGCCAAAATAGTAACTCCTGTCTGGTACTGAATGGCGAAGTTAGTGGGCGGTAGTGGAGTGGCTGAGGGCAGATACCTGCTTCGAAGTTCCGCGAAGAGCTTACAGATTCTCATCCATTCTGAGTGCTAAAGCATCAAGCGTCCTTCTCAAGAGGTTCAGAGTTTGCCCATAACGCACCGCTGATATTGCTCTGTAGTGCCACTCTTTGACCATCGCACAAGTTGCAGAAGTTTCGAGTTTGTGAGACCAGTGATATGAAGTTGTACGAAGTTGGTTCACAAGAGGTATGTCTCTCTGTGAACAACGATATTCTGCGTTAGTTTGCACTTTGAATCTTAGAGGGAATTCGAGTGTACACTGTACGGTCTAATCCTGTAAAGGAAGTCATATATACATATACATATATACAACGTATTTTAACATTTTGCCAAAATTTTTTATGTTTTTTATGTTCGATGTGAACAGGGATTGTTTCTGTAAGCTGTTTTAATCGTACGTCTGTGATCCAAGTAAGTTACTGAAGTATTGTCATAGTTACCTAGATGATCTGTAGGATTCAGAGGGTTAAATGATGTATGCCTCATCCGACTATACAGTCATCACTCGCTTTTTACGGGAGATATTTAAGATCCCCCGCGAAAATTTACGAATAATTGACCCCCCTCCCGCACAGCGCTTTATTATTTTCAGTGTTTTTCTTAATAATAATAATAATAATAATAATATAAACATAACGCGAGAAGGCACACAGGCAGAGAGGGCAGACTGACGCACGGATCTTTGTCAAACGGGCAGCCAATGGAATGCTGGGAAAGGTGGAAAATGGGAGGGGCAAATCAACACGGTACCGCGTGAAGAACGACACTGCTTCTACACGAAGCTCCCAGAAACTTCTAGAATGTTTTGGAAAGTTCAGTGATTTTTATTAATATACGTATACTCTTGAGGCGACTCCGCGGAAGTTCGTGCGAGGGATGACTATTTGCAAAACTGAAATTGTCGTTAGCTTGTATGCTGGTTGTTGATCAGGAAAGAAGACCGGAAGTAGGACGGAACAGATACAGGTATGCGCCACATAACGACATTTCGGTGAACGACGGACCGCATAATCGACGGTGGTCCCATAATATTATAATATTGTAATATATTATTTTATAATATAATATAATAATACCACTTTGTTACAGTTTCCTACAGATTTGAGTACAGTAAAGTGCTGTACAGGTTTGTAGCATAACAGTAGGCTATACCATATAGCCTAGGTTTGTAGTAAGCTATACTGCACTATGTAGGTTTGTGCAAGTATACTTTCGCACAACGGCGAAATAGCCTAACGACGCATTTCTCAGAACATCACCGTAGTTAAGTGACGCATTTCTGTATTTTGCCTGGTGTGTCGGTATCCTGAACACGTTAGCGAGTATTTATTGATGATGTGATTTAGGTGTCATGGTTGTTAGCATCTTTATTGTGAATTGGATTAATAGTGATAGAAAATGCGGTAACTGTGAAAGATGTTAAACGCGTTTCATTTTAAACTTGTACAACATAACTATTAATAGTTTTGAAAACCGGCTGTGGATGTTGTAAAATTTGCGGGTAACGTCTTAGAGGTGTTGAACCTTCGGGCGTAGTGAAAACACATTATGCGTTACACGAGTAGCGTTTTACGTCTGGTGCTTTCGCACTTTGCGGCTTACGCGAATGTTGAGCATCGTAGATTTGTAGGTAGTAACCGATGTTTCGGAACAATCTGTGGGTCCCATCTTCAAGGTTCAAGGTGATGCCAGTAGGATGTCCCGAGACGTCGTTATGTAACTACCAATGTGTGCTGTGTAACATTCCAGAAGAGCGAAGATCTCATTCACGCCGCGGCAGAAGTCTGTAATCATACACGACTGTTGGTAGTGATGGCCACGCGCTAACGACAGTCGCTTTTTGGCCTGGTGACAGAGGCTGTATGACGTTGGGGGAAATAAAACAGTAGGCACAAAGAACATGCTAGTGTAATGTAGGTTACCACTGCGAACATCCGTTTAATCGGAATGGTCAGATTGCTGGTGAGGAATATAGGAAAACGGCAACAACCTGAGATGGATCTGGAGTGGGTTGCGTTTAGACTTCTTTTCCGTGGCCTCATTAGAGTGCATTCTGTTGAAACTGTTATAACTTCCGCCGTCTCAGTAACTGTGTGTGTGTGTGTGTGTCAGTCCTGTTATTCACTTCGTTACCATGCCTCTCAGACGTGCTACAGCCAGCTAGCACTAGTACGGCACTCATCTCTGTGTTCTATTCCCAGAATTCATCTTGATTATTTAATATATTGTACAGGGTGATTCGTGACGTGTGAATACCACTGCAGATATGATTCATGACGTATGGATACCACTGCAGGATATGATTCGTGACGTGTGGATACCATTGCAGGATATGATTCGTGACCTGCAGAATAGGGTTCGTGACGTGTGGATACCACTGCAGGATATGATTCGTGACGTGTGGATACCACTGCAGGATATGATTCGTGACGTGTGGATACCACTGCAGGATATGATTCGTGACGTGTGGATACCACTGCAGGATATGATTCATGACGTGTGGATACCACTGCAGGATATGATCCGTGGCGTGTGGATACCACTAGGATATGATTCGTGACTTGTGGATACCACTGCAGGATATGACTCGTGACGTGTTGATGCCGCTGCAGGATATGATTCGTGACGCGTGGATTCCGCTGCAGAATATGATTCATGACGTGTGGATACCACTGCAGGATATGATTTCCTAAGTTCTTTACGATCAAAAATGTTAAAATCATTGTGGGTTATTTTCTCGATGGTTACGGAGTTACGGTGGTTTTTTTAATTGTCGTAAACCCACACGTTTAAACCGCGCGTCGCACGTCACACTAAACGACATTCAACCGGATGGAGCAGGAACAATAAGTGGAAGCTGGAACTCGCAGATTACGGTGTTCGCAACCGAGCTGCAGGGTGAGTTCCAGCCGGCGGTGGCGTTTTCGATAACCTGCTTCAAACACACGTCTGTGTAAACTGAAGGCAATTTCAGGAAGTTAAATTTATACTATAAATTATGCTTGTTTATTGTTTTGTGCCATTTATTTCAGTAATCCTTACCATCCATTCTTAGTTTCAAGCAGCCGTAACTGTAACCGTCCAAAATCGGACACGTCTACCGATGTTCGTCGCTTAACGACGGGGATACATTCTGAGAAATGCGTCGTTAGGCGATTTCGTCGTGGGAACGTTTACTTACATAAACCTAGACAGTACAGTATAACCTACCACACACCTAGGCTATGTGGTATAGCCTATTGTTCCTAGGCTACAAACCTGTACAGCATGTTACTGTACTGAATACTGTAGGCAGTTGTAACACAGTGACAAGTATTATAATATTATAATATTGTGGGACCGCTGTCGTATATGCGGTCCGTCGTTGGCCGAAGCGTCGTTATGCGCCGCATGACTGTATATGGACGCTTTTTGATCACAAAGAACTTCGTGATTATCTCCTGCAGTAATGTCCGTATGTCATGAATCACCCTGTATTTATTGTAACCTCAAAAGGTGGCGTCGCCCGTATTCCTCGACGTACTGCGACCACGCACGTACTTCTATTCCTTTTACGATGTGACGCCATGTAGCCTGAAGTACAGGTACCATCGTAGCGGATGAACTTGTTGACTCCATCTTTAGGGTCGAGACCAGCATGCAGGAGAATACCACAACGTGAAGATACGTAATAATCCTTTGAAAGGGGGAACAGTTCATATATTTGGGAACAACTCTAGCATTTTTGAAGACATTAAGAACAGACTGCGGTCAGGGAGTGCTTGCTGTCATTTGGTGCAGAATCGTTTGTCTTTCAGTATGCTATCCAGAAATATCAAGATTAAGATAGACAGCACTAATCTTGCCTGCTGTTTTCTGTGGGTGAAACTTGGTCCGTCATATTGAGGGAACTTAGGCAAAGGGTGTTCGAGAATAGGGTTCCTGAGGAAGACATTTGGACCTAAAAGAGACGAAATAATAGGCGAATGGAGAAGAGTAAATAACTAGGAGCTTCTTGATGAATGCTCTTCACCAAATATTATTCTGTAATCAAAGAACCACAAATGGGATGAGGGTTGCATGTGGCACGTATGGAGCAGAGGAGAGCTACATACAGGCTTTTGGTGGGGAGATCTGAGGGAAAGAGACCGTGTGGAAGACCTGGTTGTAGATGTGAAGAGCATACTAAGGTGGGTGTTAAAGAAGTAGGATGGGGAGTCGTGGACTAGATTGATTTGGCTTAGGATAGGGACAGGTGGCGGTCGCTTGTGAGCGCGGTAATGAACCATCGGGCTGCATAAAATGCGGGGAATTGCTTGGCTAGCTGAGGTCCTATTAGCTTCTCAGTAAGGACTCAGCTCTGTGGAGTTTGGTTTAGTTTAGTTTAGTTTAGTTTAGTTTAGTTTAGCTTAGCTTAGTTCGGGTCTGTGGGCCAATTTGTGTCGTACGCCCTAGCGTAGCAGCCGGTACTTCCTTACCTGAGGCTGTTAATATTTTTGGTCTGAGGTTCGACTCTGTGATTGTTAATTTTGTTAGTAAACATTTTGTGCAGTACTGCTTTGTCTTTAGATCAACTTGGAAGTCTAGCCCACGACTGCACTCTTCGAATAATCGCCTCACGAAGGATTCCAACCCAGAGTTCCAGCTTGTCAAAATCCACTATAAAACAGCGCGTAATTCCGAGCCTTATTGGGATACAAAAAGTTACAGAGATTGCTAACGTGAAATCAGGATGTTTGAATGATTAACACTGTGGGGTGATAACGGGAACGCCGCGGCCACCCGATGGCTGTCAAACCATTGGCAAAATTTGGAATTAATTTCATGTCACGGCTAAATTATTGTCAGGACCAGCCACCGATCAAAAGGTCTGTTGCCCCTTTATAACACTCACACTTTCGTTACGAAGTCTGACGAATATAGCTCCATACGACGTTAAGCGAGGCTTCATCTTGCATCCGTTTGTTAACTGAGCCTTAAATAATGCGTTGCAGGTGGCGTTTAAATATTTCTGCGTAGATCGTAATGTATTCATTGTTTGTATTGTTGTTATGCAAATCGGTTAGAAGAGTTCGGTCCGTATTTAAGAAGGAGACGGAACAAATTGTAGTGTTTTCGAGTGGCACCGGTACAAAGCCCTGTCGAGACGAAACGGAGCCGGAATGTATGTTCCGGACAGTCAGAGTGCTGTACGCATTTCGACAGTCACTTGGCTATACCTGCTGATGGGACAAATCAGATTGTTCGTGTTGTGGGAAGGTCACTGTGAGGCAGAACAACATAATGATTTATAACCAACTTTACATTTATGCTTTCTGTGGTTGTATTTTAGATTATATCCAACGTTTCAGACGGAATTTACATTGCCCTCACTGGCATGCACTTCCTCCTCTAACGTTAATTAAATAACATGGACCTTAAAACCGAATCATTTATTGTGCAACTTTTAAATTTATTTTTATTAGCAATCAGAACGAATACAGTCTGTAAGGTAATTTGATTATTATACAAAGTACGCTACAATACCGTGTGTTTATTATGACGTGGCAGGGTGTTCATCCAGCAGTGTTACCTCAGGTGCCTTGTAAGTCTAAAGGCAAGCATCTTTTTAGTCTCCTAGTGTTTATAGGTTGTAGTAATGGCTCTGATAGTAGATTGGGATGAGCGTCCAGGTTGTTGTGATGTTCAGTGATTCTTTCATAGATGACGTCGCATACGTAAGGAATGTTGAAGTGTGTATGTAGAGTATGATTTGTTACATACCAGGGTGCATTTGCTATGGCTCTGAGAATTTTGAGTTGGGATCTCTGCATGATGACTATGTTGGACTTGCTGGCGTAACCCCACAGTTCTATTCAGTAGCTCCATATCGGTTTGATTACCCCTTTGTAGACGAGTAATTTGTTTTCTATAGATAGATGGGATTTTTTACTATCAACCAGTTGATCTCTTTTGTTTTTAAGTCGATTTGTTTTTTTTTTTGGCGAATTGTGAAACTGTGCATGTGTCGCTTAGAGCTGACCTTTGACAGGGTCTAGGACTGTACGTTGGAGCTGATAACGGAAGCAGTTGTTACCGTCCGACACGCGAGCTTTTGGAAACTAGTGAGACGGCGGAAGAAGTCGACTATTCTATAGGAGGATTTGTAACGGGGAAAAAAGAAAAAAAATGTTGTCCCGTGTTTTGGCACTTACTGCACACTGTCACGCCTTGTAATGGCACATAAACTGCACAAGGCCGTTGCAGTGCTGCGATGCGTAATATCACAGAAATGGATCGTCTGCATGAGAAACACGAACTTCAGTATTCACCTTTACGAACACCTGAAGAATATCTTGTCAGTTATTTTCATGTGCGCTTTCGAAACGAAAACTTTAAAAAATTCGTCTTCCCTGCGGGCGTTTGCTACAAGACGTTGCAGAATTGCCCTTATTTCTATGCCATTTTCGTCTGTCTCGGTCTATCCGCGCCAACAATGAAATTTAGTGTGTATGTGTGTGTGTGTGTGTGTGTGTGTGTGTGTGTGTGTGTGGATATTTTGCTAAGATTTGTCTACACATTCCACCTTTAGATTAAATCGGATAACAGTGACTGAAAGTTTGCTTGAAAATCTACGTGCGTTTCTGTCCGTGTGTATCGCATAACTCGCTGAATGTTTGTGGGAGCTAAGAATGTTTGAAACAAAAGTTGCAGAGAGAGAGAGAGAGTTTATTTGCGAACTCTAATTATTATTCTACTTCCCAACATATCACACGGTAATCGATTCATTGTATAGTCTTCTGGCTGTCAGGCCACAGGCCGAGATTGTAACGGTTACCGACGTTTTGGAAGAATATGGACTTCGTAAGAAAGAGTTCATCCGAAACCTTCATAATGCGGACCGCCATCAAAATCTCGAGCCCGAAAATGCGTAATGGAACTAATGTTCACGTGAACGACCTTTTAAGTTACGGTAGGTCTAAGTACCGATAGACCAAAAGGTGGTTTTGTGTAACGCCACGTGTTGATCCATTGCTCTGAACCGCGAATGGCTGTCAGTGTAATATTTAGTGCCACGAATGCAAGAAGCCGAAGAAGAAAATTTGTACATGTGATGAATTTTTACGTGTCGTATTATAGCAGGGTATTTGTTTTCACCTGCTGTATACGAACAGCAGAGAAGTTCGGCATTGTGTTTTAACGATGTTCCTAATCCTTTTTATTTTCTGGTATGCCTACAACGTCTAGTGGTATGCATGGTTCTTTATAGTGCTGGTCTGCATATTGGACGACCGGAGTTGCATTCCTGACAGGCCCAAAAATTTGCCTTTTCGCTCGTAGTCCAGACCTCCTCTGGGGCCCACCCAGCCTGCAATGAACTAGGTACCAGTAGCTGTTACTCCGACAGTCATTCAGCAGGAATGTTCAGCTAGCGGCTTGCCTCCGTTCGCGCAGTCACTGGAGCAACCGAAAGAAATCCCGTGGGTCGACGGATTCCACATCTCGAGTTATTACGTGTTCCCTTCCAGCGAACTGTACAATAGTGTTGCTATTCTGTTTACACAGATTTGGTGGTGATGACATTTACTTTGGGCTGGTTTACGTAAGCCACAGTGGGCTGAATGTGTATGTTACACCTGAAGCTGTATGCAAGAAGGGAATGAATCAGGCGCTACACTTCCCACTTTTCATGGAACGTCTTCACACGACCTGTAACGATGTTAAGAATTCAAGGAATGTACGTAGTCGAGGCACTTCGCTAAATAAATCATGCGCTCTCAGCAGTTTATGTTGGAGCCCTGCCCGACAGAGTTATGTATGAGGAAAAGTCATCATGTCACGAAAGCTTCTGTACCATTCGGCTGCTTCTGTCCCCAGGGAAAAGCCAATAAAAGTAAAGTTTTCCTTGTCCACGCCTTGAAGTCATGTAGCGGTAGAAGAAGTATCGCTTTATTCACGCTTAACTACGGCTGAAGGTGGAGGTGGGCGGTTGGCTTCACGACCCGGCCGCTTTATCCGCGGGAAAGAACCTTAGTACACTTTAAAAAGAAGGCCGAGTGGTCCGCAGAGCCGGCTTGGACATTTTGGAAAAGAGAAACGTCTCTTGCCCGCCGGAATTGAGAAAAGCCAGTTTTCATTGTAGTGGGATTTCGGTAACCCGACAGCTTATACACAATTCTCTTTTTCGGCGTATGACGTTTGTGGTTTTCACGTCGCTGAAGGTTAGTTTTGGTGTTCTGGACTGTGGTGCAGTGTAGTCTAGTAGGTGGGAATACCACTGTTCTGCATAGCGTTACCTCCATCCGTTGTTTTAGCGTTAAGTCCCTTTTCTCTGTGTATGTTAGAAATGCCTAGAGATTTTGTGTGTCTGTAATGATAGTGATTTCAGTCTTCCGCCGCGAAGTAGATGAGAACTGCAATGTTCTGGGTTATTACGAAACGAGCAGTAGTAATTTCTTACCGACGTTTCGGGGCAACTGATGGGACCCACCTTCAGGGGCCAACAATTTAAAAAAAAAAGAGGTTTTCGAAGTCTTTCGTATCTCTGGACGTAACGTAGAGTAGCCTCCCCATACAGGTGTACTATGCGTTTTTTGTTCTTGACCCATGAGAGCGAGACTGATAGGTTGTCCCGAAACGTCTTTAAGAAATTACAACTATTCCCTGCATAATAACCCAGAAGAGCACAGTTCTAAGATATGATGGTGTGTTAGAGTATCAAAATATTATCACTTTGTAAAACAAGTTTATTTAAGAACAAAAGTACTGCAGAATGTGTGCCTTTTCTTCTTCTGCTCTTGAGGTATCCCTCCGGAAAGCACCTTCCTGTCTGCCTCTAGGTTTTCCCACGGCCCTGCATCCTCCGAAACACGGAGTTTTTGCTAGTGATTTTAAATTAATCATATTTACATCATTGTGTCCTCCCCCCTTTTTTTTTTCTGGTGGTTGGTTGGAACAAAGTGTAATCGAGAACGGGAACGATATTTTTCACATGGGCTGTAGCGAATGTTGTGAATACCTTGCCAGCCTTGTTATTTGTGCACTTCTTGACTTCATGCAGCGGCGTTCGCGTATGTCATTAATGATTTGAAGCCCGAAGTTAATTGAAAGGGATGCTTAACAAGATAAGTAAGGTACGTATGACGTGACACTGAGGCTCGTTCGCATAACCATAGTTGCACTGCAAAAACAATAAGTATTACTTGTTCTGAGTGTGTGTCTGCAGCCTTGGTTATTCAGCACGCAACGCGCATGCGCCGTATTATATTGTCATCTATGGCCTGTCTGACGGTACCATATTTTCCCACATTAACTAACAAACGACGCGATTTTCGGAAAATGTCATTGGAGTGTAAATGCGTGTTTTGATTTACTCTACAACTTTTGTCTGAAACATTCCTCATTCTCAGAAGAACTGAGCAAAATGTTATAAATGGCCATTGGTCGTCATGTAAAGTACCTGTAATTCTTGACCGATTTTAATGAAACTTGAAGAGTCGGCAGACTTTCGAAAAATACGGAAGTATCAAATTTCATGAAAATTCGTATAGTGGGAGCCGAGTTGTATGCGGACGGGCGAAGCTAATAGTCTCTTCTCGCAATTGTGCGAACGGTCATGCAAACCAAGTTTGTTCCTCACAAATCCGTTACAAGGTACCTGTTCGTTATGACGTGTTGTAGGGGAATAATCACTGTGAACACCGTGCGACACACATAAATACACTTTGCCGTTAAAATGAGTTTTTGATGTTAAATCAGGTGGTACGTGTAGTTAGCACTGTGTTTGAAGTGGCTGGCGCAGGCCGGGGGAACAGTTCTGCCGTAGCTGGTTCATGCGTCATTTAAATTCTACCTGCCGAATTGTTTTGTTCTTTTCCAATTAATGGAACAGTAGAGGAACGCCCAGCTGTTTGGAATGATATCCACATTTCCACACTGTGACATGCTGACTGCCTACCGGCTTCCTGTGGTAAGAGTTCAGCGAAACAACAGTATTGATTGGGCCAGTGTCAACTGCTCACAGATATTTGGCCAGTAAAACTTTTACTTTGTCATCTTTCTGGGCGGCCATTCCTTTCTCTACCCCGCGTTTCACCAGCGGCTGCCATTGCCTCGTGTTGTGCCTCATCACGACTCGAGGAGCAGAAAATCGAATATGTCTGTTATGGACATAAAGTGACGTTGACTTAGCGTTCAAATATTTGAGAACTTTATCACTAGTTAGTATTGGCAATTCAGTGTGCCCAAAATTACGGTGCCGTTTGTGTTGCTGAAGAGGGCACGCGGTGGTACAGTTGGCAATCATTCCGGCCGCACTATGGCCCTGGGTTCGACTCAGCCTCTGACATAAATGAGTAAGGTAAAGGTAAAGCAATCCCATTACGGACCTGGACAGGCCCAGAGGGTTCCAGGAGGTTGAGGCTCCCAGATTTCATGACAGTCGGCACAGAAGGTGGTAAGGTTGTCAGCCCTACGCACCAGGCGTCTTTACCCCCAGGAAATATTCCTGGTACTCATTTCTGTTAGAGGCTGAGTCAACCCCAGGGCCATAGGCGTCCGGAAGGATTATGTCAATGAAAAATTCCAATGACATTATCGGGAATCGAACGCGCGACCTTCCGGTTTGTAGCGCAGTGCCTCAACCAACTGCGCTACCGCGTACCCCGACATAAATGAGTACCAGGAATATTTCCTGGGGGATAAAGGCGGCCGGTGCGTAGGGCTGACAATCATACCAACTTCATGTGCCGATTGTATTGAAATCTGGGAGCCCGAACCTCCTGGAAACCTCAGAGCCTGTCCAGGCCTGTACAGGGATTACTTTACCTGTATGTGCTGCATAAGCGGCAGGAGTCACGTGTTGACATGTCGTCCGAAAGCTTCGAAAATGGAAATTTCATCTTAAATGAAGTGGATGTAATTTTGTTGGTCGAGTATTTTGAGATTAGTGGCCTTCTTAATCGTTAGAGCTGTCGAATCTTTTAGAGCGGAACAGGCACACGGAGTTTTTGAGGACGCGCATGCCACTGCACAAGTGATATTGTGGTGTAGACTGCCGAAATGTCATGTAATGGGACATAACTTTTATGCACAAACAGCCAGTTTGGAAACATTTGTTTCGATATAATAGAACTGGCTGCCTTTCCACAGGTGTAAGGCATTGAAAACGAGAAGGAATTTGCTTTTGTTTTTCAAGAGGACGGGGCTCGAACTGTTTTAACTATGGAATTCAGCATGCTCCGAATGCTGCGTTTGCTGAGTGATGAACTGGACGAGGTGGAACTCATGATGTTGCCTCCAAGGAATGCAGACCTAGGCTATACCACGATATTAGCTTGTATGCGGTTGTGTGGAAAGTATTGAATGCGCGGAGAAAATTAGTCATTTGCGTAACCAGTGAGAGGGAATTGAGGCTTTTGTGGCGATAGTCACTCCGAAATTAATGCTTTTGTAACGACAGTCACTACGAAATTAAATGTTCTTGTTGCGGTAGTGACTCCGAAACTAGTGTTTTGTAATAGGACAGTTACTCCGAAATTAATGCTGTTGTGACGGTAGTCACTCCGAAATTTATGTTTTTGTAGCTATAGTTACTCCGATAGCCACAAGCGGCTTGTACATCGAGACATCTTAAGGAGGCCAGAAAATTCCGAGACTTTCTCCAGACCGGAATAATAAACTTGCATATGCAGAGCAGTTTTGCCACTTTTCCTTCTCTCTCTCTCTCTCCTCCCCCCATAGTATGAAACTGGTCTCTGGCTGAGAGTAAAGAACATAACCTATTCTGCACGCCTTTGAAAACAAAGGTTCCAGGAAAACATCTCTACCTGGTCGTTACTAAGTAACTGAGTCGTTTACGATCTATGCGTACAAGTATAGGGTGAACCAAAAGTCAGTGTGCACCTACCGTAGACGGTAAGTATATTCAGACAGTGCCTGTACGGTGACAGAGATATTCTTTTCATGGTTACTTCAATTACAACGGCTGTTAAAAATGGCCAGTTCTTGCTACAAGTCACGTAGGCTACTGTACTAAGAACGAGGCGGTTTTATGTTTTGTAGAATTGATGAACAGTGACTTTGACTCGCTGTGCATGGTGCCCTTTCTCATCGTACCCTATTTCTAACGATCGGCGCGTCATAGGAGAATACAGCAAACGTAAAGGAAGGTGCTTTTATGAAGTGATAGCTGCAAACATCTTATACGTGTGTGTGTGTGTGTGTGTTAACGAAATTAGGCATAGGATACCCTGAAAGTAACCTCGAGCGTTTATAGGCTGTTTAAATCATGCTCGGCCGAACTCAAACTACCGCCTTTGCTAGAATAAGAGCAGTGGCGTGAACAGCCCCACGCAGACCCCGTGGTTGGTGGGGGGGGGGGCTGGATTTCGTTTTTCTGGCAGAAGACAGTATTCTGGATCCCTGTTATGGGTTCTGGAAGTAACTTCGCTAAGAATTAAAGGGCGGCCAGTGTTATCCGGTCGCAGGGGGCCTCCTGCTGGTCGTCTTCGACACTGAATAGGATGTAAACCCGTACTGACAATGGCAGATGGAGAAAGCGCGTTGCTTGTGGGAAAAGAGTCTGTTGGAAAATTAATGTTAGTAGGCTGAATAATGGCAGAGGAGTGTAAATGGAAGTTTGTTTGTTTGTTTGTTGCATTGGTTTTTGTTTAGTTCATGTGAAGGGTATGTGACGGGAGTTCGAGAAAAACCCGTATAGGAATTTCTCGTTACGCTCAGGATCTCATACTTGCCCAGGTGCTGGAGTATTGGGACACCACTCACAGACAGTGTATATTACGTCCAACTTCAGCACCGTTACTAAGATATGGTGAAAATGCAACTGTCTGGATCAACAGATTTACATTTTCGGCACACGGACGGCGGTACAAAATGTTGATGAAGTTGGAAATGGGGGGAGGGTATTTATTTATTTATTAAGGAAAACAAAGCGAGCCTGGTCTTCTTTGTCTAATGACGCCAGTGACTGAATAATAAGACAGTTTGTCAGCACAACTACCTGCAGTTAGAATAACAGTATTGGCATTATAACATGTTACTTATTTCGACCCCCATGGGTTATCATCAGGCATGAATAGATAAAAACTGAAGCTAACAAATACCCTGAATTGGCAGAGAGGCATACCACTCAGTTTAAGAGTCCTGAACGGAAGGCGTTCAGTTGCGATGCAAGTATATGTTTCATTAAGAAGTGTTTTTCAATGAACCCCAAGGAGTGACTATTGATGATATTTGATTGCCTTCCTTTTTATTTATTAATTCCTGACGATGATCCTTGGGGGTCGAAACATCTATCATTTTATGAAGATATTATTTTTATAATAGGAGGTAGTTGTGTTGATTAAAATTGTCTTTATTATTTAGTTTATGAAAATCATGTTGTTTTCTCTATAGACGTTAGTGCTGGCTGTCACAACTTGCGGCAACTTCGTGTATCACACTGCAGGATTTCGTAATTGGTACAGGTCACCCTCTGTTAGGGTTGTGACGTGTAACAAGTTACGATGAACTGGGAATGTGACTGGAGTGGAGGAGACCTGGACTGTGCACAGAAGACATTTCTCGCTAAACGTGCGCTGAGAAAATCGAAATGAGGCTGGAGGATAACATTAAGATTGGCGTGGATTTGGAGGGGGGGGGGGGAGTTAGATGAAATCGTGTACAATGGAATTTATTATTGGCGTTCTCCTACCATAAAGCTGGCTTCTCTAATCTCAGTTCTCCACGCTTTAGATGCAGAGTTTGTGGTTGTTAGATTATTTTAATGGCTGCTTAAAGTGAGGGCGGATTTATTCTGTTGCCAGTGCTGTTATATTAAAGTTGCAAATACCATTGCTGCATTTGGCTGCTATCTGAGAGCCTCCTGATACGGGCAGGCAGATAACACAGATCACTTACTGCCGCTTACTGTAGCGTCCGTTACAATTCTAGGAGCAGAAAGCTGGTTGAAATTACAGCGAGAAATGTTGCAATTGCCAACAACATTATTGAACTTGAAGCATGAAGTCTATATGAAAACCAGTTTATATGGAAGTGCAATATTTTATCGTCTTTAGTATTAGGCCCATTGGGATTTGTTACGAATGTTACAAAACAGAGTTCTTTCATTGTGTTAGGTCTTCCCATTTTTTTTCTTTTTGGTTGAAATTTCTAATTTTTTTTTTTTTTAGCAGACCTGTCAGAGCTGAACCTGTCAGGTTTTTTCTTCTGTTTCGGCTGTGTTCTGCAAACTTTTATTCCTGTGAAACAGTTTTCTTCAAAATACCTAACCTTATTAACTTAAAAATTCTTGGCAATAAAGTTACATTTAATTCTACGGAGGTAGGGCCATTCTGTTTAAAACCTGTAAAATTATATAAAGATATTTGTAACCGAAATAGATACAGTATGATATTAATCTTTACTGCAGCCCCTGCCACTTTCTACACATCTCCAACGTTTCACCACGGCTTGAATTCCTCGGGAGATGGAGTCTTTTGATTGCTGTGCCAACCAGTCATGCACCGCCTCCTTTACCTCCTCATCCGATCTGAAGTGACGTGCACGTAGAACGCCTTTTAGGGGCCAAAAGAGGTGAAAATCCCCAGTTCTGCCCCTTCTGCTGGTACCTTTCGACAAGCACGGAACACATGCCATCGCCGTTACTTCATTTTTGGAGTTACAACGCCCAGCAATTCGTCGTGCACAAACTGCGCTATAGTACAGCTCATCTCCTACGTTAGTGCACGCTGGACCAACACTAATCTTCAACTCCATTGCAGTTTCACTAATCGTAATGCGGCGATTTTGTCGTGTGAGATCATCAACTGCTGTTTCATATTAAGTGTTTCATACAGTATTCCCTGTCTTCATTTGAACGACCTTCGTGCTAAACTTGACAGAATATCAGTATGCACGGAGCAGTGCTGCTGTCGAGACGTGTGGTATAGTCACATTGGGGGGTAAAGGTAAAGGTAAAGGTAAAGCAGTCCCCTTACAGGCCTGGACAGGCCCAGAAGGTTCCAGGAAGTTAAGGCTCCCAAATTTCGTGGTGGTAGGTTGTCAGCCTTACGCACCGGCCGCATTTACCCCCAGAAAATACTCCTGATACTCATTTCTGTTAGAGGCTAAGTCGACCCCAGGGCCATAGCGCGATCGGAAGGATTTTATATCAATGAAAATTCCACTGACAGCAGCTGGGATCGAACCAGCGACCTTCCGATTTGTAGCACAGCGCCTTAACCACTGTGTTACCGCGGTGTACACACTGCCATTATGATTTAAGCGTACCTGTTACTGTCTTATTGCTACCATATTTGTTCCATTTCGTAACTAGTACCAATCTGGCTCCTGTTGTGTGAGCCCTGATTTATTTTCCACACGAAAATATTCGGAAAGAACATTTATGTCACGTGATCCTGTAGAATTGCTTAGAATGAGCGATAGGGGAGGCGTGAGGAAGTGAAGAGCAGCAACAAATCTAAGCATTGTTATTCGTCAAGTGTTCACACGTGTCATTCGAACAAGAAAATGGCGCTCACTGTACATGCCACAGGACAGAATAACGATCATTAGTCCTTTATGCGTGGGTCGATCGGGAAGTACGTTTACGTGGCGTATAATTCTGTTACGAACCTTGGAACATCCCACATACAGCTTTGATTTGGTCCCTTGCGATTCTCGTCTGTTTCGAGCTCTGAAGAAAAATCTTGGTGGCTACGAATTTAAGAAAGGTCGTGAGTGGAAACAGTTTTGACACGGTGGCTGCTAACACAAGGACAAGGGCTGATATCAGAAGGGAGTAGAAGAGCTCGTCCCACGATACGATAAAAACCTCAGTTTGGTGGGGACTACGGAAATGTAGTGGCGTAGCAGTTCATTTGAACCTGAACTGTTCTTAGTAAAGGTGAATGTAAAGAACCGAGAATACAGGCTTTGCATTGTGTGTTTGTTTTGTGACCAACTCTCGTGTAAGGATTTGCAGTTTCGAAGAGTGATTGTGTGTTGGAGCAAAACTTGCTGCACGGTTGGAAAATCCTTTTCGATCTCAATATAGGGGTTGAGCGAAGTGAAAAGGCGACATGCAGAATACATCCGCCTGTAGATACGCTCTGAGCTTACATTAAGCTGTCGGCCATTTCGGTTTTGCCTGTATAGTTAGTACGCAGGCAGTTAGCCCGAGATACAAGTGGACGTAATGCGATTATAACGAGAGGTTCGTTCATTATTGAGCAGTGGGAAACATCAGATGCTCACGTTAAGTATGGAGTAGGACGGTAGCTGGCGTTAGCTTGCGATGACATTTCACTTATACACACGCTTGTATTTTTCGATTAATGACCTCCATTAGCGAGCTGTATTTTGCTATATTATAAAAGTTGCTCGCCGATCCCAGTGGCCGCGCGGTCTAAGGCGTAGATCTCCTGTCGCTCGCCCGCTGAAATTGTGTGTTCGAATCCCACCAGGGGAATGGATGTCTGTCTGTTGTGAGTGTTGTGTGTTGTCAGGGAGAGGTCTCTGCGACGAGCTAATCACTCGTCCATAGAAGTCCTACTGACTGTGGCGCATCATTGTATGTGACAGGAAACCTAGTGAATGAGGAGGACTTGGCCCTAGTTGGGTCGCAGCACCACAGTTGGGTGGGGGGGGGGGGGGGGGGGGAGGTTGCTTAGCCAGTTGTTTGCGTCTTTGCAGCGAAAATTTTGAAACGCGTGGTCGCAACTATTAGGGTGCGCACATTCAGGTTTGCTTGTCTCGAAAACTGAACAAGATAGGCAACGTACGCATAATGTAGCCTTGTGACGCGTTCGCGTAACTGTTGTTGCCGTGGAAACACAACAGTTCATTCTTTGTGTGTTGTTGACCTTCGTGTCACAGCCATATAAAAATAGTGTTGCCCATCAGTGGTTTCATAGGAAACTTGTGCCGCCGGAGACAATAAAACGTACGTTGGTCTTCATGTACAGTGCCCGATGCTGTTGTTAGACCGTGCATCTTCCTCGTGAAATAATGTGAAATGGCACCTTGATGCAACTGGGTAATTTTATTGATGTATTCTTAGCTCGGCATGTTTCGGGTACATACGCCCATCATCAGGAGCACTGGATGTTGAGTTGCAGCATATGGTTTTCTGCACCGAGTTTTTGGATGGGATGTGGTCTTGAGATCCCCTGTGTAGGTAGTGTGTACGGTGCGGATGTTGCCATACGGTTTTCTGCACCGAGTTTTTGGATGGGTGGTGGTCTTGAGATCCGCTGTGTAGGTAGTGTGTACGGTGCGGATGGTGCCATACGGTTTTCTGCACCGAGTTTTTGGATGGGTGGTGGTCTTGAGAGCCGCCGCGTTGATCGTGTGTGCGGTGCGGATGGTGCCGTGCGCACCTTGTTGTATCAAGCTGGCATTACACATTATTTCAAAATAATGCTCGTTCGCATATGACCTCCTTTAGACGCACAGTTTGGTTGAAGAGGTAGTAATGAGAGATGAGTCGTTCAAAGATGAAGACGGAATTAATGATGTGTGTAGCAATAAGTATTACATATTCTAAGTGTTTCTTTAGCCTTAGTTATCCTGCATGCAATTTGCGTACGCCGCAGTATGTTGTCACCTGTGGCCTGTCTGGTAGTACCGTATTTTCCACATTGTCTCATAAACGGCACGACTTTCCTGAAAAAGTATTGAACATAAAAAAATTATTTTTATTTCCCGTAGAATGTTTGTCTGAAACGGTTCTCATTCTGAGAAGAATTCTGCGAAATATTATCATAAGTGTACATGCGTCTTCCTGTAAAGTACCCGCTATTCTTGTCTAATGTTAATCAAACTTAGAATGTACTCGACGTAATTTTAAAAAATCCTCCAACATAAAATTTCATGAAAATTCGTCCACTGGGAGCCGAGTTCTTCCATGCTGACAGCCGAGCTGACGATGAAGTTAATGGCGTCTTTATGCAGTTTTGCGAAAGGCTCCGGGAATGTTACTGGCTGTTTTATGTTTCGTTTTCATTGCAGCGTTCATTTGAAATATTTTTCCTTGCGATAAATATTAATGAGTTATGCTCGAATTGTGGGGGAAACGGACTGTGTGTTGATGAAAAGTTCCTGTCAATGTTTTTGATTTTTATGCAAGTTTGTAATAAATTTTATACTTTCGAAATTTAATGAAAACCAGTTCGACCGTTCTCAGATTCTTACATGGCATAGCGAATATGCGTATATTTGGAACTTCTATATGCGTCACCCATTGTTGAAGAGAGTTTCAGGCTGTGTCTGGTGGGCTGCTAAGGAGTGCATTTAATTTTCAAATTAATTTAATAAGCCATTTGAAACTAGTAGTATAAGGTACATTTGAATTTTGCAGAGCGTTTTTGAGATGTATCATGTTGTGGGTTATGACACTATATAGTCTGGTAGATACTAACCGCCGTTTTGGAGGGACATACTGTCTCCAAGTGCCAGCTTTGTGATGATGGTGGTAGGTTGCTCCAAAGTGTAGACTATCTACAGCCTGTAGGACCACGTCATCAATTCCCAGAAGCCTGCAGTAAATATCTGAATATGAACGGGACTGGCTTCCATTTAATTTCATCCACAAACGTAACAGAGATAACATACGGGGATGGAAATTCATTTATTGCGTAGTCTTAGGTACGACAGTTTCATGGTCTCTTTCCAAAGCGAGTTCTCCAGAGAGTGCGATCTTTTGATTCATTTTTGAAATTCTAGTATCGTCCATTTCCTTAAGGTCATCTGGTAGCTGCTTACTTCTTCCTGGGCATCTCGCCCTTTTCCTTCAGTAACGTGTTTTGGAAGGCGAGTGGATTATATATGTTTGTAATCAGAAGCAATGGAAAAAAGTAGTCAGTGACGGTACCACACGGCGCTTGTTGGAGGCTGTCGGGGAGTAGGAGGAGAAACAAAGAAAACTATTGGAGTATAGAGAAATGATTGTAATGATATAGTAATGGTAATAGAATGGAGTATGAGGAGTAAAATGACAGGGTAAACCGATGTACGTAGGTATGTGATATTGCAAGGACCCGGTGTTGCATAGGCATGGATTCATTTAAAGAAGAAATCAAAGCTCAGTATAATGTGTGTGTGTGTGTATGTGTGTGTGTACGCGTACGTGCGTGCATGTGTGAGTGTGTTTGTGTTTTTGTATGTAATCACACCGAATTTAAAACAACGAAATTCAGTCGACGTATAGTTTGGTTTTCCTAAGGCATTCTGCGCTCTGGAAAGATTTCACACCCCTGGTCTGTTACATTATTTGTTTCCTTTCACCAAGTAGATAAAGAATTATAAAAAAAAGCGCACGAACTTGAGAGGCTGATGGAACAACATTCTGAGAACTCGGCTAGCGTCGAGGTACCTGAGAATACTATCGCTACAGCCGGGAAGAGGATCTTGTTTTCCTGATGGAGATTTTGTAAGAACCTTACAGTATACAATATATACGGAGAAGGGAAAAGATGGAATCTGCGAGCTGTTCTGAGAAAGCAAAGCATTGAGAGGACAGATGGTTGTACAGAATTTCATTCAGGCTGCAAACAGATGAAGTGCCGTTACGAACGGTCGTAGAAACATGTCATGTTTTCGGGGATGTTACGCCGTGTGACTGATACATTTGTTTCATGTCCCGTAACCTGCCAGGCAGGCACATAATGGCAGCTGGAGCTATAGCTATGTCCGTACGCAACCCCGGCGCCAGAAGGGGCTGGATGTAAACACCAAGCCTCGGCCGCTTTACCTCCGGCATACGTTGCACAGCATGCTGGGTGGGCCTCAGGGCCGGTCTGGATGGGTCCGGAAAATCTAGCACCCACCGGGTTTCGAACCCCAGACCTTTCAGCCCGTAGCTAGTCGTTCTGCCGAACTTCACGTTTTTCGAACCGTGCATTGTGATGTACGTGTGTAATAAGAACCAACAAAATGCACACTTTTTACATTAATGGTTTTATTTAATTATAATGTCTGACATTTTAGGCTCTTGTGACCGTGCATCATGAACGTAGGGTCAAGAGAGAGAAACCAACAAGATGCAACTAATCAGATGTTTATTATCAAACTTCTATCTCAACATGTTTCGGGCATCATTATGCCCATCATCAGGAGAACAAAACTGTGTATTACCGCATATGGTGTTCTGCACTGGTTGTGCTGGCTGTGGTTGTGTGGAGCTGGAACGCAAGCTGTGTGCACTGCTGTGTGTGTGTGTGTGTGTGTAGGTATGTATGTATGTATATATGTATGTATGTGTGTGTGTGTGTATGTATGTATGTATGTCTGTATGTATGTGTGTGTGTGTAGGTATGTATGTATGTATGTATTTAGTGTGTATATGTGTGTATGTATGTATAAATGTATGTATGTACAAATGTTTGTATGTGTGTGTATATGTATGTGTGTATGTATGTGTGTGTGTTTGTATGTATGTGTGTGTTTGTATGTATGTATGTATTTAGTGTGTATGTATGTGTATGTATGCATGTATGTATGTGTGTGTGTGTGTTTGTGTGTATGTATGTATTTAGTGTGTATGTGTGTGTATATATGTATGTACAAATATATGTGTATGTATGTATGTGTGTATGTATGTATGTATATGTATGTGTGTGTGTATGTATGTACGTGTGTATGTGTGTGTATGTATGCATGTATGTATGTATGTATGTATATATGTGTGTGTGTGTGTTTGTATGTATGTATTTAGTGTGTATGTGTATGTATGTACAAATGTATGTGTGTGTGTGTATGTATGTATGTATATGTGTGTGTTTGTATGTATGTATGTACGTGTGTATGTGTGTATGTATGTACGTGTGTGTATATGTATGTATGTATGTATGTATGCATGTGTGTGTGTGTATGTATGTATTTAGTGTGTATGTTGTGTATGTATGTATGTACGTGTGTATGTATGTATGTACAAATGTATGTGTGTGTGTATGTATGTATGTATGTGTGTGTGTATGTATGTATGTCTGTACGTGTGTATGTATGTACGTGTGTATGTGTGTGTGTATGTATGTATGTCTGTACGTGTGTATGTATGTACGTGTGTATGTACGTATGTACAAATGTATGTGTGTGTGTGTATGTATGTTTGTATGTGTTTGTATGTATGTATGCACGTGTGTATGTGTGTATGCATGTATGTATGTACGTATGTATGTGTATGTATCAGACGAAACCGTATTTGGCCTACTTCGTGTGAAGTGAAACTTCAGAAATGTTCTTATGAAAGCCCGACCAATATATACTTCTTTATTGCAGTCACATATGACTGGAAACTTCATACTTGGTCAGTCCTTTCCTAGGCGGAGATAAGGGTTTTGTGTAACAGACGGTGTTCAAAATACAGACTTGCTATTTTAAGGCGTCAGTGGTCACCACAGTAGTTATGTCGGTGTCATGACAAAAGGACTGACTTGGAACCGATCGATGTTGAGTACTAAATACAGTGTAATAATCTTTATGAATCAGTATAAAACAGCGTGACAATTAAAGAACACTTACTCATGGTTAGGCTACAGGCCGGACTGATGAAGAACTGCGGTCCTATTTTCGGTAGGGTTAAGAAGTTTTCCTCTCACGCGTTCGGACCGGCTCTGGGGTCCACTTAACCTTCTATTCAACCAACACCGGGGACTCTTTCGTCGGCGGTCAAGTGGCTGGGACGTGAAGCTGAGTAGTCATCATCATCTTCTGGTGTCGAGGTTAAGAATGTGTGGACCTGTACCTCCATTCAAGCACTTCGCTTGTGGAATGTTGCATATTTTTGTGTTATTTAACATTGCCTAGAATTGATGTCCCTCTTGTTACGGGTGTGGTGCTGCATGCGTGGATCAGTGGTGCTCAGCGTTACCAGACCGCCACTGCATTCCCTCGAAACGTCGGGCAAATACAGAAGAACTGAGATCTTCAGTGCGCCGCAGCGACAGCCCGAAGACGATACCGTCATTTGTTACGGTTACATGGCGTCGGTATTACAAGTTGTTTTGAACGTGAGGCCATCAGACTACGAATCAGAGGTTTTAATAAACTGACAACGAATTTCGATTGCTAAACCTGCTACAATAAAGGAAGAATCACTTAGCACTCCTCAAGAAGGTCAATACATTTTTGTTTTGCCATGATATGGTACAATTATTTTAGTGTATTTATTATATTTTTTCACTTCCCTTTCTTCACAGCTTTTCTGCTTCAGGTTTACATCTGCAAAGACATTTTTATCTCCATTTCGAAGGAGAAGAGTGAAAACAGAAGGGAAGCTCCGTACATCGATTAAATCCCATTTAACTATCGTCAGGTTTGCTCGAGTTTCCGGTACTTCCGAACAAGTGACGGCTGTAACTAGGCCATCGAGTTTATAATTAAACGTATTACAGTCCTATCGTGAATGGTGCTACCACGAGTTACGGTGGGGTCCTACGATAACGCTGGATTAACTCAGACTTTACACCGATGTGCGGATGTGGGTGTTTGACAGGCTTGTCGAAACAGCAGGGGCTGAGGAACTGGCATAATGAATAACTTCGTAATCTGTTCTAATTAACGTACAGTATGAAGGTAAAGGCAAGGTAAAGTTAACCCTAGAACAGGCCACGACGTCCCAGAGGGGGAGTAGAGGTATAGCTGTATTCTGTCTTTAACCTCGGTGCTAGATTGGGTGGGTGGTCAACGCCACGTCCCGGCCGCTTTACCCCCGGGAAAGAGACTCGGTACCCATTGTGTAGGAGGCTGGGTGGACCCCAGGGCCGGTGTGGACAGGTGCGGAAAATCTCGCCCTCACCGGGAATTAACGTACAGTATAGGCAAGAATAACTTGGGTATGGTGAGGTGGGCGGTGTATATAGCATGCATAACGGATGTGAGGAGTGTTTTCAGAACTTTCGGTCGACGGATCTGAAGCGACAAAAACACTTTGCAGATCTCGACGCTGAAGAGAGGTGGATAGTGAGATAGACCTTAAACGTTTGTCAGAAATCGAGAAGGAGTCGCTAACAGGTAGGTGAAGCGTAGGTATAAGGCATAGGATGTTACTGTGCGTGTACTAAGGACGAGTTAAAAGTGAAGTTGATACTGCATTCATCTGATTCACCATCTCGTATGCACGAACTTCGGATTCTTTAACAGCAGAATTTTGGACTGGCTGTGTACCTCCTGTCGCTTGGTAGGAGAGTGGTACGTAGAGCTTGCTGTACCAAGACAGGCAGTGTACGTATTGTTGCAGTGGAGAAGCATTGTTACTTATGAGTATGTGTTTGTAGCCTTAGCTATCCAGCATGTAATGCGCGTGCGCCATATTGTCGTCTGTGGCCTCTCTGGTCTTGCCATGTTTTGACATCTCATAAACGGCACGAGTTTTTGAAAATATACTTTTTAACATAAAAAGTGTTTTTTGATTTTATCTACTACTTTTGTCTGAAACAGTTCTCATTCTGAGAAGAAATGGGTGAGAACTAATCAAAAAGGTATATTGGTCTGTATGTAAATTACCCGTTATTCTCAGATTTTAATGACACTTAAATTTTCTCGTACAGCGTATTTGTGTGTTCCATATGATTCTTGGAATAAACAATCGTTATTGTGCTGAAGAGAATTAACAAGTTCGTGTGTGTAATGGACATTCTTAATATTCTCTGTGAGGTGTGATATTTTTAGCCTTCCTTCTTAAAAAAAAAGCAGGAGCTTGCGATCCTGTTGTGTGTGTTCCCATCCATCCGTCCGTCCGTCCGTCATATTCACCATCATAAACACCTACTGATTATAAATGTATGTGGAAGGTAAAGGTAAAGGACGCGCATGACATGCCTGGACAGGCACAGACGGGAGACAGAGGTATAGCTTCAACCTATTCGTAACTCGGCGCCTGAAGGAGTTGCATGGTCAACACCAAGCCCTGACCGCTTTACCTCTGGGAATGCCACAGTACCCATTGTACTGGGACTGGGTAGGCTTCTGGGCCAGTCTGGACGGCACGGAAAATCTCGCCTCCACCGGCATTCGATCCCCTTACCATCCAGCTGTACGGACTACGCTATCCTGGTTGCGTGTATATGTGTGTATATATATATAAGTCGAATAGCAAGTTCTTGAAAGTAGTATGGAACGTTCATGATACTAATAACTCTAGATATGAGTGTGACAGGGAAGCGGACCTTCAGTTCTGCACAGAATTTCTTGTTAAGTGTTATGTAGATGAACTGATCCTTGAAAGGACCGAGCTTTTCAAAGTGTGTCCTGTGTTCAGGTATTTGAGATCGTATGTGAAACTATAGGCGTAGGCACAGCATCAAGTTCGGTAGCGTTTGTGTACCATCATTCATTTATTCGGAAGAGCTGTTCAGCTGTTTACACTCCTCGCTACTACTGACAGAGGCGCTTGTAGCTGCCACATCAGTCGTACATAATTTGCAAAAAGTCTGTTGCATGCAACTGATGTCGGTGACGCGCCGTTTCCTCACACTGCTTCTCGTGACGTGCGTAACATGTCGTATAGCGAACTCCGCGGTTGAGCAGTGACCACTGCCACTGACTTGGCAGCTTTCGGGTTCAAATCTCGAACAGCAATCTGGCTGCCTTGAGTCGTGTATCGTGGTATTCCTCAGTCCATCCATGAACACACAACGATCACTTCCATATTCTTCCGAATTCATTGTCCATTTGTGAGACTTGCTATTCGACGGTATGACGTATTAAATAGTGACAGCGTTATTATGTAGTGCACCACACAAGCGTCCAGAAACAAGGAGGCTAGAATTGTGGCAAGGACCAACAATCTGGAACTCAGGTCAAAAAAGAATTAAGTCACATTTTTTAGGTGTAGGACCTCTGATCGTTGTTGTTTGTGTCGGTCAGATGTTCCCTTGTATAACATGTTGTGGTCTACCGTGTTATGATACCGTGCAGTCTG